>Ga0075012_10000510_pt1 | contig 40847 bp, 41 predicted proteins | sample All_14_2_FD_71474 | JGI IMG/M metagenome (GOLD analysis project Ga0075012, IMG submission 71474) | Freshwater microbial communities in response to fracking from Pennsylvania, USA - Allegheny Zone_MetaG_DW_15 | ecosystem: Environmental > Aquatic > Deep subsurface > Groundwater > Drilled...
TGGTAACATTGAATTTTCGGGGAAAAACTTTAAAAAATTTAACCATTATTATTGAGTCTTCAGGCTGTGGCTGAGTAAATTGTTAACTGCTTTATTGCCAATGAATTAGCTATGGAAGGTTTTAAGTCTGCATTATAGTGGCCATGTGCGTATAAAAAAAATGTTTCAGCGGGTTGTTTGAAAATTTTGATTGTAACGGCATTTTTTTATTATTGCAGCCAATCTTTTCAATAAGAGAGATTCTGAACGACAATGAGCAAGAAGAAAGTAATGTACTCTGTTGAGTTTCCAATAAGATGCTCCCCATCTATATTATATGAATTTCTGGCTACGCCGGTAGGGCTGCAGGAGTGGTTTGCAGATAAGGTAGATCAGCGTGATTCCACATACTTCTTTACCTGGAATGGTAGTACTGATACGGCTGAAATGCTGGAGCATGTAGAGAATGAGTTTATCCGTTACCGGTGGGATCATTATGGCAAAGACGAGTTTTTTGAATTCAGCATAGAGCAGAGTCCGATAACGAATGAGACCATACTGAGAATTACTGACTTTGCCGACAAATCGGACATTAAGGATCAGGAAAGGCTGTGGAATACGCAGATACATGATTTGAAGCACCGGATAGGCGCTTCCTGATAAATACAGATAGCTTTAAGAAGATTTCTGCATCCGGATAGTGTCCGGATGCAGTTTTATTTATAGAAATAAAGGTTAATACTGTACTGCTATGTACCTGTCAGACCACTATTTATGTAGGTTTGCAGCCTAAAATATCCATTCTTGATAAAAAAGCTGGACATACTTCTTGTAAAGAGTTTCGTAGGCCCATTTATAGTCACTTTTTTTGTGTCGCTTTTTGTGCTCATGATGCAGTTTTTCTGGCTGTATATGGATGAGCTAATAGGTAAGGGGGTAGATACCCTGTTGCTGATAGAACTGCTACTTCACATGTCGGCAATACTAGTACCACTTGCCTTGCCGCTTGCAGTGCTACTTTCTTCCATTATGACATTTGGTAATCTGGGAGAGAATTTTGAGCTGGTTGCCATCAAATCTTCAGGAATTTCTCTGCTCCGCTTTATGCAACCACTGGTAATTTTTGTAGGTGGTATCTCTATTCTGGCGTTTCTTTTTGCTAATTATGTGATGCCGGTGGCAAACCTTAAAGGGCTTTCTCTATTATATGATATACGCAACTCAAAACCTACGCTGACCATAAGGCCTGATCAGTTTAACAGTGATATACAGGGATACTCTATTAGGGTAGGGTCAAAGGATAAAGATGGCTCTACAATTAGAGATGTGGTGATATACGACCACTCTGATATGCTGGGTAATAACAGGGTGGTTATGGCAAAGGAGGGACAGATGATACCTTCGGCTGATAAACAGTCAATGATATTCAGGCTAAAGGATGGGTGGCAATATATAGAGGGATATGAGAACGGCGCTCATGACTATACCCAGATAAGAATGCACTTTGATGAATGGGATAAGGTATTTGACCTGTCTGGTTTCCGGTTTACGCGTACCAATGAAGATATGTTCAAAAACGCTAACCAGATGATGGATGTGGTACAATTAAAAGAATCTATTGACAGCCTGAAGCAGCAGCAGAAACGCAGTCTTAGTGTAGTGACGCGTTATCTGGCACCATATTACACCTTTGAAACCCAGGGAAAAGAGAAGGATAAGGCCGAAAAGGGATTAAAAAGAGTGGAATCGGGCAGGTTTCAGTCATATGCAGGCACATTTCTGGACAGGGTACCAGACTCACTGCATAAAATTGTACTTCAATCGGCGGCTAATAACATACGGCTGATGAAAACGCAGATGGATGCTACTGCGCTGGACTATAAGTTACAGTCAGAAAACTACGTTAAATATGAAATAGAACTGCACAGGAAGTTTTCGCTTTCATTTGCCTGCCTGCTGCTTTTCCTGATTGGGGCACCTTTAGGGGCAATAATCAGAAAAGGAGGCCTTGGTATGCCTATGGTAGTGGCTGTGGTTTTCTTTGTAATATTTCATATATTGAATATAACCGGCGAAAAGCTGGTAAAGGCAGAGTCGGTGGCGCCGTGGCTGGGAATGTGGATGTCTACATTCTGTATGCTGCCGCTGGCTATACTGCTCATCAATGCTGCACGCAACGATTCCCGTATATTCACAAAGGAGTGGTATTTCAGGCTTTGGCGAGCAATTACTTTCAGTAAAAGAATAATAGCAACAGCCAGTGAGATGGAAGACTAACATTCCGGTAAATCTATATTTTGCTATACCATTTGCTATATGGGTAATTGTGGGTGGAGTATTGTATACCGTGGCCGGCAGTGAGGTTCTTTTTCGCTTTATTAATACAAACCATACTGCTGCGCTGGATAGTGTCATGTATGCCATTACTCACCTGGGTGAGGCATCGGTAGTGATCCCGTTATTATTATTCCCGCTTGTGTTTTCGCAGTTCAGGAACAGACAGTATTTCATAGCGGCTATTGCATCAAATATAGTACCCATGCTGGTATCGCAGGGACTAAAGTCGCTGTTTAATGCGCCGCGCCCATTGAGTGTATTCAGAGATGCAGGCTGGGTACATCATCCGGAGCACTGGCCATGGCTATATGAAAGGAGTTTCCCCTCTGGGCACAGTGAGGGTGCATTTGCCCTGTTTTGTTTTCTGTCACTGATATTACCAGCGGGAAAGCGGGTGTGGGGGCTGGTCTTTTTCGTTATAGCGCTGCTGGTTTGCTACTCCCGTGTGTACCTGGCCGCACATTTTTTTGAAGATGTGTATGTAGGTAGTATCATAGGTACAGTGGTGAGTTCGGGGTGCTACTATATAGTGCGCAGGAGCCAGCAACAGGGTTAAGAAATACTGAAGTTTCTGTATGATAGCATATCTTCTGTCCTTCATTTAGAATAAAACAATAAATTAGCTTAATTTTGCGGCTCAAAAAATATCCTAATGGCAGTTTTAGTTAACAAGAATTCAAAAGTGATCGTTCAGGGTTTTACTGGTACTGAAGGTACATTTCATGCCACCCAGATGATCGAATATGGTACTAATGTTGTGGGCGGTGTGACACCGGGCAAAGGTGGTTCTACTCATCTGGACAGGCCTGTATTTAACACTGTAAAGGATGCTGTTGCAAATGCAGGAGCAGATGTATCTATCATATTTGTACCACCGGCATTTGCTGCTGACGCTATCATGGAAGCTGCTGATGCAGGCATCAAAGTGATTATCTGTATCACAGAAGGAATTCCTGTACAGGATATGGTAAAGGCTAAAGAATATATCAAAGGCCGTGACTGCCGACTGATAGGTCCTAACTGCCCGGGTGTAATAACTGCAGGCGAAGCTAAGGTGGGTATCATGCCTGGTTTTGTATTCAAGCCAGGACGCATTGGTATCGTATCAAAGTCTGGTACGCTTACTTATGAAGCTGCCGACCAGGCTGTAAAAGCAGGTATGGGTATATCTACAGCTATAGGTATAGGCGGAGACCCTATAATAGGTACAACTACCCGTGAGGCTGTAGAACTGCTTATGAATGATCCTGAGACTGATGGTATCATTATGATAGGTGAGATAGGTGGTAATATGGAGGCTGAGGCTGCCAACTGGCTGAAAGATAACATGCGTAAGCCTGTAGTAGGATTCATAGCTGGTCAGACAGCTCCTGCCGGCCGTCGTATGGGACATGCGGGTGCTATCATTGGCGGTGCTGATGATACTGCTGCTGCAAAGATGAAAATAATGACAGAGTGTGGCATACATGTAGTGGAGAGCCCTGCCAACATAGGCGTAACTATGGCACAGGCACTTTCTGTAACGGCATAATTGCAATGTTTCATATTGCAAAACAATCTGTTCCCCGGTAATGTGCCGGGGAACTTTTGTAAATAGAAGTTCCGTAAATATCTTTACTGCATACCAGCTACTCAGAATCCGGAAAAGGCAGATAGTACGTTTGCCACAGAAATGTAGCGGTTGCCGTCATGAAAAGCGCACAGGATATGGATTAACATTGTTTTGGCGATTTTTGGAGTGCTGATTGAATATATACCTTCAAAGTCCCATTCCGGGGCTGTAACTAAAAACACACAGATATGAGAAACAAGTTCATAATGTCAGTTGCAGCACTGTTTATAGCAGGATTTCTGCTAACGGCTGCCACGACACAAAAAGCAAATGCACAGGATGTGATGGTATCATACCAAACATTCTATGATAATCTGGCACCGTACGGACAGTGGATATATGACCCACAGTATGGTAATGTATGGGTACCTAATGAGGATGGTAACTTCCGTCCATATGGTAGCCGTGGCCGCTGGGTAATGACAGACTATGGTAATACCTGGATATCTGATGACCCCTGGGGATGGGCAGTGTATCACTATGGCCGCTGGACCTATAATCCCTACTATGGATGGATATGGATACCGGGATATGAGTGGGCACCTGCATGGGTGACCTGGAGATTTGGTGGTGGCTATGCCGGATGGGCACCATTAGGACCTGGTGTAACGGTAGGTGTGAGTTATTATGCGCCAGAAAGCTGGTGGGTGTTTGTAGGACCACAGTATATGTATGAGCCCAACTGCATCAGGTACTGGCATGGCCCGTCTTACAATCCGACCTATATAAGGCAGACTACAATTATTAATAATTACTATATAGATAACCGCACCCGTGTACGCTACAACTATGGCCCCCGTGCTGAGGTTGTACAGCAGGTAACGCGTCGTCCGGTTCAGGTATATAACATTTCTCAGCTTAACCGTCCCGGAGCACCGTCTATAGGCAGAGGATCTGTAAGTGTATATCGCCCACAGGTAAACCGCTCTTCTGTAAGAGATGCACGTCCCAGTCGTGTAATGCAGGCTCCGCAGCCAATAGGCAGAGGCCAGGCTGTGCAGCAATATGGTAATGACAGGCAGCCGGCTTTCCGTCAGGATGTTCAGCGCCAGAATACAGACCGCGGCAATACCGGAAGTATGAACGGCAGAAGCCAGATGGATAGCCGCAGCAATATGCAACAGCGTGAGGGTGGTACTATTGAGCGGGGACGTACCGATATGAGGACAAATGAGAGGCCTCAGCAGGATAGCCGTATGCAACCAGGACGTACTGAGAACAGGAATGACTATCGCCAACCTGAACGTACCAATACTGCACCTGAAAACCGTAATACTGATACACGTAGCGGTGTACGTACTGACCCAGGTACCAGGATGCAGCCACAGCGCTATGATTCCCGTATGGACAGGAGTTCCCGGCAGCCGTCAGAACCTGCACGACCTGCTACCAGAACCAACGTACCTGCAACAGAGCCGCAAAGACAACAGTCTACCCGCCAGACAAGCCCTTCGCAGCCACAAAGGCAACAGTCTACTCGCCAGACAACTCCGTCACAACCACAAAGGCAGCAATCTCAGCAGCCTTCACAGCCACAACGGAGCAACTCCAGAGGCGGACGCTAAGAACATATAATAATCGCATAACCGAAAAGCCCCTGTTTATGGGGCTTTTCAGTTTATATGTATGTATACGGTTCGTACCTTGCAATACAAAATAAAGAAGAGCTATGTTATATACTGTGGTGACCGGAGCGTCAAAAGGTATGGGCAAGGCTATAGTAGAGCAGTTGCTATCGTGCGGCTGTGCTGTAGCTGTATGCGGGAGAAATGAGAAGGACCTGAGAGATGCTGTAGATATATGGCGTAAAACCTATGAGGACTCTGATATAATATGGATGGCTGCCGATATGGCAACTGCTGAAGGGGTAAATGCATTTTCTGAGCTGATAACAAATTCGTTTCCGCAGGTAGATGTATTGATAAACAATGCAGGGGGCTATACTCCCGGTAATATAACAGAAGAGCAGGATACAGTACTGGAAAGTATGCTGGCTGTGAACCTATGGGGACCATACCGGTTATGTAAAGCGCTGGCACCTGTAATGAAGATGCAGCAAGCCGGACATATCATCAACATATGTTCTATAGCATCACTAAAGGGTTATGCTGGTATCGGTTCTTACAGTATATCGAAATATGCGCTGCTGGGACTTACTGATAACTTAAGAGAAGAGCTGCGGCAATATGGGGTGAAAGTAACAGCAATATGCCCCGGGGCTACATGGACATCATCGTGGGAAGGTAGTGATATGCCGCAGTCCCGCATTATGGAGGCTACAGATATTGCCATGATTGTATGGTCTGCCATCAATTTATCACCACAGGCTGTAGCAGAAACCATAGTGCTGCGCCCACAAAAAGGAGATGTATAAGAATGGGTAGGGTAGTAACAGATATGACCGGGCGTATGGTAACTATACCCGATGTGCCGCAAAGAATAATTTCTGTAGTGCCATCACAGACAGAGCTGCTGTACGACCTGGGACTGGACAATGAAGTAGTGGGCATCACAAAGTTTTGTGTGCATCCTAACAGTTGGTTTCGTAATAAGACAAGAGTAGGAGGAACCAAGAACCTGCGTATGGAAGCTATAGATACCCTATGCCCTGATCTTATAATAGCGAACAAGGAAGAGAATACAAAGGAGCAGATAGAGGCGCTGGCAATGAAGTATCCGGTATGGGTAAGTGATATTACAACTGTAGCAGAAGCAAAGGATATGATAAGAGCTGTGGGCGATATTACCGGACGTAGCAACGAGGCACAGCAGATTATAGATAAAGTATCATTGTCACAGAGCCATGGGAGTAATACCAGCCCACTGAGAGTGGCCTATTTTATATGGAGGAAACCGTGGATGTGTGCCGGGAGTGACACCTTTATAAGTGATATGATACGCCACCAGCGGTGGGAGAATGTAGTGACAGAATTGCGTTACCCAGAGGTGGCGCCAGAGGCACTACGGGATATGGATGTAGATGTGGTGCTGCTTTCTTCGGAGCCGTATCCTTTCAAAGACGTACATATACAGGAAATAAAAGAGGCATTGCCCGGTGTGGAGGTAGTGCTGGTAGATGGGGAGATGTTTAGCTGGTATGGCAGCAGAATGATGCTGGCAGGGGCTTATATGCAGGAGCTAAGCGGAATTTTATATGCAAAAACAGGCAGATGATGGCGGCAGTTTCGGATGGCAGTTTTTTTACCAGAGCACTGGTATCGTGGCACAGGGAGGAAAACAACAGAACCCTACCCTGGAAGGAGGAAAAAGATCCTTATAAAATATGGCTATCTGAAATACTGCTACAGCAGACCCGTGCTGCACAGGTGATACCGTACTATTATGCATTTACCGATTCATATCCTGATATATGTGCATTGGCGGGTGCAGCGGATGAGGATGTTTTCCGTATATGGCAGGGACTGGGTTATTATAACCGCTGCCGTAATATGCTTGCAACAGCCCGATACATCTGTAATGAGCGTGGGGGGAGGTTCCCGTCGGACTATGATGATATCATAGCTCTGAAAGGAGTGGGTACCTATACTGCGGCAGCAATAGCTTCTTTTGCTTTTGACCTGCCATATGCAGTAGTAGATGGCAATGTGTACCGTATACTAAGCCGCTACCGGGGTATAGATACCCCATATGATACTACAGAGGGCCGGAAACTATTTGCAATCCTCGCTTCGGAATTACTGGATAAAAAGAACAGTGCCGGATATAACCAGGCAATAATGGACCTGGGCGCTACGGTGTGTACACCTGCGGCACCTTCATGCAAAGAGTGTCCACTTTCGGCAAGATGTTATGCTTTCCAGAGAGGGGCTACATCGGATTTTCCGGTAAAATCAAAAAAACTTGTGGTCAAGCCCCGTTATTTTAACTATCTGTTACTAAGGTATTCTGATGAAATATGGATAAGAAAAAGAGCCGGCGGCGATATATGGGCCGACCTTCATGAGCCATATCTGATAGAAACAGAATTTACTGCCGAAGCTTCTCAATTGTTGTCTGATAAGCTTTTTAAAATCAATGATTTAGATATAGGGTGCCTGGTTCATTCAGGTGCTTTCAGGCAGCGGCTGACCCATCAGTTAATTCATAGCAATTTCTATATTATTGATTTTGATAAGCGTCCGGAAGTTCCTGGCAATGACGGGATTTGGATAAGAGTGAGCCAAATAAATAAGTTAGCCTTTCCTAAAACTGTACTTTCTTTTTTAAGAAATAATTTATACTTTTAGATTGGTGATATCGAAATTATAACTTATAGAGGCAAAAAAGTATTCTTATGAGAGGCGTTAACAGGGTAGTATTGATCGGAAATCTGGGAAAAGAGCCTGATTTACAACATCTGGAAGGAAATATTGCTGTAGCCAAATTCCCCCTTGCAACTACAGAAACTTACAAAGACAGAAATGGTAATCTTGTTTCGCAAACCGAATGGCATACTATTGTGCTTTGGAGAGGCCTTGCCGAGCTGGCACAAAGGTATCTGCACAAAGGAAGCCTTATATATCTGGAGGGCCGTATACGCACCCGTACATGGGAGGACAAGGACAAGAACAGAAGGTTTAGTACGGAGATAATAGGTGACAATCTTGTAATGCTGGATAAGCGCAAGGAACATAATGAAGGCCAATCTGGTGAGGCATCAGCTACTGATAATAATAATTTCGGAGATATGTCTTATGATGGCTCATCGTCAGGGCCAAATGTGACACGAGATGATTTGCCATTTTAACAGTGGAATATGAACTACTGTAAAAGAAACTTTTTCAGGTTTCATTCCTTTTTTTAATTTTGATGCATTACCAAACATAACCACACTTGGAAAGCTCCGAAGGTGACACGAATTTTATTCCGTTTCTTCTCAACGCATCCGGCACGGCATTTTCACCGTCAGGCGCTACTATCCTAATCATAGTTATTATTGTATTGCTGTTACTGACGGCAATGACTGCAGGTGCTGAGACCGCATACTTCTCGCTATCGGCAAAGGATATTAACTTCCTTAAAACCAATGAGAAAGGCAGCGCAAGGACTGCTGCACAGCTGCTGGAGCAACCCAAAAAGCTGCTGGCAACCATTCTGGTGGCAAATAACTTTATCAATATTGCTGTTGTTATAACCACAGATGTACTGGTGCATGCCCTGCTGCCTGCTGCTACTGACCCTGTTGTGGCATTTTTTGTTCAGGTAATATGTGTCACTTTTCTGCTTGTATTGTTTGGTGAGGTACTGCCGAAGGTATATGCTACACAGAATAATCTTCGCATGGCACTGTTCTCGGCGCCGGTTCTGCAGGCTATGACATGGATGTTAAGTCCGGTGAGTAAGGTGCTGGTATCATCTACCCGATTTATAGAGGGAAGGATAGGAACACGTACATCAAATATCTCTTCTGAAGATTTTGAGCATGCCATAGAGCTTACTGTAGGGCATACTGCTACCAAAGAAGAAGTGAATATATTTAAGGGTATCCTCAAGTTTGGCAGCATTACGGCAAGGCAGATAATGCGTACCAGGCTGGATGTGAGCGGTATAGATTTTGACATGACATTTTCAGAGGTGAGGAAATACTGCATTGAAGTAGGGTATTCCCGGTTACCGGTTTACAAAGAAAATCTGGACACGATAGCTGGCATGATTCATACAAAGGATTTTCTGCCACATATAGATGAGGAAGAGTTTGACTGGCATACACTGATGCGTCCCGCGTTTTTTGTACATGAGGGTAAGTTTATTGAAGACCTGCTGAAGGAGTTTCAGACAAAACGACAGCACTTTGCCATAGTTGTAGATGAATTTGGTGGTACTTCAGGTATTATTACGCTGGAGGATATAATGGAGGAAATTATAGGGGATATAAAGGACGAATTTGATGAAGAAGACCTTCAGTATAAAAAGCTGGATGATCTCAATTATGTATTTGAAGGAAAGACCTTAATCAATGATGTGTGCCGTGTGATAGGCATACCTTCTGATGAGTTTGACAAGGTGAGGGGAGAGAGTGACTCGCTTGCAGGGCTTGTATTAGAGATATCAGGTAAGTTTATTTCTGTAAATGATGCAGTTAAGTATCAACAGTATGATTTTACTGTGCTGGCAGTAGAAAAAATGAGAATAACCAGGGTAAAGGTTACCATCAATAATATGAGGAATGTAGAGGAAGAGGAAAGCAGTGAGTTCTGAAACTGAGCATACCCGCATCTTGTAACGATTGTTATCTGTATTTTATGTTGTCATTTGATTAATCCGTCCATACGAAGTAATATTGTGACGTTTTTTTTAAATCGTACACTTTGCTAATACCCATTATCCATCCGGGTTATTGATCTGGTAAAAATTGTTGAGATAGATGAGCAGTTTTTCTGAGAACAGCAGCCTGAAAGCAATCTGGAAAAAGTTGATTGGTGATCCTGAAGAGTATTCTCTGGAAAACCGGGCTTTCAATTATGTCTGTGTCATATCATTTATCCTTCTGGTATTATGTGTATTTGCCAATATATACATCAGTCAGGCAACAATGACATGGGTTCTTTTATTCCTCATAGCAATATTGTCTGTTATTTACTATCTGGGTAAAGTACGTAAGCGTTATACATTCGGGGTTATAGTATTTGCAGTGTGCAGCTATGGTGCGCTGATACTGAATTACTTTCTCAACTCCGGTACTTATGGGCCAACAATAGAATTATTTTTTGTGAGCTTTGTACTACTTATTACTATCAGTGATAAGCGGTATCACATATTATGGATAGTACTGCACCTGATTATTCTGATAACAATGATATGGATAGAGTATTATAATCCTGCATTGGTGCCTGATACATATCCTGATAAGAATGCAAGGTTTATAGACCTTTCGGTGAATGTGCTCATAGGAATAGCATTTATATACTCGGTAACGAGGCATTTACGCAATTTTTATGATGCAAAGACAAAAGAAGCTGATGAACGTTCGCTGGCTATAGTGCGTCAGAATGAGGAGATATCGGCACAGAATGAAAGACTGGAGCAGGTAGATAATGAGAAGAACAAGCTGTTTTCTATAATATCACATGACCTTAAATCGCCACTGGATTCTATAAAGGGTTTTCTGGAAATGCTGTCTGGCAATATGCTGGATGAAAATGAGCGTCAGGTAATACAGGCGGAGCTGCTGGAGCAGACCAAATACACTGCAGACTTGTTAATGAACCTTATGACATGGGCAAAGTCTCAGATGCATGGTGTAACGGTAAACCTTTCGGTACAGAACCTGCGTGACTTTGTAGAGGATGTAGCAAAGAATAAGATATCAATTGCAGCACGTAAAGGTATAAAGCTCACATACTCTATTTCTCCATCAATAGAGGTAATATGCGACAGGGATATGCTGCATATAGTACTGCGCAATCTTGTGAACAATGCTATTAAGTTTACCAATACCGGTGGAGAAGTTTCTGTAGCTGTAAAAACCACGGCAGATAAAGTGATAGTATCAGTAAAAGATACCGGTATAGGAATACCGCCAGAAATGCAGGCCGGACTTTTTACGCTTAAAACCCGCTCTACATATGGTACCAACAGAGAAAAAGGTATAGGGTTAGGACTGCTGATGTGTAAGGAGTATATGGACTATCAAATGGGGGATATATGGTTTGAGAGTGAATATGGTAAGGGCAGTACATTTTTCATTTCATTATCGCTGACGAAACATTAAACAGCATCTGTAAGTATATACATTCTTCAATATGCAGAATATGAGGCAGGCCCTGATTCAGATGCATCTGGCAGTACTATTGTGGGGTTTTACCGGAATCCTGGGCAGGGCAATATCACTGGATGCGCCGGTATTGGTATGGTATCGTATGCTGCTGACTGCTGTTTTTATGGCAGCTATTCTTACCTGGCGCAAACAGTGGGTGAGGATAGGCAGAGATGATATGCGTAAGCTCATACTGATAGGTGGTCTTATGGGGGCGCACTGGATATCTTTTTATGCTTCCATAAAGCTGGCTAATGTATCTATAGCACTGGTATGCCTTTCCACTGCCAGTATTTTCACTCCGTTATCAGACCCTATAATAAACAAGGGAAAGCTGGAGGTTAAAGAAGTGCTACTGGGTATGCTGGCGATAGTGGGGGTATATCTTATCTATCAGTTTCAGCAGTTTTATGCATGGGGTATACTGGCTGGTATAGTGGCAGCGTTGCTGAGCTCAGTATTTACAATATATAACAAGCAGATAGCCGATAAATATCCGCCGCGAACTATGGTGTTTTATGAGATGTCGGCCGGCTGGGGGGTAATTTCCATAGTCCTGCCTATACTTCTCTATTTCAGACCGGATATGAGTCTGCTGCCACAAACGGCACCACTTACGGCTGACAGCTGGTATAAAAATGACATTATATGGCTGGTAGTACTGAGTCTGTGCTGCACGGTGTGGGCACAGTCGCTGGCATTGAGTGCATTACGGGTATTGTCGTCATTTACCGCTACGCTTTCGGTAAATCTGGAGCCTGTGTATGGAATATTACTGGCATTTTTCTTCTACAACGAGAACCGTGAACTTATATTTCTGGATGGGGGCAGAACTGTAAATGTCGGCTTCCTGTCGGGTATGTCCCTGATATTATTGTCGGTTGTATTACAAACGTTTCGGCTGATACGCCCACGAATTGCCGGGATGAGACCTGTGCGTGGTAGCTGATAATCCCATACAACCAGATATCTTTGCAGGTATCTATGAGTTTTTACCAAAATAAAGTAGTAGCGGTAACAGGCGCTTCATCAGGTATAGGAAAGGCACTGGCAGAGCAGGCACTGAAAGAAGGTGCGAAGGTGGCGGTATGTGCGCGTAATATGGAGAAGCTGAAAAGCACTTTTGGCGATGTGGCCGGTATACTATACATACAGGCAGATGTGAGCCGGGAGGATGACTGTATCCGGTTCATTGATGAGATAGTAAAAGCATGGGGGCGGATAGATGTGCTTATAAATAATGCCGGCATTACCATGAGGGCATTGTTTGAGGAGGCCGAGCCCAAAGTGATCAGAGAACTAATGGATATCAACTTCTGGGGTACGGTGAACTGTACGCGCTCTGCGCTACCGCATTTATTATCTTCAAAGGGAGTAGTATGTAGTGTGTCTTCTATAGCGGGCTACAGAGGGCTGCCTGCACGCACCGGCTATTCTGCATCAAAGTTTGCCATGCAGGGTTTTATGGAGGCACTGAGAACGGAACTGCTACATACGGGAGTGCATGTAATGTGGGTGTGCCCGGGGTTTACTTCTTCCAATATCAGAAATGTGGCACGTACTGCTGACGGCTCTGTACAGTCAGAAACTCCACTGGATGAGCAGAAGCTGATGAGTGCAGAAGAGTGTGCAGACATTATACTACGCTCTATAGCCGGCAGAAAACGCACTGTGGTAATGACAGGGCAGGGTAAACTCACTGTATGGATGAATAAATTATTCCCTTCGCTGGCAGATAAGCTGGTATATAAGCATTTTCTGAACGAGCCGGACTCACCATTGGTACGGTATGAAAAGAAATAAAAATTGCGCTCAGTTAATATTCTGACAATGAGCTTATGCTGTTAATAATCTATTGGGTGTCATTTTCAATTTTGTGATTACCAGGAAGTGGCGCTCAAGGAATATTGTCTTAACTTTATGGATAAGACCCTTATATATGCGTTCAATAATTTCGTTCCTGACTGCCGGTATGATAGCAATAGCTGCAGACCGGGTTTATGCTCAGGAATATTATCAGCATGATACTACTGTAAAAGTATATGCATATGGTAATGAACTGACCATACCATGGTGTGGCGGATTCAATAATCCGGAGTTTGGTATGGCTGACCTGAACCATGATGGAGTACAGGATCTGGTAACATTTGAGCGTGGGCTGGGTGTATCTACATTTATCAATACAGGTACTGCGTCTGGATTGCCGGTGTACCGGTATGCTCCACAGTATGCCCTTAATTTCCCCTCTGTAAGTAGTTATATGTATCTGCTGGATTATAACTGTGATGGGATTGCAGACCTTTTTGAGCGTGGACCTGATGGAATTGCTGCACATAAAGGGTACTATAATGCGGGTAACCAGTTGTGTTTCAGTTTTTACAGATCATTGTATTATTATAACGATGTAACTGCCGGTGGTCCCAGCCAGGCATTTGTAAACCCATCTGATATTCCAGGTATAGCCGATGTTGACGGGGATGGTGACCTGGATTTTGTTTCCTATTACATAACAGGAGGCTATATGTACCTGCATAGAAATATGCGTGTAGAAGACGGACTGCCCTGTGACAGTATAAGAGTAAAGCTGGTGGACCGCTGCTGGGGAAAGGCATACCAGGGATTTTACAGGGAGCATTCACTGGGATATACATGCAGCAATAGCGGACTATTAAGGGAAAGCAGTAAGAAAACACATCCTGGCAATACTATTTGCCTCTTTGACTGGGATAATGACGGAGATGTGGAGTATCTGAACGGGAGTGTGTCATGGAATGAGATGACATTTATAAGAAACGGCAAAGCAGATTTTACGTATCCGATAGACACCCTTGTAGAGCAGGATACACTGTGGCAGAGTGCAGGAAAGAGAGTGAGTATGCTATCGTGGCCGGCAGCATTTAATGTAGATGTGAACCAGGATGGTAAAAAAGACTTACTTATTTCTCCAAACTCCGGTAACGGTTCAGATAATTATAACTGCATATGGTACTATAAGAATAATACTACTACGGGCACACCTGACTGGCAGTTTCAGTCAGATACCTTCCTCATAGACCGTACTATAGATGTAGGGTCGGGGAGTTATCCGGTATTGTTTGATTATAATAAGGACGGCAAACAGGATTTGCTTGTAGGGGCCGATGGATACAGGAATGCTGATGGCACACTTACTGCCAGAGTGTCTCTGTATGTGAATACCAGCACTCCAGGAAATCCATCCTTCACGCTGGAGACGAAAGATTTATCGGGGATATCGTCATATAACTTTCAGGGTACTGCACCGGCAGTGGGAGATATAGACGGAGATAGCAAAAAAGACCTGCTGCTGGGTCATACAAACGGGCGGCTGTCTTACTTTAAAAATATGGCTGCAAGTGATGATGTGATACCTGACTGGCAACTGGTGCAGTTGGAACTGACGGATGAGAACGGTACTGTAATAGATTTGACCGGGAATGCGGCTCCATTTATTTATGACGTAGATAAAGATGGCAAACCAGACCTGCTGATAGGCAGCATTTTTGGTTATGTGTCTTACTACAGAAATGTTTCTGTGACGCCAGGCACTATCAGGTTAAAGCTTATTAATTTAAAACTGGGCAGCGCAAAGGCTGACCCTCTGCAGAACTTTGGTATTTATTCAACACCATTTGTAGGTAAGATAGACCCATCGGGAACTGAGTATCTGCTACTGGGTAGTAACTCTGGTAATATTTACCAGTTTGAAGGGATAGGCTCAGGAGATACGACTATGACCTATACGCTTATAGATGGTCAGTATGCATGGATAGACTCTACCTACAATGTGTATAGCCATCCTGCATATGGTATCTATAACAATCGCCGGTCGGCAGTAACAGTAGGAGATATAGATGGCAGTGGTAATTATGTACTTATAAAAGGAAATATTCGTGGAGGACTAGAAATATATAAGAGGAAGGTATATGATGCACAGGTGCCCACGTATACCAGCGGCGCTTCTATATCCGTGTATCCTAATCCTGCCGGTGATTTTCTTAATATTTCATGGAAGGGTATTCATGACAGTGAAGTAAGGGAGCTGCAGGTGTCGGTGATTGATATGACAGGGCGTGAATGTATGTCCAAAACAGCACCGGTGTTGTACAACAATACTCAGCTTATGACCACAAATTTGCCGGCGGGCATGTATATATGTGTAGTACATGCCGGTGCTGAACGGTTTTACAGCAAATTTACTATTCTGCACTAGCGGTTTTCCCCTGTTTGCTAATGGTTTGTGATTAAGTGTCCCAACATTTATTAATACTTATCTTTGCAGTCGCGTATAAAAGGCTCAGATGGAAAAAAACTACCGTGCCATATTGCTTACAGTACTTACCCTTTCTGTATTTACACTTGTAATAATAGAACTTACGGGGGTGAGCCGTAATGCATTATTCAGAAGATTCAGAGGTGGGGGTGAAGGGATATTTTACAGCAAAGACGGTGAGGTGTACCGTGGGGAAATATATCCGGAGCAGACAAGAACCCGTAGCCAGAGGGTAGCAGAAATGCCAAAGACTACCATGCAGTTTTATGAAACGAAGTATAGTTTTGGTAAGCAGCCGGAGGGAAAAACACTTACACACGTATTTCGATTTAAAAATACCGGTTTTCACCCCCTGATGATTGCAAAAACAGACGTTACCTGCGGCTGTACTGTACCTAATTATCCTGAGGAGGCAATAGCACCCGGGGCGGATGGGGAAATAACTGTAGTATTTAACACGGCAGGGAAGTCTGGTTTTCAGCGGAAGAACATTATTGTACATGCCAATTCATTACCTGAATCAGTATCAATAGGTATAGAAGCTGACATAAATTAAGCGGATGGAGTCTGTAGTGAAGCAACCCGGTGTTATTGGCCGTTATCTTTCCCTGATAAAGTTCAGCCACACGATTTTTGCGTTGCCATTTGCCTGTATCGGATTTACAATCGGGGTTATGGATTTGCATGCAAGCGGTGTACAGTCGCCGTTTAGTTGGGGCCTTTTGCTAAAGATGTTGTTGTGTATGGTTTTTGCACGTAGTGCAGCAATGGCATTTAACCGCTATCTTGACAGACGCTTCGATGCCCTGAATCCGCGTACGGCACGAAGAGAGGTGCCGGCGGGTATTATTTCCCCTACAGGCGCGCTTACATTCACCATTATAAACAGCCTGCTTTTTGTAATAACTACCTGGTTTATAAATATTGCCTGTTTCAGCCTGTCGTTTGTTGCACTGTTTGTAGTGTTATTTTACAGCTATACCAAACGTTTTACTGCATTATGTCATTTAGTATTGGGTGTAGGGCTATCTCTGGCACCCATTGGGGCATATCTTACGGTTACCGGGGCGTTTGCCATATTCCCATTGCTATTTTCTTTTGCGGTTCTTACATGGGTAGCGGGCTTTGATATAATATATGCATTACAGGATGAGGAATTTGACAGGGGGCATAAGTTACACTCCATACCTGCCGCACTGGGTGTGGTAAATGCGCTGAAAGTATCTTCCTTACTGCATATTATTTCTGCAGCACTCATAATTACTGCAGGCATACAAGGACATTTACATCTGCTATACTGGGGTGGTGCCGCATTTTATGTTTTGCTGCTTATCTATCAGCACCGACTGGTAAAGCCTGATGATTTGAGTAAAGTAGGGATAGCATTTGCCAATACGAATGGTGTTGCCAGTGTTGTATTTGCAATCTTTACAATAGCAGACCTGCTAAGGTATGGTCTCAATTCCTGATACTTTCCATTTACGGCGACAGTATTTTATAAACAATATCGGGATATTTATTGCGTTATCTCTTTAAATTTGACAACACTCAGTTGGAATGATGTTTTACAGACTTTTTGCATTCGTTGTTTTATCCGTCCTTTTCCCTGTCTCAATAGTCTGGTCGCAGGATAAGCCTATAGGTGCCTGGCGGTCGTTTTTATCCTACAACTCTGCTATAAGTGTTGCTGCCAATGGTACGACATTATATACTGCTACAGAAAAAGCTTTTTACACATTTAATGCTCTTGACGGGCAGGTGGATGCTTATAGTAAAGTAGAGGGTATGTCTGATATAGGTATGCAGCGTGTAGGGTATGATGTACTGTCGGGGACTGCTATTCTTGCCTACTCAAATGGCAATATTGACTTATTTAAAGACAACACATTTTACAATCTTCCTGAGCTGAAAATAAGGACCGTAGCCGGGGCTAAAAATATTAATGATGTTTATGCCCATAATGGTTATGCTTACCTGAGCACATCGCTGGGAATAATTGTTCTGGATCTTCAGAAGCAGAATATCAAAGAGTCTTATGAGTTTAATGTAAACAGCCAGATAATGAGTGTGCGCAGCACCTATATTTCCGGCGACAGTATTTATGCGGCAACTGAGGCCGGATTGTATCGTGCAAATGTGAACAGCCCGGAGCTACAAAACTTTCAGATATGGGATCTGATAGACAGCACTAAAGATTTCAGAGCAATAACAGGGGTAGGCGAGACTGTATTCGTATCCAATAGTAAGTCTGTATACAGAGTGGCCAATAGTGATACACAGCGTATTTATACATCTCCGGTAAGTGTATCGCATATAGATGCAGGACAGAATGTTTTGTTTATATCAGAATATGATAGCTCTGCTTTTGATGGATGGATTCGTATTTATGATGTAACAAACGGAAGTTTTGACTCTATTGTACTTAAAGGTCATCATCCGCTACAGGTAGCACAGCTTGTGGACGGGTCTCTTTACATAGCCGATCAGTTTGGTGGTTTACTGAGGCAGTATAATGATAAATCGTTGGGATATGTAGCTCCTACCGGGCCACTTAGCTCAAACTCTTATGATATATATGCCAATAACAGTGACCTGTGGATAGCACATGGTGGTTTTAATGAGAAGTTTGAGCCTTCCAATAATCATGCAGGGATAGCTAACTATAATGGTGATAAGTGGAAGTATTATACAGGTGGAGTTTACAGACCGTTCGATACATTGTCTGACTTTAGTGTATTGCTGCGGGATAAAGGGGTGTTGTATGCAGGGTCTTTCAAGTATGGGCTTGCACAAATAAATGAAGATGGCAGCATGAAATTGTACCATCCTCCAGCTGTTTTTGACAGGAGTATAGCATTGAGTGACTGGAATGCCCAGGTAGCAGGGCTGGGAAAAGACAGCAGAGGGAATCTGTGGGTGTCAACAATGTTTTCACCTAATAATCAGCTATATGTACGTACCCCTGATGAACAGTGGGCAAAGTTTAAAATTGCCAATGCACAATATGGAGGTCCGTTAGTAATAGATGATTATGACAGAGTATGGTTTGTAGGATACTTTGGGTCTGGTGTAAATGTGTATGATGCAGGTGGCACAGCATTGGATAAATCGGATGATGTTTCCTATCATCTGGGTACAGGTAAAGGTTTTGGTAACCTCCCCTCCAATGATGTAAACTGCATTGCTGTAGATAAGAATAACAATATATGGATAGGTACTGCCAATGGAATAGGTATAGTGAGTAACTGCACATTGCCGGCAACTACCAATCAGCTGTGTGACGCTGAGATTCCTGTAGTACAGTATGACCAGTATGCCGGTTATCTGTTTGCAGACAATAATGTTAGGGCCATAGCTGTAGATGGTGCAAACAGGAAGTGGGTAGGTACTGATGATGGTATATGGCTGCTATCGCCGGATGCAGGAAAAATTGTATACAGATTTACAACCGATAACAGTCCGTTACCTTCCAACAGAATTCAGAAAATAGCTGTAGATGCCGTGACAGGGGATGTGTACATAGGTACAGATCAGGGGTTGGTGAGTTACAGAAGTACTGCTACTGAGGGGGGAACCACTAATAGTGAAGTGACTTCGTATCCTAACCCTGTGCCATCGGGCTATACAGGTACTGTGGCTATACGGGGGCTGGTAGCTAATGCCGATGTACGTATTACAGACATTAATGGACAGCTTGTGTACCGTACCAAAGCACTGGGTGGCCAGGCAGTATGGAATGGTCTGGACTATAAAGGGAACAAACCTCAGAGTGGTGTATACCTAATATTTGCCTCAGACAGTAATGGTGAGGAGAAATATACCGGGAAACTGGTTCTCCTGAAATAACACAGGAATGCTTATAAAGACTCAGGGTATTGTATTGCGTCCGGTGCGGTATGGAGATACCAGTCTTGTTGTTACTGTATTTACCAATGAAATGGGACTGAAGGCTTTTATGGTGAAGGGGGTACGCAGCTCTTCGTCAGGAAAAAATAAGGCCGCATATTTTCAGCCCGGTACTATACTGGATATGGTGGTAGCAGAGACTGCAGGACGTAGTATGCACTACATCAGAGAATTCAGCGCATCATACATATACAGTAATATACATCAGGATGTTGTGAGGAACAGCATAATGCTGTTTTCTGTAGAAGTTCTGCTAAGGCTGCTACCTGAGAATGCACATTTCCCTGCGCTATTCTCAGTTTCCCGCACTTTCCTTATTGCTCTTGATAATGCACCCGCCAGTAATGTAGCTAACTTTCCGCTTTGGTTTTTATTACAATGCGGGCGGCTGCTGGGCTATGAGCTGAATGGGCGTTTTGCGGAAGATATGCCTTATCTGAACAGAGAGGACGGAGGCTTTTCTTCTCACCCGCCTTCATCAGCACCATATACTACTACAGAAGATGCCCGCCTGATGAGTGAAATGCTCATGGCAGCAGATACAGCTGATATAGCATCTTTTACTGCAGGCAGTGAGTCCCGATACCGTCTTATAGACTGGTATATTGCATTCCTTCAGCAATATACCGGACACTTCGGAAATATACGTTCACTTGTTATACTCCGCAGTTTACTACACTGAGCCACAACCTGTGATTTTTGTAAATATTGCTTTCTTATCTGTAACACTCAATCCGGGTGTTGGGCAGAACTTTGTATCAGAATCAGTTAACACTTAAAACTCATTGCCATGAAAAGGAACGTAAAGAATCCCGGTTATTGTGGCCGAAGATGGTGGGCCATTATGATGAGCATAGCTTTATTATTTCTTGTGTGCTCAACAAGTATTGCCAGTATTAATGCAGCACACACTGCGATAACAAAGGAAGCCCGGATAGCTGCAATAAAAGGGCGTGTGACGGAGATACGAAAAATGAACTACAGACAAATGTCGGCCACTGAACGGGCTGAAGTAAAGAGTGAGCTGAAAGATATGAGAGATGAAGTGAGACAGCTCCAACCAGCAGGTGTGTATGTTTCAGGAACTGCACTGATAGTAATAATTATATTACTAATACTGCTTTTGTAGTACTAGGCCAGCATTATAGCTCTCAGAAATACTATTGTATCACACTATAAAACACAAACCATGAAAAAGCCAACAGAAAACATCAGGACAGTACATGTGATAACAGCCAAAATAATGATGCTGTCATTAATATTAATGCTTATTATGACTGCCGTAACGCCTGCCGTAGCCGGAACAAAAAATAATAACGCAGAGGCACAGCGTATAACCTGCATTCAGAACAGGGTGAAGGAAATACAGGATATGAACTTCAGGCAGCTTTCTGTCACAGAGAAGAGGGGTTTGAAAAAGGAACTGAAAACAATGCATAAGGAGCTGCGTAATATGCACCCAACCTATGTTTACATATCAGGAGGCGGTCTTTTACTGATAATCCTTATACTCATCCTACTGCTGTAGCAACGGTAAAGAAGACAGAAGGACGTCGCAGTGAGTGAGTAAGTCCCCCATCAGCTATTATCGAGAAGCGATGGGGGCATTTTAATTAAACAGGGCTTGCATTTTTGTTGCTATACTATCGGGATACATACGTACCGCCCGGATATGGGGACCATCTACAGCATAGAAAGACTTCTGCGGAGAGGCATAGATAAACATTTTCCTGCCCTGTATATATGGGCATACTTTGTCTTCTTTGCTATGAATAAAGAGTATAGGCTTCTGTAAGTGCTGCACAGACTTTAGTGCGGAGTAGGGCTGTGTAACAAGTATACGTGCCAGAAACCCTGGGACGTACATTTTGCGGGCCATGTGTGCAGCTATGTCTTTGCGAGTAGAAAATGCACCTTCCATGATGAGGCCATCAATCTTATCCTGTGCTTTTTCTGCAACTACAGCACTGAGGTGCCCACCCAGGGACTGCCCGTATATGAATATTTTAGTGCCCTTTACATCAGGCCTTTCTACTAAATAATTCAGGGCGGATATGCCATCCATAAGATTGTTATGCACAGTGGGGTGCCCTTCAGAGTAGCCATACCCACTATAGTCGAACATAAATACCTGATATCCCCTGGTGACGAGATTATCTATGAGGCGGAACTGGTTAAGGATATTGCCGCCATTACCATGAAGATGCAGCAATGTTGCTTTTACAGGCATGTCCTGAGGTGTTAACATCCATCCATTGAGCATGTTGCCGCTTGTGCTTTTGAAAAAGCAGCTTTGAATTTTATAGCCAGGGTTAATGGTATCTCCCTTTCCATTCATAAATACGGGCTGGTAAGAAGAACCAGCAAACATAATTTTTCCGGTATCATTAGTATCCCTGTTATAGGTAGTTATTTCTTTTATTCCTTTTGGTAAACGGTCGGGCTGGAAAAACATGCCATTAAAAGCACAGGAGCTGAATATAGCAGATGAAATAATGCATCCGCAAATTGTAATTGCACGTTTAGAAAGTAATGAATAAGCCATTGTGTACCAGTTTATCAGGTTTCAGATTTTAAGCTCTTGTTCGAAGCGTTTTATATGATTAGCTTTGTTTGATAAACATTCTTTTATGAGATTATTATATGTGTTCCTCGCAATACTTGCCACTCATACTGCCACAGCACAGGATTTGTGTAAAGATATAACCCGGCAGGGAGAAGGCAGCACTGTACGTGAATTCGAATCTCCATACAATGAAAGTGAGCCCCCTATGGTGAGGGTGAAGAGAACTATCAGTAATGACGAATATGAGCCATTTGACAATTTTGTACTGATATTCAGAGTAAAGTGTAGCCTGGATGATATATATGATATGAGCGATAATGGCGGGCGTAATGAAAAACAGGAAAAAAATCTCACCGTATTTTTTGATGATAATACAAGCATAGTTAACGATACGATAGATGTAACGCATGACCTGACACCAGACCATACGGAGGCTATACGCTTTGTATATTATCCCTTAGTACCGGAAATTGCCTCTGACTTTGCTTCTAAAAAAATAAACCATTTCAAAGTTGCCGGTCAGGATGTGAAAATGACTGAGGAAGATTCGAAAAAGCTGATGAACTATATCAACTGCATATACAAAGAAAAATAGGTGTCGAATTAATATGAATATCATTCTTACCCCCATTCACAACTATCAATGAGAGCTGTAATATTATTTGCCATCTTACTGTTGCCATATGGGGTACATGCTGCACTGCGGGGGCAGCCACGCATTGACTCTCTGCTGGAACGTTTGGGACAGACAAATGAAGATGCACCCAGATTTTTTCTTCTGGATGATCTGGCATCTACATACAAAACAATTGACCCTAATGCAGGGTTGCGATATGGGGAGGAAGCATTGCAGATAGCTGTAGATGCAAAAAAAACAGAGCATATAATCAGAGCGCACATCACCATTGGCCTTAATTATATGTATAAATCTGATTATCAGAACGCACTGAGGCATTTTAATAAGGCGCAATTACTGAGTGCAGAGAAAGGGGCAGCCTATATGCATAATGAGCTGGTGAGTCATTTAGGGGTTCTGTACCAGGAAATGGGTAATTATGACAAAGCCCTTGAGTATGGTCGTAAATCTCTGGAGAATAATATACGCATCAAGGACTCCCTGAGTATAGGTGGCGATTATGGCAATATTGGTATCATATACCTGCTCAAAAAGGACTTTGACAGTGCGCTTGAATATGACTTTAAGTCTCTGGATATATTCAGCAGGCTGGGGGATAAGGAGGGTGTGGCCAAGAATTACGGAAACATAGGGAATGTATACAAGGAGTATGGTAACTATGTTCTGGCTCTGGAGTACGATACCAAGGCGTTAGAAATATTCAGGGCACTTGGCGATAGAGGTGGGATGGCTATAAATCTGGGCAATCTGGGAGAGGTGTACCTGGAAATGGCAGAAACATTTAATGCATCAGAGAGGACCCCGTTGGTATTACCTAAAGGCACAAGGCAGATGTTTCTGGCAAGTGCTATAGAGAATTTTGAAAAATGCATTGCTATCAGTAAAGAGATAGAGCAGCTGGATAATATTATAGAGTTCAGTGAAGGGCTTAGTAAGGCTTACCGTCTGAGTGGTAATTATCAGCAGGCATTGTCTTCATACGAGACTCATGTAAACTATAAGGACTCTGTTCACTCAGACAGGGCAAGGCTTAAAATAGCGCAACTGGAAACGGAAAGGGAGCAGGCACTGAAGGAAAAACAGATAAAAATCAACTATCTGGAGAAAGCCCGCAAAAAACAGGAGCGGTTACTTTTTGCGCTGGCGCTTGTGATACTTCTGGGGCTTATAGGGTATATTCTCAATAAATTCATACAGCAAAAGAGACGTAACAAGCTTCTTGCTATAGAAAAAAGGAAACATCTGCAGCATATAGCACAGCAAAAGGCTGCTATGGGTGATTTTGCATACCGCCATTCCCATGACGTAAGCGGGCAGGTGGCAACAATACTGGGTCTTGTTGATATCTTTAATGTATCGGACTATTCTGACCCTGATAATAAAGTAATAATTGATGGGGTGACAGAAACGGCAAAGAAGCTGGATGTAATAGTCAAGGACATGATTGTCAAAGAAAATGAGATGAACAAGTAGGTTGTCTTTCGGACTGTTTATCTGTCAGTGAGCTATCAGCAGTTTTTTATAGTATATATTTCCATCGTCGGATGTGACCTCCAGCAGATAGATGCCAACGGGTGTATTTACGGTAGCAACACGAACATGTTTCTCTGACAGTCTGTGCAAGGTACAGGGGAGTTCTATACCTGTGATGCTAATAACCTTCACTGCTGCTATATTATTGATGCAATGAATATCAAAGTTATCTGAGGCTGGGTTGGGATATACCGTAAGCGTTTCTGTTTGGGAGTCAACAATATCAATGCCGGCCCAGGGAGAGGTGCTTACACAAATGTTGAATGTTGTGCCACCAGTCATGGCAACATTAGCATTTTCGTTATAATCATAAACACGAATAAAGTAAGTATTACCCGGCACTGCCGATGTCCATGTGAGTGATTCCTGCCCACCTGTACCGGTGGCATTGGCACAGGGAAGCAGCAGTGAGCCACATGCGGTTCCATAAAGCTCTACTACTGCATCAAAGTTAGCACCACTGTTTACTACTATTGTCTGGCCCGGAGCTGTAGCTGTAAATGAATACCAGACATCGGGGACATTGCCATTAGTATGACTGCTGCTGCACCCGCTGCCAGATGTAACGGATGGAGTAGCGCCACAGGTGGTACCATTTACAGATGCACAACCGCCGGTTACGGTAAGCACCTGAGGTGCAGGCGGGCCGAAGCAATAATCATTGCCTGTAGCCGGGGTGCAGCCAGGAGTGCCTGCACACAGATATATGCCTGCCGGATTGTAGTAGTGATTAATTATCCACGTATATGTCTGCCCGTCCTGTGCCCATCTCTGAGAGCCCCACTGACACATACCCCGCCAGTGACCGGCAGGTGCCTTGCCTGCGCAAACAGGGTCTGATATGCAGGGCCATGGGGAACTGCTGCAACTGCTACAGCCGGTAAATCCATCACCACAGCCCTGGTTATTGGTTTCGGCAGAGTATTCAGACCGTGCTATAGGGCCACCTGTACCCACTGTGAGCACCTGACCGGCAGTAGCTGCGGCTGCAGAAATACATGCTGCCGATGAAGATGCACTCCATACCTGCTTGCAGGTAGTGTTGGCAAGGTCATATGTACCATTGTAAGGGTTATCAATGTGGTATGCGCCATAGCTACGGTAGGCAATGGCGCCTGCCTTTAATGACTCTGTATGCCATGATGGTATCCACTCATCATTGAGACCTGTGCCTGTGTATGACTCAAGACTCATTACGGTAACATCTGTACAACTGTTGCAGGTGCAGGTGGTACCTACCCGTATTGTGCTGCCCGGGCTGCACTGAGACAAAGCACGATAACCGTTCATAAAGCAGAGCAGCAGCAATAGTCCCCTTATTATATGTTCAGTGCTTCTGCTCATGTTATTTCAATTCCAGAACGGGTTCTCTACGTTGTAATACATATACAGTGTCGCTGCCATTACCCATATTCAGCATTACTTTACTCCACATATCGCCAGCCGACCACATATCGAACCGCGTTATAATGCAATCCCGATAACCTGGTTTGCTGAAAACAATCTGGTTATTGGCCAGGGCATCAGCATCATTATGTGCCAGGGGTATATGCAGGCTGTAATAACCTGTACTATCGCTTAGTGTATTTTTCCTTCCCATGCCACCTGTGTTTATGGATACACCGGTTAATGGGCTGCCCGTGACTTTATCAGTGACATATCCGCTAACGAACATATAGTCTGCACGGCATTGGGATTTGATATAGTCAGAGACGGCATTGGGATTTTTTGTTTCAGGAACCAGCTGAAATGTGAGGTTTACGGTTTGCTGATGGAGGTCCAGCCAAGTGGTCATGGGCTTGTATCCGAAAGTAGACACACTGATATCCCACGTAGCGTCGGGCAGGGTAAGGGTTTCCTGAGAAACAGCATTTTTCATAAATAAGAGAGGGGCTATATTATGCTGCCGGGCAATAAAAGAGAGTGAGGAGGGTATGACCGAAACGCCCGTAACATCGTCGCGGAACCTGAGGTGCAATATACTACTGTCTGCAGGTTGTGCTGTAGCCTGCAGACAGTAGATGATAAGTGATATGCCCAATATTGTTTTCATATAAAAAAATGAGGGTAGTGGTACGTCAGATATGCGCTGTTAATATTCCGGATAGAGTGGGAAAGAGCGCATAAACTCATTCACCTCACCCTTAACGGCATTAATAACATTATCATCATCAGGCGACATAAGTACACGGTCGAGCCAGTTTACGATATGGGCCATATCATTTTCCCTGAGCCCCCGTGTGGTGATAGCCGGAACACCGACCCTTATACCAGATGTGATAAATGGCGATTTGTCATCGAAAGGAACCATGTTTTTATTCAGTGTAATGTCGGCACGCACCAGTGTGTTTTCGGCTTTTTTACCACTGATATTCTTATTGCGCAGGTCTATAAGCAGCAAGTGGTTGTCAGTACCGCCGGATACAATGTTATAGCCCTTTTCCATAAAACTACGTGCCATAGCCTGTGCATTATCCACAACCTGCTGTGCATATACACCAAATTCCGGCTGTAATATTTCATGAAAAGCTACTGCCTTTGCCGCAATAACATGCTCCAGCGGGCCGCCCTGAGTGCCGGGGAAGACCGCGAGGTCTATCATCTGACTCATGAGTCGCACCTCACCTTTAGGACCTTTTACACCCCATGGGTTTTCAAAGTCTTCCTTCATCATAATGAGGCCACCTCGTGGACCGCGCAGGGTCTTGTGTGTGGTGGTGGTTACAAAATGACAATGATCGAAAGGACTGCTAAGCAGACCTTTTGCTATGAGGCCGGCAGGGTGTGAAATGTCGGCCATAACGAGTGCTCCTACCTTATCTGCAACAGCTCTGATGCGGGCATAATCCCAATCGCGACTATAGGCTGATGCACCACATATAATAAGCTGTGGTTTGTGCTCCAGGGCTTTCTGCTCCAGCATATCATAGTCTACAAGACCTGTATCCTGACGCACACCATAGTGAACTGCATTGTATAGTTTTCCTGAAAAATTGACCGGAGAGCCATGCGTGAGGTGACCACCCATACTGAGGTCTAACCCCAGAATAGTATCGCCAGGCTGCAGTACTGCCAGCATGAGCGCAGCATTGGCCTGTGCACCGCTATGGGGCTGCACATTGGCATATGCTACACCAAACATTTCCTTTGCCCTGTCTATGGCCAGCTGCTCGCTTTTATCTACTACTTCACAACCACCATAATAGCGACGACCCGGATAGCCTTCAGCATACTTATTGGTCATGACACTCCCCATAGCACGCATAACCTGCATGCTGGTAAAGTTTTCGGAGGCTATAAGCTCCAGCCCATGACGCTGGCGCTCCAGTTCTTCCTGTATAAGTTCAGGTATTAGTGTATCTGGTCGCATATGATATGTGTCTTTTGTTAGGGACACAAAGATAACATGCGCTTTGGTGCAGAATACGGAAGGATACTAACATATTAACACCGGCGGGCTAACATATGGCGTAATATGTGGACATGCCGGCATAAAATGCATTAATGACCTCTATGGTGTTTCAGAACGCCACCAGCAGCCTCCTTGATGGTATTGGTGAAAATGAACGCTTTGGGGTCTATGCTATGTACCACATTGCGCAACCTGCGCACTTCCAGACGGGTAACAATCGTGAATACAATGTCACAGTCCTGATGTACATCAAAGCTGTCTTTCATATAGCCACGTTCGCCTTTGTAGATAGTAATTCCTTTCCCCATAGACATTACCAGCTGCTCCTTAATCTCATCGCTCTGGCCAGATATTATGGTAACGCCTGTGTACTCTTCCAGTCCCTCAATGACATAGCTTATAGTGCGGGATGCGGTGAAGTAGGTAAGCATAGAGTATAGCGCTGTTTCCAGCCCCAGCTGGAGGGCTGCAATGAGAAATATGATAACATTTAACCCCAGTATTATCTCACTGATGGTAAAGCTGCTACGCTTAAGTGTGTATAGGGCCAGTACTTCTATACCATCTATAGCACAACCGCCCCTCATAGCAAGGCCTATACCCAGCCCCAGAAAGAAACCACCGAAAATAGATACGAGCAGCTTATCTGACGTAATAACGGGATAGGGGACCAGTGTGAGGCATATACCCAGCGCTATAATACAGGCCAGCATCTTGAATGCAAAGAGCCTGTTGACATGATAGCCTCCTGCTATGATGAAGGGAATGTTGAGTGCCAGTATTACCAGTGCAATGTTGTAATGATACAGTTCATGAATGAGCAGCGACACACCGGTAACACCGCCATCCAGAAAGTTGTTGGGGATAAGGAAGCTCTGCAGGGCAAATCCGCTAATCAGGGTACCTACAATAGTGTATATCGTGTCTTTTATGGCACGTGGTAAGCTGTTGACAGATTTCATTAAATTCTTATTTGGTTATTTTCGATTTTACAAGTGCAAGATGCTCTTCTTTCTTTGCTTTGCGCAGCTTTTGGGCTGATGCCGTAAAGTAACTATGATTTTCCAGAAACCTTACCTGTAACTGGTTCCAGTCATTTTCTGTCTGAATGAGGCCGTACATACACAGCTCATCATAGAGATAATTGCCAATTTTGAAAAAGTCGTCCCTTCCGAGATAATCCAGATCTGCATCACAAATTATCTCTTCCAGCTTGTTGTGTGGGGTCTGGGGGATACGGGTAGCCATAATCATGCCACAGATACGCTCTATCTGCTGTGTGGTATAATCGTATTCCGGCAGATATTTCCGGGCGATATCGCAGCCCAGTTGCTCATGCTCTTTCTGCTTAATGAGAAAGCCTGAATCATGAAAAAGCACCGCTGTAAGCAAGAGTGTCAGGTCTTCACCAGATACCTGCTCCAGCTCTGCCAGCAGTTGTGCAGCTTTATAAACATCCTTTATATGACCCAAACTATGGTACGTCAGGTTTTCAGGAAGCTCATTTTTAAGCTTTGCCAGGATGAATTCTTTTACTTTCTCAAACTGCATACGGTCATCATTGACAGACGTTAAAAGTAAAAAAATATTGATAGTTGTCCCATTGAAGTGCCATATATATTTTGCTTCTGCATGCCTATCCTGTGACAGGAACAGTATATCTGTCCTTATTATGGCGCAGCCAATGGAAACCGGCTGCACATAAAAAGCTTATAAACCCAATAAGCCACCATAGCATACTGTACCCGCTGCGCTGCACCACCTGGCCTCCCATGTAGGGGCCTATTACCTGTGCAATAGACCATGCTGCAGTATATAGCCCGGCATACTGCCCCCTGTTATGTTCATTTGTGCGGCTGGTCCAGAAGGTGTTCATAAACGGCATGGCCAGCATTTCTCCGGCAGTTACCATAAGAGTGGATAACATGGCCAGCCACATAGCTCCTGAAAGGACATTGAAAATCATAAATGATAGGCCAGCGAGTATGGTGCCGGCTACTATCAATTTCATATAGTTCCCTTTGTTTTCCAGACTGTAGACCAGTGGCATTTCCAGAATGGCTATGAGCAGACCGTTAACAGCCATAGTAATACCAATATGATTGGCAGTGAGGTGCAGGTTCTGCTTATAGAACACAGGCAGTGTGGCAAAAAGCTGAAAAAAGCATATGCCAAACAGTATGGTAAGTACCACAAAAACAAGGTATGGGATATCATTCCATGCCGAATGCGTAATAACTCTGTGTTCCTTTCTTTTTCTGGCAGGTGTGGCACTGTTGCGAGAGGGTGATAAAACTATTCTCAGCAAAACAGCGGCTGCGATATTGGTAATGCCATCTATCCAGAACAACATTGAATAGTCATGGGAAGCAATAAAGCCTCCCAATGCACCGCCCGCTGCCCACCCCAGATTAGTAGCAAGCCTGTTGAGTGAGTAGCATCGGGTTCTGTTCTGTTCATTACTATAGTGCGCTACAGCGGTAGCATTGGCAGGGCGGAATGTTTCATTGACCAGGGCGAGCAGAAATGTACACAGACAAATCATGCTGTACTGTGTCATGAGGCCCAGTGCAATAAACATAACACCACCCAGAAGCAGCGCAGCAAGCTGTATATTATAAAAGCCAAGCCTGTCGGTAAGTTTTCCTCCCAGCATACCGCCACATATGGCTCCCATGCCGAATATGGCCATGACCAACGTAGCTTTAGCGATACTTACATGCCGGGACTGCGTAAGATACAACGTCATGAACGGAACGACCATGGTGCCGCTACGGTTTATGAGCATTACCAGCGATAACCACCATGTAGATGGAGCAAGCCCTGCATAAGCATTACGGTACAGGGTAGTTAAGTTTTTCATGGATTTGATCCAATTTTCCGGATAGTAGGAAAATGATCGTGTGCAAAGGTAGGGGGAAAACTATTTTTGCACTACCGGAGCTATAGCAGCTCCTTACCGGACTTATGAAGATAGCAATAATAGGATGTGGTGCCGCTGGTTGCTTTGCCGCTGCAAATATTCCGTATACGGAAGGCGTAACCGTAGCATTGTTTGAGAAAACCGGAAAGGTGATGCAAAAGGTGCGTGTATCGGGTGGGGGACGCTGTAATGTAACCCACCACTGTTTTGACGTGCAGGAATTGCTCAATCGTTATCCCCGTGGGAAACAGCTGCTTAGGAGGACTTTACACCGATTTGGCCCGGCAGATACTATAGAATGGTTTAATAGCCGTGGAGTACAACTGAAGGCAGAAAATGACGGTAGAATGTTTCCTATAACGGATAACTCCCAGACTATTATTGACTGCATCTGGCAACAGGTGGTAAAGAATAGGATACAAGTGTATTACCACAAAGCGGTAGAAGGTATTACGAAAAATACCGGTGATAGCGCACACCGGTACCGTGTACAGTTTGCCGATGGGACATTTTACGACGCAGATAAAGTGCTGATTGCTACCGGAGGTTTCCCTAAGGCCGAACAATACAGCTGGCTTAAGGAACTGGGACATACAATAGAAAAGCCTGTGCCATCACTATTTACATTCAATATGCCGAAGCATCCCATTACGGAGCTAATGGGGGTGAGTGTACCTGATGCATCTGTAAGGGTGGTGGGATCAAAGCTCATACAAACGGGTCCTGTACTGATAACGCACTGGGGAATGAGTGGCCCTGCGGTATTGCGTACCTCTGCAATAGTGGCAAGAGAGCTGGCAGAGGCAGGGTATAACTTTAAAGTCATTATCAACTGGCTGGGCGACCAGACAGATGCTGCACTGGCGCAGGAGATAGCATCCCTACGTTCTGGCAGTGGTGGCCAGTATATATGTGGACGAAATCCTTTCGGACTACCCAAACGATTGTGGGAATATATGCTGCCACGATGTGGTATTACCGATACGATGCGCTGGGGCGATATGACAGCAGCGGCCCGCAATAAACTAACAGAGCATTTGCTGCGGGATATATATGAGGTAAGGGGCAAGACCACATTTAAAGAGGAGTTTGTGACATGTGGAGGGATAAAGCTATCTGAAATAGATGCAGCAAGTATGGAGAGCCGCATAGTACCGGGGCTGTTTTTTGCCGGTGAGGCTATAGATGTGGATGGTGTGACCGGAGGCTTTAATTTTCAGCATGCATGGAGCAGCGCATATGTTGCTGCAACTGCCATGTGTGCTGAATGTGTCCATTCTGATTAATTTTGAAGCATTAACGATACAGGTATGATTATATATAACGTAACTATTAAGGTAGAACATGACATAGTGCAGGACTGGATACAGTGGATGAAGGAAGAACATATCCCGGATCTGCTGACTACGGGACTTTTTACTGATACCAGACTGTGCCGGCTGCTGGAGCAGGACGAGACCGATGGCGTAACTTTTTCAGCACAATATACCTGTGCATCTATAGCAGAATATCATAAATACATCAATGAGCACGCGCAGGAAATGAGGGACAGAGGATTGAAGCGTTTTGCGGGTAAATTTATTGCATTTCGCTCTGTAATGGAGGTGATATAGTACATACTTATAGTAAACAGGGGAGATGTGCATATGGTGAGATTATACTGCAGCCCGGTATCTTAGCTGCCCCTATATGTAACCCATGAGTGTGTGAAAAACTGGAAACCTGCTACAGACAAGGGTTTCAGGTGGAAAAAAAAGTTGTGGCATTGTTTGGAAGTGTTGCAAACGTGAGTATATTTGTTCTATCCACAAAAAATATCATTTCACAACAAAAAACAGACAGTTATGAACAAAGCTGAGTTAATTGACAAAATTGCAAAAGATGCAGGCATCACTAAAGGCCAGGCAAACGACGCGCTTGACTCGTTTACCAATGCTGTGATTACAACGCTGAAGAAAGGTGACCGTGTAACGTTGGTAGGCTTTGGTACATTCTCTGTATCTGAGCGCTCAGCACGTAACGGCCGTAATCCTCAGACTGGCGCTGTTATCAAAATCAAAGCACGCAAGGTTCCCAAGTTTAAGGCAGGAAAAGAATTCTCTACAAAAATCAGCAGCAAGAAGTAATTCCTTCTCTGGTACAGTAGAAATAATAAAGGCACCTGATACGGGTGCCTTTATTATTTATGGCAACTACATCATGCTGTACCTTTCAGGTGTCAGATGCTTTTACAGCTACGTGTTAGCAGACCATTGTAAGATGTGATGAATGATGTAGGGTGGCGGTTTGGGCATGTATTGCGGCGTCTGTCAGACGCTATTCCTTTTAGTGTTTTATTGTGGTCAGACATATGTTTTACAAGTCTGATAACGAATGCTGGAAATGCAATAAAAAACATTTTAGTAGCGTGGGGTGGGCTTACGAAGTGTTTCATGACAGTAGATTTTTCGGGTTAGACAATAAATGCCTTTGAGAGTCTTAACCGATTCATGCTACACACCATCAATGTAAGTGACTATATGGAAAATCACTTGGTTTAACCAGCTTTTCTCTATCAGTCAAGCTCTGATAAAATCTATTGCAAACAGTATGCCAAAAAGTGTAAGGATGTAATCGGAATAGTAATAATTACAGGCGTTCTACCCATTCATCCAGAGTGTTGTCTTTTTCTAAGCCCAGTTTTATACGCAGGCTGGCATCCATGATCTGAATATCGGGGTGAGGTAACCCCATCAGTGCAGCTTTTTCACGGGAGGAGAATTGCATTACCGTAAGAATGAGATACCGGATATGTATGTCAGTTATATCGGGATGTGCTGCAAGTAGTTTGCTTTTGAACTCAGGATGTACACGGTCAAATGCTTTTATCAGAATGCTCCATTGACTTTCTGCTATTGCAGATGACTGCTCTATCTGTGCTGTAATTCTCTGGCTTTGTGAGGAATTCGCTATTTGTGATATCTCATTTCTTAAACCGGCAATGAGTGTATTTTTTTCAATGATGCATTGTTTCAGGAATGCGAGCTGTTCGCCTGCATGCCTTAGCTCTTTCTGCCTGATGTCGTTTTCTGCCAGCAGCCGCTTTCTCTTGTTGCGTTGTCTGCTGCCCCATACCAGCGCCATTGCAGATAGCATCACAAACAGAATAGCTACGCCATTGCGCATCGTTTTCTGCATATGTCTCCGGGACTCAGTTTCTGCCGATGCCATCTGCCTTTTTACAACTTCTATGCGCTCCTTTGCCTGCTCTACATGAGTAATATTATTGCGAATGGTATTGGTGTCTTTTGCCATCAATGCAGAGTCGGCATAGCGGTAAGCCCATGCCATATTGCCATGTGCTGCATGTATGCGGGCCTGCAGCCGATACATACGCTCGGCAAGTGGATAGTTGGGCCAGAATTTTGCGTTTTCTGCCTGAATAATTGCGTCTTTCAGTATAGAATCGGCCCGGCCCGGCATTCCTTTTTCCATGTATATTCGGGACAGCATGTACTTTGACTCTATAACATTTCTTATCTCTTTTGTCTGAGTACTGAGTATGATATCCTTTTCTATGAGGGGTATGGCAGCTTCATAATTTCCTTTCAAAAAGTAGGTGATGCCTACGTTTCCGGTAGCAATACCTTCCCATGCTGTATCATCGTCTTTTTTTGCAGCATTGTATATGAGCAGAAAATAGTGTTCGGCACTATCATACATTTTCATTTTACGGTAGCAAAGCCCGATACTGTTTTGTATGGTCTTTCTTAGCCTGTTATCAGCTGCCTCTGTCTGCAATGCTTCGGTGTAGTGACGTAGTGCTGCTACATTGTCGTTATAGCGGTAATAAGTGCCAGCTAACTCAAAGAGTAATTTTTGCTTTTCAGGAAACTGTTCGGGCGACATATCCCTGTACAGTTCATAGGCGGACAGTTCATAGCTGCATGCCAATCCGTTTCGCTGCAAACTATTCCAGTATTGTGCTATGGTATGCAGTGCCTTTGCTTCTACTTCCGGCAGTTCATTATTACGGGCTGCAATAACAAGGTCTAATAATTGATGCTCTAAAAGCGTATCTTCTGTCTTTTGCTGCCATATACTGAGTGATGCACTACTTATACGAAACAAAAGGCTCAACTGCCGATCATGGTTCTCTTCAGCCCACTTACCGAATTGATTTAATTTTTCTTTTCTGGTGCTTCTGTCATTGCCGGATATAGCCTGTGAAACAGAGTCGACATAATGAAGTTGTGCCGGGAACAGCCTATGTAAGATATGTGTGGCACTGGCCTGGGCACAGATACACATAGGTAGCAAACATAATATCAGACGCTGATATAGCTTCACACCGCAAACATAACAAGACTATTAAAATAAATATGCGTCAGTCACTAACGAATGACACAGATAAGACCATATTACTCAGCCGGATTTCCGGCTGAGTAATATGGAATAATGATTAATTGGTAACAGTATGCCCAGGACGTGTGATATTAAATATCAGATACTCAAACCGTACCAATAAGCCATTTGGGGCTGCGCGCTGCATATTGCTATACAGCTCCTGGCGGTAACCAACATCCAGCCGTGCCTGACTTCTAAAAATGAACTGTACAGAAGGCGCTATGTCTATATATTGCTGTCCTGTGGCCGGCAGCCATTGACCAATCATCTCTGCCATCAGATTCAGGTTGACCTGATTATAACTTTTGTAAACTTTGGGAAGCATCAGATGACCTGCCGAAAGCATATAGCTCAATGCCTCGCCCGGACGTGCTGCCGGAAACTCATGCCCTTGCCTGTTGTCTGTGGCGCGCTCATAATATCCGGTTACAGATAGTGCTGTCTTGTGCAGCAGCTGAGTAGCTACCAGGCCAGCCTGATAACCACTGTTCAACCCGTTTACCTGTATTGCCTCCTGTACTATAGCACCATTATTAGTAGCAGCACGGCCAAATGCAGCCATCCGGAAGTGACGGAAGACACCATCTCTGCTAAAAAACCTGTATTTGGCATATAATCCTGCACCCTCCCATGCGAATGCATTACCGGCACTTCTGTTACTCAGGAAGCCTTCTGCATGTACCATCAGGTTACGGTTAGGACCCCACATTAGTTCAGGTATCAGATGGTAATCTGTCCCGTTGCCCGACGCTTGATTCATAAGCCAGTTTGTAAGGCGTATACCTGTGCTACGTGCCGGCATATTGCTGGCAGGCTCAGAATACACAAACAATTCCTGACCTGCTGCCCTGCCTGTAATAATGCATAACAGAGCAGCGAACATTGCCTTATATGGTAACATGATATACTCTTTTATTGTTACCTTTTTCATGCTGCGGGCAGCAGGAGTCCATATAGCCGGTGGCAAAACATTTCATACTGGTTTTGCGGCCATACTTTTTATGAACGCCTGCCGGTACATAATTTTTATCTACCAGGGTAAGTTTTACATCCCCATTAAGTGTCTGACCTTTTACATCAATAAAATGATAGGTAGCAGCACCTATATTGATGTGGGCATCGTTTGCTACTGCTGCATTACTTACTGTAACAGTAATATCCAGTGCAGCTACAAAGAAGCCTGCATCTTCTACCGCCTTCTTTAGCTCATCGGGTGCTATATCAGAGCCGGGTTTGAATACCACATCATATGCAGAGTGTTCAATGTCTGCCTCTACAGTCATAACTGCGGGTAATGCCTCCAGTGCTTTATAAATTGCTTTGCTACACATGCTACATGTAAGCCCACTGGCTACAAGGTGTGCCGATTTTATCTGTGCCATTCCCGGCAGGCTCCATAGCAGGAGCGCTATTAAAACTATCTTTTTCATTTTTGTTCGTTTTAGTAAGTGAAACTATTTTCTTTTGTTTTCATACTGGCAGCAATTGTGCAACTTGTTGTACACTTCCATATCGGCGGTGTATTTTTCAGTATCATAACCTGCATCGGCTACCTTTTTCTGTATGGCATCATTGCTGGTTTTAGCGGCGTTGTATGTAACTGACAGTACTTTTGTTTCCTTATCCCAGCTGGCTTTTTTTGCCCCTGCTTCTTTTGCTGCTTTTTCTATTTTTCCGGCGCACATACCACAGTTGCCGGATACTTTTATCTGTTCTTTGATTGTTTGCGCATGAGCGGCTACAGAAAACATTACCGCTGTCATTACTACTATTAGCTTTTTCATTGTTACTATTTTGTTTTTGTTGTTAAATATTTTATTTATACTACTATTGATTATTAAATCAACACAAGCATCACCGCACTCATCACCAACATGGTTACATTCTCTGTAAGCGTTACGGAGCTAAGAGGCAGTTGTATTATGGTGCCGAGGCAGGCGCATTGTATTTGTCTCTTTCGTGAAAGGCTGAGCGCCACACCAATTGTGCTCACTATCATTACTATCAATGTCACAGCATTAGTAACAAGAGGAGCAAAACCCATAAGATATGCTATGCCCAGCCCTAGCTCAAGGAATGGATAAACATATCCATAACCATGCCACCTGGATGCAATAACATCATACATAGCATACCCATCGGCAAAGGCTTTAATATTCAACAGTTTGAAGCCTGAGAATACGATAAAAAATCCTGCCATAAAGAGCTGCATCCATTTCATGACATTGGGCGTACCATTTACAGTTACTGCACTGAGAAAACTAATACCGGTTATGTACCCGGCTATAAGCAGTATAGGGTATATGGATGCCGGCTTCTCATCAGCAACTGTAGCGTTACTTTCTGCTACTGCTGGAGGTGTATATTCTGATATTATATACTTATCTGACTTTAAAGCGTCCTGTAACTCACCAAGTGGTATATGATGGCTCATAGTTATCACCGCCTGTGGTGATGCAAGACTTACCTCGGCATCAATAATCCCGGATACATTTGCCAATCTGTTTTTCACTGTTGTAAGACATCCTGTACAGGTCATGCCTTTGATACTATATGCATGTTTCATTGCTATGTGTTTTTTGGTTACAGTACAAAGGTCTGCCAGATGCAGGTCCTGCTGTTTACATAGTATTGTGCAATAGTTGTGTAATTATGGCCGGATGTTACCGGTCTTGTCCAGTGGGCGTCTGTGCGCTGCGCCTATCTTCTTAAAGTGGCTTGGAGAAAGTCCTGTGACTTTCCTGAACTGAGCTGAAAGATGTGCTACACTTTTATACCCCATACGTACTGCAATCTCACCCAGAGATAATTCATCATACACGAGGTACTCTTTAATCTTCTCTGCTTTCTGAGCCAGTACAAACTGCTCTATAGTAGTTCCTTCCACTTCTGAAAACAGCTTACTGAGGTGAGAATAGTCATAATGCAATTCTGCCGATATCAGTTCACTGTATTTCTCTTCCGGAGGCTCTTCGGTATGGTGTACGATGTTTACCACTACATTCTTTATACGCTCTATTATCCGGCCTTTACGGTCGTCTATAAGTTCAAACCCGGCATTCAGTAATCGTGCAGCAAGTTCATTGGTCTGGGCAGATGTAAGCTCGCTGTCAGCCAGCGTTACTTCTCCCAGATGTATCTGCAATGGTTTCAGGCCCAAATCGGTCAATATGGTAACGACTGCTGCTATACAGCGGTTGCACACCATATTTTTTATATAAAGTGTCATTAATGGTACATGTATTGGTATAAAAATGTGCGCATGCCGATAATGCATGCATCCTTCAGCTTATGCAACGCTGAGGAGTATCATATTCTTAATACACGTATAAACAGATAAATGGGTATTTGCCGTATTAAGGGTGGGGAAGGCCCGTGCGTAAACCGCTCTGGTATGGCATAATGGATAACCTGACTTAGATATCGGTTCCATACAGCAGGTGCAGCAATTGCTGATATATAGTTGGCCATGGGAGTCCATGGCTCTGCTATAGTATGCTGGTCTTTGTATGAGGCAGTAACTATTTTATCCCGGCAGCAGTTTCCACAGGCATCGTCCCCGTCATCACCACAGCATCCCCGGTCAGAAACACTGGTAAGCTGAACGCCTGCAAACTCCCCGCCACAATAATGAAATGACACGCTTACCCCTATGGCTGCTGCCATATAGGTAAGAATAATTACTATAGATAGTAACCGCCTCATATATTACAAAGGTAACAATTCCTGAAACTAAGAAAACTGACTACAAACATCGCTGGCTGTTAAAGCACTGTTACAATATGATGTTATAACAAGAGGTTTCCCACAAGAGAAGACCAGATGGCATATTATTTGTTTGTACTGCCATATATTTACAACATCAATCTAATAATCACTCTCAAAAATGAAAAAGATAATATCAACACTGGCTCTTGCTGCAGGTGTTATTTTTTCGGCCAATGCGCAGTACCAGAACAATGTAATAAAACCAGGTATGAAAGCGCCTGAGCTGGCTTTTCCTAATCCGGAAGGGAAAGTCATAAAACTTTCTGAGCTTAATAAGGGGCATTATGTGCTGGTAGACTTCTGGGCTTCGTGGTGTGGACCATGCCGTGCATCTAATCCCGGCCTGGTGAGAATATATAAAGAGTATTCGGGAAAGAAATTTAAAGGGGCAAAAGGTGGCTTCACGGTACTGAATGTATCACTGGACAGAGATAAAAATGCATGGGTCAATGCAATAAAACAAGATGGGCTTTCATGGCCTAATCATGTAAGCGATCTCAAATTCTGGGATTCGAAAGCTGCCGCTATATATGGCGTACAGTCCATTCCTCAGGCTTTTCTTATAGGCCCTGACGGTAAAGTGCTGGGTGCTTATGGCCGTTCAGAAGAAGCTAAATCTGACCTTGAGAAGTATGTAATCAACTAAGAATTAAAATTATCATATTGATATTTGTTTTGTGACATGCACCCTTGTGCATGTCACTTTTTTTATACAAACAGGTAATCAGCGAATGACATCGGAAGTCATGAGAATATGGATAATAAAATATGCATTTGTCTTATTACAGTATTCTTCCCTCACTCAATATAAAATATAGTGAAATACTACTTTTGTGTGATTGCGCCTGCAGCTATGGCTGATTATTTTTACATCATACAGTCATGAATACAATACGAGTAGCGATAATAGAAGATGAGCCACACACACGCCAGTTACTACAAAATGCTGTTAATGATCCAGGTATGGGTATGCTATGCGTAGGAGCTTTTGCCTCGCCAGAGGAAGCAATAGCAGAACCGGCAATACAGGAAGCAAATGTAGTACTTGTGGACATACATATGCCGGGGGGGATATCAGGTATAGACTGTGTGCGTATACTAAAAAAAAACCTTCCCGGCATTGAGTTTATGATGTGTACTTCTCTGGAGGATGCTGAGAATATTTTTAATGCTTTACAGGCCGGTGCTACAGGATATATTACTAAATCCACACCTACGGCTAAAATTCTGGAGGCTATACGCGACGTATATAATGGGGGATCGCCCATGAGCAGCCAGGTAGCCCGAAAAGTAATGGGTCACTTTTATAACACTGATGTACAGCAGAAAGATGCCGAGCTTCAAAAACTATCGGGACGTGAGCGGGAAATACTGGACCTGCTGGCTAAAGGATACCGATATAAAGAAATAGCTGCGATGCTGTTTGTAAGCATTGAAACGGTAAGAAAGCATATTCATAATATTTATGAAAAGCTACAGGTCAATTCCCGGACTGATGCAATTAATAAAGCATATACACACAGGCAATAGTCCCCTCGTTGATAATGTGTGTTGTTTTCAACAACAGGGCTCCCGGCAGTCGTGCCGGGGGCTTTTACATAAGGCAGGTAAAAATGATAAAAGTAATTAATGTCTGATTTTAGATAAAGAACACAACTAATTAATTTTCATTCTATTGGTACTATTTCAAATTATCAAAATAAGGTAAGTGTCACAAAAACTATTATTAACAGTAACAAAA
>Ga0075012_10000511_pt1 | contig 40749 bp, 40 predicted proteins | sample All_14_2_FD_71474 | JGI IMG/M metagenome (GOLD analysis project Ga0075012, IMG submission 71474) | Freshwater microbial communities in response to fracking from Pennsylvania, USA - Allegheny Zone_MetaG_DW_15 | ecosystem: Environmental > Aquatic > Deep subsurface > Groundwater > Drilled...
CACGCCGCCCGTATGAAAGCGGATGCAAAGCTGGTGGCCGAAGTACCGCCATCAGATGATGCCGCCCATGGCACCTTCTTTGCGCCGCGCGCCTATGAAATTAAATCCATGTCACAACTCAGTCGTGAAATTTTTGGCCCTGTATTGCACATCATCCGTTTCAAAGGTGATGATATCGACAAAGTGATCCAGCAAATAAACGCAACGGGCTATGGGCTGACCTTTGGCGTGCATACCCGCATCGACCACACCATGCAAACGCTTTGCCAACGCGTTACTGTCGGCAATTGCTACGTCAACCGCTCCATGATCGGTGCGGTGGTGGGGGTGCAGCCTTTTGGCGGGCAAGGCCTTTCCGGCACCGGCCCCAAAGCGGGCGGCCCGCATTACCTGCCACGTTTCGCGACAGAACGGTGTGTGAGTATCAACACCACAGCATCGGGCGGTAATACAACGCTCGTTTCACTGGCGGAGGATTAAGAGCGGATGTACGCAAGCCCCACACCTTCTTCCGGTGCGCTTTGGGCCGGACGCAGCGTCGGCCTTTTGGGTGGATCGTTCAACCCGGCACACGACGGCCATCGGCACATCAGCCTTATGGCACTGAAGCATTTGCAGCTGGATGCCGTATGGTGGATGGTCAGCCCGCAAAATCCACTGAAATCTACCAAGGACATGGCCCCGCTTGCCACACGTTTACAAAGTGCGCGCGATGTCAGTCGCCATCCGCAGATTGTACCCACAGATATCGAACAGCATCTAAACACGCGCTATACCGCCGATACGCTGTCGCGGCTGCAAGCACTTTTTCCGCAAACAAATTTTGTCTGGCTGATGGGCACGGATAACTTGCAACAAATCCACCGCTGGCAAGATTGGGAAAGCATTTTTAGAAGCGTCCCCGTTTGCGTTCTGGACCGCCCGCCAGAAGGCAACAGCCTGAAATCTGCACCCGCTGTTGACCGTTTCCGGCACCGGATGATCCCTGAAAATGCGGCAGGCACGCTCAAAAACCGCAATCTGCCCGCCTGGACGATTCTGCACATTCCGCTCAATCACCTCTCCGCCACGGCCCTACGGGTGGCGAAAAAGCCCAAAAAGTAGTGTAATTTCAGTATTTTCCGCAACTGTTGCCGGGCCTTCGCAATAACGGTATAATAAATGCAGGTTTAAACGACCGGAGATATTTTAGGATTTGTCCCGTAAAACACATTTCTGGAACCACTGATATCGCAAGCCGTTTGTTAAACGCTTGCGTTTTTTATTGATGCCCATAGGAGGCCGCCATCGCACCGACACCGAAAAAACCCGCCGCAAAACCTGCCGCGAAGAAATCCGCCAAACCCGCGGTTAAAAAAGCCATGAAACCTGCCGCAAAAACCGCCGCAAAACCTGTGGCTAAAAAAGCGGTTGCAAAACCCGCGAGCAAACCCGCTGAAAAAGCAGTCAGCAAGCCTACGGCAAAATCGCCCGCGAAAAAAGAGGGCAGCGGCCACGCCATGTACGACCTGATTATGAAAGCACTTGATCAGGAAAAAGGCGAAGACATTGTCTCTATCGATCTGGCCGGCAAAACAGCTATTGCGGATTATATGGTTATTGTCACCGGTTCCTCTTCCCGTCAGGTAACCGCCATGGCGGAACACATCAAAGAAAAACTTGGCAAAGCAGGTATCACTGCAAGGCTTGAAGGCGCCGGTACAGGCGACTGGGTGATTGTGGATGCCGGCGATGTGATTGTGCATCTGTTCCGCCCTGAAGTGCGCAGTTTCTATAACCTTGAAAAACTTTGGGCCGCTGATTTCTCCACAACCGATTACACGCTTTATAAATCAGGTTAAGATACGGCTTTAAAGTTTTGAATAGCCATGAAAATTAAACTCATCACAGTGGGCCGGCTCAAGGCATCACCGTTGCGTGACCTGTGCGATGAATACGTCAAGCGCACAACATGGCCCGTGAAGATCGAAGAAATTGACAGCCCGAAAGCTGCTACTTCCGCCATTGAAGCGCCGCTGATTTTGAAGCACATCCCCGATCAGGCTTTTGTGATCGCACTGGATGAACGCGGTCAGACCTTCAGCAGTCCCGACTTTGCCCATAAAATGGAAAACTGGCGTGACCAGGCCCCCGGCAACGAATTGATTTTCCTGATTGGTGGCGCAGATGGTTTCGATAACGCTGTGCGTGAAAAATCAAAAATTCTGCTCTCTTTCGGTAAACAAACGTGGCCCCATATGCTGGTTCGGGTTATGCTGTTAGAGCAGATTTACCGTGCCCAGCAAATTATTGCAGGGCACCCGTACCACAGGGCCTGACATGCTGCGTTCAAATGTCTTTTTTGCCGTAACGGCCACCCTCCTCTGCCTGCTGGGCACCAGCAGCACCACAAGCCATGCCACCGAAACCCGTGACAAAAAAACCATCAGCGCGGCAATTTCCAAAACGCAATCCGAACAAGCCGCTCTTAAAAAGCAATCAGAGACATTACAAACAGAAGTTGACCAGCTGAAAGACAAGCTGGTTTCCATGGCGAAGGATATACGCCACACTGAAGATTCTTTATCTGACACATCAGAAAAATTGAAGTCTCTCAAGGCACAAAAGAAAAAACTTTCAGAAAAACTTTATAATGAACATGGCCGTATGGGTGGCCTTGTAACAGCAGCGCAGCGTTTCAATCGTACATCGACCCCAACCATGCTCGTCGAAAATGCCCCGCTGGATGCCGCGCGCGCCGCATTGGTGATGAAATCCATGATCCCCGCCCTGCACGCAAAATCTGCCCTGTTGCGTGACCAGCTGGACCAGATCAGCAAACTGGAAGCCGATATTGCAGAACAGCAGGCCGACAAATCCCGCGCCCTTTCGCGTATTCATGCGCAGGAAAAAGAACTGGCAAGCGCCCTTGAAAAGCGTAAAGCGCTTTATCATCAAACCGAAGCCGAGCGCAGCAAGCAAAAAGCCGAAGTCGCCCGACTGACCAAAGAAGCCAAGACACTGGATGATCTGGTTGAAAAAATTAATATTCCCGTCGCAAAGCCGGCCCGCACCGCCCGCGTAGAAAATTCTGCCCCCAGCGGCCTGATTGCGCCCGTATCAGGCACAGTGCGCACCTCATTCGGCGGCACAGATGATTTGGGTGCGGCCAGCAAGGGCATTACGTATAACGCCCGCAGCGGTGCGCGCGTCAGCACACCGCTTGCCGGAAAAGTGCGCTTTGCAGGCCCATTTCGGAAATACAAGCATATCTTGATTATCGAACATCCCGAGGGGTATCATAGCCTTATCTCCGGTCTTGGCCGTGTGGATACGGTTGTTGGCGCATCCCTTGCTGCCGGTGAACCCGTCGGCACCGTCGCCGAAACAGAAGCTGAAAACCATCCCGTCTATTACGAGCTGCGCCACAACGGCGCGCCCGTTAATCCACAAAAAATACTGATCGCTCAACGCAAACAGGACAAAAGCTGACCATGACCATGAAGAAAAAACTAATCGCCGCCGGTAGCACGCTTGCAATTGTTGTCGCGCTGACAACATCATGGACAGTCATTGCCGCCCCCGGCAAACGCACCGCAGGTGTGTCTTCCACACCGACCGAAACTTACCGCGCCTTGACGTTGTTTGGCGATGTGTTCGAACAGGTCCGGCTGAATTACGTAGAGCCCGTTGAAGATAAAAAGCTGATTGAATATGCGCTGAACGGCATGTTATCGAATCTTGATCCGCATTCCAATTACATGTCAGCGGAAGAAACCCGCTCCATGTCTATCCAGAACCGCGGCGAATTTGGTGGGCTTGGGATTGAAGTTACCATGGAAAACGGCGTTGTAAAAGTCGTCTCCCCCATTGATGATACACCAGCATCACGCGCAGGAATGCAATCAGGGGACCTGATTGTTGAAATTGACGGCCTGCAAGTCATGGGCCTGACCATGAACGAAGCGGTAGACAAAATGCGCGGCCGTGTGGGCAGCGAAGTGGTGCTGACCGTTGTCCGCCCCGGCGCACAAGAACCCTTAAAAATTAAACTGATCCGTGACACCATCCAGATCCGTTCGGTCAAATCACGCATTGAAAACGGTAATGTCGGTTATATCCGTATGTCCGCCTTCAATTCCCAAACCTACCCCGGCCTGAAAAAAGCTTTCAGCGATCTTGAAAAAGAAGCTGGCGGCAAACTGATCGGCTATGTACTGGATCTGCGCAACAATCCCGGCGGTTTGCTGGATCAAGCCATCATGGTATCTGATGCTTTCCTTGATAAAGGAGAAATTGTCTCTACCCGTGGCCGTAACCCAGAAGACATGCGCCGTGATCTCGCCTCCAGCGGTGACTTGGCCAAGGGCCTGCCCGTGGTGGTGCTGATCAACGGCGGCTCTGCCTCCGCCTCGGAAATTGTGGCCGGTGCCCTGCAGGATCACAAACGCGCCATTTTGATGGGCACACAAAGCTTTGGTAAAGGTTCTGTGCAAACATTGCTGGATGTACCGGGCGGCGGCTCTATCAAACTGACGACTGCACGCTACTACACGCCTTCTGGCCGTTCCATTCAGGCCACTGGCATTACACCAGATATCGTCGTGGAACGTGCCAAACTGGTTGAGGAAAAAAGCAAATTCGGTGAAGTGCATGAAGCAGACCTGAAAGGCGCCCTCAGCAACGGCTTGAAAAAAGAAGACGATAAAGTGGATGACCCCACCTTGCTGCCCGAAGGACAGCAAAAAGAGGCAGTGCCCAATCAGCCAGAAGCAAACAAACCTGCGGCCCCCGGCAAACAGGCCACGGCCACCCCTGAAAAAGAAACGGATGATTACCAATTGCTGCGCGCTGTTGACTTGCTGCAAGGTATTTCACTTTATACACAGGCCGGTGCAACCTTTAAAACACCAGAGGCCTTGGTCAACGAGAAAAAAACCGGACAACCCTAACGCATGGACACAGGCGAGAACGATACATCAACCGGCGGTTCTTTTTGGTCGCGCCTGTCTCCTTTGTACAAAAAGCGTTTGTTGCAGGGGATATGCGCTTATATCGTGCTTGTTGCCGTCATCGGCCTGTGGCTACAATTATCCCAGCAAAAAACGCTGGAAAGCTGGAACAGTCGCATCCCTCATGCTGTCACCTCTGTTTCAGATAAAACACCACAGGATTTTGCAAGCCAGGCCACGCCGGATATGCCTCAACCACCGGACCTGCCGGCTGTGGTTCCCATCAACGGTTCACAACCTGCCATTGCCCTCATCATGGCCAATGCCGGGCTGTCGGCTTCCATGACAGAGCGCGCCTTTACCGAATTGCCTGCCGCTGTGGCCATGGCGTTTTCGCCCTATACAGCGCACCTGCCGTTGAATATTGAGCGCGCAATTAAAGACAAACGCGATGCCATATTGCTGTTGCCGATGGAACCCACAACCTATCCGAAAGACGATCCCGGCCCGCACGCCCTGCTCAGCCGCAACAGCTTGCGCGAAAATGAAAAAAATATTGAATGGTTGCTAAAACGCAGCCCGCATATTACGGGCAGCATGAATTTTATGGGCTCGCGGTTTTTATCTGACAGCACAAACCTGCGTCCTGTATTTATGGCCCTGAAACAAAAAAATCTTTTTTTCATTGAAAATCCGGGAGAGACCGGTGTTGCAAAATCAGAAATCACCGCCCGCGTAACAAAAGTACCTTATCTGTCGTCCGACCTGATTGTGGACCTGATCGCCACAGAAAACGATATTCGCCTGCAACTGGTCGCGCTGGAAAAAATGGCCGCTGAACGCGGCTATGCTGTGGGCATTATTCATCCCTATCCCGTTACATTTAATACGCTGGGCAGCTGGGCCGATGGTTTGGCCCGCCGTGGATTTCGCCTGGTGCCCCCTTCAACCCTTTGGCAGGATGCGATTGTCCATGACGCACACAGACAAAATGGTACTGACCCCCACCCATGACGAGGCTTATTACCGCCCAGGTGTCGGGATTACCCTGTTCAACAAACAGGGGATGGTTTTTGTTGGTGAACGGCTCGATAACCTAGGTGCCTGGCAATTGCCGCAAGGCGGCATTGACGATGGCGAAGACATTGAACTTGCCGTCTTCCGCGAAATGGAAGAAGAAATCGGCACCCGCAATGCCAAAATTCTGGGCATGATCGAAGATTGGATTTACTACGACATCCCCCCCGCCACCGCCCGCAAGCTATGGGATAACAAATACCGTGGCCAGCGCCAGAAATGGATTGCGCTGGCATTCTTAGGGGATGACAGTGACATTAAACTGGATGCCTTTAGCCACCCCGAATTTGGCCGCTGGCAATGGGTGCCGCTGCATGAACTGCTGACCTATGCCGTGCCCTTCAAACGGGATGTATACCAGCGCGTCATGGAATCTTTTGCCTGCTACGTTGGGCACTGCACACAGGAAAAATAAACATGCCTGTCATTCCTTTGGGCGATGATAACCCGCACGGGTCTTCTTCTCCGGTTAACTGGACGTTTATTTTAACTTCCGTCGCCATACTGATTTTTGCGCTGGTCAAGGACCACGATATGTCCTTGCACGCACTGCAAAATATTATGCTGCCGCTGGATGCGCATTTTCCTTTGAATTCGGCCCTTGCCAAATCTTTTGGCTTCAGCCTCTTTATTCACCAAAACCCGTGGCAGATGGCGCTTTACCTTTATATGCTGTGGATGCTGGGCGACAACATCGAATATGCCACAGGGCATTTTCGCTATATCATTTTCTTTTTTATCTGCGGCTATGCAGGGCTTGCCGCGCAAACGTGGCTGGTACCAGAGGGCAATACCCTTGCCATTGCAGGCCTTGGCACCGTTGCCTTTGCTGTCACAGGTGCCTATATCGCCTGCTTTCCACAGATCAAAATCAACATCATCTGGTTTTTCGAAGAAAACTATTTCAGCGTTAAACTGCTGCCCGGCCTGTTTTTATTTGCGGATTTACTGGCAAGTCTTTGGTATCCGGCAGGTACGCTCAAAGGAATTCCGGACTTGCCGCTGTTACAGCACCTGACGGTATGGGTTATTCATGCCTGCGGGTTTGTACTGGGGTATGGTTTGTTCTTTGTCTTCCGGGATCGCAACATTGTCATCGACATGCCGCTGCCCCGAAAATTCCGCCGCCTGCGCACGGGTGGCACGGACGACTGGCGTTAAGATATAAAACGAGATCCATAAAAAAAGCCGCCCATTACAGGCGGCTTTTTTATCATCTGCTCAGCGCTTACTTGTTAAGCGGTGACCAAGCCGGGTCAGAGCCATCCAGTGGTGTGGATACACGCTGTTCGTTATACCCCGTCAAATCAATGGTATAGATATTCGCAGTACGGCCTGTGCGGCGTGCGCCCGTCGGTGCTTCTTTGAAATACGCCAGAACGCGGCCATTGGGTGACCATGTCGGCCCTTCAACGTGGAAGGACTGCGTAATCAAACGCTCGCCCGAACCATCGGGGCGGATGACACCAATGTAGAACTGGCCTTTGAGCATTTTGGTGAAAGCAATCAAATCCCCGCGCGGTGACCATACCGGATTGGCATAGCGGCCATCGCCAAAAGTAATACGCTTCACGCCCGAACCATTGGCATTCATCACATACAACTGCTGTGTGCCACCACGGTCAGATTCAAACACCACCTGTTTGCTGTCGGGTGCAAAGCTGGGGCTGGTGTTAATCGAATTATCCCGTGTCAGCTGTGTGACAGCGCGGCTGCCCAGATCCAGCGTGTAAATATCGCTGTTGCCGTTTTTGGACAACGACATCACAACCTTGCGGCCATCCGGCGAGAAGCGCGGTGCGAAGGTCATGCCCGGGAAATCCCCCAGCACGGTCTGGCGGCCACTGTCGATATCATAGATATAAACACGGGGCTTGTTGTTGTAATACGCCATATACGTGATTTTTTGTTCCGTCGGCGAGAAACGTGGTGTCAGCACCAGCGTGCGGCCATCCGTCAGATACCGGTGGTTTTCACCATCCTGATCCATGATCGCCAGACGCTTCACACGCGCATTGGCAGGGCCTGTTTCAGAAATATATACAAGGCGGCTGTCGAAATAGCCTTCTTCACCGGTAATGCGTTTATAAATCGCATCGGAAATAATGTGGGCAATGCGGCGCCAGTTGGTGGGTGTCGTCATATAAGCCATACCGACCATTTGCTGTTCGGCCAAGACATCCCACAAACGGAATTCAACGCGGGTGCGGCCATCGCCTGTTTTGCTCAAGACACCTGTGACGAGTGCTTGCGCATTGATCGCACGCCATTCGCCAAAACGCGGGCCGGCTTGTGCCGCCATTGAATCTTGAATATAAGCGCGCGGGTCAATCACACGAAACAGGCCAGAGCGTGTCAGGTTGTTATTGATCACCTGCACCATTTTACGGCCCAGTTCGTTATCCTCGGCCGTGCTGCCCTTGAAATCCGGCATGGCAATCGGCATCGGGTCTGCGCGGCCACGGGTCACGTCAATCTTCAAATCTGCCGAAGCCGGTGTTGCGGCCAGCGTCAAAGCCGCTGCAAAGACCAAAGCCAAAATACCATAAAGTTTTTTCATGATTGTCCTCTAAATGTTCCCTGTAACTAGAACATCTGACTGGGATTAAAGTTCACTGTTGTTGTCTTCCAGACATCATATTTATCAGCAGGCAGTTCAAAAGGCGAGCACAAAGGATTGCGCACCGCACGCAAGGCACTATCCGCCATCGCCCGGAAGAAGGTATCACGGTTATACCGCCCGATATCCACCACCCGCGCATCACGCAGGGTACGGTCCGGGTTGATAACCATAAGAATTTCAACGTTTGTATTGTCTGCATCCTTCGCGCCATAGGGCACGTTCCAGCAACGCTCCAGCTGGCGGCGCAGTGCGTCTTCTTCACGCATTGTCATTTTTTGGCCCAGGGGCGCGTTATGCCCTTCCACGGGTTTACTCTCCAGCCCCATATCCGGCTGTTGCACGGGCGGCGCGGGTTTGTCTTTCGGGTCGGCAAGATTTTTCAGGACGGAACTGAAATCGCGGTCCGGCTCGGCCGCTTTTTCTGGTTTTTCATCCTTCTTGGGCGGTTTCTTTTTATCTGGCAGCGCGTTGGGATCTACCTTGGGTTTGGTATCTTTTTTCGGCTCTTCCTTCTTTGGCTCCGGTGTATTTTTCTTCGGCGCCGGCGGGGTCGCGTCCTTCGCGGTATTTTTGGGAGCTGGCGGTGGCGGCTCTTCCTTCTTCGGCTCTTCTTTCGGTGGCTTGGGCGTAGAGACCGGTGCCTGTTTGGTGGTCTGCGTCACGGGGCCCACCTCCACAAATTCAATGATGATCGGCGGCGGAATATCAAAATCTTTTTTCAACCATGGCAGGCTGATCATCGCGGCTGCAATAACCGCGACGTGAAAGCCTGTAGACATGGTGAGCGCCGATGTACGCATTTTCCCCACCTGTTATGGGTGTTTATATTACTTCTTGTTTTTCGCGTTTGCGGAATCTGTGACCAAGGCAATTTTGTTAAAACCCGCGTTGTTCACAGCCGCCATAATTTCCATGACCAGACCGTAATCCAGCCGCTGATCCGCGCGGATATAAACACGTTTGTCTGTGCTTTCCACCGCAATCGCCTGCAACATGCCGATCATGCGGTCTTGTGTCACTTTCGTCTCGCCAATATAAATATTGCCTTTGCTGTCCAGCGATATTTCAATCGGTGCGTTGTCTTGCTGGCCGATGGATTGTGAATCTGCTTTTGGCATATCCACCATCACACCGGTTGTAAGCAAGGGGGCTGTGATCATAAAAATCACCAGCAGCACCAGCATGACATCCACAAAAGGTGTAACGTTAATTTCTGCCATCACGCCATGCGCGCGGCGTTGCCTGCCTGAATTTCCGAGTTTAACGCCCATTAACGCCGCCCGCCCTGTTCGAAGTGACGGCCCAGAATGGCGCTGAATTCAGCCGAAAACGCATCCATACGGTCGTGATAACGGTTCAGGTCTGTCGAAAACTTGTTATACGCCACAACCGCCGGAATGGCCGCGACCAGACCAATCGCCGTTGCAAACAAAGCCTCAGCAATACCGGGGGCCACCACAGCCAGACTTGTGTTTTGTGAACCGGCAATGGCCGCAAAACTGTTCATAATCCCCCAGACCGTGCCGAACAAGCCGATAAAGGGCGCTGTGGAGCCAACAGTTGCCAAAAATGTCATGTAGCGTTCCAGCAAACTGACCTCGCGGTTGATGCCTGTTGCCATGGAACGGTCAATACGCTGTTGCAAACCTGCGCGCAAATCACCATCAAACCCGCCGCTGCCATCGGCAGACAATTTCCATTCATGCATCCCTGCACAAAAAATACGGGCGAGTGGATCATTCGGTTTGGCTTGTACTTTTTTGTACAGCTTTTCCAAGGCCTCCCCCGACCAGAAGGATGTTTCAAATTTATTGGCTTTGATGTGCAGGCTTTTGAACGTGATCCACTTGTCGAAAATAATCGCCCAGCTCCAGATCGACGATGCGCCCAGAATGACCATGACCGTCTTGACGACAATATCGGCTTGTAAAAACAGACCCCAGACGGAAAAATCGTGCTGAACGGTACCAGCCAGCTGTGTGGCCTGAATTGCGGTGGTCGGATCCATAATTTCCTCTTTAACCCTCTGATTTAAATAAGTCTCGGACAACTTGCGGTAATCTAACAGCTTTTAGGTCCCGATCAATACAGACCAGCGTGACTTTTATTTCACATATCAACACATCATCCCGATAAATATCCTGCACCATATCCATACTGGCCCCGCCCACGCGGGAGATATGGGTTTTGACGACCAAAAGGTCATCAAGCTTGGCAGGTAATTTATAATTTATCCCAAGGGATACAACGGCGAAGGCAACACCTTGTTCCTTAAAAAGATCGACATGTTCAAAACCGCCCTCCCGCAACATCTCCGTCCGCCCCCGCTCCGCAAAGCGCAAGTATGTTGCGTGATACACAATGCCACCGGCATCGGTATCTTCGTAGTAAACGCGGATGGGCATAACATGTTGAAGTTGCTTATAAATTTCTGGCACTTTTCTCCTGTGCAGGCGCTGTGCAGAAAAACGGGCCCCTGCGGGCTGGCGGTGCCTGCTTGAATTTCGCTAAGTTTAGCGAATTCGCTATTTCGCGCAACCCCTGACTCAAGGATTTACGGGATTCACCGATATGGTGTAAGGTGGTGCAAACAGAACTCTTCAAACTTATGAAGCGACGATGGTCAGAATGAAGCAACGAAAGGACAAGGCAGCGGAAGCCGCTGCGTCAATACGTGCTTCGGTGAGCTTCCCGCCGGAAATGTACCAAACGCTGGAAGACATCGCCAAAAAGAAGAAGGTGTCTCTGGCATGGGTGGTTCGCGAAGCGGCAGAACAGTACATCGCAGACAAATGGCCGCTGCTACGGAGTCAGTGACTGAACGAGAGGGCTAAAAAAATGTCGATTGCTCAGAACGCGCTGTTGCAGCTCTCCGGTCGTCAGCAGCACCTTTGGAACGACTTCGAGAACATATTCCCAAGCGAAACCGAACTTATCGCGGCGGCTATCGGCCTCGGCGCTGAAGCCGTAGGGACCTGGTCAGAGCAGGAAACTGCTCTCGCCCGCCATGCCGCAAAGACATCTCTTTCAAGGCAACAACTGGCCAGCCTGCGGGAAATGATCCGTAGCGGCTACGATCCGCTGGGCGAAGCATTTTGTACGCTTCGGTCCACGGAAGTACGCAGGGAAAGTGGTGCTACCTATACACCTGGCGCAATCGTTCAGACGATGATGGACTGGGCGGCAAAAACGTACACGCCATCGCGTATTGTCGACCCAGGTATCGGCTCCGGGAGGTTTCTCCTGACAGCGGCGGGGACATTTCCCCAAGCGGAGCTGGTCGGAGTCGACACCGATCCACTTGCCGCACTTCTGGCACGTGCCAACCTTGCGGTGATGGGCTTTGCTGATCGGGCGCGCATTCTTCTCGGTGACTATCGGCGTTTCAACGATCAAGTCGTCGACGGGCGTACGCTCTATATCGGCAATCCGCCATATGTGCGGCATCATCAGATCAGCGCAAAGTGGAAAGATTGGCTATTCAATGAAGCCGAGAAAATAGGCCTTTCAGCCAGCAAGCTGGCGGGGCTGCACGTGTACTTTTTTCTTGCAACCGCGCGGCAAGCAAAGCCTGGAGATTTTGGAGCTTTTATCACGGCAGCCGAATGGCTCGACGTGAACTATGGCTCACTTGTGCGCTCCCTTGTCCTGAACCAACTCGGCGGACAGGGCATCACGGTGATTGAACCGACCGCGCAACCATTCCCGGATGCAGCAACAACTGCGGCGATTACGACATTTGAGATCGCCGCCAAGCCGACTTCCATTTTTTTCCGGCGCATAGACAGTCTGCGGAATTTGGACGGGCTGAACAAAGGCCGTCGTGTGCACAGGGATCGCCTTGCCGCAGAACCACGCTGGTCATTCCTGACACGTACGATAGAGAAGCCGCCAGAAGGGTATGTCGAGCTTGGTGAGATGTGCCGGGTTCATCGCGGTCAGGTGACCGGGGCAAATGAAGTCTGGATTGCCGGCGCACATAGCGCCGGACTGCCAGGGTCCGTTCTTTTTCGGACGGTCACACGTGCAAAGGAAGTTTTCGATGCCGCAGGACTGCTCGACGATCCCATGAAGTTGCGCTGTGTGATTGACTTGCCGGTTGAACTCGACGTGCTGGACGGCGATGAGCGCAAGGCTGTAGACAGCTTCCTGAAAATTGCCCGGTCGATGGGCGGGAACAAAGGTTATGTAGCAAGCCATCGCAAGGCGTGGTGGTCCGTTGGACTGCGCGTGGCCGCACCGATCATCTCGACCTATATGGCGCGTCGACCACCAGCGTTTGTTTTAAACAAGGCTGACGCACGTCACATCAACGTGGCGCACGGCCTCTATCCGCGCGAAACCATGAGCGAAAAAGCAAAGAAAACGCTCGTGCAGTACTTGCAAGTAAGCATTTCACAACGGTCGGGACGTACCTATGCCGGTGGGTTGACGAAGTTTGAGCCACGCGAGATGGAGCGTCTCATCGTACCCGGTCCCGCCATGCTGGCGGCGGGGGTTGTGCAGTGATTGAGCCGCCGCTGTGGACGCCAGAACAGCTTGAAGCGAATCGCCAGAAGGCTATCAGTATCTTCCGCAAAGAGCGCATGGAAGAGCCGCTGGAAGACTATCTGGAAGCCTTCGACGAATACCAGGGCTACATTGAAGAACTACTAGAGACGACAGTTGACCTGTCCCAGCTTGACAACACGGCAGTCGAAGTTCTGACCGATCCACATTTGCAGGAAGTCTTCCGGTACCTCGCAGCACCGCCAATCTCAGCGGATGACCTGAAGGTGTTGGCCGATGCATCCCTTTCCAAGGGAAAACTCAAGGACAACCCGGACCACGTCAAGCGTCTCGTGGAGATTGTGCGTTTAGTGCTTGATCGCCGCAGATTTTCATGGGTGGTGGACAGGAGGGAGCCTACCGAAGCGGAGCGCGGCGCTGCTGTGATGGCCTCAGCAGCGCTTATGGCCGCGAGCCGTGTGCAAACACGGCGGCGGCATCTTGGAAAGGAACAACAGGAAGCACTTGTCAAACAGGCCCTAACAGACCTCGGGTTCAAAGAGGTTCCCTGCCGGGATATTCCGAATGTAACCCTTGCGCCTGCGGCCGGGGAATTTTCGGGTGAAAGTATTTTGGGCAGCCGGAAGGGAGACATTATCGTTCGGCTGTGGGATCAGCGCGTCATGCCGATTGAATGCAAAGTGTCGAACTCCTACCTGAACTCGGTTAAACGGTTGAACAATGATGCTGCTGTAAAAGCCGGAAGTTGGAAGCGGGATTTCGGTTTGCGACAAGTCGTCCCGACAGCCGTACTTGGCGGAGTCTATAAGCTCCACAACCTCGTCGATGCGCAGGAACGCGGCCTGACGCTATTCTGGGCACACGACCTAAAACCGCTGACCGATTGGGTTACACAGACGAAGGCAGGGTGATGAGCACACACAAGGATAGGCTGATACAAGCGGCGCTCGACTCCCATAATGCCCTCGAAAAACATCAACGCATCCTGGATTTGGCCGGTCTGACGGGCCGAAGCTCTGCGCTCGATACATTGCGGTCGTTCCAAGAAAATTCCGCACTTCACCGGATGATGGCAGACATTGAGCGTACGCAATCCATGATGCGCGTGGCGGCTGGCCCGCTTGAAGAGCTGCGGCGGGCAGGACTGTTTGATCGCAGCTCGGTGATGGCGCAAGAACTGGAAAAGACCGGGAAACTGCTTGCCGATTTCAGCGCCCGTTTCCGGCTTCCTGAGCTCAGTGAATCGACGCGGCTGATGATGGAGTTCCGCTCCAGCCCGGCGGCGGAAGCGATGAAGCGGTTTTCCGAACAAGCTGGCAGCATCCAGCGGGCAATCGAGAGTATGCGCACACCCTGGCTCGACAAGATCGAGTCAATGCGCTCGCTCGGTGGCTTGGCCGCATTGCAGGGCATCGGTCACGTGCTCAAGGACATGCCTGCTTTCGGGCATGATGTGGGGGCCACGCTGCGGATCGATCTCGGTGACTGGCGCGATACGATCACCTGGCCCGCCGAGATTTTCACCGATTACAGCGCACGTTCTGAATTCTACGTGGGCCGTGGCTTCAATCCTGCGCTGACCGATTTTCCGTCACCGGCTTTTGAAGAAGGCCTCGACATCGCCGAGCTGCGGCGCGAACCGCCGCCGTTGGTCGATCTCTATGGATCGCCCATACCGGAATCCGATGATGAAGACGAAGAAGAAGGTTTCGCCCGCACCAATGCGGCGCATGACTGGCTCTTCCGTCTGGAAACACAGGTGCGCCGGTTCATCGATGCCGTGATGACAGAGGCCTTCGGTGCGGATTGGCCGAAGCACCGGTTGCCAAACGGGCTCTATGACCAGTGGCAGGACAAAAAGCGAAAAGCCCAGCAGCAGGGAAGCCGCGAACTGACGCTGATCGCCTACGCCGATTTTACGGACTACATGCTCATCATCAGCAAGCGCGACAACTGGAGCGCTTTCCAACCGTTCTTTGGACGGCAAGAGGATGTGCGGGAATCATTTCAAAGGCTCCATCCGATCCGGCTGGATACGATGCACGCGCGACCGATTACGCAAGATGATGAGCTGCTGCTGTTCGTCGAAACACGGCGGCTGATCAAGGTAATCCGCAAGAAAACGCCGTAAAGCGCTACGGTGCGCCCTCACGGTCTCCCGTGGCCTGTGCCAGCGCCTTTGCGTCTTCGGTGATACAGCCACTGCGCCATGCAGCGCGGGCATAGACCTGAAGTGTGTGCGTCGGTGCGAAGGTAAAGTCGCGCTCGACAGGCAGGCCCAGCTTGCCGCGCAGAGAAGCAATCTCCGAGAGACGAACGGAGCCGAGTTCCGGACATCCCATGCCAAGGTCGCAAAGACCGAAGGCAATATCCGGCTCATCGGGATCAAGCTCGGTCAGGAGCCAGGTGCATCCGGCATCCGGCGTAAACAGCTTCACGACGGGCTGGAAATCGACAGTGTTGCCGTCGTCGGCCATGCGTTCGGCGTTGGTGCGGCCATTGGCGAGCATCCGGGCTTGCTGGGTTTCGGTTAAAAGTTTCATCGGGGGTCTCCTTCTCGTTTGGGTTCATCAGACGCGGAGACAAAGGACCGTCCGGACAAGCGGACGGGTCACTGGAAGGGAACGGGCAACACGGCTGCGCCAGCAGGTGGTGCGGGCCGCCCGTTGACCCGGTCCGCGCGGGCGGTCATGTTCGGCGCTGAATGATGATGAATCGAAAACGAAGGCAGGGAAGACCCCGTGCTTGAAACGACCGGCATCCGGGGGAAGTACGTTCGCTATGGGCGCTTGAGGCGGATTGGCCGGGAGACGGTTACATCGTGCTCGGTGCCCGTCCGGAAACGCTCGATTTCCTGTTGCCGGTAGAGGGCTTCGGCTGTGGCGGCTTCGTCGCCGATAAGCCGTTCACCATTGCGCCACCATTCCATGGAGCCGTCAGGATGGATGACGGCGGGACCATCCTCGCGGTGCATCTGTCCGTCGATCCACCATGACTGACCGTCTGCCGGGCCGTCCACCGCTGGCCCCTCTTCCCGGTGCAGCTTGTCATGCCGAAACCACTTCCGGGTATCGTCGGCAAAGATCACGGCGGGGCCTTCTTCGCGATGGCATTCGCCGTTTTTGTACCAGGCCACGGTGCCGTCGGCATAGATGATCGCAGGCCCATCACTTCGGTGCGGGACACCGTTTTGATGCCACTGCAACGAACCATCCGCACAACGGATGGGGTTCTTGTCGGCCATAGCCGCAGCGTATCAGAGAAAGAAACTTATGCGACGGCCACCTGGCGCAAGCTGTTGGTGAGATCGTGCATCAGCGCCTCGGCGCATTTTTGCGTCAGGCCGCCGCTGATCACGTCTTCGGCGCTGCCGCTGCAAGCCGCTGAGATAATCCGCAGCACGTTGGGCATGGGCCGCTGCGCTGAAAATGGCCCGTTTGTCCTCTTTCAACACGGCCAGCCAATGGCCGATGTAATCAGCGTGATCGGCGCGAATCTCCGGCGTGATGCCGAGATCAGCACAGAGAAAAGCCGCGCCCAGCTCGGCCACCAGTTCTTCGCGGGCGTAGCCGGAATCGCCAAAGCGTTTGGCGCTGAAATCACGCCCCAGACGGTGGGCCGGTTTGGTCCAGTGCGTGAGCTCGTGCAGGGCGGTGGCGTAATAGCTTTCCTTGTCCTTGAAAGCTTCAAAGGGCGGCAGTTGGATGGTGTCGGGTCCGGGCGCGTAATAGGCGCGGTTGCCGCCGTGGCCGATGCTGGCACCGGTGGCGGCCAGATAAGCGTCTGCCGCTTCGATGCGCTCCGACAAGGGGAGCGGGTTTTCAATCGTGGCGTGGTAGTGCGCGGGCAAGCCGTCGATCTGCTCGACGTTGAAAACGGTAACGATGTAACTGCGGACCACATGCCAGGAACGGCAAAACGGCTCCCCAACCGGGGAGCCGTTTTTATGTGTGTATAACCTTGGATCAGGCCGCCAGCAACTGCCCCGCCGTCACCATGGCATCAGCATCGCCAAGACCCGTGACGTCCTGCAAGGCCGCGATCTGCGTCCAGCCGTATGTGCTGCCAGTACCGTCACGATCGATGCTCACGAGCGTATCTCCGCTGCTCTCGCTGATCTGCACGAAGTCCAGCAGGTCATCGCTCATCGGGTCATAGATGCCGTCCAGCACATCCATCAAGTCGAGCTTGTCGCCTGTGCTGAAGTCTTTGATCAGGTCGATGCCGCTATAGGCTGTCGCTGCCTCGAAGGTAAAGGTATCAGCACCTGCGCCGCCGAACAGTGTATCCGCACCGGCATCACCGAAGATAATGTCATCGCCAAGACCGCCGTGGATCAGATCGCTGCTGTCGCCACCGCGCAAGGTGTCGGCCCCGGCACCGCCATGGATGTTATCCGCGCCGTCGCCGCCGTCAATGTCGTCATCTCCGTCCATGCCGATGATTGTGTCGTGTCCCGAGGTGCCCGTCAGGATATCCACGCCCGAGGTGCCGAAATCCCAGCTCAGGTAATCCGTGAAACTGGTCAGGAAACCATCGTCAAACTGGATGCTTTCGATCGCATAGCTGCCACTGTAGTGCTGGTAGGAGATGGTGATTTCATCAACACCGGTGTCCAGCACGATCTTCGCGTTTGATCCGCTCTGGGACACGGCAACGTCGTTGATCGTCGCCCCGCCTGTGATCAGAATTTTATCTGTACCCCCTGCGCCGTAGTCATAGAACGTGTCCAGCCCGGAGGAATAGACATAAGTATCGTTGTTCACGCCACCATAAAGAGTGTCGTTGCCCGCACCGCCATCCATCCAGTTGGCACCGCCATAGCCGTTGATGATGTCGTTGCCATCAAGGCCGAAAATGATGTCATCCAGCGATGCACCAAGGGTAATGCCGTTGATACTGTCGTTACCGGCGCTGCCGTATGTCTCGATCTGCAAGTCCGTCAGGACAATCGGGGCTTCACCGTCTACCACAAGACTTTCGATGATATAGGGGGTGTTATAGAACTGGCTGTCGATTGTGATCCGGTCTGTGCCGCTGCTGCCGATCTCGATTTGCAAGTCATATACGTCAGAAACGTAGCGCTTGAACACAACGTCTTCCAGTGTCCATCCCGCCGCCAGCTCGATAACATCTGTGCCGGAATATTCGTAGTACGTTTCCTGACCGCTTTCGTATTTATACGTATCGTTTCCGGCCTCACCTCTGAGAACGTCATCTCCCAGACCGCCGTATAGAACATCGTTGTCATTGCCGCCATAAAGGGTATCGTTGCCATCCCCGCCGTAAAGGATGTCATCGCCGCTACTGCCGTTGAGGCTATCGTTGCCCTCAAATCCGTAAATCACATCCTCGGTCGAAGCGCCATAGACAATACCGCTGCTGACCGTGTCGTTTCCGGACGTTCCCCATGTTTCCACCTGAACGGTTGACAGGGTGATCGGGTCACTGCCATCAAAGGTCAATGTCTCGAAATAAAATCCTGTAGAGCCGTAGAGGTGATTGGTCAGCGTGATCCTGTTTGCCCCGCTGCTGCCGACTTCGATCTGAAGATCATTGAGCGCGCTTGTATAACGGCGGAAAGCGATGTCTTCTTCCGTCCAGCCTGCGGCCAGCCGGACTTCGTCTGTGCCGGAATATTCCTGAAACACATCATGGCCGCTCGTGTAGACATAGGTATCGTCACCGTCCGCGCCGTTTGCAACGTCATCTCCGGCACCACCTTCAAGCCAGTCATCCCCACCATTGCCGTTGAGTGTATCCTCTCCGGCACCACCATAGAGCCGGTCATTCCCACCCGCCCCGGCAATCGTGTCATTGCCGCCAAAGCCGTAGAAATCATCCGGACCGCCGGTGCCGTTCAGGGTGTTATTGCCCTCATCACCCTGCACCTGATAACCAATGGCGGTCAGGTCCACGCTGGGGCCGCCATCAAAGGTCAGGGTTTCGACCGTGGAGCCGTTCAGATAGAAATGGCCTGGCACAAAGATCGAGTTGTTCTCATCAAACACGATCTTGAGATCCATGCCGATGCGGTAATACGTGGCCGAAGTATAGCCGGGTGCCAGCACAATCTCGTCCGCGCCCGACCATTCGATATAGGTATCGTGGCCGGAGGTGTAGTAATACGTATCATCGCCATCCACACCACGGACCGTGTCGTCACCTGCGCCTGCGGAGAGCGCATCGTTACCGCCATCGCCGTAGATGACATCATTGCCCGCGCCGCCATCGAGCGTATCTGCGTCCGCACCACCATAGATCAGGTCATCGCCATCTTCACCGTAAACGGTGTCTGCACCCGTGCCTGCATAAACCTTGTCGTTGCCGGCCCCGGCGTAAAGGGTATCTGCGTCACCACCGCCGTATGCCACGCCATAGAGCGTATCGTTACCCGCCGTGCCGTATTGCGTCCAGTTCACGGTAGTCAGGTCGATGGTTGAACTGTCATCGAATTCGATGGTCTCGATGGTGTAATTCGCATCAAACTGGCTGGAGATCGTGATCACGCCGGTATAGGTGCCGTTATCGATGTTGATCTGCAAATCCTGCTGCCCGACACGGGTCAGCGTCAGATCGCCCGCATCAATGCCGGGGCCGAACAGTATCTTGTCATCATCTGTTGCACCGCCAGCGTCGAAAATAATATCTTCCCCGTCGCCTGCCTGATAGACATAGACATCGTCCCCCGCTTCGCCTTCGAGGTAGTCATTGTCCGCGCCGCCCGTCAGTGTGTCATGCCCGAGGCCGCCGTAGAGTGTATCGTCATCGCCATATCCGTAGAGGTGGTTATGGCCCGTATCCCCATAAATGGTGTCGCCCTCCACACCGCCGATTGTGATGGTGGTCGCAAAATACAAGCCCAGGTTATCGACAATGTCGTTCAGGCTCAGCGTGGCATCGCTGCCCTCAATCGCGTCATCGAGCGCGGCGAGGCTTGTGCCGTCAAGATTGTCCACGCCGATGGTGTATTCCACCAGCCGCACCACATTCTGCCAGAGCAGTTCGCGCTCCGACGTGTTGGCAAGCCCCGTCGCCGTCGTCTCCAGAGAGTCCAATGTGGTGGTGTTCAGGCCGGTGATGCCCTCAATGCTGTCGGTCGCGATGTTGTAATAGAAATCGCCTGTGAAGAGTTCATATCCTGCGCCCGTTTGTGCCACCAACATGGCAAAGAAATGACTACTGGCAAGGTGGAAGGCTTCCATCAAGTCGCGCGCGGCATTGGTCATCGGGTTTGGCTGATAACCGTTTTGCAAAAACGGCTCTCCCGTGATCGCCTCCAGAAACTCCAGCACACGCGCATCGATCTTACCGCCCCGGCTCATCGGATTCACATCATCCACGCCCGCCCAGCGGAAAAGGAGAGACTGTATTGCTTCCATCGCCGCAGTATCAGCGGCAAAGATGTCCTCTCGTGGCATGATTGTGACATTCACCAACTGAACGTATAGGCTATCCACATCCTCACTATCAAGACCGACAGATACGTACAGGTCCGGTAGAACCCCAGCGCCTTTTAACTGTGGCAAGCTGAACGCGGCTGGTTGCAGCGTGTAGTCGGACACGTACTCAGTCTGGATATTGCTGTGCGTGAACCACACATCTACTATCGCTCTCGTTGCAGTGCCGGCTCCGGTGTCGTATGTATAAGTACTGGTATGTGTAATGTCATGTCCTTGGTTAACTTGACTTACTTCTGTTGCGGCCAAGTCAATGCTTAGAATCCCAAGGTCAGACAACGACTGCGTCTCTCCCGCACTAACGTATCCATCGCTATTCACGTCCTGCCACACGATCAGGCCCTGCCAGACTTGATCCTCTGCGTTTATAACCCCATCACTATTCGAATCGTATTGTGACAGAATCGTAAACCCGTCTGTATCATCCGTTCCGAAGAGCTCAGCGTTTGAATCTACGTTGCCATTTCCATTCCAATCTATTGCGAGAAAGCCATCATCCGGGGCAACCCAACCGGTCTGCTCCGCAAAACCATCCTGATCGAGGTCAAAGAATGTGCCACTATCGTCACTATACTGAACTAATTCGACACCGTCTCCATCAATATCCAATACCAATGGGGAGCTCTTACTGAGTGCTGCCATCACCTTATCGATTAGGTCTGACAGCCACATTCTTACGTGATCTACATATGTCGGTGTCAGGCCTAATGAATCTGGATCAGAAATGTCTAGACCAGTATCCAAAGGAGTCCCAGCCGCATTGCTAAAAGTAATGGCAGTTACTGATGGCGGCTTATCAGGATCAAAGTAATCCTTAATTAACGCGACCTGCTTTGGACTCGGGCCACTAACATCATAGACCGCCAAATCGTCACCATTTTTTCGCCTAAATTGAACGTCGCTGGATGTCCGATCTATCAAATCTAGTGTGTTAGACGAACTGGCGTCATTGTCTCCCTGCATCGTAATTGTGCCGCCAGGATGGATTCTGACTATGTCTGTTCCGGCTCGATCGTGAAAAATCCCACCACGCATATCGCTGAAGACATTCAAAACATCATCGCCGCTACTATCAAGAAGGTTGTCCTTGCCCATGAACTGCCATTTAGGAGGCGTGTCAGTACCCGCATCTCCACCACTCTTAGGCAGATTCTGTCCAAAGTCGATTCCAGCACTGTTTAAGATACTGGTGCCCACGGACGTACTGTTCGTTCCAGCTCCTGCTAGTGGATAACCAACACCGAGGTCTCTGACACCATCGTCATTCAACGGTCCGAGGTTCTCGGCAAAATCCACCATGCCATCCCATACATCTCCTGCGTCGCGACCACCTGTGTCAACGCTAGTCAAATTAAACTCAGAATATGGATTGAGATCACCCGGATCAGAAGCATCCCCGTCGTTGTTCATGTCTGTTCTTAAGTGGGTTGTTCCCTGAGGGTTGTCATTAACCTGTGCAACAAGATCTGCACCGACGTGAATTGCACTGTCAGGAAAGGCTTCTATATACTTTTGTCCGGTTGTAGTAAGCGGATCACCATCTGGATCGTATACAAGGATAATGTGCTTATATGGCGTTGACGCGCCAAAGGCTGCCTCAACGTCTTGCATTGCGACATAGATTTTTCCCGACATCTTACATTTTCCAATCTATAGAGTTTGGCGAAGTGCAAATCAAAGCGATCAACAGGGCCCCCTGATTGTGATATCACGCACGCGTTCTTTGTCGTCGTAATAGATTCTTATCTGCCACATGTAATCATGCGGACATAGATACAAATGAAACCACAAATGCGGGATAGCATCGTGGGAGTATAGTGTAAACCCGCCGTCCACTACAGCGCGAGAGGTCGCCCCACCTGATGTGACAAGAATCTTATCGACATATGACTTTTCTGTGCCGGGTGGAAAGAGTTTGGTAATAGCTGAACGCAGCGTGTGTGAATCTCGATAAGAATCAAAACTAAACGGTTCGTTGGAATGACCGTTACTTACTATAATCTTCGATGTGTTAGGTCTATTCGTTGAAGTCTGCGAAAGAAGAAGACGAGGAGTACCTGACTGGGTGTCCACTTTGAAAAGGGCGGTCGTCACAGGCAAACAACCGTGATACTGAGATGTATCCGCACGAGCTGCATCGTCAAAACGAAACGTGAAAACATCCCCTTTTTCCAGCTTCCCTTGAGCGAGAAAGCCGTTCGTACGGAGCGGCACTAAGCGAACCTCGGGCCCTTTTACCAAGAGAAACACTGCGGCATAGTTCGAGTAGTCAGCGAGATCTGGCAGATTGCGGTATTGAGTGGATGTGATCTGTCCGCTAGACAGAAGATTATCCGCATGAATGACATAGTCTATCGGAGGTTCTGAGGCTGCTGTCAACAAACAGATGCTGTCATAAGCAGCAGCAAATATTTTTGTTAGCGGTATCGTGTCGTGCCCAGCTTGAATATAAGCATAGACCGTGTCTTCAACATGTTCCGCTGGGGCGGCCTCATTCATCCTTAGAAAGAGAAGAAGAGATATACCCAGCGGAATACCAAGAATGCTGCCAAGTATCCACTGTATAACGGTGGTAAAGTGCTTCCTGCCGCTTCCTTTTGTATCTTTTCCATTTTGCAAGGTGACTGTCCTCTTCGAAGCCGTTTAGCAGAAAATACCTGAACATGTTAATCACAGATCGGTCAACCTAAAAATATGAGGTTCTGCTCTGCGCTTCGAGATGAACGGATGTCTTGTTTCCTTAAAACTTTAACTGAACAGGTGTTCATACTGGGTGGGCGTGTTTTCCGCTCGGGGCGATGTCTGCGTATCAGAGGTTCTCTCCATCCAGGCACACATCCATACGTCCTTTGATCCTTGACCCTCGCATCGGTTCGTCTTCAGGCGGCAAGCGTGAAGCTCCGGCACTGCGTTGGGCCCTGTCGGGTTCTGCCAGACGAACGCGCTGCTGTTGACGGGGCAAGAAGGTCGTGATGGTCGCGGCCAGATGCAAGGAGAGACACCATGAAACTCGTTACCGCCGCCGAACTCGAAACCAAATCCACACCGGTCTTGAACTCGATGTTCCTGCGCGCAAGAGAACAGCAGGATGTTGCAACGGCCACGTTGCAAAACATCACGCGCGAGTATGAGCGCCGCCGCCGGATGCCGGGGCCAAAGCCGTGAGGCTTCGGTCTGTTCGGACTCAGCGGCGTCACGGACGCCGGTTGCGGACATTTAAGATTTGAACGCTATTCCTGTACGGGCGTTGAAGATGTAGCGGACGGTGCCGGTACCACCGCGATATTCAATGCAGGTGACTTCCCATTGATCTTTGAGCTTGAGGGGCCGAAGTTCTTCAACACTCGCACAAAGCAACCCGTTCAGGTTGATGAAGGTAGCCACCATCTCTTTCATCTCTGCGTCTGACGCGCCAGAGAACTTGGCGGCGGAAGGCGTGGCTACGGTACACATGAAAATCAGGAAAAGGATCGAAAGCCGTTGCATCATACACTCCCTAAAGCTCTTAGCATCAGGGTTGACTTTAGATTGCCTCATTGGTGATGGCAAGGGAAATGGCCTTCCACCTCAGAAACGCGGCCCGGACGGGCGGTTGAAACGGGGCCGCAGCGGCGGTGTCCCTTTTGCGCCAAAGCGGGTATTCCTTCCATTTGTCCTCGTTGATATGGGTGATCTGGATGTTGCCCATATAGGGCGAAAGATGCAGGCGGATGTAGGAATCGACCACGCGCCAGCGCGTCTTGGTAATCTGTCCTGATTCCGCGATAGCCTTCAGATGCTCGGAATACTCGGCGGCCACCTGAGCGAAGGACTTCTCAAAAATGGGCACTTCGTGGCGAACCCGAAAGCGGATATCCGCGTCGTGATCGAAAGCCTTGTCCTTGGCCTCATTGATGTCCGATGTCCTGAGGGAGATGGTCTTGTAGCGATCCTCTTTCGGAATCCTGACCCGGCAGTACCAGTTGGTGTGCTTGACATCCGACCTGCGGAAAATGATCAGCCCGGTTTTGAGCTCGTGAACATCGACCAAAAAGCTCATCCCCGGAACGTCCTTCTGTGCAGGAGTTGTGTACGTGTGGCGTGTAAGCCCTTGATCTGTGGTGGGTGTGCAGGGCTCGTGTAGGATGAAAGTAGAGGATAAACTGTTTGTTGTCAATAATTTAGTTGAGTCTCTGTATCTTCGTAGTAAACGCGGACAGGGAGGGAATGGGTGTGCGGGTTGGTCATCTTTTAGGTATTCCTTCTCCACATATTGGCATCTCACCCTTTGCCAAGCCGGTATTTATATCCTCTACAAAAGACTGAAAGCTCGGGACAACACCGTTCTTAATAGCTTCTTCTGCACAATATTTTGCTTCACGCTGCCCTATGCATACCCAGAAACTATAAGGATCTTTTACTTCTGCAACGGGGCCCATTTCTGCATGTTCAAGAGGATGGTCGGGGCCCAAAGACCCTACATATGCAGCTAACTCGAGCACAGATTGCTTCCGTGCTTTTTTAGGTAACATTAAATAACCAAAGCTCACCGCCATAAACAATCCCTCAATAGCTTGAGGATCTTTGCTTTGCACCCGTACCCAAAGATCATTCCAAAATTTCTCACAGATTTTGCCAGCGTTCTCCTGCGGCGCGACAATATCGTTCGAACCATCTTTTTGAGCAGATACATCTGCAGCCCACGCAACAGTACATAGCATTAGAAAAAAAGCTGCGCCCATCAGCATCTTTAGCGCAATAGAAAAACTTTCTGTCTGCAACCGATCAAGCATCATCATCCGCCGGTGTATCAATCTGCAAAGCCATCTGGCGGTCGCGGGCGTTGGCGGGTGGTGTGAGGCCGAGGTGTTTATACCCCGCATCCGAAATCATCCGGCCACGCGGCGTGCGGATGATAAAGCCACATTGAATCAAATAAGGTTCCACCACCTCTTCCAGCACATCGCGCTGTTCAGACAAGGCAGCGGCAATCGTTTCCACACCGGCAGGGCCGCCCGCATAGTTATCGGCGATGCAGGCCATGTAGCGGCGATCCATGCTATCCAGCCCTTTGGCATCGACTTCCAGTTTCAAAAGTGCTGCATCTGCTTCTTTTGCATCCACAACCGTTTTATCGTCCACGGCAGCAAAATCGCGCACACGGCGTGTCAGGCGGCCCGCAATACGCGGTGTGCCGCGCGAACGGCGGGCAATTTCAAACGCCCCCTCCTCCGTGATATTCATGCCGATGATTTTTGCACCACGGGCCACAATGCCGGAAAGTTCTTCCGGTTTGTAAAATTCCAGCCGCAGCGGAATACCGAAACGCTCGCGCAAGGGGCGCGTGATCAGGCCTGACCTTGTTGTCGCCGCCACCAGTGTAAACGGCGGCAGATCGATGCGCACCGAACGTGCAGCAGGCCCTTCGCCAATAATCAAATCCAGCTGACGGTCTTCCATCGCGGGATAGAGAATTTCTTCCACTGCCGAATTCAGGCGGTGAATTTCATCAATAAACAAAACATCATGCGGCTGCAAATTGGTCAGGATGGCGGCCAGATCACCGGCGCGGGAAATGACAGGGCCGGAAGTTGCGCGAAAATTCACGCCCATTTCCTTGGCCACAATTTGCGCCAAAGTTGTTTTGCCAAGCCCCGGCGGACCAAACAACAAAACATGGTCCAACGGCTCGCCGCGCTTTTTTGCGGCATCAATAAACACACGCAAATTTTCGCGCGTTTTTTGCTGCCCGATAAAATCTTCGAGCGATAAGGGGCGGATGGAAAGTTCGTCCGAATCTTTTTCCGGCTGAAATTCACCGGACACATCGCGTGGCTTGGGCAGTTCTGCGGTCATGCGCTCAACTCCTTCAGGCTTTCGCGGATTAAGTCACCGAGCGGAATATCATCACCCCGGTCACGGAGCACATTGGCAACGGCACCGAAAGCTTCGGCACGGCCATAGCCCAGATTGATCAAGGCAGAAACCGCATCATTGCTGATTGTTTTCGGCACATCCACCACGGGCATAACTTTACCGCCTGCGCCCACGCGCGCTTTATCGGCCTTTTGCTGGGCGGCCGCACCCAATGCCATTTTGCCCGCTTTTTCTTTGAGCTCGGTTACAATGCGAAGTGCCAGTTTATCGCCGACACCATCAGCACGACGCAGTGCGGTGCGGTCTTGTGCGGCAATCACCACTGGTAGCTGTTCAACCGCAATCGTGCCCAGAATGCCTTGCGCCACTTTGGCACCCACACCTTGTACTGTGCACAAAATCTGAAACCATTCTTTTTCTGCGGCATCGGCAAAGCCATAGAGCGTGATTTGGTCTTCACGCACAATCGTTTCAATCATCAAGCTGACGGCTGTGCCGCGCACCGAGCCCATACGCGCCAATGTACGCGAAGACGCATAAACCAGATACCCCACGCCATTCACATCGATAATGACATAGTTGAGCCCCACGCTGTCGATCACGCCTGTCAGTTTTGCAATCACCTGACACCGCCCGACATAATGCCACCGAGTTTTTCTTTGGTCTGCCCATGATGCGCGTGGCAGATGGCCACCGCCAGTGCATCCGCTGCATCGTGGGAGGCTTCAACGCCCGGCAATAGCACACGGATCATGGCCTGCATCTGTTCTTTTTCGGCATGGCCCGCACCGGTCAGTGATTTTTTGACAAGCGTTGCCGGATATTCTGCCACACGCAGACCAGCCTTGGCCGGTGCCATCATGGCAACACCACGCGCCAGCCCCAGCTTCAGGGCCGAGGCGGGGTTTTTATTCACAAATGTTTCTTCAACCGCCGCATGGGTGGGCTGCCACAGGGTGAGCATTTGGGTCAGGTTTTCAAAAATATGGTGCAGGCGCTCTGCCGTATCGGCCTTGCTGTCTGTCTTGATAACACCGTGGGAGATATGCGTCAGACGGTTGCCCGCAACATCAATGATGCCCCAGCCCGTGCGTTGCAATCCCGGATCGATGCCAAAAATCCTCAAGACGCCATCAGCCTTTCCATCACTTCATCCGTGACTTCAAAGTTAGAGAAAACATTCTGCACATCATCACTGTCTTCCAACAGGTCGATCATGGCGAGCAGATCACTGGCTTGTTCCTGGTCAAGCGCGGTCATGGTTTTGGGCTTCCATGTAATGCCGCTGCTTTCAGGTTCGCCGAATTTTTCTGCAAGCGCGTCTTTGACTGCCATAAAATCTTCTGGCTTGGTGGCAATTTCGTGACCGTCTTTGTCACTCTCCACATTTTCAGCACCGGCTTCAACGGCGGCTTCAAACACCTGATCCGCACCGCCTACCGAGGCCGGATAAACAATGGAGCCGATACGGTCAAACATAAAACTGACCGAGTTTGACTCCCCCAGCGCCCCGCCCTTTTTGGTGAAGGCCGCGCGTACTTCGGCTGCGGTGCGGTTGCGGTTGTCGGTCAAGGCCTCCACAATCACGGCAACACCGCCCGGACCATAGCCTTCGTAGCGGACTTCGTCATAATTGGCGGCATCCGCGCTATTGGGGCTGCCACTGTCAATGGCACGCTTGATACGGTCATTGGGCATGTTGGAGGCCCGCGCCGCCTGAATGGCAGCCCGCAGGCGCGGGTTTATATCAGGGTTGGGCTGGCCGGATTTGGCCGCCACCATGATTTCACGGCCCAACTTATTGAAAAGCTTGGCACGTTTTTTGTCCTGCGCACCCTTGCGGTGCATAATATTTTTAAACTGGGAATGGCCGGCCATAATCTCGTCTCTGTCATTTAAGAAGTATTAAGGGGGTTGCGGTATTATTAAGTTACTCTTCTGTTCTAGCATGATCTATAGCGGCCAGAAAAGCGCGATTTTACTTGATATTTTTAAGGCATACTTCTAAATCATAGACAGTAAATCAACAAAGAAATATATACATAATACATTAAATGTCCTACCAGTTTAAAAACATGAAAGTGCTGATTGTCGAAAGCACACGCGCCATGTCCGACCTGACAAAATCGGTCCTGATGACATTTGGCGTGACCGACATGCATACGGCTTTTGACAGCACCGAAGGTTTCAACCTTTTTTGCTCTGTCGAGCCTGACCTTGTCATCATCGACTGGCTGCAAGAACCCGATAACGGACTGGAACTGACACGCCGTATCCGCAGTGATAAACGCAGCCCCAATCCCTTCACCCCCATCATTTTGATGACAGGGTACAGCCAGAAGCGCCGCGTCTTGCAGGCACGCGATTCAGGGATCACCGAATTTTTGGTAAAACCCTTTACCGCCAAGGCCTTGTTTCAGCGTATTGAACAAATTATTGAGATGCCGCGCTATTTCGTGGTCAGCGATAAATACTTCGGCCCCGACCGCCGCCGCAAACGTGACGCAAATTACAACGGCCCTGACCGCCGCGGTGACGACCAGCCGGAACCATTTTCATCACCGGAGCGTATTAAAACAACACTATCTGCCGCACAGAAGGCCAAAGAGACCCTGCGTAAATACGCAACCGACGGCCAAAATGCACAGCACGAAGGTAACAAATCATGAGCGATAACCTTTTTCCGCAGCAGCCCCGCATTCGCGATGCCGAACTGATCAGCCCGCCGAACCGCTTGAAAGAAAAAGTGGGCTCCGGCGGTCTTGACGATGCTGTCGTCAACAAGGCGCAGGAATTACTGGAACGCAATACAATCGATTTTGAACCGCTTGCCAATATGATGGTGGACCTTTTGGCTGAAGCCATTGCCGATGCCAAAGCGGGCACTGTCAAAGGTGAAGAAGCAATTGAAACAATGCTCTACCCCGCCATGCAGATGAAGGCACAGGGCACCATGTTTCACTATCCGCTGATTACAGATATCAGTCACATTCTTGTTAATTTTCTGGAAACAGTCAGCCGCATGGACCGCGATGTGATCGATATCGTCATCGCGCATAAAATGTCTATCAAAGCCGTGCTGGCAAGCCACCTGAAGGGCGACGGCGGTAAAACAGGCAAGGAACTGCGCGAAGCTTTAATGGATGCCTGCACACGCTATTACAAAACACATTCTGCTTAAATTTCAGAAAATTACAAAAAATATTACATGTCATTTATTAGCAAAGGCCTGCGGCACAGCGCTACAATACATTACTGGAACTGACCAGTATAAACCTTTGAAATAAATATATCTCTTTGTTCCAGCATCGCTGACATCTCATCTGTACTGCTTTCATAGGTCACAACAACCATACGCGCCGGATCTGCAACAAAGGCAAGGCCGGCTGCGGCATCGTTGATGCCATCCATACAGGCAACCTCGGCTGTCATGGCCGCCACATCACCGACGGTTTGACCGGGGGCAAACCGGTGAGCGAAATCGCCTGTGCAACGGGCCTTCATCACAGCTACATAACCATCGGCTGCTTTTTGCATATTCTGTTCCGCATTGATCGGCAGTTCCTGCACAGCGACAAAAACATCGCCTTGCTGCCAACGCCACGCCTGCACGCCTGTTTCAGGTGATATAGCCTGTGCCGTTGCAGGCTCTCCGGCGGCGGAGCGGATCCACGCCGTCAAATCACGCGCCTGTGTTTGCGCCTGCACCTGCTGCGGCACTTGCGGGTATTGCATTTTCATATTTTCAACGGACGCAGCAACAGGTATTTCAGCCTTTAAAGGCTGCCTTGTTTCCAGCATCTCGCGCAGGCGCGCGTTTTCGATCTCAAGGGCCCGCTCGCGGCGTTCGAACTCAGCGGCCTGTGTTGCATCCATTTGCGCCGCTTCACGATCCGATGTTTTTAAACGTGCGGCCAAAGCCTGATTTTCACGCAGCAGACGGTGCCTTTCTTTTTCCAACCGGCTGACCTCATCAATCATGCTGCTGCCCAAGGCCTGCTGAGACAATTTGATATCCGTGTTATCCGGCACTGCCGGCGTACGCGCTGAAATTTCCGGCTGGGCCGCCACCTGGCTGGCCGCTTGAATGCCATTCACCTCATCGCCCACCGCTTCATTTTTCAACGAAGACAGCATCGGCGGCGGCGCGTCAGCACCGGACACGGCAACAGGGCTTGGCGTGACGCGTGCCCTGGCAAAGTTCTTGCCTGCGCCCACTTCTGCTGCGCATTTTTCCAGCTGTTCCAACGCCTGCGCCGTACCCGCCAAACCAAAGGCCAGTTGTTGATTGTTAAATTCGACATACAAGGTGCTCTTGCTGGCCAGCATTTCATAGAAATCAGGATCATCGCCCATTTGCACAATCAGTACATCTGTTGTGGCGGCGATAGATACCATCATGCGGCGAATAGGCCCTGCATTTAATGTCAGCAAATATTGACTGCCTGCTGCGAGTGTTTTTTTGCCAAAATCAATGGCAATGGAATTTGCCCGCTCCGCATCTTGCGCAAAAACAAGCGTCAGGCCACCCGTATAACTGTTTTTCATGGAGCAGTAGGACTTACCGCTGGAAGATTGCGCCTGAATAGGGCCCACAACCCAATCACCCGCAGGTTCTGCAGCGAAGGACGGCACAGACAAACAAAAAGCCGCTGCCGCAATCAGCGACAACCCGGCAAAACGGCGATAACCTTGAGTTTTAAAAAACATCAGCCTTACTGAATAACCACCGTTTCAAAATCATTTTCGGTGCGTGCCGCAGGCGCTGCGGCCCCCATATCAAAACGCATTTGCGGTGCAGCTTGCTGCATTTCACGCACAGCTGATTGTGTGGCAGAAGGTTGTTGCAAAGCCATGGTCGGCGCAGCAATGCCACCGGATGCAGACACCGCATAAAGCAGGTTGTCACCAAGTGACTTTACCTGCGCGGCCTCGAAGGGTTGCCCTGAATGCAGCAAGGCAGAAAAGCTGTTGCCGGACTGCACAAAAACCATAGATGTATTGTAACTGTTGCCAGGCATTGCGCAAGCAAGCGTGCCAGACATTGCCATGCCTGCATTTGTATCCACCGCCGGCCCCATGCTGACGTTCAAGTCATTCGGGCAATCTTGCCTGTATCGGTCCACGTAAGCTGCCGTCATAGCATCAATGCTGCCTTGTGCCGGCATTTGTTCATACAGGCCGCTGATGCTGCCCATATTCCACTGGCGCATCATGCCCCCGTCTTTGCCGGCCTCAGCCGGTTGAAAAACCGCACCGCGCACACCGGATTGTTCCAACAATGTTTCCAGCGATACAGGGCGCATACCGGATTTAACACTGGAAGAAGTTTTTTGAACGGGCATCAAAACCGGTTTTTGCATCACAGGTTGGGCCGGACGCGCAACGCTCGGCACTGACGGCATTTGCACGGCCGATGCCTTGGGTGTCGCCGTGCCTTTGGGCACATGATGCTTCATAATGCTGTTCAGGAAAGCTTCGGCATTGTTCACACCACCTGCTGCATTGCCCGTTTTTCGCGGCTGCATCATCTGGCGCTGCGCCGGCTGTTGCACGGGCGTGGCTGGTGTATAGGATCCGATGGGCGCTTCAAAAACTTCAACTGTCGGGGTACCCGCAGCAGGTGTAATTTTAGACAACGTCATCGCCATATCTGTGCCTGGGATCAATTCCATTTCCGGCACTACAGCCTTTTGTGCTGCGATTTTTTGCGCAGCAGGGCGTGCGGATGCCGTGGCCAGTTTTTGCTCCAGCACTGCCTTTTGCTGTTTCAGAGCAGAGATTTCACTCTCGGCTTGCATCAAGGCTGCATGATCCGCCACAGAAACTTTAGGCTGGAGTTCAACAGCAGCCGTTTTCTCTGCCATGCTTGCTTTCAGACCTTCAACCTGTTTACGTGCATCGTCACGCTCTTGCTGAAGGCGCATTGCTTTTTCGGCTTCTGCCACACGCACTTTTTCAATTTCAGCCAAACGGGTTTCCAGCATATCCGCTTCGGCCTGCTTTTCTGCAAGCGTTGCAGACAATGTCGCGTATTGGTCACCCAGCTTGCTATCTGTCTTTGTGGCCACCATGACCTTTGCTTTTTCAGCCTCAAGCTGCGCTTGCAACCTGTCCGCCTGCTCTGCTTTTGAAGCCAGCTCTGTTTGCAGCTTTGTCATTTCTGCTTTAGAAGCGGCCAGTTTGTCAGCTTCCTTCGCAGACATTTCCAACGCTTTTTCTTTGGAGAGCAAATCACCTTCCAAGGCAGCGTTTTGTTTTTCCAGTGCCGCCAGACGCGCTGTCGTTGCCTGACGATCTGCTTGTGCAGTATTCAGCTGCTGCGCCAGATCATCCAGCTTTTTCTGGGCCTCTTGAATTTCAGCTTCCGCTTTCGGTGCAACCGTTTCGTTGAAGGCCAAAGCTTGCGCCAGCTGACGTTTCAAGCTGTCGCGCTCTGCTTCCAGCTGCGCTGTCTGTTTTTCGAAATCGGTTTCAATGCCTTGTAGTTTGGCGGCCAGCAATGCATTTTCACGCGCTTTGTCTGCTTCCAGTTTTGCAAGCGCTTCATGCTGTGCCTTCACTGTCGCCAAATGCGCATCTTCCGAGAACTTTTTGGTTTCTACCACCTTGGCATCCAACGCTGCCATTTTTGTATCCACCGGCTTTGCCAAATCTGCTTGAACTTTTGCCAGATCTTTCTGGCCGGGTGTTTTGGCTGCCACAGCCGCAACAGATGCAGCCGCACCCGCAGTTGCCGCCGCAGTCATGGCCGAAGATGCTTTTTCAGCAGAAGCGATGGAAGCTTCTTGCAATTTCAGCTCCCCAGCCTCGCGGCTGAGAACCTGCATCTTTTGCTGGGTTGCGTCTTGCTCTTTGCGGGCAGCCTGTTCACGCACGGCAGCCAATACAGCAATTTCGTTTTCTTTCGCGTGAATTGCTTTTTGAAGGGCGGCGGTTTGCTGCTGTTCCATCTCGCGCGCGGTCAGGCCCTTTTGCTCGGGCAAATCCATCACGGACGAAGTGCCCATACCTGCCAGCAATTTACGCTCGACAACCTTTTTCTCGGTTTCAATTTTGGCGATTTCTTTTTTCTTGTCTGAAATTTCGCTTTTCAGGTCCGCTGTTTTGGTTTCGGACCACACGATGGCATCTGCATCGACGGATTTCACCGCATCCGCCGCTTTTGCTGTATCAGCCGCTGCCGTTTTTACCGGTTGTACGATTTCGGTTGTGGCGGCTGCGCTGGTTGCTTCAGCCACTGCTTCAGATTTTTTTTCCGCGCTGCTTACAGCAGCGTCACTTTTACCGGCCAGTTTTTGAAAAAATCCGCCAATTGGCGCAAACAAAGACTTTTTCTCTTCCGTGTTTTCAGCAGGTCTTTCTGCTGTTTTGGCCTCTGCCATTTCAGTTTTTGAGGGTTCTGTTGTTTTCTTTACTGCAGCAGGCTCTTTTGTCGCAGCCTCTGCCTTGACGGTAGCGACAACAGGCTTTGCCTGAACGGATGTATTCTTGGCCACTTCTATCGCCTCAACATCTTCCACTTTAACAGCGGCCATTTGCGGTACATCTTCTTGCGGACCGGCGAGTTCTACGGCACAGGAAACAAGCTTTTTGTAGTTTTGTTCAAATTTGTTCAGCGCGAATTTCGCGTCGATCGCTTCGGAGGTGAAACGCAGTGTTTTGCTGGTGGCGAAGGAATTGTAAAGTGCTTCGTCCTGGCCAATCTGGATCACCAAGGCGCGCGGGTTGGTGGCTTTGCCGGAAAATGTGCGCGGCACGCCTGTATCAACCGACAGTTGAATTTCATATGTTTTGCCCTGATTGAACATTTTGTCCTGAAATTCAATCGCCAGCGAACCGTAACCATCTGCATTGCGCGCGAAGGCCAGAACACTTGCCTGATCAAAATGGCTGATCATGGCGCAATATTCAGCGCCTTGTGTTTCTACGCTGCCCACTTGCCAGCTGTCTTTTGCTTTCAAAACACCCAATATCTGAATGGCGGGCTGGACCGCAAAACTTTGTACGCTGGTCAGGCTCAAAAGAGCGGCAAGGGAAACAGTTGTCAGGGCTGTGCGTGTGGAACGGCGCATGATTTAAGAACCTCGTCGATGCAAGTCATTGAAAATCTATATGTATAGAATCTAGTGACACACTATAAGGATTCTCGCCTGTTTTGCCAGAGGTTTTTGCCAGAACATCGGATTTTTATTCACATAACCAATGGCGGGCGGCGAGGAAATTAACCCCCGCCCGCCCTGCAGAATGCCTTTAAACAAAGGAAATTCCGCCAAAACTAGATTAAATAACGTTGAACAGATGCAGCAGGATCAAGACAGGGATTGGCACCCCGACCAGCCAGAGAATAATTGTGCGGCCCATTTTCGCCTCCTTTTTGTTGTTTTGAAGCGTGTTTCTAAACAAACGCTTTGCGCCCTCTTATGTTCCGTACATGGAGATACAGGGGCTATAAGCTGCTGTTTTATTACAATATTTGACATTTTTTGATAATTTTCATATAATTTCGCATCACAACAGGATGGTCATAACCTTATGTCACTACCGCCCAAGCCCAGCAACTGCACGACAGGTACCTTCAATGTCGCCACATCTGCGCCCGCTGAAGATCGCAGGGCATTGTTTGCGGCAATCCGTGCAGAAGATACGGTAGGCTTGCAAGCCATACTTGAAAAAACACCACAGGCTGTTTTCTGGCACGAGCCTTTCGCACCAAAGGACAAACCCTTTGCCAAAGACAATACCCCGCTGATGGTCGCCGCACAGGAAGGCAAAGCACAGGCTGCCCGCACGTTGCTGGATTATGGCGCAGGTCAAACCATGGATACACAAAATAGTCGCCAATGGACGGCCCTGATGTTTGCCGGCTGGCATGGTCAAGCCAAGATTGCAGAAATGATTTTGTGGCATGGCGCCGATACACATCTAACCTGCGAGAATGGGCACGATGCTTACACCATGGCCTCCATCCGCGGGCACCAAAATGTGATGCGGTTGATTGACAAGCACCAGAACCACACAGACGGTGCCGCCGCCTTCACCGAAGGCACGCAAAAAAAACTGCAGACATTAAAGCCTTTGCAGCTAAAAAAACGTCTCTAACAAAAGTTTAAAATTAATCGAGGTCTTCGTAGGCCGCTTTTTTCTGTGGCGCATCGTCTTGCTCTGCATTCAGCTTGTAAGACAGCGACGCTTCTAAGAAAGAATCCAGATCACCATCCATCACACCTTGTGTATCGGATGTTTCATGCCCTGTACGCAAATCCTTGACCATTTGATACGGATGCAAAACGTATGAGCGGATCTGGTGACCGAAGCCAATTTCTGTTTTGGCATCTTCCCGCACCTGACGCTCGGCATCGCGCATTTGCTGTTCGCGTTCATACATTTTCGCTTTCAGCATTTTCATGGCTGAATCACGGTTTTTGTGCTGCGATCTTTCGCTCTGGCAGGCGACAACAATGCCCGTGGGCAGGTGTGTCAACCGCACAGCAGAATCCGTCTTGTTCACGTGCTGGCCACCTGCACCGCCGGAGCGATAGGTATCCACCCGCAAATCTTTTGGATCAATGGTGATTTCGATGTTGTCATCCACAACGGGTGTGACCGCAACCGAGCAAAAGCTGGTATGCCGGCGCGCGCTTGAATCATAGGGCGAGATACGCACCAGACGATGCACACCGGATTCAGATTTCAACCAGCCGTAGGCATTGGGCCCTTTGATTTCAAGAATGGCAGATTTGATGCCCGCAACATCGGCATCCTGTTTATCCATCAGTGACAGCTTATAATCATGCTGGTCCGCCCAGCGCATATACATGCGGAACAACATACCCGCCCAGTCGGCGGCTTCTGTACCACCGGCACCGGCGTTGATCTGCAGATAGGCATCACTGCTATCCATTTCACCGGACAGCAGGCTTTCAAGCTCGCGCCGTGCCACATCGGTTTTAATGGCCAGCAGGGCTTTTTCAGCCTCGGCCACCAAAGCTGCATCACCTTCCATCTCGGCCAGTTCAATCATATCTATCTGGTCGCTCAGGTTGGTTTCAATGCTGCGCACACCATTAATCTGGTCTTCCAGACTGGTGCGCTCTTTCAGGATTTTCTGGGCGCGCTCTTGGTTTTCCCAAAGCGTGGGATCTTCGGCAAGGGAATTTAATTCCGCAAGTCTATGAACGGAACGATCCCAGTCAAAGATGCCTCCTCAGCAGCCCGAGGGAAGATCTGATTTCCTCCACCGCTGCCTGGATTTCGCTTTTCATCGCTTCTCTTCTCCGTCTTGAACGGGACTTAACTTCAGGCGGCTGCCTGTTGCTCCACCACGTCCATGCCTGCCATGTGGGCGATCATTTTTTCAATGAACGCGTTTACATCGGCATCTTCGCCTGTCATCAGCGGGCCGTCAATGCATTCTGTTTCGCCGTTCCAAACAGCACCGGCCGCGACCAGAATTTGGTGCGAACGTTCAGGGCCTGTTACGCTATGGCCTTTGGCCAGTTCGATTTTGGCGAGCAGTTCAACAGCATCTCCCATGAAAGTCATCGGTTTGCCGGCGGTCATAAAGCTTGCAATGATGCGCTCTGCATGAGGGTTTGTGCCCAGTTTTTGAACGCTGCGTGCGCCCGATGGTACGATCAGTGCATCAAAGTCGGAACCCAGTGTGATGCCGATTTGTTGATCAACAGGGAAATACAGGCCCCAACCATTGGTCTGGCCATTCCAGCTGTTGACGAGACCGCTTTCGGTCCCGACAGTTTTCACAATCGCGCCCGTCTTGACGAGGTCGCGCTGCACAGTAGACATAACGGCTTCATCAACACCGTTGGAAACGAGGATAAGAATTTTGCGGCCGGATAATTGAGCGTCCATGATATAACTCCCTTGTTATTATTGATTATTCTCGGGTACTCGGGATAGCGGCTGGATCCGTGAGGATGAGAAAAAATGCCGCCTTTTGAGATAGTTGGGAACATAATGGCTTTAAGGTAAAAGAGTCAAGGTTTTTATTGAATACGGAATATACCAAAACCACCGGAAAAGAATGGTTTATCCTGCGAATACATAATCTTACGTAAATAAACGCCCCATAAAGAAACACGGGGGCAGGTTCCCCTGCCGCCCGTGTCTGGCTGCCTCATCCAAAACACCCGAATATTAAAAAGCGGGCTTGGGCATATTTTTCACAAATGTTACCCGCTCTTCCGGCGACATATCAGCCGCGATCTGCACAACCAGTTTCTGGCCATCTGCCTGCACCTTGTTCACTGCAGCGCGCAATTCAGCGAAGGCTTTGTCCAGTGCCTCTGCATCATACGTTTCTTGCTCCAGCAGCTGGCGCACTTCCTGACGCTTGGCACGGATGCCTTTGACCTGTTCTTGGATAGCCGGCCATTCTTGCTTGAACTGGGCCTTGGCTTTTTCACGCGTTTCGGGACTGAGCTGTTGAAAGCTCTTCATGGCGGTGATGACTTTTTCCACACGCTCACCACGCAATCCCGGCTCGTCGCGCCCCCAAACAACGCCACCCAGAAAAATATTCACGCCAAGGGACAGGAACAACAAAATACCCACCCATGATTTATTACTTTTACATGTTGTTTTATCGCTCATGTCCAATCCTCCCATCCAAAATTACCGTCAACAATTGATGAAATCTCCACAACATCGGCGGTGTCGTCATGCGGAATATCAGCCCGCCCCACCATCGTGCCCATAAATGCCAAAAGCGCGAATACAGCGAATTTGAAAGCAAAAGCAGCCTGCCAATCCCCAAACAACCGGGCCGGATCCAGCCAGAGGCTGCGTGTTTGCGGCAGGGGCATTTCATCTGCCAGCTGGGGCATATGTGGCGCGACCGTCATAATCCGCTCATACAGCCCGGCTGGCGGCTGGTCATCCTGCAAGGTGCGGATGACGTCCATAAAATCGTCTTTATCTTTTGTCATGTTCCGTCTCCCTATAATCCTTCCAGTACCGGGCGCAGAGATTTGCGCGCGCGCACCAATAAACCTTCGAGTGCCTTGATATGCGTATCCATTGCCTTTGCCGCTTCTGCGTTTGTCAGCTCCTGCAAATAACACAGTGTGACGGCCATCCGTTGCCGTTCGGGCAAAACTTTCAAGGCACTGCGAATTTTCTGTTTTTTCTGCTCGTCTGCATATTTGCTTTCGGCATTTTTTTCATCGTCTACCAGTGTTTCTGCCTCTGCCCCTGAAAAAGGTTGCCTGCCTTGCTTGCGCAAATGGTCGTAACAGCAATTCACAACAATTCTGTGCAGCCAGGTCGTCACCGCTGATTCACCGGGGCGCCAGCGCTTGGCATACATCCAGACCCGCATAAAAACATCCTGCGCCACATCTTCGGCATCTGTCTGCCGGTACACCATGCCGCGCGCCACGGCATAAACCCTGTTCAGGTGGCGTTTGACCAAAGCATCAAAAGCCTGTTGATTCCCTTGCGCGATACGCAACATCAAATCCTCGTCCGTCTGGGCGCTGATTTTCGCGGCTTCTGCATCAAGAAGTTGTGGTTGCATATGCACTTTCTGTTATCCGGTGATCTGCCGGTATCGGTTGCATGGCCGTAAAAGAGGCGGGAGAGGTTGAGATAAGGACTTACCCTCTCCCGCCTGTCTTTTTACTTGTTCAGTTCGTACGTAACGCTGCCGCCACGTGTATTGCCTTTGTAATTCGTGCGGCTGCCCGTGATTGTATTCGTCTCTTTATCGTGTGAATAGCTGCTTTCGCTGTCATAGGTCTTGCCGCCGGATGTGGTTACGCTATGCGATTTGCTGACACTGCCTGCCGAGCGTGACACTTGACTGTCATAAGAGCCTGTTTTGCCGTTACCCGTTTCCCACGTGCCGCTGCGCTGGCCATTGGCGGCTGTGCCTGTCCCTGTAACCGTTTTACCGTTTTCGCCGGTAACAGTTTTTGTATAAGACTTGGTATCTTTGTCATACGATGTAGCTGTTTCATAGGATTTGCCACCATAACCGGTGACATCTTTGTTCATGGTCTTGGTTTCTTTATCATACTGACCTGTGGCATTGCGCTCGTAGGTTTTACCCTTGGATGTTGTCACGCTTTTATTCTTGCTGAAACCTTCGCCTTTTGTGTGGCTGGATTTTTTGCTGAACGTACCGGTATTCCCCTTGCCGGTTGTATAACTGCCGCTGCGGCTGCGCTCGCGGGCTTCGGCGTCCGATACAGTCGCAACTGTCACGGCACCCACCATGGCAATCGCCAAGGCCAGAGTGCTTGTTCTGCGCCAAAGGGATGATGATGAAGCCTTTTGTGCGATGGGGAATGTAGACATGATATGCTCCTGTTGAACTGAATTTTTACAAAAACCGGTTTGCAGCCCGGATAACCATGATACCGCCGTCCAAGCAAAACCCCTGCGCCCACTGTAAAAAAAAATAAAGCAATTAAAATCAAACACTTAATAAAAAAAAACTCTCCCGTTTAAACTGCCGAACACAGGATTTCCCGCCTTATGCCAGTATCAAAAGCCGGAAACATCACGCATTTTGCTTAAAGGGAAGACAACATGAAACAATTTCTCAACTTTTGGGCGCTGGTATTCTGTATCGCCTTCACCGCTACCCCCTCCCATGCCGCGGAGATTGAAAAACACACAATGATACATAATGGCATCACGCGGGAATTTTGGGTCTATGACCCCCGCGCACAGGCCGGGCAAATCGCCAGCGAAAAACCGCGCCCCTTGTTGATTACCCTGCACGGCGGCGGCGGCACGGCAGAGCGATTTTCAAAAATGTTAAACGGAAACACCTCTATCAACGCACTGGCAGATAAAGAAGATTTTGTTGTGGTCTATCCGCAAGGCATCGACAAGCACTGGAATGACGGGCGTGGCGTGGAGCATATAAAAACCCAGGCGCAAAATCTGGATGATGTCGGCTTTATATCCGCACTGATTGACCACATGACAGCAGACAAGGCAATCGACACAAAAAGAATATATGCCACAGGCCCCTCCAATGGCGGCTTCATGTCCAACCGCCTTGCCTGCGCGCTGAGCGACAAGATCGCAGCCGTCGGCATTGTTATTGCGACGATGCCTTGGAAAATGGAACCGGAGTGCACACCATCGCATCCCGTCTCGGTACTCATTATGAATGGTACAAAAGACCCCCTTGTCCCCTTTGACGGCGGCGATGTCGGTTTTGGTAAGAACGGAAAATCACGCGGCAAAATTCTATCGACTGAAAAAACATTTGGTTTCTGGCTACAGCAAGCAGGATATACAAAGCCGCCCCAAAGCC
>Ga0075012_10000512_pt1 | contig 40656 bp, 29 predicted proteins | sample All_14_2_FD_71474 | JGI IMG/M metagenome (GOLD analysis project Ga0075012, IMG submission 71474) | Freshwater microbial communities in response to fracking from Pennsylvania, USA - Allegheny Zone_MetaG_DW_15 | ecosystem: Environmental > Aquatic > Deep subsurface > Groundwater > Drilled...
AAAGAAAACACGAAACGAATATGTCAAGTCCGTCAGCGGAAAATGATCAATGGGATATTAATATCAAATCAACCAGAGGCCTGCTGGAAATTGATATTGCTGAAATATGGCGTTATCGCGATTTGCTGGTAATGTTTATAGTAAAGGATATTGTTACCAGATACAAACAGACAATACTGGGGCCACTCTGGTTTATGTTACAACCCATATTTACAGCGGTTGTATATACGCTCATATTCAGCCGTGTAGCTAAAATACCTACTAACGGAGCACCACCCATACTGTTCTATCTGGGGAGTCTTACGTTGTGGAGTTACTTTTCTGAAACATTTGGTATTATATCCAAAACTTTTTCTGAGAATGCAGCAGTGCTGGGTAAAGTTTATTTCCCCCGTCTGGTGTTGCCTCTGGCAAAAGCTATATCGGGTATTATAAAGATGTTTATGCAGTTTGCCATCTTTTTTGTGGTGCTGGGGTATCACATGACAGTAACGCATATGGCCTCGCCCAACTGGTATGCTCTTTCTTTACCATTCCTGTTACTGTTACTTGCAGCATTCAGCATGGGAGCTGGTCTCATGGTTACATCTCTTACCAGTAAATACCGCGATCTTAATTTTCTGATAGTATTTGGCATTCAGCTTTATATGTATGTGACGCCGGTTATCTATCCGTTGTCCATTACCAGCCCTAAGAAGCAGTTTATCTTGTGGCTGAATCCGCTGACATCAATATTTGAGGCATTCAAATATTCATTTCTGGGAGAAAACAGCGGTATATGGAGCAATTACTGGTTGGGGTATACCACATTGTTTACCATTGTGATGTTTATGATAGGGTTGATTATGTTCAACAGAGTGGAAAAGAAATTCATTGATACCATCTAGCGGATAGTTATGAGTAATAACGTTGTCATTAAAGTAGAGAATATCTCAAAGCAGTATCAGATTGGCCAGATTGGTACCGGTATGATAAGCCATGACATAAAGCGATGGTGGGCACTGATGAGGGGACAAGAAGATCCGTATCTGAAAGTAGGGACTGAGAATGACAGGACCAAAAAAGCCACAAGCGATTATGCATGGGCCCTGCGCGATGTAAATTTTGAGGTAAAACAGGGTGAAGCACTTGGCGTAATAGGTAAAAACGGCGCCGGAAAGTCAACGCTGCTGAAGCTGATGTCGCGGGTAACAAGCCCTACAACAGGACAAATAAAAATAAAGGGCAGGGTAGCATCTCTGCTGGAAGTAGGTACTGGTTTTCATCCGGAAATGACCGGCAGGGAAAACATATACATGAACGGTACCATACTGGGTATGACCCGCAAAGAAATCAACAGGAAGTTTGATGAAATTGTTGATTTTTCAGGGGTGGAGATGTATATAGATACTCCTGTAAAAAGGTATTCATCAGGTATGTATGTGCGTCTGGCCTTTGGTGTTGCTGCGCATCTGGAGCCCGAGATACTGATAGTAGATGAGGTGCTGGCTGTGGGTGATGCAGAGTTTCAGAAGAAGTGCATTGGTAAGATGAGTGATGTGGCAAGCCATGGGCGTACAATAATTTTCGTAAGTCATAATCTGCTGGCTGTACAAAGCCTATGTAAGAGCGCTATATATATGAAGTCTGGTACTGTAGCAGATTACGGGCCTACTGAAAAGGTAATCAATAATTATCTGAGCCGTGAGATACAGAACTGTGTAGAAAGAGAATGGACAGAGAATGAAGCATTTGGGAATGATAAAATAACAATGCTGTCTGCCCGCATTATTTCTGAGAAGAATGAAGAAGGTGCAGATGTTATAGATGTGCATACTTCGTTTGATGTTGCATTTGAGTTTATCAATCATGTGGATGAGCAGGCTATTAATCTTAGTCTGGTATTGTATACAACATCGGGTGTGTGTGTATTCAATGTATCAACAGATTCATTAAAGCTGGGCCGTGGCCGGCATAGAAGCATACTGCGCGTGCCAGGAAAGCTGCTTAATGATGATATTTACACCATAACACTACATTTTATTAAAGACATGTCTGTTATGATTCTCAGTCTGGAAGACCTGCTTACGTTTGAGGTACTGGACGTGAAACGTGGCGATGTGGGATGGTTTGGTAAGTGGATAGGAGCAGTGCGGCCATCGCTTGACTTTTCTCTGGACCGGATATAATATCCATGGCACGATAATTGAGCTATATATAATATGAGAATTAACCTCATAGTATCGGTATTGTGCATGTGCGCATCAGTGCTTCATGCGCAGAACTATAATAAGTGTACCTATCATTATTTCTCTGGTAGCAGAAAGATATCTACCTCTGAATGTTTTGACGATGCAGGCCGATGGGGGAAAGCCATAGCCTATGACAGAAACAGCAAGGTGATATATGAACAGGAGCTGCGCAGGGTAGCCGGACATAGTTATGTTGTCTTCAAATATTATCCGGATGGGGCCGTGCAGAGCGCTCAATGGAGTAGTGCGCCGGATGGCGGCATTCAATGGTACAAAGCCAATACTGCCTTTTCTCCGGATGGCGTAGTGATAAGCGAAACGGAAGATAGCTACGACCGCATGGTTACTATGCCTGCTATACTGAAGGACATGCCTGACAGGCAAAAAAAGGATACTTTGAGGCAACAAAAGCAGGAAACTGCCGAATGTGCGGTAATATACAGCTCCGAATTCTGGGTTAAGAACTTTGCGCCATATCCTGTGGTGGTGACAGTAAGGCGTAAGAGTAGTGTCAAAGAGACCTATATCCTGTCCCTGCATGAGGGCGAAACGCAGAAAGGCGGACATATGATACTGGCTCAATACTTTGATAACCCATCAAAATACTATGACTTTGAAGTGGCACCTGCACAGCCCGACAAAAAACAAAGACTGATAGTGCTGCCATCGGATGAGCATAAGCCAGAGCAGTACAATAAGGAAACCCGACGTTACTATTACGAAGTAAGGCGTATTATATAAAAAGTTATGCCGGTTAGTGCATACGGTCGCCGCGGGGTGTGAGGGATAGCAGTATCTGCTCCTCTGTGCTGAGCCAGAAACGCCATGCATCCCGCACCTGTGACACAGGGAAGTACTTTTCTGCCAGGTCTATAAATAGCCGGTAATGCCCGGCCTCTGATACCATAAACTTATGATAAAACCTGCGTAGTGCTTCCTCCTCCAGCCCCTCTGACAGCAGGCGGAAACGCTCACAGCTACGTGCCTCTATGAGGGCGCATATCATCAGTTTGTGGAGGAGCTTCTCCTCTGCAGGTATGTGCTTAGGCTCGTGCTGCAGCAGGGCATTCACATACTCATCCTTTCGCTGGCGGCCCAAAATATAGCCGCGCTTTTTCATCTCTGACAGCACCATGCGAAAGTGCCCCCACTCTTCTGTGACAATAGGTGAGAGTGCCTCTACGAGTTCCTGCCTGTCAGAGTAGCGCTGAATGAGCGATATGCATTGAGTGGCAGCCTTCTGCTCACAGAAAGCATGGTCTGTAAGCACCTCCTGCAGCGATATAGATGCAAGGTGTGTCCATCGTGGGTCTGTGGGCATTTTGAGGCCCAGTATGGAGTTTTCTGCAGTACTCATCGGGTTGTTCTTTGGGTGAATACGCCATTAATCTGCCGGGCAAGCCGTTGTGCCCATATGCCATATTCCTTACCGGATGGGTGCAGGCCATCGGGAGCCAGAAAGGAAGGATTACTACCGTTGTTACGGGTGCTTTCTGTTATCTCCAGCCAGTTGGCCCCGGCCTCAGTAGTCAGCTCCTGGCAGGCATTGTTATAGGCGTCTATGTCACGGGCTATCTGTGCGCGGTCACGACCATCGGCAAATGGGGTAACGCCCCAGTCGGGTATGGAGAGTACAAATACATGGCGGGCATTGCCCCCTGCAAAGTGTATGGCCTGCAGCAGCAGCTGTGCATACTCCTCGCGGTAGTTTTCTATGCTACGGCCCCGGTACTGATTGTTTACCCCTATGAGGAGGGATACGAAGGAGAAAGTATCGGTAATGTTGTGCTCACGTATAGAGGTGGCCAGCTCATCTGTGGTCCAGCCGGTAGTGGCTATGATAACCGGGTCTGTGACTTTCATGTTCATGCTGCGTAGCTGTGCTACCGTCTGGTGCGGGAAGTTTTCCCGGGCAGGTACCTGCTCGCCTATAGTATAAGAGTCGCCGAGGGCCAGATATGTGTACATGTGTGTATTTTCTTTATTGGTAGCGTTAATAATGAACAGAGATATGGACAGCAGCAGTTTCAGCATAGGTTACAGCATCCGGTGGCGTTTAAATTCCTTTGAACGATCGAAAAGATAGCGGTAAGTGATGAGGTTGCGGCTGCGGGTGGTGCCGAGGTTTTCGGCAATGTTAATCATTTTAGGGTTGAAGTCGCCTATCCACTGCATTTCATAGTCTTCGTACTTAGCCATTGGCTGTATAACCCTGGCACCTTCCAGTATCATATAGCCATCTATACCCTTGCCCTGGTACTCAGGTATGACACCGAAAATGATACCCACAAAGCGGTTGCACTTACCAAATGATTTAAGCCAAAGGAAGTACAGCTTTTGCATGAGGCCGAATTTGCCATTCATGTGCCGGAAGTATTGGTTAAGATCCGGGAGGTTTACCCACATAGCAATGGGCTGCTCTTTGTGGTATACAAACCATATAATGTCTTCGTCCATAACCGGCTTCATGGTCTTAAACATTTTTGCTACGGTCTTTTCCTCCAGCGACTTGCCGCCGCCATGCCCGGCCCATGCCTTATTGTATATATAAGTGAAGTCTTTTACATACTTATCCAGCTTGCTCTTTTCTATATGGCGGGCGCTATACTCGGGGTTGGCAGCAAAAATTGCATGGCGCTCGTAAAATTTTTCGTCCAGCCGGTTCTTTACTTTAAGTGCAAAACATACCTGATTGAAATAGGTTTGAAAGCCATAGCGCTCAAACAGAGTAACGTAATAGGGTGGATTGTAGTTCATGCCATATAGGGGGGCGTAGAACCCATCGGTGAGGAGTCCCCACCATTTATCGCGCTCGCCAAAGTTGATGGGGCCATCCATGGCTTCCATGCCCCGCGCCTGTAGCCACTCACGGCAGTGGTCGAACATGAATGCTGCATGCTCATAATTATCATCGCACTCAAAGAAGCCAATGCCACCGGTAGGCTGCTCGTTTTTATACTGCTTATTGACAAATGCTGCTATGCGGCCTACATTGCGACCTGCATCGTCCTGCAGCAGCCAGCGTATATACTCACCACCGCGCTTGATAAATTTATTTTTAGCAGGGTCAAATACTTCTTCTATATCCTTATCCAACGGACGAATCCAGTTAGGGTCGCCGGCATAGATGGCTACCGCCACTTCCAGAAAAGCACGCTTATCGGCTTCGGTCTTCACTTCATGCATTCGCATCATGAAACTAACAGTTGGTTTTTTATAACAGCTAAGGTAAAATTAATGTACCGATGTGGGGAATACCGGAAGTGTGAAAGTATGCTATTGTAAGAAATGATGGTGTACAGGAGGCAGGATACGCCTTAAAGCGTATATACTAAATTACCTGTGCCTGTAAAACTGCGCAGTGAGCAATTATTTATTTTATGGGTAGTGCATATTATGGCTTTTGGCTTTAAGTTGTTGATAATTAATTGTTTATATGATGGTTTAATATGGTTTTGAGTGATAAAAATGCTCAAAAAGGTTACAAAAATTGCTCGCGGAAAATTTTATATATAAGGTGTGGGAATGGAAAATAACGGTTGTATAATAAGGGTGTAACCGGTGGTGGCTGAATGATATGATACATATACTGCAAGGTGCTGCAAATAGGTGATGTGCGGAAAAATATGATATATGCTGCAACTGAAATGTGCATATCATGTAATATTTAACACTGGAGACGGGCGGGTGTAGTGGAGTAAGCAGGTGGATGAAATACCGTAAAACTACGCTTGTATAAAAGAACACCAATCCCTAAATTGGGAAATATGATATAAATAAAGAAGGCGAGTTGCCCCGCCTTAAATGTTTTCACAACGGAATAATCCTTATTGTGATTTGCTTCAACAATGTAAATGTAGTTTAAAAATGGAAAAAACAAAGACGATTTTAGGCCTTGATTTGGGAACAAACTCAATTGGGTGGGCGCTTATAAATCAGGATTTTGAGCAGAAGTATGGAGAAATTGTAGGTATAGGTAGCCGTATCATACCTATGTCGCAGGATATACTGGGTGATTTTGAAAAAGGTAATAAAATATCCCAGACCGCTGAGCGAACCAGACTGAGAGGCATGAGAAGACTCAAGGAGCGGCACCTGCTGAGGCGGGAGCGACTGCACCGTGTGCTACATGTACTGGGCTTTTTGCCCAGCCACTATGCTGCCAGTATTGACTTTGATATACGGGTGGGAAAGTTCCTGCCAGAAACAGAAGCGAAGCTGCCTTATGACGGTAATGGCAATTTTATATTCAGGGATTCTTTTGAAGAAATGTTGGCAGATTTTAGCCAGCATCAGCCGGCACTTGTAGCTGACGGGAAAAAGGTGCCTTATGACTGGACAATATATTATCTGCGTAAAAAAGCGCTGAGTGAACTGATTACCGATGAGGAGCTGGCATGGCTGTTACTGCACTTTAATCAGAAGCGGGGTTATTATCAGCTGAGAGGGGAGGAGGCTGAAGACAAGCCGAATAAAACAGAAGCATACTATTCATTAAGGATAGATGATGTAACTGCTGATGAGCCGCAGAAAGGCAAAAGTGAAATATGGTATAACATAATGCTGGAGAATGGATGGGTGTACCGTAGAGCGAGCAAAACACCACTATATGACTGGAAGGGGAATGTAAAGGACTTTGTGGTGACGACTGAGCTGAATGAGGATGGAAGTATAAAGATGGATAAGGAGGGGAAAGAGAAGAGGAGTTTCAGAGCGCCGAAGGATGATGACTGGCAGTTAATGAAAAAGAAAACAGAAAACGAAATAACGCAAAGCAATAGCACGGTGGGTGTGTATATCTATGATACTTTGCTGCGTAACCCGGGTCAGAAAATAAAAGGGAAGCTGGTAAAAACAATAGAGCGTAAATACTATAAAGAAGAGCTGGTACAGATACTGCAAAAGCAGGTGGCATTAAACCCGGCATTGCGCGATACTGCAAAGTATAAAGAGTGTGTAGCAGAACTTTATCCGCATAATCATAACCATCAGGCAACTCTTTTTCAGAAAGATTTTGTGCATCTGTTTACAGAAGATATTCTTTACTACCAGCGGCCACTGCGTAGTCAGAAAAGTGCAATAGGTAACTGCCCGCTGGAGTCGCGCATATATGTATTGGACGGCGTAAAGAAAGTGGCGCCGTTAAAGTGTATTCCGAAGTCACATCCTTTGTATCAGGAGTTCCGGTTGTGGCAATGGATAAGGAACCTGCATATATACCGAAAGGATGAAGAGCAGGTGCCGGTAACCAAAGAACTGCTGCCGGATATAGCCGGTTATGAAAAACTGTTTGCCTTTCTGAATACGCAAAAAGAGATTACTAATAAGGCGCTGTTGAAACATCTGCTGGCACCATTAAAACTAAAGGGCAAAGCACTGGATGCAGCAGTAAACAAATACCGCTGGAACTATGCATATGATGAGACTGCGAAAACGGAAAAAAGCTACCCGTGCAATGAAACCCGTGCTGCTATAATGAGCCGCCTGGCACAGGTGGCATACCTGCCGGAAGACTTTCTTACCCGAACGCGGGAGGAAACGTTATGGCACATAATATATTCTGTTACGGATAAAAAGGAATATGAAAAGGCACTCAGGTCTTTTGCCCAAAAAAACGGCATAGATGTGGATAGCTTTTATGAGGCTTTCAGGCGGTTTCCCCCTTTCCCGGCAGACTATGGTGCATACTCGGCAAAAGCGATAAAGAAGTTATTGCCGCTAATGCGTATGGGGCACTATCAGGACCGTACTGCAATAGATGACAGAACAAGGGACAGGATAGAAAAAATAATAAATGCTGAGTATGATGATAGTATAAAAGAGCAGGTAAGGGTGAAGGCGATACACCTGACAACTGAAGCGCACTTTCAGGGACTGCCGGAATGGCTGGCAAAGTATATAGTATATGACCGCCATGCAGAAGGGAAAGATACCGGAAGGTGGAAGTGTGTAGCAGAAATGGAAGATTACCTGAAAGGATTCAGGCAGCATTCATTAAGAAACCCGATAGTGGAGCAGGTGATAACAGAGGCGCTGCGGCTGGTGAAAGATATATGGCAGCATTATGGGCATGGTGCCGAAAACTACTTTGACGAAATACACATAGAGCTGGGGCGGGAGATGAAGAACCCGCTGAGTGTGAGGCAGGAAATGGCTGCAAAGCAGAGCATCAATGAAAATACAAACCTGAGGATAAAAGCACTGCTGGCGGAGCTGCTAAATGACAACGCAGTGGAAAACGTACGTCCTTACTCGCCCATGCAGCAGGAAATACTGAAAATATATGAAGACACGGTGCTGCATCAAGATATAGACATACCGGATGATATAGTGAAGATAAGCAAAATGGCACAGCCATCGGGAGCCGAGCTACAACGCTATAAACTATGGCTGGAACAAAAATACAGGTCGCCCTATACGGGTGATATAATACCGCTCAATAAGCTCTTTACCCCGGCTTATGAGATAGAACACATTATACCTCAAAGCAGATATTTTGATGACAGTGCCAGCAATAAGGTGATATGCGAAGCCGCAGTGAATAAGCTAAAGGATAACATGACAGGGCTGGAATTTATCAGAAATCATCATGGCCAGGTGGTGGAAACAGGGATGGGGAAAAGTGTGAAGATTTTTACAGAGGAAGCATATACCCAATTTGCAACACAGCATTATGCCGGAAACCGGGCAAAGAAAATGAAACTCCTTTCTGCCGATGTGCCGGAAAAAATGATAGCACGACAACTCAATGATACAAGATACATAAGCCGGTATGTGATGCAGGTACTTTCTAACCTGGTAAGGGAGCAAAAAAATGATGATGGTGTAAACTCAAAAAACATTCTGGCAGCTAATGGACAGATAACGCAAAAACTAAGGCAGGACTGGGGCCTTGATGCTATATGGAATGAACTGATACTGCCCAGATTTGAAAGGCTGAACCAGCTTACGGGTACCACAGATTATACTGTGTATAATGAGCGCTACCGGAAGTACCTGCCTGCAGTACCTTATGACCAGCAAAAAGGGTTTCAGAAAAAACGCATTGACCACCGGCACCATGCTATGGATGCGCTGGTAATAGCCTGCGCTACCCGTAGCCATATAAACTACCTGAACAACCAGCATGCTCTGAACAAAACGAAAACAAAGGATGAGCGACAGCGCGACCGACATGACCTGAAAGTGCTACTGTGTGACAAGAAATTTAATAGCGGGAACACAGGCGATTATGCTTGGATATTTAAAAAGCCCTGGAGCAACTTTACTGCAGATGCCAGGGCACAACTGGAAAAAGTAATAGTGAGCTTCAGGCAAAACCTGCGCATTATCAATAAAACAGCTAACTACTACGAGCGGCTGAGAGATGGGAAAAAGGAGCTGGTAAAGCAGATGAAAGGGGAGAACTGGGCCATAAGGAAATCACTGCATAAGGACACGGTATCGGGCGTAGTGTCATTGAGAAAAACAAGGCAGGTGAAGCTGGCTGTGGCGCTGGATGAGCCAGGAAATATAGTGAACAAGGATGTGCGCAGCTATATACGGAAAATGATAGCCGATGGCTATGATAAAAAAAGACTACAAAAGCATCTTAAAGACAATGGCAACAGGATAAACGGGGTGGATATCTCTGTGGTAGATATTTATTATTGGGACAATGGCAATGTAGCATCGCGCACGAGCCTGGATACCTCGTTTGACAAAAAGAAAATAGCTGCCGTAACAGATACCGGCATACAGAAAATACTACTGAGGCAACTGGAGCTACATGCGGGCAAACCTGAGCTGGCATTTTCGCCGGAAGGTATAGAGGAGATGAACAGGAATATGACAGCGCTTAATGAGGGGAGGCCACATAAGCCTGTATATAAGGTGCGTACCTATGAGGTTATGGGTAACAAATTTCCTGTAGGGCAAACGGGTAATAAGAAATACAAATATGTGGAAGCGGACAAAGGGACGAATCTGTTCTTTGCCATTTATGAGGATGAAGAAGGCAAAAGAAGCTATGAAACCATACCGCTGAATATTGCAATAGAGCGACAGAAGCAGGGCCTGTATGTGGTGCCTGAGGAAAATGAAAAAGGTAACAGGCTGGCATTTTATCTGTCACCAAACGATCTGGTGTATATTCCTGATAGCCATTTATCTAATGAGCTTATGTCTGATAAGTCAGATAACTATCCTTCAGACAGAATATACAGATTCGTTAGTTGTACTGGAGGAGAGGGCCATTTTGTACAAAATAATTATTCGGTTGGCATAATTAATAATGAACAGGGAACGAATAATAAAAGTGAAAGAATGTTGGATTACCGGAATAGTCCTGCATTATTAGACGATAAAGGGAAACCTCAGATGATAAAAAGTGTATGTATTAAACTTCGGGTAAGCCGACTTGGAGTTGTATTAAAAACATAGCCATGATAAAGCGCACCCTATATTTTGGCAATCCTGCATACCTGCACACAGCCAATGAGCAGCTGGTGGTGGAGTTTCCATACCCTGCCGGTACCGAGGATGTGGTAAAGCCCCGGCCCCATACGGCTCCTATAGAGGATATAGGTGTGCTGCTGCTGGACCACCCGCAGATAACCATAAGCCAGGCCCTGCTCACAAAGCTGCTGGCCAACAACACGGCTGTGATAACGTGCGATAGTACGCACCACCCTACAGGCATGCTGCTGAACCTGGACGGACATACGCTGCAGAGCAGAATATTTGCCGCACAGACAGATGCCAGCGAGCCGCTGAAGAAACAACTGTGGCAGCAGACCATAGCGGCCAAGATACACAACCAGGCAGCACTGCTGGGGGCTGTGAGTGCAGAAGGGAGCCTGTGGGGCGAGCCGGATAAACTACTGCTGAATATGGCACGCGATGTAAAGAGCGGCGATAGCGGCAATGTGGAGGCGCAGGCAGCCAGCTATTACTGGAAGCGGCTGCTGGTGCGGTGGCAACCCGGTTTTAGCCGGGACAGGTATGGCATGCCGCCCAATAATATGCTGAACTATGGCTATGCCCTGCTGCGCGCTGTGGTGGCCCGCTGCCTTACCGGTAGTGGACTGCTGCCTACACTGGGCATACACCACCGCAACCAGTATAATGCCTACTGCCTGGCTGATGATATAATGGAGCCTTACAGACCCTTTGCCGACAAGGTAGTATGTGATATAGTGGCGGCACATGACGGCCCGCTGCCGGTAATGCTAACCAAAGAGATAAAGGCGCAGCTGCTGGCTATACCTGCTATGGATGTGCGGATAGCACGCAGCCCTGCGGCAAAGGATACGGAGCGTAGCCCGCTGATGGTGGCTGTGGAAAAGACCACAGCCAGCTTGGCAAAGTGCTATGAGGGCAGCGGCAGAAAGCTGCTGTATCCGGTAATGGAGTAGGGCTGCCGGCAGATAGTATGCGGGGGACATTATGAAACGGAATGTTTGAACGAATCAATGCATATCGTGTAATGTGGGTACTTGTATTTTTTGACCTGCCTACAGAAACAAAGAAAGACCGTAAAAACTATGCAGCATTCAGGAAAAAGATGTTGCAGGACGGTTTTCAGATGTTTCAGTTCAGCATATACATGCGGCACTGCAGCAGCCGCGAAAATGCCGATGTGCATATAAAGCGCACTAAGGCCTGCCTGCCGCCCAGGGGTAATGTGGGTATCATCTGCATTACGGACAAACAGTTTGGTATGATGGAAATTTTTCACGGTCATGATCCCGCCCCGCTGCAACCACCTACCCAGCAATTGGAATTATTCTGAAACAGGATTAAAAAAACGGACTCAGGCCCGTTTTTTTAATCCTGAAAAATCGCTACAATCCGCCATGGTAGCCACTTTGGGGGCGAGCGGTTGTAACTGACCTCTAAGTTAGAGAATGTTGAAAGCAAATCACAACGACCACCTTTTCCGATATGCTATCCCGGTTGTTGTAACTGACCTCTAAGTTAGAGAATGTTGAAAGCAAATCACAACTAGGCTCAGCTAATCTAAGAAAGTCGGCACGTTGTAACTGACCTCTAAGTTAGAGAATGTTGAAAGCAAATCACAACAAAAGGCGCATTCTCAATAAATGTCCTGAAGTTGTAACTGACCTCTAAGTTAGAGAATGTTGAAAGCAAATCACAACGTACATTACCTTTAGCACACTGGCACATACGTTGTAACTGACCTCTAAGTTAGAGAATGTTGAAAGCAAATCACAACGTATTAGCTCAAACTGTTGCTCGAACTCACGTTGTAACTGACCTCTAAGTTAGAGAATGTTGAAAGCAAATCACAACGGTAGCCTGCACAGCCCTTTCCATGCCTGAGTTGTAACTGACCTCTAAGTTAGAGAATGTTGAAAGCAAATCACAACCGCGGTAGGTGCGGTCATTCATAATAAATGGTTGTAACTGACCTCTAAGTTAGAGAATGTTGAAAGCAAATCACAACAAAAGTGGATGGATTCTACATCGTGCCACTGTTGTAACTGACCTCTAAGTTAGAGAATGTTGAAAGCAAATCACAACGTTCCGGGCCTCTATACGTGTCCACTCCATGTTGTAACTGACCTCTAAGTTAGAGAATGTTGAAAGCAAATCACAACAGGTTGCTGCGCCTCATCTACTTCTTCACCGTTGTAACTGACCTCTAAGTTAGAGAATGTTGAAAGCAAATCACAACTGCCGTAATTGTCACTTACAAATATGTGTTGTTGTAACTGACCTCTAAGTTAGAGAATGTTGAAAGCAAATCACAACACCTTCCGGTAGGTGTTTCTCTGCTGGGTGTTGTAACTGACCTCTAAGTTAGAGAATGTTGAAAGCAAATCACAACGCTCACATGCAACCCCTTAACATCACGCAGGTTGTAACTGACCTCTAAGTTAGAGAATGTTGAAAGCAAATCACAACAAAGAATGACCTGCTGCCATACTGTGGACAGTTGTAACTGACCTCTAAGTTAGAGAATGTTGAAAGCAAATCACAACTATATAGCTCCCGCGTTACACTTTCAGCAGGTTGTAACTGACCTCTAAGTTAGAGAATGTTGAAAGCAAATCACAACCACGTAACTCGATAGTGTGCGAATTACCGGGTTGTAACTGACCTCTAAGTTAGAGAATGTTGAAAGCAAATCACAACTATGACTGCGGAAAGTCCTACTGCTGAATGTTGTAACTGACCTCTAAGTTAGAGAATGTTGAAAGCAAATCACAACTATGACTGCGGAAAGTCCTACTGCTGAATCGTTGTAACTGACCTCTAAGTTAGAGAATGTTGAAAGCAAATCACAACCTTCAGAAGCTAAAGAATGAAATCCGCTATGTTGTAACTGACCTCTAAGTTAGAGAATGTTGAAAGCAAATCACAACTATTACAGTGCTAGTTGACACACAAGTGTGTTGTAACTGACCTCTAAGTTAGAGAATGTTGAAAGCAAATCACAACAAGATAGACCCTAATGGCACACTGCAGGTAGTTGTAACTGACCTCTAAGTTAGAGAATGTTGAAAGCAAATCACAACATATCCTTTTTAAACTTAAAATACTGGTATGTTGTAACTGACCTCTAAGTTAGAGAATGTTGAAAGCAAATCACAACTCGCGTTCGCGGGTTATAAAATAAATGTCGGTTGTAACTGACCTCTAAGTTAGAGAATGTTGAAAGCAAATCACAACTGTAGCCGGTAGGGTTGTTGGCCCAGCAGCGTTGTAACTGACCTCTAAGTTAGAGAATGTTGAAAGCAAATCACAACTTGGGCTTCTGTAGGCCTTTTACTGGCTTGGTTGTAACTGACCTCTAAGTTAGAGAATGTTGAAAGCAAATCACAACAGTATCTCCGCGATAATCACGGCCTTAAATGTTGTAACTGACCTCTAAGTTAGAGAATGTTGAAAGCAAATCACAACTCTAAAGACATGATATAACCAAAGTGAAAAGTTGTAACTGACCTCTAAGTTAGAGAATGTTGAAAGCAAATCACAACGATCCCTGTGTATAACATAGGGTTTTTTTTGTTGTAACTGACCTCTAAGTTAGAGAATGTTGAAAGCAAATCACAACCGAGTGCGGCCATTATTACGCCTACAGACCGTTGTAACTGACCTCTAAGTTAGAGAATGTTGAAAGCAAATCACAACGATACCTTCCGCGATACAGTGAGTATAGGTGTTGTAACTGACCTCTAAGTTAGAGAATGTTGAAAGCAAATCACAACACAAAATAGACCCTAACGGAACATTACAGGTTGTAACTGACCTCTAAGTTAGAGAATGTTGAAAGCAAATCACAACGCAAGTTGATCAGTATGTAGTTGGTGCAGAGTTGTAACTGACCTCTAAGTTAGAGAATGTTGAAAGCAAATCACAACACATAGGTACAAAGAATACAGTTATCTGCGTTGTAACTGACCTCTAAGTTAGAGAATGTTGAAAGCAAATCACAACTAAAGTAAGATAGCTGGCAAAAACCGCGCCCCTCTAAGTTAGAGAATGTTGAAAGCAAATCACAACCCAGTTCTATTAATGCTGATTCGGCATCAGTTGTAACTGACCTCTAAGTTAGAGAATGTTGAAAGCAAATCACAACCAGTTGAAGGATGAAGCGGCAAACTGGGAGTTGTAACTGACCTCTAAGTTAGAGAATGTTGAAAGCAAATCACAACTCCTTAGTTGCTGGTTTGCTTTGTTCGCTAGTTGTAACTGACCTCTAAGTTAGAGAATGTTGAAAGCAAATCACAACCAAGGAGCCTGCATATCGCACCCTTAGAAGTTGTAACTGACCTCTAAGTTAGAGAATGTTGAAAGCAAATCACAACCCGTTGGCGCTGCTGATGTAAAAACATCTCGTTGTAACTGACCTCTAAGTTAGAGAATGTTGAAAGCAAATCACAACAGTTGCAGAGTACAGAAATGACTAATGCAGGTTGTAACTGACCTCTAAGTTAGAGAATGTTGAAAGCAAATCACAACAATGTTCTTCATATCCGTATTGAAACGGCAGTTGTAACTGACCTCTAAGTTAGAGAATGTTGAAAGCAAATCACAACGTAATCGTCGCTGAAATCATGAAGATTTACGTTGTAACTGACCTCTAAGTTAGAGAATGTTGAAAGCAAATCACAACTAAGTCCTGTTGGCATTCGGTTGCTTATTGGTTGTAACTGACCTCTAAGTTAGAGAATGTTGAAAGCAAATCACAACGCATATCGGCGAGGAAGCTGTTAAGAATAAGTTGTAACTGACCTCTAAGTTAGAGAATGTTGAAAGCAAATCACAACACATACAGGAGCCTCACAAATTAGAAAAAGTTGTAACTGACCTCTAAGTTAGAGAATGTTGAAAGCAAATCACAACAAAAATCGGCTACAATGAATTCAGCCTGAGGTTGTAACTGACCTCTAAGTTAGAGAATGTTGAAAGCAAATCACAACTGTTTTCGCAAACAATAACATTAGAAAATGGTTGTAACTGACCTCTAAGTTAGAGAATGTTGAAAGCAAATCACAACTTTGTTTGGCAATTCTTCGTTGCTCTTTATGTTGTAACTGACCTCTAAGTTAGAGAATGTTGAAAGCAAATCACAACAGCTCTTTGCTGGTTGTTACGTAACACATCGTTGTAACTGACCTCTAAGTTAGAGAATGTTGAAAGCAAATCACAACAGGGAAACGAAAAGATATTGATTTCGGACAGTTGTAACTGACCTCTAAGTTAGAGAATGTTGAAAGCAAATCACAACTAATAGCTCATAAGCATGGCGGTCTGATTTGTTGTAACTGACCTCTAAGTTAGAGAATGTTGAAAGCAAATCACAACCAACTCAGGTCGTTCCATTTATTGCTTTTGTTGTAACTGACCTCTAAGTTAGAGAATGTTGAAAGCAAATCACAACCGGGGTCAGGATGGTAACCTCTACAAAAAGGTTGTAACTGACCTCTAAGTTAGAGAATGTTGAAAGCAAATCACAACTTCCCGCCGCCTCTCGTCTGCTAACTGCAAGTTGTAACTGACCTCTAAGTTAGAGAATGTTGAAAGCAAATCACAACATACACGCTGCCGATTTCTTGTATTTTTTGGTTGTAACTGACCTCTAAGTTAGAGAATGTTGAAAGCAAATCACAACAGTTCGTTCATCTGATGCTAGGTTACAAAGTTGTAACTGACCTCTAAGTTAGAGAATGTTGAAAGCAAATCACAACGCCTAATCGTATAGTTTGGCGCAATTGGGAGTTGTAACTGACCTCTAAGTTAGAGAATGTTGAAAGCAAATCACAACTCCAGAAGTCCAGCACCCCCGCTGTCTTTGGTTGTAACTGACCTCTAAGTTAGAGAATGTTGAAAGCAAATCACAACTCCACCAGTGGATAATATTCACCCAGTAAGTTGTAACTGACCTCTAAGTTAGAGAATGTTGAAAGCAAATCACAACCGATGGCTTGCTGTATGGTGCTAATATTGTTGTAACTGACCTCTAAGTTAGAGAATGTTGAAAGCAAATCACAACTATGTCACTGCTGTAAGCATGTGCGTGCAGTTGTAACTGACCTCTAAGTTAGAGAATGTTGAAAGCAAATCACAACTTGTTTACGACAGCCAAGGAAACACATATCGTTGTAACTGACCTCTAAGTTAGAGAATGTTGAAAGCAAATCACAACTAGCATGGGCATGTATGTTTATTTTTTGAGTTGTAACTGACCTCTAAGTTAGAGAATGTTGAAAGCAAATCACAACCAGACTTATCAATAACAGAAATAACCTGATGTTGTAACTGACCTCTAAGTTAGAGAATGTTGAAAGCAAATCACAACCCACACATCGGAAGAAAAACAAAAATAAATGTTGTAACTGACCTCTAAGTTAGAGAATGTTGAAAGCAAATCACAACGCTATGTACGGAAATATGTCAGGTGGTCAGGTTGTAACTGACCTCTAAGTTAGAGAATGTTGAAAGCAAATCACAACTCTCAGCCTGTTTTTTCGCAAGTTCTTGCGTTGTAACTGACCTCTAAGTTAGAGAATGTTGAAAGCAAATCACAACCTGTGACATGCAGCCGCTATTATTGTAGCCGTTGTAACTGACCTCTAAGTTAGAGAATGTTGAAAGCAAATCACAACTTGCGTTAATAATGTCATCAATATTTTTCAGTTGTAACTGACCTCTAAGTTAGAGAATGTTGAAAGCAAATCACAACAAACCCTTACCGTCCCATTGTCGCAGGTTGGTTGTAACTGACCTCTAAGTTAGAGAATGTTGAAAGCAAATCACAACTTCGTCTGCTGATTGTGATATACTTTTCAGTTGTAACTGACCTCTAAGTTAGAGAATGTTGAAAGCAAATCACAACTTTGACTTTCTCGCTAACCTTGCGCCAATAGTTGTAACTGACCTCTAAGTTAGAGAATGTTGAAAGCAAATCACAACCTAAGTATGGTAATCCAGCTGGTTTAATAGTTGTAACTGACCTCTAAGTTAGAGAATGTTGAAAGCAAATCACAACCCAAATTTACTCGTCCCATAGGTATTAATCGTTGTAACTGACCTCTAAGTTAGAGAATGTTGAAAGCAAATCACAACATAGTAGAAAGTAATACCAAAATAAAAGAAGTTGTAACTGACCTCTAAGTTAGAGAATGTTGAAAGCAAATCACAACTCAAGATTGCTAATAATGGCAATCCAAACCGTTGTAACTGACCTCTAAGTTAGAGAATGTTGAAAGCAAATCACAACACAAAAACTTAAACAATACGAATTATTTCGTTGTAACTGACCTCTAAGTTAGAGAATGTTGAAAGCAAATCACAACAAATAAATTGCTATATTGCGCACGATATGGTTGTAACTGACCTCTAAGTTAGAGAATGTTGAAAGCAAATCACAACGATAGCCGGGATTGATATACCCCGGAAGTTGTTGTAACTGACCTCTAAGTTAGAGAATGTTGAAAGCAAATCACAACACGAACTCAGAACATATATGCAGCGTACCTGTTGTAACTGACCTCTAAGTTAGAGAATGTTGAAAGCAAATCACAACATTGTTGCGCAAAGCCTCTAATTTGCCGTCGTTGTAACTGACCTCTAAGTTAGAGAATGTTGAAAGCAAATCACAACCAGATTTAGCTTTTCTTTCATCAATTCTTTGTTGTAACTGACCTCTAAGTTAGAGAATGTTGAAAGCAAATCACAACTTGCAGCTAACATCTCTCTTGCAGAAGGTTGTTGTAACTGACCTCTAAGTTAGAGAATGTTGAAAGCAAATCACAACACCCGGCGATACATGGCGACCCAATTATAGGTTGTAACTGACCTCTAAGTTAGAGAATGTTGAAAGCAAATCACAACCGTCGCGCTGGTTGCCGTTTTTGTCTATGAGTTGTAACTGACCTCTAAGTTAGAGAATGTTGAAAGCAAATCACAACCGTTGACGCTAAACGCTACACCTATGTGAGTTGTAACTGACCTCTAAGTTAGAGAATGTTGAAAGCAAATCACAACTCAAATGTTCCACAACTCCCACTATAACTGGTTATAAATGGGCTCGTAAACATAGCAAAACAATTTTGGGGCACTGACTGAACTCTGTCATTTATTAGCGGTGGTAATATGTGTATATTCATGTATTCATAAAGGTTGCTGTATGAGTAGGGTGTTTTGGCGTTATACCGTGATATCACGGTATGGCGATGATGTAAAGAAATGTATGTTTCGGAAAGCAGGCAGGTATTATGTTTGTGGCCGGCTATGATGGCAGCATGAAGCGTATATGCAACCAGATGTGACCCCTTATTACTATCACATGTATAACTAAAAAACGATACCATGGCCGCTATTACCATCGGACTATGCGATGACCACCATCTGGTGCGGAAAAGTATGGCTGTGCTGCTAAGCTCACTGGGTACCTTTTCTATAGTGGTAAACAGTGGCAGCGGCGATGAATTTATACAGGCGCTGAGCGCGCTGCCTGTGCTGCCCGATATACTGGTGGTGGATATACAGATGCGCCCCCGAAGCGGATGGGACACACTAAGCGAGCTGAAAGAGCGCTGGCCGGAGGTAAGGGTACTGATGCTTTCCTGGCTGGATGCAGGTAATATAGCTGCGAATCTGATAGCATATGGCGCTGATGGTTTCTGCTCTAAAAGCAGTGAGCCTGAGGAGCTGATAGCGGCACTGCAGGCTATGTATGAAAAGGGCACTTATTTCCCCCGTGATATACAGCTGCAGATGCGGCAGCACTACCGTGCCAATATGAAGCCCATAAGCCCGCGGGAGCGGATATTCCTCACGCTGTGTGTGGAGGATAAGAATCTGGCCGAGATAGCTGATAAGATGAATGTGAGTCCGCGAACGGTAGATAACTACCGCGATTCGCTTTTTGGTAAGCTGCAGGTAAGGACAAGGGCGGGGCTTATCATGTTTGCCATAAAGAGTGGCATGATTTCACCGTCGGAATGAGGGTGCAACCTCATCTTTTTCCAATACTTTTGGTGGCTGTAAGTTATGAGGTATCTGTGGCTACATATAACTGCTATTATAGAGCAGTATGCGGGTGAGTTACCGCTCACACATTATCTGCGTGGCTATTTCAAACGGTTTCCTGTACTGGGCAGCCGGGACAGGCGTATGCTGAGTACCCTGGCCTACTGCTGGTACCGTGCGGCAAAGGGCGTAGCCGGTGGCGGCTATACGCGGGAGCAGCAGCTGGGCCTGTGCCTGCGGCTATGCGGTGCATGGGATGAACGGTTTGCACGGATGTTTGCCGATGTAGATATACCGGATGATGTGACAATAGATGTGCAGCGCCTTTTCCCGGATGGGGTGGCGCTATCGCGAGGTATCACAAGGGAGGAATGGCTTACTTCCATGCTGCGCCAGCCCGACCTTTTCATACGTGTGCGGCGCAACCGGCAGCAGATAGAGGGCCTGCTGCAGCAGGCAGGTATATCTTACCGTTATGTGACTGAAAACTGTATGGCCCTGCCCAATGGGGCTGCTATAGATAAGCTGCTGCCACAGGCGGTGTATGTGGTGCAGGATGCCTCGTCGCAGGCTACGGGCAGGCTGCTGGATGCTAAGACCGGTGAGCGGTGGTATGACTGCTGCTGTGGTGCAGGTGGCAAGTCGCTGATGCTGGTGGATAGCTGCCCGCATGTACTGCTTACCGCATCGGACCGTCGGGCAACGATACTGAACAATCTGCGGGAGCGCTTCCGTATGTATAGCTTGCCTATGCCGCTGACGGTGGTGGCTGATGCGGCTGATGCTGTACAGGTGCAGCGAATAGCGGGTGGCAGGCCGTTTGACAATATTATAGCGGATGTACCCTGTACCGGTAGTGGTACGTGGGCCCGTACACCCGAGCAGCTATACTTCTTTGATGCCGGAAAGGTGGCAGAGCTGGCGGTACTACAGTCACGCATAGCGGTAAATGCTGCTGCAGCACTGAGGCCGGGAGGCAGGCTTATATACATTACCTGCTCTGTATTCAGACAGGAGAATGAGGATGTGGTGCAGGCAATAGTGGCTGAGACGGGGCTGAAGGTGGTGCATGAAGGCCTTATAAACGGCATAGATATAGCTGCCGACTGTATGTATGCAGCGGTGCTGCAATAGGGAAGCTTATTACAAATTGTAGGCTATGCCTTCCACACTTATGATAGTGCCGGGAAATACTGCTTCGGCCTCCTGCCTGAATGGTTCCAGATCTTTATAGCGGGATGAGAAATGTCCCAGTATCAGCTTGCGTACATTGGCTTTGCGGGCCAGCATAGCTGCCTGTGCTGCGGTGCTGTGAAAACGTGCTGTAGCTTTTTCTGTGTCGGCACTAAGGTAGGTGGCCTCATGATACATTGCATCGGCACCTTTTATGTAGGGTAGGAAACTTTCGGTATGTATCGTATCGGCACAGTAGGCATACCTGCGGGGTATGGGGCCGTCAGCTGTTACCCATTCATTTTTTACCACTGTGCCATCGGGGGCGGTGTAGTCATTTCCCTGTTTCAGGCTTTCAAAATGGGTTGATGGTATATCGTACCGGGCGCACTCATCGGGCAGTATGCGCCGGCCCCGTGTGCGGGTAGTAATGAGAAACCCGTGACAGGTGATACTATGCTCTACAGGGAAGCACTGTACGGTATAGGTAGGGGTGGTGGTAATAATAGCTGCTCCCTGAGGCAGTGCATGAAAATGCAGGGGATAGGACAGCTGACTGTCGGCAGCGCTCATGACCGTATCAATGATAATTTTCAGCGGAGCTGGGCCGTATATGTAGAGCGGTGCAGTGCGGCCCAGGAGGCTCATGCTGTTGATAAGTCCCGGCAGGCCAAAGTAGTGGTCGCCGTGCATATGGCTGATGTAGATGTGGTTTACGTTTTTCCACTTAACGCCATAGCGCTGCATCTGTAGTTGTGTGCCCTCGCCACAGTCCAGCAGCAATACCTCGCCATACACGGTTACAGCCTGTGCCGATGGGTGACGGCCAAAGGCTGGCAGTGCAGAGTTATTGCCAAGTATTATTACCCTCATCAGTACAAATGTAAAAAAAGCGTCCACAACAGGTATGTTCCTTACCGGGCATAAGCATTGTGTGTGGCCTGGTTATTTAAGATAGGTAAGTATAAGGCCGCCGCCGGCATAGAGGCTGTAAGGGAAAATGCCCGGCCTGCCACCTATTTCATAGAACAGCCCGAGGCTCATATGCTGCTTATTGGATGTGGTACGACCACCTACACGCCAGCCTATATTGCTGGTTTTGAAGCTGCCGGCATCGTTGGGCTTTATATGGTAGTCATTGCCTGCTACGCGGAAGGGGTCGAACTGAGTGTTGGCAACAATCACATCGGCATAGAACTCCTTATAGAAGCCAATCTTTTTCCTTGTCTGGCCCTCGAAGGTGTCAATGTTGCTGCTTACATGCAGATGCATATTGATGATGCGTGTAAACCCGAGGTAGAAGCCATTGTTTGTAACATTGGTATGATAGTTGCCTGTAAATACGGAGCCATCTGCCGTTCTTACAGAGCCTTTTTCTTCAGGGTCTATTACGTCCTTATTGATATTGGCAGATACCGGCATGCGGGAGTAATACCAGCCGGCTCTTACTGCCGATATACGCTTGCAGGGGAATGGCATACGTATGTAGCGCACGGTAGTATGCGGGCTGCCGTCATCGTTGATATCGTGGTATATGCCCAGGGTTATCCGGCGGAAGATATCGCCCTTGCCATCCAGAAAGTGAGCCCGGCCGCCTACATTAGCTACCAGAAAGGGGTTTAATGCATTCTGGCTCAGATTTTCGGTAGTGGCCTGCTGCTGCAGGTAGCTGAACCATGCACCACGTACATCGGCCGAGAACGAGCCCCAGCGGGGTAAAAAGTAGTCGGCGCTGATGCCGGTACTGACACGGAGTGGGTCCAGCGGGCTGCTTTCTGCATCTATGATACGTGCAGCAAAAAGCATCTTAAGGTCGAATGAACGGATATTGCGGAGGTAGATGTCTACGCCATCGGAAGTGGTGAGCGTGTCATTACGTAACCGCTTGTACCGGCGGTATGGTAGCTGGGCTACAGATACCTGTTGCAGTGACATGATTGCAGTCACCATTGCCAGCATTTTTATTTTCATGCCCATAGGATTGGCGGGGGTAAACAAGGGGGTTATTAAAAAACAATACTATATAGCCGCAAAAGTATAGAAATAATGTAATGCAAGATGAAATTCAGGTAATAACAAATAATAAGCTGACATGGTATATACCTGTCGGTATTATATGCCCTCTTTGGCTGTCTGTACAATAATAGCTGCGGCATTGACAGATGCCTGTTTGCTACCCAGCTTATGCCATAGGGTGGCGTATTTTGTTTTCAGTGTTTCAAGAGCATGACCTCCGTTCAGCAGCTTATCCAATTCTGCAGAAAGCCGGGGAGGATTAAAGTCGTTTTGTATCAGCTCTGTTACTACCGGCTCATCCATTATCAGATTTACGAGCGATATGTATTTTACTTTTATCAGCTTCTTTGCCAGCCAGTAAGATAGGGGGTTGCCTTTATAGCATACCACCTGTGGTACACCAAACAGCGCTGTTTCCAGTGTGGCCGTGCCGCTGGTAACCAGTGCTGCCTTAGCCTGCCGCAGCAGGTTGTAGGTATCTCCTTTCACAAGCTCTGCTTTTTTGCCGGCAATAAGCTGCATGTATAGCTCATCTGGCTGTGAAGGTGCCTGTGCTATCACAAAACGATACTCGGGAAACCTGTCTGTCATTTCCAGCATTACCGGCAGCTTGGCTTTAATCTCCTGCGCCCTGCTGCCTGGCAATAATGCAACAATGGGCTTTTCTGTGGCCAATGGTCTTACCGGTACCTGGGTAATTTCTTCTTTTATAACTTCTGTAAGCGGATGGCCTACATAGGTTACCGGATAGTCCCATTTATTATAAAACTCCTGCTCAAACGGCAGGATGACGAGCATCTTATCTACATCGCGTTTTATCTGCACTACACGTTTTTCCTTCCATGCCCATACCTGAGGCGATATGTAGTAAACTATGCGGATGCCCTGTTTTTTAGCCCATTCGGCTATACGAAGGTTGAAGCCCGGATAGTCTATTAGTACCAGTACATCCGGTTTGAAGTCGTGTATGTCTTTTTTGCAATAGGCTATATTGCCCAGTATGGTGCGCAGGTGAGCCAGTACTTCTATGAAGCCCATGAAGGCAAGATCTCTGTAATGCTTTGCCACGGTAGCGCCAGCGGCTTCCATACGGTCGCCACCCCAGCACCTGATGGTAGCGGCATTGTCGGCACGATGGATGGCTTTGATAAGATTGCCTCCATGCAGGTCACCGCTTGCCTCACCGGCTATGATATAATAACGCATCTGGTTACCACACGAACATTATGAGTACAATAACCAGCGCATACAGCATGGTAGCGCTTACGATGCCACGCATGGCGTGGTCCAGCCGTTTGGTATTGAAATAGACAAAAGGCAGCAGATTAATGAGCAGGCTGAGTGTGAGGACCTTGGATGCAGAGCGGTGGTCGTGCATCAGGGAACCCAGTAAAGTACCTATTGGTGTAGCCTTAAACATCAGAGAATAAACGATGAAAAAGCCAATCACCGGGAGGAAAAGACCGATGAGAAAACCAACAACAGGTACATTAATTCGCATAAAATCAGCAGATTTACACTGCAATATACGACCAGACACGGCATAAAAGGGAATGATTTATCTTTGCGCCAGCTATTTCAACACACATTTGCATGAATTTTGGACTTAAGAATATTCCGGAAAGGACAGTGAAGCCCCGCCAGCACGGCCTTACAATGGTTATGGACAAGGGTATGGGCCTGGATGGTGTGCGCGATTTTCTATCAGTTGCAGCACCATATGTGGACATTGTGAAGCTTGGTTTTGGTACCAGTGTGGTTACAGCCAACCTCAGAGAAAAGATTGATATATACAGAGAACATGATATACCGGTATATTTCGGTGGTACTTTGTTTGAGGCTTTCCTTATCCGCAATCAGATAGATGACTACATATCTGTGATAAAGGATTATGGACTATCTCATGTAGAGGTGTCGGACGGTTCTATAGTAATACCTCACGTAGAGAAGTGTGGCTATATAGAAAAGATGGCAAAGCATGTTACCGTATTTTCGGAAGTAGGCTCAAAAGATGCTACACACATCATGCCTCCCTACAAGTGGATAGAGCTGATGAAGGCAGAGCTGGAAGCGGGCTCGTCGTATGTGATAGCAGAGGCGCGTGAGGCCGGTAATGTGGGTATATACCGCGGATCGGGCGAGGTGCGTGAAGGACTGGTGCAGGAAATACTGACACAGATACCCTATGAGAAAATAATATGGGAAGCGCCACAGAAAGCGCAGCAGGTTTACTTCCTGGAGCTGCTGGGCGCAAATGTGAATCTTGGTAACCTGGCACCGGCAGAGGTGATACCACTGGAGTCTATGCGTATAGGTCTGCGTGGCGATACCTTCCATCTGTATATAGGTAAGGATGGTACCTATGCCGGCTTACAGAGCGAATAAAATCTTATAAACATACAGAAGCCCTGCACCCTGCGGCAGGGCTTTTTGTTTGCCATTTGCCAGCATAATATATGACCCGACCTGTGCTGATACCAATGCTTTCCCGTTGTCTGCCTGCAGCAGCGCTGATGTTCTCTGTGCTACAGGTGCAGGCTCAGCAGCAGCGGGATACTGTACTGAAAGAGGTGCGGGTACGGGGGCGTCACCGGGTATCAGCCGATACGAGGCTGAATGACTTTGCTACCGGGCAGCAGATACATACGCTGGATAGCGCTGTACTGTCCCTGCCGGGCAACCAGAGTATGGCAACTGTACTATCGCAGCAGCTACCTGTATTTGTAAAAGCATACGCATTTAACGGTCTGGCGACGGTAGCATTCAGAGGCTCATCGGCAGCACAGTCGCAGGTGCTGTGGAATGGAGTGCCTATACAGAATGCTGCGCTGGGCGTGGCAGATATATCTGCCATACCTGCCAGCCTTATAAACCGGGCCCATGTAGTATATGGCAGCTCGGCAGCACTATCGGGCAGTGGTAATGTGGGTGGTGCACTGATGCTGGAGCAGGAGCCTGCGCGGTTTGATACAGGGCTAAGGCAGCTATCGGTAAGTGCAGCTACAGGCAGCTATGGGCAATATACCGGGGCTGTGAAGGGTGCTATAGCCTCGCGCAGATGGTACCTGCAGGCCGGTATTACCGGACAGAGCGCTGCAAACAATTACAACTATACCGCTACAGATGGCAGCAGGCAGCATATGCCCAACAGCAGGGTGCAAAGCGGCTCCCTGATGACCCATGCCGCATGGCGACCCAATAAGCGAAATACCATGGAACTGTGGCTGTGGGCGCAGCAGTATGACCGACAGATACCCCCGGCTCTCTTTGAGGCACTGTCGCGCAAGGAGCAGCAGGACAATGCCCTGAGAGGAGTGGCCTTGTGGCAGCACTACACCCGGCAGGGTAGCCTGCTGTATGCGCGGACATCGGTAATAAGGGATGGCTATGCCTATACCGATGAAGCCATAAACCTGCACACTACCGGCGCTGTAATGCAGTACTACCAGGAGGTGGGCTGGCGGCAGCATGTGGGACGGAATGGCAAGGTGCTACTCTTTGCCCCCGTGCAGCTGTCATGGCTGCCTGCCGGGGCCGACAGTCAGCACCAGTACCGCATGGCACTGGCCGGGGCATATACCCTGCAACTGCCAGCTGTACGAACTGAAATATCGATACAGGCGCGCGGCGAACGTATCAATGACCAGAACATATTTCTGCCGGGTGCAGGTGTCACCTTTGCAGCTACCCGGTGGCTGTCTCTGCGGGCTAATGCACAGAAAACGTACAGGGCTCCATCGCTGAATGAGCTGTACTACTTTCCCGGTGGCAATGCCAGCCTGAAACCAGAAGAGGGCTGGAGTGCAGATGGTGGCTATACCATAGGTGCCGGTACCGGCAGATGGCAGCTACAGCATGAGGCTTCGGTCTTTGACCGCAGTATCAGTAACTGGATACTGTGGCTGGGTGGGGCTGTATGGACCCCGCACAACATAGCCCGAGTACACAGCCGGGGTACGGAGACCAGTACCCGTATAGCCTATACTGTACAACACTGGAGGCTGGGGCTGCAGGTGGCTACCTCTTACGTACTGGCATCCACTACTGAGAGCTATATACCACAGGATGGCAGTACCGGAAGGCAGATACCCTATACCCCCCGATATAATGGCCGGGTACAGTTATGGGCCGGCTGGAAGCAGCTGGAGCTGCAGTACCTGCACTCCTACACAGGATACCGGTTTATTACAACAGACGAGTCGGCATGGCTGGAGCCGTATAATACCGGAAATATAACGCTGTCATGGCATACGGATATCAGGCACAGGAAGGTAGGGCTATATGCCTACTGCAACAATGTGTGGAATGTGCGCTATGCGGTGGCTGCATACAGGCCTATGCCGGGTACTAACTGGATGGCAGGCTGCAATGTGGCGTTGTGATGCTATGCTGCGTATGTGTGGTAGTTACCAATCGGGGTGGTCGGCATTCCAATGAATCCTTTCTCCGGTGGCACCGAGACCAAACAGCTTATTCATCTTAAAGGTGATGCCTATCTCATTATATGGCCCGGCTATATGGTAGTAAGACCGGCCATAATTGATAACAAACTTATTGAGATTGATACCCAGACCGAAAGAAAAGCCTGCTATTCCCTGTATCGTCTGCAATGCGAGCTCGCGCCTGCGCAGTACATTGTATGAAGCAGAAATAGTGAGTCTGCTGCCGGGTGATATCTCTGCCCCGAAAATGAAATGCCTGAACAGCTTATCGGTAAAGTAGGACTTGGTTTTCTGATTAGTGTCGGACGAACTGATGAGCGTATTTACGGTAGCATCGTCGGGGTTGTCATAACGGATATCCCACTCATAGAGATGATGAATGGTAGTGAACAGGCGCAATGGCACATGTTTGAGCCGCTTGGATATGCCGAGCTGCAAATCGAACGGAATAGGCTCGGTAGGGTTTTCCGGGATGTATTTATCTATCATCACACCCATATTTTTAGCTACAATGCCTATGTCCCACATGGAGGCGGTATCGTAGTAGTTAACCCCTACATCCATCATAGCTGCTGTGGCACGATAGGTGTAGAGTGCAGAGTGTGCATATTTCAGATTGGCCCCATAGCGCCAGTGCTCTCTGTAACTGCGCGAAGCACCCAGCGTGATTGCATAGTCTATAGCCTTGAATGAGCCTTCTTCAGCCCCGGTATAAGATGTCTGGGTAAAGCTGCCATAGTTAAGGTACTGTACTCCGAGTGCAAATGAGGTGTTTATCTTATCTACATGATAACCATAGTTAAGATTGGAAGAGCTGATACCGGCATACAGGCCATTATAATTGAGCTGTAACTGATTGTGCAGGCCGGGGCGCATGAGCGCCGGATTCTGCAATGCCAGTGAGATATCGTTGGAAGGATTGGCAACGCTCATTCCCCCAAGGGCGGAAACATGCGGAGAATTGGCCAGACGCAGAAATTCAAAGGCAAACTGCCCCCCATTGACCTGTGCATGAGTAGCACCTCCTGCCAGCAGGAGGCCAGTGAGCATTGAGAGGGTTTTGCGCATAAAAGGTTTGCTGCTGTGCCGGTTCCGCATATCCGATATCGTAATGTTCTTAGAAAAACGCAGGGCAGCGTCAATTATTGCCCTGCGGCAGCCGGTGCTATTTTCCGGCTGCTTTTTCCATATCTTCTATTATGCGCTGGCTGACACCTGTATTAGAGAAGCCGCCATCGTGGAAGAGATTCTGCATTGTAATCATGCGTGTGTAGTCACTGAAGAGCATCACGCAGAAGTCGGCACAGGTTTCAGCGCTGGCATTGCCCAGTGGCGACATTTTTTCGGCATAATCGTAGAACACATCAAAGCCGGATACGCCAGAGCCTGCTGTAGTAACGGTAGGCGACTGAGATACGGTATTGACACGTACTTTTTTAGCGAAGCCATAGTGATAACCGAAGCTGCGGGCTATGCTTTCCAGCACGGCTTTGGCATCGGCCATATCATTGTAGCCGGGGAAAGTGCGCTGTGCTGCAATGTAGCTGAGTGCTACAACTGAGCCCCACTCGCTGATAGCATCGGCCTTCATGGCTGCCTGCAGTACGCGGTGCAATGATACTGCCGAGATATCAAGTGTTTTCAGATAGTTGTCGTGATTAGAGCCGGTATATGGTATGTTCTTGCGCACATTGGGCGACATACCGATAGAGTGCAGCACAAAATCTACCTTGCCTCCCAGTATCTCCATGCTCTTCTGCATGAGGTTGTCCAGATCGGCATCAGATGTGGCATCGGCAGGTATAACCTCGGCATTGCATTGCTTTGCCAGCTCGTTGATTTTACCCATACGCAGTGCGATAGGAGCATTAGTGAGCACTATCTGCGCTCCCTGAGCTACTGCGCTAAGCGCGGTTTTCCAAGCTATGGAGCGCTCATCCAGCGCGCCAAATATGATACCTTTCTTTCCTTTCAGCAATTGATGTGACATACTATTCTGATGATTGAATCGTGATCTGAACTAATGTGCAAGGGGATGATTGCAGCGTTAAACGTTACAATGCGCCCCCAAAACGGTGGTAAAAGTAGAAAAAAGAATACAAACTACAGGTGATACCGGTTTAGTACTCTTCGTACTGGAGGTCGTAAGTGAGGGTGTACTTATTGAGCACACTATCCTTTACGTCTACTGTCATTTGTGTGATTTTGCTCTGAGCATCTATCACATAATGGATGTAAGCATTCTTGTCGCTGGCAGAAATAGACTCCACAAGGTGATTATTGCGGAAGATATTATCGCCATAGCGTGTGAATGACTCCAGCTGCATATAATCGCCGGTGCGGATAGCATCTTCTGTATAGAAGTGATAAGACTCCCCAACCCAACCCCATGATGGGTAAGTAAGGTGTGCCGTATCCTGTAGCGTATCCTGAACGTATAGATCGAAAGGAATTTTGTAATTGTATGGCTGGAAAGTGTATTCTGATGTTTCAAGGTCTTCTATATGTGTGTAAAGCCCCATCCAGCTATTGAGCCAGTCTATATCCAGACCGGGTGTAAGGTTAGAGAACTCTGTATTGAGCTTGCCCTCAGGATATTGTTTCAGCAGATCGCCGTTAACGGAAGTGTAAGTAACCTGAGAGTTCATGGTAATGTGATTCCAGTCGGTAGCGGTAGCCTTAACACGGGTAAGGAGTTTGCCATAATAGTCAAAGTTGTAACGGATGCCTGACTTGCCGATGCCCGGGAAATAAGCGGTAGTAATATAACCGTCAGCATTGCGTATAAAAGTATCGCGCTCTACGACCATACCTGTGAGTATGTCTGTAATGCTTTTAACGGTGGTATCGCTGAAGTAGGTGAAATCGATACGCTTGTTTATCTCAAATGAGTCATTGCCGGTATAGATTATCTGGCGTACACGGTTGATATCATCATAATAAAAACGAAAGCTTTCGGTAATCTTAGCGCTGGGCAGCGATATGGGTACATTGGTAGTGAGGGTAGTAATCTTGGTATAGCTCAGCAGACGCACATTATTGGGCGTAGGAGCATTAGAGTGAATGACCTTTTTGCAGGAAGATGAGATAAGGGTGCCGAAGGTAATAAGGCCGGCTATCAGGAACAAAATATATTTTCTCATGTATATTATTTCGTTAGAAACTCAAAAATAGTAAATACACATCAATTGTCAACCCTGGTTATTAATATAAAGTAAACAGACAGCAATATGGATTCAGAAGGTTGGTATCAGGGCAGGGTGGGGCTCGTAGTGTATCAGAGGGTACATATTGACGTATATAGCTAAGTGCAGTGCGCAGTTTTTATTTATTGTGTGCAGTTTTGTGTTGTGCGAATGTGTATAAGGTTGATAATGTATTTGTTATGGTGTGTGACCCGTGCCGCGAAGTAAGAATTTCTTCCCGAAAAGGTTACAAAAATTGCTCGCGGATTATTTGTAATGTATTGCCGGAGGTGGCAAAGGCGGCGAGTATCTCCTAATACTTCTCGTACTGGAGGTCGTAAGTGAGCGTGTACTTATTCAGAACATTATCCTTTATGTCCACCTTCATTTGTGTGATTTTGCTTTCAGCATCTATCACATAATGGATATAGGCATTTTTATTGGTAGCGGAAATAGACTCCACAAGGTGATTGTTGCGGAAAATATTATCGCCATAGCGGGTGAACGACTCCAGCTGCATATAATCGCCTATGCGGATAGCATCTTCTGTGTAGAAGTGATAAGACTCCCCGACCCAGTCCCATGCAGGGTAAGAGAGGCGTGCTGTATCCTGCAAAGCATCCTGAATGAACACCTCGAAAGGAGCTTTATGATCATATGGCTGGAAGGTATATTCCGATGCTTTAAGGTCTTCTATGCGTGTGTAAAGTCCCATAGTGTTATTGAGCCAGTCTATATTCAGGCTGGGGGTAAGGTTATAGAACTCAGTTTTGAGCTTGCCCTCAGGATTTTGTTTCAGCAGGTCGCCGTTAACTGAGGTGTATGTCACCTGAGCGTTCATTGTAATGTGATTCCAGTCGGTAGCGGTAGCTTTGATACGGGTAAGGAGCTTACCATAGTAATCAAAATTGTAACGGATACCAGACTTGCCAATGCCTGGAAAGTAAGCGGTAGTGATATAGCCATCAGAATTGCGGATAAAAGTATCGCGCTCTACTACTATACCTGTAACAATATCTGTAATGCTTTTAACGGTGGTATCACTGAAATAATCGAAATCAATACGCTTGTTTATCTCAAATGAGTTATTGCCGGTATAGACTATCTGACTTACCCGGTTGATATCATCATAGTAGAAGCGGAAGCTTTCGGTAATATTATTTCCGGGTACAGATTTGGGGACATTAGTAGTGAGAGATGTAATCCTGGTATAACTCAAAAGACGTACGTTATTAGGTGTGGGTGCATTAGAGTGAATGGTTTTTTTACAGGAAGATGAGATGATAGTACCTAAGCTTACAAGGCCAGCTATCAGAAGTGGAGTATATTTTTTCATATGTGGTATATTGTTAGAAATTCAAAAATAGTGAACACACATCGACTGTGTATTTAGGTTATTAACTGTGAAGTAAACAGACAGAAAAAAGATTAAAAAGGTTGGTAACGGGGAAAGAATAAAGCTGGTAATACATAGCAGTGTACTAAATGACGCATGGTGTAAAGTACATTGCGCAGTTTTTATTTATTGTGTGCAGTTTTGTGACGAATGAATGTGTATGATATTGATAATGTATTTGTTATGGTGTGTGATCCGTGCCGCGAAGTAAGAATTTCTTCCCGAAAAGGTTACAAAAATTGCTCGCGGATTATTTGTAATGTATTGCCGGAGGTGGCAAAGGCGGAGAAATAGTAGTAGTGTACATAGGAGTGAGGGTTTGGCTTACAGAGCAAAGGCCGGTAAAAAATGAGGTTTTTCCCGAAGGGAGGTGAGGGGGCCGATATAACAGGGCGAAAAGTCCATAATGAAACCTGAAAGTGTGTACCTTAGAAGTACCTGATATCACATATAATGAGTGTAGCATCACAGATAGCCCGGCAAATGCGCGAGCTGCATACCGGGGGAAATATGGCAGGCTCTGACCTGCAGCAGAAAATAGCAGATATTACCTGGGAGCAGGCGATAGCAAAGGTGCATGGCCTTAATAGCATAGCACTGCTTACCTATCATGTAAATTATTATGTAGCAGGACTGATAGACGTAATGGAGGGTGGGCCGCTAACCATAAGGGATATGTATAGCTATGATATGCCTCCCGTAACCGGGCCGGAAGACTGGGAGCGACTGCGAACAAAAACACTGGCAGATGCTGAGACTTTTGCCCGGCTGGTGGAGCAGATGCCGGACAGCAGACTATATGAATCATTTATAGATGGTAAATATGGTACATGGTACCGCAATCTTACCGGTGTGCTGGAGCATACACACTACCACCTGGGGCAGATAGCCATTATAAAAAAGATGGTACTGCACGGCTAAGTGGCCGGTAATTACACAGGCAATAGCTTAAGATGAAGCTGTATCTTAGAGTAGCGGGATGCAACCGAACCATATTCTATGAAAGTGTTTGATATACTTATCTATGTATTCTATGCCGCAGCCGAAAGTAAAAAGCGGGATGAGCTAAGGAATATTAAGATACTGGAGCAGGCCCGGGGCTACTGCTGTTTCATGACGGCAAGTGTGGTGGCTTTTCTGGTTACCAATGCGGTATATAGTGTGCCCCAGTACCGGAAGTTTTATATCAATGCTCTATCGGTAAACTATGCCGCGATTGTGGGTATAGTGCATGTAATGGCTGTGGGGCTAACCGTTTTCTACCTTTTAAAAAAGTATTATACAAGTGAACGGCTGGATGGAATAAGAGTGCGCTATCATGGGATGGTTAAAAAAGGAACAGCGATAGCTCTGTATTTTTTAATATTCATCATTCATTTTTCCTTTCTTATGTACCTGTTTGTGCCTATGATAGCACTATTTGTAGATAAGAAGGTGAAATGGAATGTGTAGGTGTGTATAAGTGGTGAACCCGGAAGCTACAAATTCTGTGCCTGTCAAATTGGTTATTGTGGGTATAATGGAGGGAATGGAAAACTATATCAATGTAACAGGTTGAAAAGTAAAGCTATATAAGGGGTGTAATGCCCAGCTATCTGCTTACCTGATAAAATTTGTAACTAATACCGATAACTATTCCTGCAACTTACCAATAAAGTCCTTCAAGAGGAGGGCTACATTGGGGATGTTGGTAAAGGTGAGTTCGGAAGGCTGGTCGTAGATATCGTGATAGAAACCTTTGCCTCCCATGGAGTAGATGAAAAAGGCAGGCACACCTACCTGTGAAAAGTGGTAGTGGTCGCTGTTGGCCGACTGACCTCTGCTTTTTACCTGGGGCAGGTAGTGTTTTTCTTCATTGATAGTGGTGAGCATATCGAACTGGCGGGTAAGGACGGCTCCATTGACTACGGTAATACCTGCAGTAGCATCGCCCATAATATCCAGATTAGTGAGGAACTTAATACGCTCGGGGTGGAAGAGCGGGTGCTTTACAAAGTAGTCAGACCCCAGAAGACCGGCTTCCTCGCCGCTGAAGGCTATGAATATCATGGTGTATTTCTGCGGATGCTTTGCATACCATGCTGCCAGATGGAGCATAAGGGCTACGCCACTGGCATTATCGCTGGCACCGGGGAAAACGGCACTGCCCATACGGCCCAGATGGTCGTAATGGGCCGTAAAAACAAGATATGTATCTGTAACCCTACCCGGAACTTTACCAACAATATTGCAGGCATCGAAGCTGTAATTCATTTTTGCCTCTACAGTCATAGACAGGCTGCCGGGGGTGGCGGGTAGTACGGTATCATAGACATACATGAGTGTGGCATCGTGACTGGTACGGCTTACGGTCCATGACTGCTTGCTGTGTACCGGCAGCAGAAAACATCCTTTGGGCAGGAGGCTTACCAGTGCACGGGAGGAAACCCTGTTTGCCGCACAAAAGCTGTCGGTGCCGCTGAGTATCCATGCGGTATCGCGGGAGAGGCGGCGTGCAGCACGCTTCCACTGCTTGCCCGAGCCCATGGTGGAGAGGTCGGCATGGGCGATGGGCAGATTAGTAATGCTACAGCTGCCACTGGAGGCATCTACCAGGAAATCGCGGCCGGGTATGAGGTTTTTACCATTGACAGAGAGGGAAACGGTACCGGGGAAGGTGTTGACGGCATAATCATAATTCTGCCGGTAGGTGCCCATACCGGGGCCAGGCTCTATATCGTTTTTGCGAAACTGACTTTCAATATACTTTGTTGCTTTTGCCAGTCCTTTATCTACATAGCCACGGCCATGCATATATGGCGCAGCCAGTGCATTGGCATAATGCCTGAGGTCTTCTTTTACTTCGTTGGAATCGGTCTGGGCCAAAACAGTGAAATGGCCCGTAGCGCAAATACAAAAAAGGACTATTTTCAAAAAACTATTGGCCATGCTTCTCAATGAATACTATGCAGATATGCAGTAAAAATAATGGTTTTACGGATGTAGTTGTTCAAAGGGTATATCCAGAAGGGGGAAGTCTTTAACGCGCCAGTGGTAGTGCCACCATTCTGTAGGCACGTAGGTAAAGCCATTCTGCCACATAAGTGAGCGCAGCAGCCGGCGATTGGCCAGTACCTGTGGAGGCAGGGCTGTAAAGGAATGGTGGGCAGAATCGGTAAAATTGTCGAATCCGGTACCCATATCCAGTTCGCGACCTGTTTTAAGGTCAATGATGGTAAGATCTACAGCTGTGGCGCGATTGTGATGGCTGCCCCGGCGGGGATTGGCCACATAACGCTTCTGCGCAGTGGCTGCCCACAGAGCGCAGGTGACACTGTAGGGGCGATAGGCGTCATATATTTTCAGGCTCAGGCCTTTTTTGTGCAGGGCTTCCTGTACCTGACGCAATGCCTGTGCGGGATGCAGGCGCAGCCATGCTGCGTCCTGTGTATACTGAGACTTACCTGTAAAGTTGTGTGGTGTGGCGTAGCGGATATCCAGCACTATGCCGGGGATAAACTGTGGCAGGCTAACAAGTGCACTGCCGGGACGGGCAGCCACAGAAGAGTCCAGCGCGTGCAGCGAACTGATAATGCCCGGCGGGCGTGCTGTGCGCTGTGCCATGACGGGAATGGCTATAGCAGCCAGAACAGCAAGCAGCAAAAACCTCATGCTACTTCACTTCTTCATAGTCAATATAATCGCCATCTATGGGGGCTGCCTTGCGTGGGGCTTCGGCCTGTGGCTGATTCATACGCTGCTCCATTTCCTTCATCTGCTGCCGCATATTACGTACGTGATCATTGGCCGCGGAGGTCATGCGCAGTATAGGAAGGAGATAGGAAAATACCACCCGATATATGAGGCCGCACAAAAACAGCCAGAATAATACCTTAAGCATAATAAACAAAGGTAGGCGGTTTGGGGTATAAAGCGGTAACAGAAGTGTTAATATCGGTAAGGGGGGAACACGCAGCCCAATATTCTTTTTTATAATTTTGCCGATATGAAGATAGCATGGATGAGGTATGTGCCGCTGCTGACAGCGTTGATGCTTCTGGCCTGCAATGGCAATAATAAAGACAAGGCTCCTGTAACCGAAGACCCGATGCTCTCCAGCAGCCCTGCCCTGAAGAGCCTGACTGACGAGATACACAAAAGCCCTGATATGGCAGGTCTCTACTATGAGCGCGGTAAAGAGCTGCGCAGGCTACGCTATGACTCACTGGCCTATAAAGACTTTACAAAGGCGGTATCGCTGGACAGCAGCAAGGGCGAGTATTATAGTGCGGTAGGTGACCTGCTGTTTGAAAACAGGGATATCAACGGATCGCTGGAGTGGATACAGAAGGCGATAGACAAGAACCCTGAAGACCGTAAGGCTCATCTGAAAATAGCAAAGCTGTTTCTGTACACGAAAGACTATCCACGGGCATTTTCTGAAATAAACATTGTGCTGCGTAAGAATGTATATGACCCGGAAGCCTACTACCTGAAAGCAATGCTGTATAAGGATGCCCATGATACGGCCAAAGCAATATCGAACCTGCAGACAGCAATACAGGTGGCACCGGACTACCGCGATGCAGTGATAGAGCTGGGGCTGCTGCACAGTGCACGTAATGACTCCATTGCCATACGCTACCTGAACAATGCGTATATAATGGATACAACAGATGTGTTTCCCATCTATGCACGTGGTACCTACTTTCAGGAGCATAATGACTATGTACGTGCCAAGGAGGAGTACCGCCGCTGCATACTAAGTGATAAACGCTATACGGACGCCTACTTCAATATGGGTTACATACTGCTGCAGGAGGACTCGTTTGCAAAAGCCTGGAGACAGTTTGATATGGCAATAAAAACAGATCCTACCAATCCGGCTGCGTACTATAACCGAGGGCTGTGCAGTGAGCTGATGGACAGCTTTGCAAATGCGGTGACAGACTACAGGATGGCGCTGAGAATAGACACCGGCTATGATGCCCCGCAAAAGGCGCTTAAAAGACTGATAAAAAAATAAAAAACAATACAACGACGCTTAATGCGTCATAAACACTGCAATATGGCTCTTATAGCTCCCTCAATGCTCTCTGCCGACTTCATGAAACTGGGCGCAGAAATAGAAATGGTAAACAATAGTGAGGCCGACTGGTTTCATCTGGATGTGATGGATGGCCGCTTTGTGCCCAACATAAGCTATGGTATGAGCATCATAGCACAGATGAAGAAGATGGCACGTAAAACATTTGATGTGCATCTGATGATACAGGAGCCTGAAAAGTACCTGCAGGAGTTTAAAAATGCAGGTGCGGACTACCTGACTGTGCACTATGAGAATGGCTACCATATACACCGCACGCTTACCAGCATAAAGGCGCTGGGTATGAAAGCAGGGCTGGCAATAAACCCGCACACACCGGTAGATATGGTGGCCGACATTATACATGAGGTGGACCTGCTGCTGGTGATGAGCATCAATCCGGGTTTTGGCGGACAGAAATTCCTGCCGCTTACCTACAACAAGATAAGGAGGGCAAAAGAGATAATAACGCAGGCCGGCGCCAGTACGCTTATAGAAATAGATGGAGGCGTGACACTGGATAATGCTGCAGATATAATAGGCGCCGGTGCCGATGTGCTGGTGGCCGGGAATACGGTGTTTGCATCGGCCGACCCTGCTGATACGATAAAAAGATTGAAGCAGGCAGGGAAATAATCTTATCTTAAATGCGTTTACTGAATACTATGCCGCTATCGAGGGGATCTCTGCTTGTTGCCATACTGTTTTCCTCACTCTCTGCCCTTGCTCAGAAGGCGGTGGTATCGGGCGTGGTACGTGATGAGCGAGATAAGCCTGTGAGTGAGGCACTGGTAGCCGATGAGGTAACGGGCATGGGTGTAAATACCAATGCCAAAGGTTACTACTGGCTGGAAGTGCCAGCAGGCAGGCGTATAACGCTGATATACTACGCACACGGATTTGTAGCTGCACGCAGGGAGCTGCTGCTGACGGCAGGCGCTACCCGTATCATAGATGTGCAGATGAAGCGACTGCAGGCTGTAGAGGGCAAAGAAGTAAACATTACTGACCAGCGCAGACGGGAGGAAACGGGCTCTGTAACCCTTGATGCCAGCAAGGCCGTATTTATGCCTACCGTAATAGGTGGTGTAGAGGGTATGATAAAACAGATGGTGGGCTCTAACAATGAGCTGACGGCCCAATACAATGTGCGTGGTGGTAACTATGATGAGAACCTTGTGTATGTAAATGACTTTGAGATATACCGTCCGTTTCTGGTGCGCACAGGACAGCAGGAAGGGCTGAGCTTTGTAAACTCTGACCTTGTATCTAATGTAAACTTCTCGGTAGGGGGCTTTCAGGCAAAGTATGGGGACAAGATGGCCAGTGTGCTGGATGTATCGTACAAGAAACCTAAAGAATTTGGCGGTTCTGTAACTACCAGTCTGCTGGGGGCAAGCATGCATCTGGAAGGAACTTCAAAAAATCATCGTCTTACCTGGCTCTTAGGTGCGCGGCAAAAGAGTAACCAGTATGTGCTGAATGCACAGCCAACAAAGGGTATTTACAATCCTTCATTTACCGATGTGCAGGCATTGATAAACTACCGGTTGAGCGCTAACTGGGAGCTGGAAGGGATAGCCAACTATGCCCGTAACCGGTTTACGTTCTTCCCGGAGACGAGTACTGCGAGTTTCGGGGTGCTGAACCAGGCATATCAGTTAAATATGTTTTACCAGGGTGGTGAGTTTGACCAGTTCGACTCACGATTCGGGGGGATATCGGCCAGCTATCATAAGGAGGGCTCAAAATTCAGGATGAAGTTTCTGGGCTCGGCATTCCGTACGAATGAGTATGAAACCTACGACATATTTGGTGCCTACCTGCTGGGTGAGCTACAGACAGATATGAGTAAGCGCGACTTTGGCCAGATAAAAACCTATCTGGGAGCGGGAGCGATACACAACTTTGCCCGTAACTATCTGAATGTGAATGTGGGTGACCTGGGCATGCGCGGCACCTACAGTGCAGACCACCACCAGCTACAGTTTGGTATCAATGCTACGGCTACGAGTATAGGTGATGAGCTGCATGAATGGGAGCGCAGAGACTCTGCGGCCTTCAGCCAGCCATATGACCCGTATAAGGTAAATATGGCCAGCTTTTACCACTCATCGGCCGACCTGAACTATACCCGCCTGAGTGGTTTTGTGCAGGACTACTTCAGGATGGACTCCGGCAGGTTTACTGCTACGGTGGGTGTAAGGTTCAATCATAGTTTTCTGAATGATGAGCTGGTGATTAGTCCGCGGGTGCAGACATCTTACCGGCCCCGGTCTAAAAAAGATGTGATACTGAAACTATCGGGCGGTAAGTATGTGCAGCCACCCTTTTACCGTGAGATGCGCGACCCTACAGGCGGTATCAATAAGCAGCTGCTGGCACAGAAGTCTATACAGCTGGTAGGTGGTGCAGATTATAACTTTATCATGTATAAGCGGCCGTTCAGGCTTACGAGCGAGGTTTATTATAAGTATCTGTGGGACCAGGACCCATACCGTTATGATAATGTGCGCATACGCTATACGGGTAAGAATAATGCTGTGGGCCGTGTATATGGTGGCGAGGTGCGCCTGTATGGCGACCTGGTAAAGGATGCCACATCGTGGGTGAGTATAGGTATACTGAAAGCAGAGCAGAAAATAACAGACAGCCCTTCTATAGCCGGGTATGACAACTATTTTGCGATGCCTACAGACCAGCGGTTTATGCTGGGTATGTACTTTGAAGACTACCTGAGGAAAAACAAGAATTTTAAAGCGCATGTGAATGTGCTGTACTCCAGCGGGCTGCCAATGGCGCCGCCACGCGGGCACCTGTACCAGAACATACTGCGCCTGCCTGACTATAAGCGTGTGGACATAGGCTTCTCGGCACTGCTGCTGGATGGTATGAAGCGTGAATACAGGGCGCATAGCTTCTTTAATCACCTGCATAGCATATGGGGTAGCCTGGAGGTATTTAACCTGCTGAGCATACAGAATACACTATCCTATACATGGGTGCAGGACCAGAGCACCAGCAGCATGTATGCAGTGCCCAACCGGCTGACAACAAGGCTGCTGAATGTAAAACTGCATTTTACATTCTGATGGGGAAACCCGCATCTGGAATGTGTTTGTGCGCTTTTATGCTGGGCTGTGTGAATTTTTTTTGAAAAAAGTTTTGCAGAAAAGTCAATATTCATATCTTTGCGCTCCCGTAAGGGGAAAAGGGGTATAACCTCACAGTTCTTTTTTTACTGATCCTGTAGCTCAGTCGGTAGAGCAATACACTTTTAATGTATGGGTCTTGGGTTCGAGTCCCAACGGGATCACTTTTAAGAACGAAAGCGGAGTGCGTAATGCGCTCCGCTTTTTTGTTTTTAGGTGTTGTGGTAGGAATCTGCAGGCGGGGTTTAATAATAAGTTCCGGGATTACGTGGCAATATCTGGAAGAATCGGGTGCTGTACGGTGATCAGAAATTGCGCTCCATTGTGACGTGGAAAGAGTCTATATCAGGTGGGTCAGGTCATATAAACGGTAATCAGTCGAAATAACATACAGTGAATTAAATATTCAGCAATGATATATTTGAATTTTAAAATAACATCAAATAGAATAATTTCAAATATCATTATTGCTTCTCTGTTTTTCCTCGCTTCCTGTTCACTAAATATAGATC
>Ga0075012_10000515_pt1 | contig 40583 bp, 39 predicted proteins | sample All_14_2_FD_71474 | JGI IMG/M metagenome (GOLD analysis project Ga0075012, IMG submission 71474) | Freshwater microbial communities in response to fracking from Pennsylvania, USA - Allegheny Zone_MetaG_DW_15 | ecosystem: Environmental > Aquatic > Deep subsurface > Groundwater > Drilled...
CGCTCGGAAGTATTTAAGGCGATGGGATAGATTTTTGGACGCATCTCCTCTTCGTACAGAAGGCACCGAAGATGTACAGCTTATTTTAAGGCGTTGTCCATTCAATGAGACACTAGAGCCAACTAACTTCCAAACTGCCGCTCTGCCCGGGCCAGAATCATGCGGTCGCGGTCATTCAATTGCTCCACACCGACACGGGAAGCCTTGTCCAAAACTTCTTTCGTTTCCACGCGGAGGGCCTCCAAGGTCAGGCTTTCCACTTCCGTGAACAACGCGGGCAGGCCGTCCACAGGCGGCACTTCCCGCCTCTCAAAATCGTTCCCGGTCCGGCGGTTTCCCACCACCCAGCGCAACCAGAGCCACCCGCCCAACATGCCCCCGATGTGGGCGGAGTGGGCAATGAAGCGGAGGGATGGAATGAACATCATGACCAGACTAACCACCCCGAATCCAACCATGAACCGGCCGGCCCGGATGCGGAAGGGCAGGAAAAGAATGCTGAGCCGGGCCTCCGGTTGCAGGACACAAAAGGCCGCCACCACACCGAGCACCGCCGCGCTGGCCCCGACCATCCCCGGGTCGGAATATCCTTCCGGCACCCCAATCCCATGGCGCACAGCCAATTCAATCATATAGCCACAGGCTCCGCCCAACCCGCCGGCCAGATAGATGCCCAGGAACGCCCGGGACCCCAGGGTTGCCTCAACCGTGCGCCCGAAAGGCGAGAGTGTCATCATGTTGCAGACAATGTGGAGGATGCCCATGCCCTCGAATTGCGCATGGATCCACATGTAGGTGAATACTTCCCACCACCACCCGCGGGCCAGCCCCCCCCAGTTCAGGGGCATCCATTCCCGCAGCACATCGCGCCACCCGAACGTGAAACACAGCAGGGAAAACAGGGCGACGGCGACGTTGGCCCCAATGATGGCGCGCACCCAGCGCACGGATTGTGGGCGGAATCCGGGCATGGCGGTCATTCGGAACTGGAAAGACGGCGCACCGGTTTCCGGCGGAGCCGGAAGACATTGTTCCACGTCTTTTTGAAGGCATCCTTGGGCGTCATGTAGCTCTGCTGCAGGTCGGGCCCGCGTTTGATCGCCGACAACACGGACGAAAGCTCCAATTGTTCGCAATCGACTATGCTATAAGCGACCCCGAGGGCCTCGACGTGGTGGGCGTCGCTCCCGGCCGTCATGGGAATCTGCCTGCGCTGCGCATATTCAAAAGCGAAACGGTTGTAACGCTTGAGCGTGGTGGCGGCGTTGAAAACCTCCAGGGCATCCAAAGGCAGGGTGTCCAACACCGGTTCGCGGATTCCCGCCCGGAACAAATCATAGGGATGGGGCGGCACCGCCAACCCGCCGGCCTGGTGGATCAATTCCACCGCCTCGGGGGCGGAAATCCCCTTGAGGTCGGGAAGGCGGACCCCCAGGGCCAGGAGGTGGCCCGCCGAGGTGGTGATCTCCTGCCCGGGTATGATGAGCAAACCGTCGACGGGTTTCCCGTCCTCCCGCATGTGGCCGTGCTGGAGAAAATAATCCACACAGGCGCAGGTGTTGTGGTCGGTAATGGCAAAGCCGTGCAGCCCGAGATTCCGCGCATGGCGGACCATCTCCTCCGGATCCGATACCCCGTCGGCGGAAAACCGCGAATGGGTGTGCAGGTCGATGTTGAATTTCACCAGGGACAATTTAACAGCGAAGCGGCGATAAGCGCCAAGGATTAATTCAGGGGGGGAGCGGCGGCATTCCTGTCGCCGGGTTTGGAACGGGCGGCAGGAGTGCCGCCCCTCCGGATCAAAGACCCGATCCGGGTTCCGCCTTGCGGATTTCGATGTAGGTCCGTGACGCCGAAAGGTCTCGCCCGGGAATGACCGTGGAGATCTGCATTTCCTTGATGGTGTAAACCTTTCCCACCTTCATCACCCCATTCACCTCCACACGCTTGATCACTTTGCCCTCGGCATTGAAGGCATCAACCCGCAGGACGGCGAGATATTCCGAGCTGACCCAGTAGCGGGCCTTGGCGTAATTGCTCTGGACCGGGGGAATGGCCTCGTAAGTCCATGCCGGGAGGGTTTTGATGCTGTCGGCCCCGATGGCCCGCACCTGGTACCAGCGGAGGAAATCCAGGCCCAGGTCTTCATAGGCGACATCGGAATCGAGGATTTTTTCCAGCCGAGCCTTCCCGCTCACCATGGTCCACTCCGCCTTGGCCGAGGTCCGGCGCTGGATCACACTGCCGCTTTCCGTCATGACGACACGGATCTGCAGGGGTTTCTTGAGGAACTCGTAGATCATCTCCCGCCCGCGGGTCTTCAGGATGATGGGGTGGAGGTTTTTTTCCGTGCGAACAATCCCCTCCAGGCGGAAGTCGGACAGGTTCGAGTTTTCCCAAACCATCTGCTGCATGACGCTGGGTACCGGCACCGGCTTGTTGGGGTCGGGATCGGCCGTCGCGAGAACGGGGGCCGCAAGCAGGAGTACCGGCAATAAAAGAAATCTCATGGGTACATGCTGCCGCAACCCCTCTGCCGGACAAGATGGGATTTGGACCGCCAGGAGATCAGCCGCCGACCGCTTTGCGGGCCGCATCGGCCAGGGCGGTGCTCAGGTAGCGCTCCCCGGTGCTGCAACCGACAGTCACGATCAACTTGCCCTTGTTCTCCGGTCGGCGGGCCACTTCCATGGCGGCGAAGACGTTCGCGCCGGTGGAAATCCCCACCATCAGGCCTTCTTCCTTGATCAGGCGCCTGGCCGTCTCGAGGGCTTCGTCGTTCGTCACGGTGACCACGTCATCGACGATATCCAAGTGGAGGTTGTCCGGGACAAAGCCGGCGCCGGTTCCCTGGATTTTGTGGGGGCCGGGTTTGAGCGGCTCGCCCTTGCGGGTCTGGGAAATGACCGGGGAATCCTTGGGTTCGACGGCAATGGCCTGGAATCCCTTTTTGCGCTCCTTGATCACTTCGGCCACGCCGGTGAGGGTTCCGCCGGTGCCGACAGCCGAGACAAAGATATCCACGCGCCCGTCGGTATCGCTCCAGATTTCTTCCGCGGTGGTGCGGCGGTGCACGGCCGGATTGGCGGGGTTTTTGAATTGCTGCGGGATCCAGGATCCGGAGGTTTCGCGCTGCAGGGCTTCGGCACGCGCGATGGCGCCCTTCATGCCTTCAGCAGCGGGTGTCAGCACGAGTTCGGCTCCGAGAAGGGCCAGCAGGGTGCGCCGTTCCAAGCTCATGCTTTCGGGCATGGTCAGGATGAGCTTGTAGCCCCTTGCCGCAGCCACGAACGCCAGGGCAATGCCCGTATTGCCGGATGTCGGCTCGATAATCGTGGTTCCGGGGGAAAGGATGCCGTCTTTTTCCGCCTGTTGGATCATGGCCGCACCGATACGGTCCTTGACGCTTCCGAGCGGATTGAAAAATTCACATTTAAGAGCCACGGTGGCAGGCAAACCCTGCGTGATGCGGTTGAGTTTGACCAAAGGGGTGCGTCCAACGGTGGCCACGACATCAGAGTAAACAGGCATACTTTTTTCCTTTAATTCTTTAATGTTGATTGAGTCGATCTGGAATACTGTCATTTAACTTATTTTTGGCAAGTCCGAAGTCCAATTCAGCCGGAGGTGGGCTGTCGGCCTGATGCTGGAGGGGCAACTGGAACAGGATGGTGGTGCCTTTGCCCACTTCACTTTCCGCGCCAACCGAGCCCCCATGGAGTTGCACAATATGTTTCACGATGGCCAGACCCAGGCCCGTCCCCCCCAACTCCCGCGAGCGGGCCCGGTCGACGCGGTAAAAACGCTGGAAGATATTGTCGATTTTATCGGAAGGAATCCCCACTCCGGCATCCCGGACAAAAAACCGGACTGTGTCCGCCTCTTCCGGGGGAAGGGTCCCGAAGACCACGGTTTTGCCCGCGTCGGAATATTTCAGCGCATTGTCGAGGAGGTTGTAAAAGACCTGCTCCAGGCGGAGCGGATCCAGCTCGGCCAGGACCGGGTCAACCGGGGTGGCCAGTTCCAACAGGCATTTTTTCTTCTCAAATGTTTGCCGCCAATCCTCCCGGATCCTTTCCAAAAATGGCCCGATCTGCACCGTGACACATTCGAGCCTGATCCGTCCGGATTCCAACCGCGCCAGGGTGAGGAGGTCGTCCACCAGGGCATTGAGCCGGTCGGAGTGGCGCTTCAACACCTGCAGCACGCGGGTCCGTTCCTCCTGGGGCATCTGGGGGGCGTGCAGCAGCGTCTCCAGATAACCGTGGAATATGGCCAGCGGGGTGCGCAATTCATGGGACACATTGGCGACAAATTCCCGGCGCACTTCCTCCAACTGTTTGATGCGGGTGATGTCGTGGAAAACCAGGACCAATCCCTGGATTTCATCATCCTCCCCGCGGAGTGGCGAGGCGTTCAGGAGGAAGACCGACCGGCCGGCATCCACCCCGATCGTCTCCTGGACCACGACTTCCCCGGTGGTTTCCCCTTCACCGCGGAACGCCCGGTCCATGATGACATGGACATCCGCGTGCAGGATGACATCAAAGGTCCGGCGCCCCACGGGATCGCCCGGCACCTTGAACATGCGGCCAAAGGCCTGGTTGGCCAACCGGATAACCCGGTCGCGATCCGTGATGATGACCCCTTCGACCATGCTCGAAAGAATGGCCTTGAGGCCGAATCCCTCCTGCCTCGCCGATACGCGCAACAATTCCATGCGCTCATCGACCTGTTCCAATCCCGTGATGATCTCGCGCAGGCCCATGGCCCCGCTTCGCACGTACCCCCCCTGTGACTTCCCCTCGGCCAACTGGCGCACCAGTTGGCGCACGCGCCGGAGCGGAATATAAACCCGGGCATAGATGAACCCGGCTGCGCCCAGTGCGGATACCAGGACCAGGGCGCTGACCAGGTCCCCTTTCATGCCGTCCGGTGGATGGGAATGTTCACGACGGGATCGTTTCGCTCATGCGGTAGCCCACCCCGCGCACCGTTTCGATGTAATCCGCCAAGGGGCCCAGCTTCTCGCGCAAACGACGGACATGGGTGTCCACCGTGCGCGTGTCGATCACGCTCTCGTAACCCCACACATCATTCAGCAGACGATCGCGGGTTTGGACCCGGCCGCGTCGCTCCATCAGGATGGCCAGAAGTCGGAATTCCGTTGCGGTCAGTTCGATGCGCCCGCCCCGGACCGCCACTTCATGCCGGCTGTGATCCAATAAAAGGTCGCCGATTTTGATCCGCTCCTGCTTGTCCCCGCCGGCCTGGATCCGGCGCAGTACGGACTGGATCCTGAGCAGCAATTCCCGCGGGCTGAAAGGCTTGGTCACGTAATCGTCCGCCCCCAGTTCCAACCCAACAATCCGGTCCACTTCCTCCGTCTTGGCCGTGAGCATGATGATGGGAATTTTCGCCGTGGCCGATTCCCGTTTGAGGGCCTTGCAGACCTCCAAGCCGGACATTTTCGGCAGCATGAGGTCGAGCACGATCAGGTTCGGCGATTCCGCCTTGGCCTTGGCCAGCCCCGATTCCCCGTTGTCGGCGGTCAGCACCTTGTAACCCTCCGACTTGAGGTTCATGGCCACCAGGTCCGCCACGTCGGGTTCGTCGTCAATGATGAGAATTTTGGATGCCATGGAAGAATGAGAGCTTTCCAAGATCGTAACCGATCACAAGTCTTGCTGTGTTAAAATCCCATGACAAGCAGGTTTCATTTCGGTGTCGCCGCAGGGATAAGGGCACAAAAAAAGAGCGGGAGCGCGCAAGGAGTCGGGGATGTGATGAAGATCCCCGGAAACGCGCTCCCGCCCAGATAGGCTACTCAAGTATTTGGACCTTATTACGCAAAAAACGTTCAAACTAAGTTACTGAAATCTTCAGGGCTTTTCAGGCGGATCGGGTGAAAGGGAGGCGGCGATCCATTGCGCATAGGCCGGCCAGGCATGTTCCGCCTTCCAGGAAAGGATTTCAGGGACCTCGTAGGGATGCCGGGCCCGGATCCACCGGAACAGGCCGGGACGTGCTTTCGGGGTGGTTTTGAACAACAGGGCCCATTCCCGGGTCTTTTCCCGGCGTCCTTTCCAGACGTAGTGGGATTCCAGCCCGGGAATCACCGTCGCGCAGGCGGCCACCCCGGCATCCAAAGCATCCCGGGCCATGGTGCGGGCGGCACGCAAACCGGGCAACGTGGTCAACACGAGCACCACCCGGGGAACCGGCTTGCCGCGGCCGCTTTTCATCATGGTTTCTTCGAGAAGAAATTCCGCTGTTTCTCGCTGATGGGAAGGCCGGTTTTCTCCATCACCTGCAGAAGGTCCTCCCAGACCTTGCGTTTCTCCGCGATGCTTTCATTGCGCAGGAGGTAGGCCGGATGGAGCGTCGGCATGACGGGGATGCCTTCCCACTCCTTCCATGTGCCCCGTATGCTCATGATCGACGCCTTGGGCAGGGAAAACAGGCCTTCCACCGAGGTGGCACCCAGGGCCACGATCACCCGGGGGGCGATGACCTCGATCTGGGCCCGGAGATAGGGCAGGCACGCGGTCATTTCGGCCGAAGTAGGTTTGCGGTTGCCGGTGGCCCCGACGGGCATGTCCGGCCGGAACTTGCACACATTGGCGATGTAGACCCCGGATCGTTGCAGTCCCATGGTCTGGATCATTTTCGTCAACAATTGCCCGGCCCGGCCGACAAACGGTTCGCCCTGCTCGTCCTCTTCTTCACCCGGTGCCTCACCCACAAACATAATGGAGGCATCGGGGGTCCCGATGCCGAAGACCATGTTCCTGCAGCGTTGGAAAAGAATCCGGCACTGGGCATCCTGCCGCACCGCTTCGGCGATGAAGGCCAGCCGCGAGGCCTTGTCCCCGGCGGGGATTTCCAAACGGACCACCGGCGCAGCCGCGGGCGTTTGCACACGCCCCGGGGAGGCAATCCGGGCGGGTCCGGCTCCCGTGCGGGTTGCCGGCGCTGACGGCTTGGCCCCCGCTGCGGGGGATGCGGCCGGGGATTTCGCGCCGGGGGAAGCGCCCGCCCCGGGACGGCGGAAGCTGCGGAGAGCGGATACCGCACGGGGGGACAGCGCCAAGTCCCGCTCACCCAGACGGTAGCGGCTCTGGAGGTAAGCGGTCAGTAATTCGAGGGGGGAATGGTTCATCCGAGCGTCTTTTCGAAGGCTTTGAAATCTTCGGGAAGCGGGGCCTCCAAGGAAAGCGTTTTGTGGGTACGCGGGTGCAGAAATTCCAACTGCCAGGCATGCAGGAGGTGGCGCCGCACCCCCGCTTCCGCCACCCAGGCCGGCTGCCGCCCATATATCGCATCCCCGACCACCGGATGGCCGGCATGGGAGGCATGTACGCGGATTTGGTGGGTCCTGCCGGAATGCAGTTCCAGGCGGACCCGGCAGCAGCGGGCCCAGGCCTGCTCCACCCGGAAATCGGTGCGCGCTTCCCGCCCATCGGAACGCACGGTCATTTTCTGGCGCTGCTGCGAATGCCTTCCTATGGGGTCCTCCCAGATGCCGGCCGGACGGCGGGGCACCCCGAGCAGAAATGCCCGGTAAACTTTCCGGGTGGTGCGGTCCTTGAATTGCCGGGCCAAACCCTGGTGGGCCGCGTCGTTTTTTGCCACCACCAGAACCCCGCTCGTCTCCCGGTCCAGGCGGTGGACGATTCCCGGCCGTTCCACCCCGCCAATGCCGGACAATTGCCCCGCACAATGGTGGAGCAGCGCCGAAACCAGGGTTCCCGTCCAATGCCCCGCACCGGGATGGACCACCAAACCCGCCGGCTTGTTCACCACCACCAGGTCACGATCCTCGTAAAGAATTTCGAGCGGGATATTTTCCGCTTCCACCTTGTCCGGGACGGGCGCGGGGGGAACAGCCACGACGGAAGCTCCGGCGGGCAATTTTTCTTTGCCTTCCAAAACCTGCTCTCCCGCATGCACCAAACCCGCATCCAGCCACGCCTGGACCCGGCTGCGGGATTCGCCCCACGCACGGGCCAGCACCTTGTCGATGCGCTCCCGGGACTCCTCCGCCAAAACCACATGAACCCGGCCGGTCTCCGTGCCGGCGGACAGAACATCTTCCCCATCCGGGACATCGGGGGTTTCATCGGCGCGGTTCATCTATCGCCAAGTATAGAGTTGCCGCCTTGGCACTCAACGGGTATTTCCATCAGGGTCGTGAACGCCCTTGCCCCCAATACCCTGGCCTGTCCCTCCTGCGGCCAACTGGTCGATATCAGTGAACTCGCGGTGGGCTCGGAAATTGAATGCCCCGCCTGCGCACATCATTTCCCCGTCACCCAGCACTTCCACCATTACCGCCTGGAACACATGCTCGGCGAAGGCGGCATGGGCGTGGTCTATCTGGCCCAGGACCTCAACCTCAACCGCGTCGTCGCCATCAAAGTGCTGAAACGCGAGCTCACCGAGGACCGCAAATTCATCACCAACTTCCTCCGGGAAGTCGAAATCACCGCCTCCCTCACCCACCCCAACATCGTGCAGGTCTTCGCGTTCGGCGAACACGAGGGACAGTATTACCTCGTGATGGAATACATCGGGGCCCGCACCTTCGACGACGAAATCATGGAGGAGAAACAGCTTCCCGAATCCAAGGTCATCGACATCGCCATCGGTGTCGCCTCCGGCCTCAGCTTTGCCCTCCAGCGCGGCGGACTGATCCACCGCGATATCAAGCCGGGCAACATCCTCATCGGGGCCAATGGCGTCCCCAAGGTGGTGGATTTCGGCCTCGCGCTCACCCCGGAAACCGCCGAGGCGGCCGCAGGCGGGGAAATCTGGGGCACGCCCTACTACGTCTCCCCCGAACGCCTCGAGGGCAAAGTGGAAGACTTCCGCAGCGACATGTATTCCCTCGGTGTTTCCCTTTACCACGCCCTCGCCGGCCGGCCGCCGTTCGATGCCAAGACCGCCGAACTGGTCGCGGCCAAGCATCTCAGCGAAACCGCCCTTCCCCTCAAGACCTACGCCCCCACCGTTTCCGACCAGACCACCTACGCCATCACCAAGTCGATGGCACGCCGTCCCGAGGATCGTTTCCAAAATTACAATGAAATGATCGAGCAGATGGAGGACGCCAAGCGCCGTCTGTCAAACGCCACCTCCAGCGCCACGTCCGGCCATGTGGTCGTCGAGGCAGAAATCGAAAAATCCAAGATGATGTGGATCGGCGGCCTGATTGCCGGAATCATCATGGCCGTGGTCGGCGTGCTGCTGCTCGTCCAATACGCCTAGAGCGTCCAGAGCGAATTCTGTTTCATTGGCCGCCCGTTCTTACCCGTTCCGTTCCTCATACCCCTGCTCTCCGGGATCGGGAGAACGGACACGAGGGGTCCAAATGCCCCGGCCCACGCAACAGCGTGCCGGCTAGTTGGCCCGCAATAAAAAAAAGCCGCCCACGAAGGGCGGCTTTTTGATTTCAAACTGTCGGGTTTGAACAAATTCCACTATTTGCTTACAGCCCGAAGCTCGTAATCCGTGAGCGTAATGTCAGAGCCGACCAGGGCCTTGACTTTTTTATCACGGGCTTTGTTCCAGATGGCCGAATTGCCCACCGTGTAGGTGACAAATCCTTTGGAGTCCCAGGCCACTTTGGCACCTTCAGTCAAAGTAATATCCTGGCTGATTTGTGACAACGAAGTGATCGCGCCATTCGAGATAAGCAGGGGAATGGAGGATTCGGAGGAGGTGCTGAGTTTGGCCACATAATCCCAACCTACATTGGCGGGTTTGAGCTCGCTCAAGGCATTGGTCGCCGACCCGGCATACGGGGTGGATTTATTGGAAGTCAGAATCTTGCCATCCGCCAGTTCCTTGTTCTTAAGCATTGAGGCGAAAACGGTTACAACACCCTTGTCCTGCCGCTCTGTAACAGGATCAGCAGCGTGACCGGGATAATTTCCGCTGTCATCATTCGCCACGGTAAACAACACAATCCCCAACTGGCGGACGTTGGATACATCGGCGGTTTGTTTGGCTTTGTCGAGCGCGCCATTGATGGCCGGAACGGCCAAGGCGGCCAGCACACCTATGATGGTGATGACAACCAGAAGTTCGATAAGGGTGAAACCATTGCGGTTTGAACGAATTTTCATAATTTTTTTAGTGGTTTTGTAGCTATGGCAATCTAAGTCGCGATTACCACCCGCGCAAGGCTTGTTTATGGCTTTTTTAATCCTGCAGGACGAAGTGCCCATTATTATAGTCCGGGTGCCTGTGACACGCAGGCAATTCTGCCGGTGGGGTTTGGAGGATATGGGAAAAACAGCCTGTGCGACTCTTCCCTTGGGTTTTCGCTCTCTCCCCCCTATTCTCCGTACCCTGTGAGCCATCTGCTGTCCGACTACCAATTCGAACTTCCCGGGGACCGGATCGCCCTGCAACCCGCCCATCCCCGGGACAGTGCCCGCCTTCTCGTGGTCAACCGCGCCGACAAATCCCTCACCCATGCCCGGTTCAGCGGCCTGGGAAAATGGATCGGCCCGGAAGATCTCCTGCTCCTCAATAACACCCGGGTCATCCCCGCCCGCCTGAGTGCGGAACAGGGATCGGTGGAAATACTGCTCACCGAGGAAACTTCCCCCCGCCACTGGCTGGCTATCGGCAAGCCTGGAAAAAAACTCAAACCGGGGGCCCGCCTCGTTCTCGATGCGGTGGAACCGGGCCACCCGCCGGTCACCGTGGAGGTGCTCAAGACCCTGCCCGATGCCCAACGCGTCATCCGTTTCCACAGTGATGTCTGTTTGGAGGATTACGGACGGCTTCCCCTCCCCCCCTACATCCTCCAGGCGCGGGCCCGCCATCATCTGCCGGAATATGTCCCGGACGACAGCCGGGAATACCAGACGGTCTACGCGGAAAAACAGGGATCCGTCGCCGCCCCCACGGCCGGGCTCCATTTCACCCCGGAGCTTTTGGCCGGGTTCAACCATGCATTCGTCACCCTCCATGTCGGCCTCGGCACATTCCGCCCGGTCAAGGTCCCCGATATCACCCAGCATGAAATGCACGGGGAACGCTACAGCATCCCTGCCGGCATCGCCGAACGTGCGGCGTCGGCCCGACGTGTCGTGGCCGTCGGCACCACGGTGTGCCGGGTGGTGGAAACCGCGCCGAAACTCCAGCCCGGCGGGGGCCTGACCACGAAATTGATCTATCCCCCGTACACCTTCCGGCGCACCGACGCCCTCATCACCAATTTCCACCTGCCCGGTTCCACCCTTCTGATGCTGGTGGCCGCTTTCACCGGGCTGGAGCTCCAACGCAAGGCCTACGACGAAGCCGTCCGGGAAGGATACCGCTTCTACAGTTACGGCGATGCGATGCTGGTGGTATAAACCCGCCCCCCCGGCCTTTTACATCGGATGCCGGTTGGCTTTCCACAACAACCAGAATCCCGTAAGCTGGAAGACGACGTTCGGCAACCAGATCACCAGGTCCGGATAGGCCCCGGCCTTGTTCCGCAGGCCATCGGCCACGGTCATGAGCAGATAGTAACTGACGACAATGCCCAGGCTGAGGGCGAAGCTGATCGAGGTCTCGCGGCGGTGTGTATAAACCGCCAGCGGAATGCCCATGAGGGCAAAAGTGAAACAGGACACCGAGAGGGAAAGGCGTTTTTGGAATTCGGTCAGCAGCGGGACGATCTGGCCGGCCTTGTCCTTGGACTGGCCGAAGATGCGCTGTTTCAATTGCCAAAAGTCCTGGTTGTTGATTTTGGTGGTGATGTTGTTGGTATCCATCATGTCCTTGAGCGACACCGTGATGGGGAATTGGGCCGCCCGCATCCCGGTCTGGATTTTCCCGAGCTCGGTCGGATCCTCCCCTCGGTTTTCCTGCCGGGCGTTGAACAGCGTGATGGTCAGCACCATGGCATTCATGTCGGCCGAAATCTGCCCGCGGTCTGCCCGTACGCTGCTCTTCGGCAGTCCCTGGGGGTCCAGGATCCAGATGGCCACTCCCTCGATCATGTTGCCGTACTTCTTGTCGACATAGATGCGGAACCCGGGGAAACGGGTGATCGGTTCCTGGGCGCGCAGCAGGACGGTGGGGTTGTTGCGGCCCATATCGATCAGCATGAGCTTGAAGGCGGTGATGCAACGGGGGGCCAGAACCGCATTGTTGTAAAAACACACCAGGCTCAGGGCCAGGCTGAAGAGGATCACCGGAGAAACCAATGGAACCAAACCCAGGCCGGCCGAGCGGATGGCCTGCAGTTCAAGGTCGTGCGACATCCGTCCCAGCACCATGAGGATGGCCACCAGGAACCCCCAGGGAATGGCCAGGGTCAGGGCCTGCGGGATCAGGAGAAAAACCATGTGCAGGATGGTCAGAAACGGGATGTCGCTGTTCACCAGATGCTCGAAAACCCGGCGGAAGGCATTCGGCACCACCACCAAAAATGTCAGCACACCGGTCGCTGCCATGGTGGTCAGGAAGATCTGCGTCAATAGATACCGGTCGAGAATCCGCACCCCCCCAATTTACGGGGTCCGGGTGGGGCGAGGCAAGGACCGAGCCGGATTTTCACAACGCCCCCCCGGCCCTTCCGCCCGGCCTGCCAGGGGGACGGGGGGCGGGGTTGGTCCAGTTTTCACTCGTTTCCCGGTCCGGGGCTGGCATATTCCTTTGAATCCGCCCGGCCCCATGAACGTCGAAAGAAACAACAACCATCCTTCAGAGGAGCAATGGATCGATGAGGCTATCCGCGGCTCCGAGGAAGGATGGAGGGAACTCCACCGGCTGCACTACAAGGGCCTTTGGAGCGCGGTCAATCAGGTGTTGCACGATGAAGCCCTGTCCGATGACGTCGTTCAGGAAGCTTTTATCAAGGCCTACCGGCAGATCCGGAAGTTCCGCCGGGATTCCAAATTCAGCACGTGGATCTACCGGATCGCGCTGAACCAGGCTTACGATACCCTGAGGAAGATCAGCCGCCGCGGCAAATGGCTCGGCCTCTTCCCCCTCCAGACCGGCGAGGAGGAGGACGCCCCCGAATGGCAGGCGGTGGATGAAAATGATGCCTCCAAAGAGGCGGCATTGGGCGACGACCGGGCGGCTCTGGCCCGGGCACTGGACAGTTTGGGACCCGACCACCGTGCCGTGGTCGAGCTCCGGTTGATTCAGGGGTTTTCGACCGAGGAAACCGCGCGTATATTGAAATGTAAGAAAGGCACCGCGCTTTCGAGATTGTATTACAGCTGTCAGAAATTGAAGAAGATCCTCGAGGAAACCTACAAGGAAAGATGAAGCCATGAACCACGATGCCATGGAAAAAGACCTGCAGTCCGCTGAGATCCAGCGCCTGAAAGAAGAACTCGGTGCCCTGGCCCAAAGCCGGGAACCGGCGGACTATGCCTGCGAATGTTCATGGACCCGGATCCGCACCTGCCTGCTTGAGGAAAGCCGTTCGCAGGACATCCACCTTTGGCGCTGGGCCGCCATCGGGAGTTGCGCCGCCCTCGTCGCCATCCTCAGCCTGACCAAGTCCGGCAGCAAAGACGCCCCCTTCGCCGAAAGCCGCAACCCCCAGATCTGGGTCTCCGGATTCCATTCCTCACCCGCCCAGGCGGATGTCGTATGGGCCACCGGATACGATTACCTGCCCGCCAGTTACCCCGTGAAATAAGATCTGTGATGCGCCTCAACTTCCTTGCCTGCCTCGCCCTCCTGACAACCCTGGCCGGATCCCTGCAGGCCGGTGACGAAGCGGTCCTGCGCATCTCACTCATCCACGGGCAGAACGAAAACATCAAAGACAACCTGGCCGACTGCCAGAAATTCCGCGAAAGCCTGACCAAGCTTTTCGGCTACCAGCACTATGAGTGCCTTGGAACCGCCTCCGCACTCATCCCGCGCGGGGGCGAAGCCGTGTTCGAGCCCACCTGGGCCTTCCAGATGAAGGTCCGCTCGGACGCCGAGGTCGCCAATCTGTTCCACTACGAACTTTTCCAGGAAAAGAAACATCTCCTCGGCGGAAAATTCATCCCCAAGGACCACATCCCCTTCATCATCCGCGGACCGCAATACAACCAGGGCATCCTCATTCTGGTGGTCTACAAGAACGATCCCACGGCCCCCGCTCCCCCCAAATAATCCGGTTCCGAACCGGTCCCACTTCAAAACCCACAACCCGGAATCCCCCATACTCTTATGTCCCTTGCCACCCAAATCGATGAAATGATCAAGGACGCCATGCGCGCCAAGGCTGCGGAAAAACTCGGCACACTCCGCCTTCTCAAATCCGCCGTCAAATACGCCTCCATTGAAAAGCACGGCGCCGACGGCCAGCCCACCGACGAGGAAGTCATTGTCGTCATCCGCAAGGAAGCCAAGAAAAGACAGGATTCCATCGACAGCTTCGAAAAGGCCGGCCGACCCGATGCCGCGGCCAAGGAAAAATCGGAAAAGAACTTTTTGGAAACCCTCCTGCCCGCAGGCCTTGATGAGGCCGCGATGGAGGCCCTGGTCCGCGAAGCCATCGCCGAAACCGGCGCCACCTCCAAGGCCCAGATGGGGATGGTCATGAAAGCTGCCAGCGCCAAGGCAGCCGGACGGGCCGATGGAAAAACCCTGAGCACGATGGTCCAGCGGTTGCTGGCCTGACCCCCGGGGCTTCCCTCACTTCCCCGACGTTTCTTTGTCCTCCAAGTCCCGCAGAAGGATGGTCAGTGCGGTCGTGGAAAACTGGATTTCCCAAACGGAGAAAAACAGGGATACCACCATCAGAACCAGGCTGAGGCAGAAAAAAACCGCGCCTGTCCCTTGCCAGCCCAGGTAAAGCCCCCCCATGCTGACGGTGCACAGCAGGAGGCTCGTCACCCCGCAGCCCTGCATGTTCCGGATCAATGAAAGTCGCCAGCGGATGTTGCGGATCTGCTCAAGCACATGGGACTCGTGGTCCTCCTGGTAATCCTTGTGCAATTGCCTGATGAGGGCGGCCAGGGCCAGGAAACGGTTTGTATAGGCGAGCAACAACAGGCTGATGGCCGGAAACAGCAGGGCGGGTGTGGACAGGTTCAGTTCCATGGATCAGGGATAGAGCAGATAGGACTTTCTTTCAATGCGCCAGCGCTCTTCAAACGGCGCCCAGGATCGCGACAGGTCGGCCGCGCTGCGCCCGCGCATCCAGGCCACCCGGTTTCCCGGACCCCCGTTGATCTTGTCGAACATGGCCAGCCCGTCCGCCTGTGCCCTGGCAAAAAAATTCCTCTGGGGTTGCAACTTCCGCAACACATCCAGGGCATGAAAATTGACCGACAACAGGGTTTGCGCGTTCCGCGGATCCAACCGCACCCGCACCCCGGTATAGCGCACCCGGGTGAATTTTCCGGATGAAGGATAAAAGGACAGCGGTTCGAACCGCGTCCCGGCCAATCCCAGGGCATTCAGGGAGGCGGCCATGAGCGCGCCGTCCACATTTTCCGCCGCCAACACCTCAAAGGGATACGCCGTAACTTTGGCTCCGTTGGTGATCCCAAGATCCCCCACCAACCCGGTTGCGGCATAGCCCCAGGCGGAGGCCGCAAAAGGGATATTGGGCGAGGTGGGAACCCACCGCAGTCCGGTATCCGCCCATACCATGGACCGGCTCCACCCACCCATCTTGAAAACATGCAAATCACAGGGACGGGCCAGCCACCGGTCATTGATCCACCAGGCCAATTCGGCCGGTGTCAGGCCGTAGACATAGGGAATGTCATATTGTGCAACGAAGGTTCGCCATGCCGGATCCACCCCGCCCCCTTCCACCCGCAGTCCCCCCAACGGGTTCGGACGGTCGAGCACATAAACCGGGATTCCCGCTTCGGCTGCCGCCTGCATCACCAAACCCAGCGTGCTGATGAAAGTATAGCTCCGGCTTCCCAGATCCTGCAGGTCGTAAACCAGTACATCCACACCCTGGAGCATGGCCGGGGTTGGCTTGCGGGTTTTTCCGTACAACGAATGTACCCAAATCCCGCTCCGCGCATCGCGGTGGCTTTCCACATACTCACCGGCGGGAACGGTACCATTGATGCCGTGTTCCGGCGTAAACAACGCCACCAGGCGGAATTCTTTCCTCCGGGAAAGGATCTCGGATGTTCTGACACCCTGTGCGTTGACTCCGGACTGGTTGGTGACCAATCCCACCCGTTTTCCCGAAAGGCCGGGAAATCCCTTTTCGGCAAAGGTGTCGATGCCCAAGGTCACCGCAGCCGCGGCGGTGGCAGGCCATGTCTGCGCCACGATCAGCCCGGCAAACAAGGCCAGCGCCGGAAGCAGGTTCACACCTTGATCTTCATGTTCAACCGCATGAACGTGGGGATGTCCAGGTCCTCGCCATCAACAAGGGTGGGTTCCGTATTCTCAAACACGCCCCGCTGGCGCCTCTGGTCAAGAGGCAGTTCCTCCTGTCTGGAAAAATATCGCTGCGGGGTCTCCCCCTCGGAATCGGACGCATCCAATTGGAATACCGCCCCGGCATCCTCCTCTTCCGGCACCTCCTCCTCCTCGGGATCCAGCCCGGGGACATCCGCCAGTATCTTGGCCGACTTGTCGGCGGCCTCGCCGGCTTGGAATGCATCGCCCGGTCCCGCGGTGAAGAGCACCGTCACCTGCAACCGGTCCTGCGCCCGGATTTCCGTCGTGCTGTTGCCGCGCAACGGGATATTGACCGGCAGGCAATCCTGCAAAAGTTTCACCACCTCGCCGTATTCCGCAATGGTGAAGTCACTTCCCGCGACCACACTGACGAGCGCCGATTCCGCATGCTTCCAGACGGTGCCATCCTCCAGGAGGGGGCTGGCCATCACCTGCTCGATGACGCGTTCGATCCGGCCGGGGCCGGAGGCCGCGCCCGCGCCCACCCAGCAGTTTTCCAAACCGGCCTGGCCGGTGTATTCACGAAGCTCGGAAAGCGGCAGGGGGGCCGACCCGTGGTCTTCCACCAGCCGCTGCAGGCCGGTGCAGGCCCGGGCGAGCAGCGCGTTCATGTGCCGGAACAATTCCCGGATATCCTTCTCCGCATCCTGCAGGTGCAGCAGCCGTGCGTTCGAAAATGTCAACAATACGTCCGCTTCCTGCTGGAGTTCATGCAGGACACCCGTTGCCAGATCACGGCGGCGGTGGCCCTCGAATTCAAACGGGGTGCTCACCAGCACCAATGTGCGCACACCCCGCTCGCGCATTTCCCTCACCCAAACCGGAAGAACCCCGGTGGCCGTACCGCCACCCAGCCCGCCGACAAATATCACCGTCCGCGCGCCGGCCACCATGCGCAGGAATTCCGGGGCCTCAAATTTCGCCAGTTCCTCGCCCATGTCGCGGTCGCCGCCCGTACCCAGGCCGCGCAGGCGAGTCCGCCCCAGCAGATGTTTGTGCGTCGCCACCGAACCGCGGATTTTCTGGTCGTCGGCATCGAAGGCGAACACGTTCTTCCATCCGCTGTTTTCCAGGACCAGATGGTCCACAATGTTCACACCCGCCGAACCCACCCCGACTATGGCATAGCCCGAGCCGTCACCGGCCTGGGGGACCGCAAAGGGTCCCTCCTCCTTGAATTGGATCATTTTTTTGTCCTCTTTCATCCTGTTGCCTTTCCTGTTCCGGAAAGTTAGAGTAAATTCATTGCCGACAGAAGTTCCCTGACGGAGTGGCCGATGCGCGCCAGTCCCCGCGGACGGGCGGTCTGCCCCACCACCTTCTGGGCATAGCGAAGCAGGCCCAGGACCGTCGCAAGATCCGAGCGGCGGTTGTAGGTCTGGTCCCCTTCAAAACGGAATTCGCTCACGACAGCACAGGGAACCGGGAATATTTTCGAGGCCAGCGCACCCAGTCCCTTCATCCGGGATGCCCCCCCGGTGAAATAGATCTTCGCCCCGATCTGCCCCCACAGCCCCCGGCCTTCCAGGTCGGCCCGGATCAATTCCAGGATTTCCCGCTGCCGCACATGGAGGATGTCCGTGACGGATTCCATCCAGAGGGTCCGTTCATCGAAGCTGTCCTCCCGCGACAGCACAATAGTCTCATTTTTGGCCCTGGGATCCAAAAACAGGTTGCCGTGCTTGAGCTTCAAATCTTCCGCCTGCCTCGTCGGAAGCTTCAGGCCCAGGGTCAGATCCTGGGTCAGATGGTCGCCCCCGAGCCCGATGACTCCCGAGTGGACAATAGCCCCGCCGACATAAACGATGTAATCCGTCACCCCGGCACCAAGATCAACCAGCACCGCGCCGTTGTTTTTGTCCTCGTTGCTCAGGACCGATTGCGCGGAGGCATATGACGCCACGGCTACCCCGGAAACTTCGACATCCAGTTCGGCGACGCACCGCACCTGGGTTTCGAGGCTGGTGCGCAATCCGTGCACCAGATGGTACCCCGCTTCCAGGCTCCGGGAACTCAGACCGATCGGCTCGATCGTGCGGGTCCGGTTGTCCAGGTGGTAGAACTGCAACAGCTCATGAACCAGTTCGTGGTCGGACGGGATCGAACTCTGGAAGGCCTTTTCCTCGAGCGTTTGCAGGTGTTCCGCCGTGATCGTCGCGTCCTCATCCTCAATCTGGGTCCGCACCATGACATTGCGTGAGGCAATGTGCGTGCCGGTGACCGCAAGGAAAACCTGGCGGATTTCCACTTCGGTTTTCTGTTCCGCATCCAGGATGGCCGCCTTGACGGCCTCCTGGGCACGGTTGAAGTCCCGGATCAATCCCTTGCGCACACCCACGGAGTTGGATTCGCCCACGCCCAACAGCGCAAGCGAGCCATCCTGCCGCAATTCGGCCACGGCCACGGACACATTGTGGGTTCCGATTTCCAGTGCCGCGATCACTTCGGGTTCATTTTTGAAGAATATCATGGGGATCCTTTCGCTTAGAAGTAAGTCACCGGTACGTTTCGTTCTGGGGTCAGGTTGACCGTTCGCACAAAAAGATTGTTTTCCTTCGCATGATCCAGGATGACCCGGAGGCGTTGGATTTGTTCCTGGAGGTAGTCTGTGCGGAAACAAATCATCCCCTGGTCACGGGTGCGCAGGATCAGGTATCCCCGGCTCTGCACCTCGATCTCGGTCAGGTCCAGTTCACCCTTGAGGGTGGTGTAGTCGGCCAGGCGGAGAAGATTGAGCGCGCTGAGCAGTTCCGGCCGGTCCGTACGCTCGCCCTCACGGATGTATTCGTGGGCCACCCCCTTGATCACCGGAAGCGGCTTCAGGCGTTCGCCGGCCTTCGGTTTCATCACATAGCCCTGCCCGTCCACATAGTAAACCGCTTGCGCCAATTGGTGCCCGGCCGATGAATAGGGAACCAGCTTGGCCATGGGCTGCCGCTCCTCGACCTCGATGCGCAGGGTCGAGGGCAACCGGCGGTCGATGACCACCGACGCGATATAGGGCATCCGGCCCAGGCGGGTCCTCACCTGGGTCAGGTTCAGGCTCATCAGGTTCATTCCGGGTTTGACCCCCGCCCACTCAAGGACTTCCGACCGGCTCACCCCGCCGGTGACCTTGATGTCGATGTTCTTGATCTGGAAGTCGTCGTTCTGGAAGAACGCATGGTGCAGGATGCTGCGTGTGGCGAAGTGGGTGCCCACGACCATGATGCCCAGAACCACGACCGCGGCGGCGATCCAGACCAGGCGGCCCTGGATTTTCTTGTTCTGGGTGCGCTGGTTGACTTCCGCCAACAGCACGTGGCGCTTGTTCTTGCGGGGGTTGCGTTGTCCGAACCGGTTCATGGGCGGGCCTCCAGCGAAAGTTCGACGATCCGCCGGCACAATTGGGGGAATGTAATCCCCTCTGCCGCGGCAGCCTCGGGAAGCAGGCTCAGATCGGTCATGCCCGGGAGTGCGTTCAATTCCAGAACCACCGGCGCACTGCCATCGTCCGGCAGGATCACATCCACCCGGGCATACACCTGACATCCAACGGATTGGTAGGCTGTGGCTGAAATCTCCTGCACCAAACGGGTGGCCGGCCCATCCAGAGGGGCGGGACAGAGATGGTCGGTTTTCCCGGCCGTGTATTTGTTCTCGTAGTCGTAAAATCCTTCCTTGGGGCGCATCTCAACCACCGGCAGCGGCCGTCCGTCCAGGAGACCGACCGTCAATTCGCGGCCGGCAATGAATTCCTCCACCATCATGGGCTTCCCGAATGCCTGTGCCGCCGCCCGTGCCGCGGCTTCTTCACCCGGATTCCGGACGATCGACACACCCAGGCTCGATCCGTCGGCCACCGGTTTCAGGACATACGGAATGGGCCACAACACCGCCGGGGTCCAGGGTCCTCCACGGGCCACACGCAACCCGGCCGCTTGGAATTTGTCCCTCGCGGCCAGTTTGTCGAAAGACACTCGGCAGGCTTCGGCTCCCGGCCCCGTGTAGCGGCGACCGGCTTCATCGAGCCGCTTCTGCAGGGCCCCGTCCTCGCCGAATGTTCCATGCAGCCCGATGAACAAAACCTGTTCCCGGGGAGGAAGAACAAAGTCGGCCGTCGTGACATCCAACTCTTCAACGACGTATCCGACCTGCCGGAGTGCGACAGCAATGGCCGCTCCCGAGCGGAGGGAAACTTCGCGTTCAGATGAGATACCACCCTTGAGAACCGTGATCGGAGGGAGCGGCTTCATGTCAGACATCCTCCCCCACCACCTGGACTTCGAGTTCCAGTTCGATCCCGCGTTCTTTACGTGCGCATTCACGGATCTCACCGATCAGCGCCAAAATGTCGGCCGCATTGGCCCCGCCTTCGTTCACAATGAAATTCGCATGGACCGGCGACACCCGGGCATCCCCGACCCGGCGGTCCTTCAGCCCCAGTTCGTCGATCAAGCGGCCTGCGGGGATTGTGGGGGTGTTCTTGAACGTGCAACCCGCGCTGGGTGCCGCCGGCTGGCTGTCCCATCTCTTGCGGCTGTATTGCCCGAGCCTGGCTTCGATGCTGGCGGTCTCGCCGAACTTTCCAATCAATGTCGCCCCCAGGGCGATGTGGTCCTTGAACAGGGAGACATTGCGGTACCCGGCGTCAATCTCGCCCCGTGCGAGCTCGCGGACCTGGCCGGCCATGTCCATGACACGGACCGATTCCACGACTTCAAACACCCAGGCATCCATGGCCCCCGCATTCATCCGCAGGGCACCGCCGAGATTTCCGGGAATGCCTTCCATGAATTCGAAGCCCGTGATCCCCGCCCGCTTGGCGGCAAAGGCGATATCCCGCAGGCGCACACCGGCCCCGGCACTCAGGCGCGGGCCGTTGATTTCCCATCCGGAAAATGCCGCGCGCCCCAGATGGACACACAGCCCGCGGATGCCCCCGTCCTTGACGAGAAGATTGCTTCCCCTGCCGACCACAAACACGGGAATCGCCTGCTGCCGGCAATGGGCCAGCACACGGGACAGCGATTCCTCGCCACCGGGCTCGAACCACATCTGTGCGGGGCCGCCGACTCGCAGCGTCGTGTGCTTTTTCATCGGCTCAAAGCAACGCAGGATGGAAGTGTCCTCCAAAAGCTTGCGGATTTCATCCGCCTGGCGCAGATCCATCGCAATCTGTCGGGCCACTTCGTGGATGTTTCCCGCCCCCATCGTCACCACGGCGTCACCCGGTTGCATTTCCTGCGTCACCATGGCCCGCGCCTCGGCCAGTGTACGGGCAAAAGCAGGCCTGTTCCGGTGGCCCGATTCCTCGCACAGCGCCCGGCCGGAAATGCCGGTGGGGTTGTCTTCCCCGGCCCCGTAAATCTCGGTCACAAACACCCGGTCGGCATCCTCGAAGGCATTGGCGAATTGGCCGAGCAAAAGCCGTGTGCGTGAAAACCGGTGTGGTTGGAAGACGGCCAGAATCCGCTTGCAGGGCAGGCGGCGGGCGGCGGCAAGCGTGGCCCTGATTTCCGAGGGATGGTGTGCGTAGTCGTCGATCACGTGGTATTCGGGCCCGTGATAGCAGGTTTCAAAACGGCGCCCCGCCCCATGGACTGAAGCCAGGGCCCTGCGGCAATCCTCGAAATCCACCTCCATGGAAAGGGCCACAGCCAGAACCCCGAGCGCGTTGCTCACATTGTGGCGGCCGGGAAGCGAGAGGTTGATTTCGCCCAGGCAGGCATCGCGGTGGTGGACGGTGAACCGTGAAACGCCGGCGCCCACCTCGATCCCGGTGGCCCGGAAATCCGCGTCATGGTCGAGGGCGTACGAGACGGCCAGGGGGTTCTCCCGCGCCAGCAGCCGGCAAACCGGATCATCGGCGCACAAAACAGGAAGCTCGCGCACGCTGCGGATGACCGTGCGGAAGGTTTCCACAATGGAGGAAAAGTCGCCGAAATGGTCCAGATGGTCCTCCTCGATATTGAGGACAAGCGCGGCAGCGGGATTGTAGCAGGTGATCGTGCCGTCGCTTTCGTCCGCCTCCAGCACCATTTCCGGTCCCGATCCCAGAGCCGCATTGCGCCCGAGCGAGGGGACTTCGGCGCCGATATAATAACCCGGGGCGCGGCCGGCCTCGCGGAGGATTTGAGAAAGCATGAGGCTGGACGTGGTCTTGCCGTGCGTGCCAGCCACAAGGATGGAACGCCGGGATTGGGTCAGAAGGGCCAGCATTTCCGCACGTTTTATTACAGGCACGCTGTTTTGTACAGCCCAAATTAGCTCCAAATTACTCGTACGGATTGCCGAGGACCGGGCCACCAGTCCGGCGGAACGGATTTCATCGGGTTCATGCCCCTGACGGAATGTCATCCCCCGTTCTTCAAGCACGCCGATCACCGGGCCGCGGTTGAGGTCCGTGCCGCTGACGAGGCATCCGGCATCGAGCAGGAGATGGGCCAGGCCGCTCATGCCGCTGCCCCCCACCCCGATCAGGTGGACGCGCAGACCGGGAACCGGTGACGGGATCGTTGGGTCAGAAAAGGGCACTCTCCACCTCCTTGGCCACCAGGGCGGCGGCATCGCCCGGATGCATGGCGGCGGCGGACGAAGCCATCGCTTCGCGTTGGTCCGGGTTCCGGAGCAATTCCACCACCCATCGGGCCACTTCGGCTGCGGCCGCCTCGGATTCACGGACCACCCGCGCGGCACCGTTCTTGGCATAAATCTCGGCATTCCTCATCTGGTGATCCTCGGCCGCATGCGGATAGGGCACCAGGAGGGAGGGCAGGCGGTAAAAGGCCAGTTCGGTGAGCGAGGAAGCACCGGAACGCGCCACCACCACATCGGCCAGGCTGTAGACCATTTCCATGCTGTCGCAGAATGCCCGCACCTCCGCACGGATTCCGTCGCGCTGGTAATTGTAGGTCAACAGGTCCACGTCCTGAGGGCCGGCAAGATGAATGATCTGGAGCAGGTCGGCTTCGGCCTTCCAATCCGCCGCCGCGCGTGCCACCAGTTTGTTGAGGCCGGAGGCCCCCTGGCTCCCCCCCATCACAGCCAGGGTGAACTTCGACGGATCCAAATTCCAAAAAGCCGCCGCCTCGGCCCGGTCGACCACCCTCAGCGATTCACGCACCGGGGTGCCGGTCACGTGGATGGAAGTCGCCTCGATGTGGGCCGCGCACTCCGAAAAGCCCAGAAGCACCCGCGAGGAACGGGGGGCGAGCCACCGGGTGACTTTGCCGGGAATGGCGTTCGATTCATGCAACAGGGTCGGCACGTGCCGGCGCGATGCGGAAAGCAAAAGGGGTGCGGATGTGAAGCCCCCCATCCCCAGGATGGCATCGGGCCTGAACTCGCGGATTTCCACCACCGAAGCCCGGTAGGCCTGCCAGAAGGCCCGTACAAAACCCAACGTCCGCAGTCCGAGTCCCGGCCATCCCACCACGGGGAGGGCCACATGTTCATAATCCGGATATGCGGAGAGGGCGCGGCGGTCGATTTCCTTGTTCGAAACATAGAGCCGGACCTGGTGGCCCCCGGCCCTCAGCCGTTCAGCCACGGCCAAGCCGGGGAAAAGATGTCCCCCGGTGCCCCCGCATGCGATGCCGATCCTTGCCATGTTTTTCACATGCGGGCCGATTGGGCCGCGGGCATGAAACTGCGCAGGCGGCGGGGTTTGAACGCCGATTGACTGTGGATGTTGAGCAATATCCCGACGCCGGCCAGACAGAGCAGGAGATTCGAACCCCCGTAGCTGATGAAGGGAAGACCAATCCCCTTGGCCGGCACCATGGCCGTGACCACCGCAATGTTCAGGGCCGCCTGCAGGCAGATCGCGCAGGTGATGCCCAGGCCGAGCAACAGGCCGGTCGTGTCCGGCGCATGGCACGCGATCATCCCCCCGGACAGGGCAAAAAACAGGAACAGCAGAACCACCCCCAAGGTGAAAATCAGTCCCAGTTCTTCGCCGATGATCGGGAAGATGAAATCGTTGTGCGCTTCCGGCAGGTAAAACATTTTCTGCACACCCTCGCCCAAACCGCGTCCGCTCAATCCACCCGATCCGAAGGCGATCAACGCCTGCCAGACCTGGTAACCGGCATCCGCCTTGTGGCCTTCCGGGTCAAGGAATGCCAGCAGCCGGGTCCTCCGTTCCGGCATGGTCAGGGCGAGGAGGATGATCCCCGCCAGTCCCAAAACCGGCAGCGGCATGATGAATTGCCAGCGGGTCCCGGCGACAAACATCATGATGAATGCCAGCAGAACCAGGATGGCGGATGTCCCCAAATCCCTTTGGACCAGGCAGAGGGCGATGCATCCGGCCAGCAATGACATCGGTATGCCGAACCCATCCCGGAAACCGGCAACCGTCTTCTGGTGCGTTCCCAGCCACCAGGCCAGGCTCGCCACCAGGGACAGTTTCAGCATTTCCACCGGCTGGAAATTCATCGGTCCGAGATGGATCCACCGGTAGGCCCCCTTCACTTTGACGCCGAGTCCGGGCATGAAACACGCCAGCATGAGGACCCCGGCCGCACCCAGGATGTACCAGGAGTAGCGGGTCCAGTGCCGGTAATCCCACCGCGACAGCACCACACAAACAGCGACCCCGAGAACCAGCCCCACGGATTGCCGTTTGAGGAAGAATGCCGCATCCCCGTTGTTGGCCGGAGCATACGCGCTTACACTCGTGAGCATGACCAGCCCGAGGGACACCAGTCCCAGGACGGCAAAAATCAGGAAGTATGCGCTGTTGCGGGCCATATTATCGGGGTCAATACATGTTCGGTTCTTTTATCGGGGAACCATCGCCATGTCGGTGTTCACCGGCACGGGCTCGGGACGCACCGGCGGCTTGGCCATGTCCTGTTTTTCAGGAACTCCGGGAAGACGCAGCACCATGCCCACCTTCAATTTGGAAGGATCGGTGATTCCATTGGCTTCAGCCAATTGTTGGGGTTTGACATTGAATTTCTGGGCAATCTTCCAGAGGGTGTCACCCTTGCCGACGGTGTAGCTCGATCCCACTTCCACCGCACGCTTGACCACGGGCGCCGCCGCGGGGGCGGGCTTGGCCGAGGCCACCGCAGCCGGGGCCGGACGAACATTCGCGGACGCGGGAAGCTGCAACACCTGGCCGATCTTGAGCATGTCACCCGTGAGGTTGTTCGCCGATTTGAGTTCCGCCACGGTCACACCATGAATGCGCGAGATCCTGGCCAGCGTTTCCCCCTTGGCCACGGTGTGGCTTTTCTGGTTCGCCGCCATTTCCGCACGCGGAGCGGGCGTCGCCACCGACGGCGAGGGAACCCGGGACTGTGCTGTTTCGCGGTTGTCCGACGGGGCGGGCACGCGCGTCCAGATGGGATCATTGCTCGCAGGCATGGGCAGGGCCCCTGCCTCGCTGGCCGGCGTTTCCACATTCGGGGTCGCCGAATCGGCATGCTGTGTCTCAACCGTCGGCTGTTCGGAGGCCCCGTTCTGGTCGGCTGTATTCGATGCAGTCGGGGTTTGGCCGGCCTCGGCCACCGAATTGGCCGATGCGTCGGACGATGAATCGCCTTTCAGCAGGTGGTACGCGCTGAATGCGACGATCAATACAATGTGCAATCCGAGGACGACCAGAAAGATCGTCGATAATTTGCTCCCTCCCACCGGGGAAGGATTGGGGTTGTTGGGTTCATTCATGTTGGTTGTCTCCTTGGGGGTTTTAGTTTGTCAGGTCAAATCACGCACGAGGTCGCGGAAAACACGTCCCCGCTCCTCAAAATTTTTGAACATGTCGTAGCTGGAACATCCGGGTGAAAGCAGGACGGTTTGCCCTTTCCGGGCCAGCCGGCGGGCGGCGGCCACGGCCTCCGCGAGATCCTGGGCGCGGTGGCACTTCGTGCGCTGGCCCCATGCTTCCACCATGCGGGACTGGGCCTCGCCGATCAGCACCACATCGGCCACGTGGCGGCCCACGAGGTCGCGGATCGCCGTATAATCAAATCCCTTGTCCTTGCCCCCGGCAATGAGCACACAGGGAACGTCCATCCCCTGCAACGCACTTTCCATGGAGTGCAGGTTGGTGGCCTTGGAGTCGTTCACGTATCTGACGCCATCGAGTTCCCGCACCAGTTCGCAGCGGTGGGGGAGGGCCTTGTAATTCGACAGGACATCCAGCACCACACTGCGGTCGATGCCATAAAGGTCACCCAGGGCGAGGACCGCAAGCTGGTTCTCCGCATTGTGCGGACCCGTGAGCGAGGTTTCCGATTGCAACACGATTTTCTCACTGCCACGGCAGAGCCAGCCATCGCGGAACGTATAGTCCGCCTCTTTCCCGTAGGCATGGATCGTGATCCGGCGGGCGGCAAGGAAGGGAAGGTCCAGATCGGCATTGACCACCGCATAATCCTCCGGTCCCTGGTTTTCAAAGATCCGGAGCTTGGCACGCCAGTATTCCTCCATGCTCCGGTAACGGTCGAGATGGTCGGGGGCGAAATTGAGGAAGATGGCGATCCGCGGGCGGAAGGTCTCGATGGTTTCCAATTGGAAGGAGCTGATTTCCAGCGTGATCACATCCAATTTTTCCGAGTTCCTCACCACATCGCTGAAGGGCTTGCCGATGTTGCCGCAGGCCTCGGTCCGCTTGCCCCCGGCTTCCAGTACGGCCGCCACCAACTCCGTGGTCGTGCTTTTGCCGTTCGTGCCCGTTATGGCCACAATGGGTTTTTCGCAGAACCTCGCCGCCAGCTCGATCTCACCGATCACCGGCACTTGCTCCGCATGCAGTTGCTTGACCAGGGGAACGGAGGGATCAATCCCCGGGCTGAGGACACCGAGATCGATCCGGCAAGGGTTGTAGGCAAGCGGCTGGATTTCCACCCGGATGCCCTGTGGCCGCAACCGGGCGGCGACGCGTTCGATACGTTCATTCATCTGGCTGTCGCAAATAATCACTTCAGCTCCTTTCGCCCGCAGGAGTTCGGCGGCCGCACGTCCGCTTTCGCCCATACCGAGCACCATCACTTGTTTTCCGTTCAGGTTCACAAAAGTTCATTTATCTCAGTTTCAAGGTGGCCAGCCCGATGAGGGCGAACACCAGTCCGGCGATCCAGAACCGGACCACCACGGTGGACTCGTTCCATCCCTTGAGCTCGAAATGGTGGTGGATGGGCGACATGGCAAAGATGCGCTTGCCGGTGGTCTTGAAGGAGGCCACCTGCAGAATGACCGAGAGGGCTTCGATGACAAAAACGCCGCCGACGATGACCAGGAGGAATTCCTGGTTCACACAAATCGAAACCAGGGCAATGGCACCGCCAATGGCCAGGGATCCCGTATCCCCCATGAACACTTTGGCCGGGTGGCAGTTGTACCACAGGAATCCGAGGCAGGCTCCGGCCATCGCGGCGCAGAAAACAGCCAATTCACCCACCCCCGGGGTGTAGGGAAGCAGCAGATAGTCCGCTGCCACCCTGTTCCCCGACAAATAGGACAACACGGCGAACACGGTCACCACGCTCACGCTGCAGCCCGTGGCCAGGCCATCCAGCCCGTCGGTGAGATTGACGGCATTGCTCGTGCCGACGGTCACAAGGGCGAAGAATACCAGGGCAAAGGGCCCGAGATTGTCCACCACCGCGGTCTTCAGGAAGGGCAGCTGGAGACTGCGGGCATGATCCCTCGTTTCCGGGTGGTAAATCAGGACCAGGCCCACGGCCAGCGCGATCAACAACTGCCCCAGCAATTTCTGGCGGCTGCTGATCCCACCGGAATTTTTTTTGCGGATCTTTTGGAAATCGTCCATGAAACCCAGGGCGCCGAAGGCCAGCGTCGGCAACAACACGATCCATAGGTAAAGTTGCGTCAGATTCGCCCAGAGCAGGCAGCAGAGCGTGAGGGAAACAAGAATGAGCAGACCGCCCATGGTCGGCGTGCCTTTCTTGCCCCCGTGGAGTTCGGCCAGCTTGTGGACTTCTTCTTTCCCGCGGATCGGCTGGCCGAGTTTCAGCCGGGTCAGGATGTCGATCATCTTGGGCCCCATCCAAAGGGTGAAGACAAAGGCCGTGATCGCCGCCGCCATGGCACGGAATGTCTGGGCCTCAAAAACCCGGAGGGGCCCGAAGTAGTCGGCAAAATGGTGAAGGTAGTAGAGCATGCTAATTCTCCAGTAACGGGAGGACTTTTTCCATGGCCGCACTGTGCGAACCCTTGACGACGATGCGGTCATTGCGGCGGGATTTTTGAAGGTATCCTTTGGCCAGGGATTCATGGTCGGGCCAGCAGCCGGTTTCCGGGATGCCCCCGGCACGTGCGCCTTCGACCAGATCGCCGGCATTCGGACCGACCGCATGCAGACAGGTGATCCCGGCCGCGGCGGCATCGGTCCCGACCCAATGGTGCAGTTCCCTGGCTTGCGTTCCCAATTCACCCATGCTTCCCAGCAGGGCCACGCCGCGTCCCTGTCCCGGCATGCTCATCAGTGTGCGGAAAGCTGCGGCCATCGAATCCGGATTGGCGTTGTAGGTATCGTCCAGCAGCCATCCCTCGCCGCGCGGCTTCAGGGCCAGTCTTCCCTTCGGCAGGACCGCCCCGTTCAAGCCTTCAGCGATGCCTGCGGCATCGAGGCCCAATTTCCAACCTACCGCCACGGCCAGGGCCGCATTCTCGATCATGTGCAATCCCGGAACGGGAATGGTAAAGACCGAGCTCTTTCCCCCGGCGCTCACTTCAAAACGGCTTCCTTGCTCCGTCACTGCCTTGGTCAGGATCCGGAATTCATTTCCCTCCCCCGAGCCCACCCACGCGACCGGCACGCGGATCCTCCCGGCCAGGGCTCGCAGGCGGGGGTTGTCCCCCTGCAGGACCGCAAAGCCCCCGGGGGATAAATGGTAAGCCACCTCGCCCTTCTCGGATGCAATGGCGTCCCGGTCCGGAAAATTTTCAATGTGCGCCCATCCGGCCTGGGTGATGACCCCTATTTCGGGGCGCGCCAGTTCGACCAGCGGCCGCAATTCACCGGAATGGTTCATGCCCATTTCCACCACGGCCCAGAGGTGGGATTCGTCCAGGGACAGCAGGGTCAACGGAACCCCGATGTGGTTGTTCAGATTGCCCTGGGTTTTTGCCGTCGGTCCCAGTTTGGACAGAACCCCGGCAAGAAATTCCTTCGTGCTCGTTTTCCCATTGCTGCCCGTGATCGCAACCACCCGCACCGGGAGACGCGACCGGTAGGCCCGGGACAATTCCTGAAGACCCTTCAGGGTGTCCCCCACACGGATCACTCCCGCCCCCGAAGGGGCCGCGTCCGCCGGAATTTCACCGGATACCATGACCGCCAGCGCACCCTGGCGGAACGCTTCGGCCACAAACTGGTGGCCGTCGAATTTGTCGCCGATGAGGGCCACGAACAGATCCCCGGGCAGGATCGCACGCGAATCCGTGGTCACACGGGTCACCATTCTTTCAGGCTGGCCGTGGACCAGCTCCCCCCCGCTCCATGCGGCCAGTTCGGCAAAGGAAACAGGCTTCATACCCGCCCCCCACGTCTCAATGCCATGGCCTTCCGGGCCTCTTCCACATCGGAAAAATGCTTCCGCTCCCCGCGGATTTCCTGGGTGTTTTCATGGCCCTTGCCCGCCAGGACCACGACGTCCCCGGTCCGGGCCATCCCCACGATCTCCGCAATCGCCGCGGAACGATCGGGAATAATTTGATAGGGAGCCCGCCCGGCGGCACCGGATTCCATTTCCGCCAGGATGGCCAGGGGATCCTCACTCCTCGGATTGTCAGAGGTGAAAACCGAAAAATCAGCCAACTCCACCGCCGCCCCGGCCATCAGGGGCCGCTTCGTCCTGTCGCGGTCACCGCCGCATCCGGCCAGGACCAGCAGCCGCCCGGTACACAGGGGTCGGAGGGTCGACAACACCTGCCTCAAGGCATCATCGGTATGGGCATAGTCCACCAGCACGGTGTACCCGTCGCCACCGGACACCCGCTCCAGGCGGCCGGGAACCGGCGGGGCGGTGCGCAGCAATCCGGCAACCACTTCCATGCCCAGGCCCATGGCCCGGGCCGCACTGGCCGCGGCGAGGGTGTTCGCCACATTGAACGAGCCCACCCAGGGGGTGGAAACTTCACGGCTTTCCCCGCGGGAGTGCCAGACAAAGGTCGTCCCCTCCGCGGTGAGACGGATCGCCTCCGCACGGTGCTCGGCCGCTTCGCTCAGGGAGTATCCGTGGACGCGGACGCCGGGAGCTACCATGCCGGCGAGGCGCACCCCGGCAGGGTCGTCCAGATTGACCACCGCATGCGAACCGGGGCTCAGGCCGGTGAACAACCGGGCCTTGGCCTGGAAGTACTTTTCCATCGTCCCGTGGTAATCCAGATGGTCCCGGGTCAGGTTGGTGAAAATCGCCGTTTCAAATTCCAGTCCGGCCACCCGTTCCTGCTCGAGCGCATGGGAGGAAACTTCCATCACGGCCGCGCGGCACCCGTCATCGCGCATGCCCGCAAGCAGGCGGTAGAGATCAAGGCATTCCGGCGTGGTCCGTGGCGCGGGTATGGCCCGGCTTCCCGACCGGTAGCAGATTGTTCCTAATAATCCGCTGGAGACTCCAGCGCCCTCAAGGATATGGTGGAGGAGATAGGCCGTCGAAGTTTTGCCGTTTGTGCCGGTGATGCCCGCAAGGTGCAGGCTGTTTCCGGGACGGCCGAACCAGCGAGAGGAAAGGCCGGCCAGGGTGCGGCGGCCCGAGGGCACGCGGACCACGGGCACCTGTCCGTTTGTGGGGACCGGTTGTTCGACCACCAGGGCGGACGCCCCGTTTGCCAGGGCGCTGGGGACAAAGCGGTGGCCGTCGGAGACCAGCCCCTTCCAGGTGCAGAATGTGTCGCCCGGGCGGACATCCTCGGCGCGGTAGGCCAGACCCCGGACTTCGCAATCCTCCGGCCCGGACCACTCCGTGACTTCCAGTCCGCTGAACAATTCACGCAGGGTCACGGTTCCCTCCCCCGGGCCATGACAGCCGTCGATGCCGCACCGGAAGGTGTGGCCAAATTCAGGGCTTGGATCACTCCGGTGGCAATGTTCCTGAATGCCGGCGCGGCCACCGATCCCCCGTAAACCTTCTCGCCCTCCGGATCATCCACCAGGATCGACACAATGAACTCCGGCTCATCCGCGGGCACAAAACCGATGAACGAGGAATAATAACTGCCCTTTTCATAGCCCCCCTGGACAAACTTCCTCGACGTCCCGGTCTTGCCGGCCACCTTGAACACATCCAGGGGCGGTGGAAGCTGGGCGGATTTCCCGGTGCCGAATTCGACAACCTCGCACATGGCCTGGCGCACCCTGGCCGCCACTTCCTTGGAAACTGCCTGGCGCACCACCCGGGGGAGGTACTGTTTGACGACTTTGCCCTGGTCATCCGTCACCGCCTGCACCAGCCGGGGTTCCATGAGTTTGCCCTCATTGGCAATCGCCGCGACCGCCGTGGTCATTTGCAGGTTGGTGGTCGATATTTCGTAGCCGATCGGAACTCGAGTCTGGGAAATTTTCGTCCAATTTTGCGGCGAACGCAGGGTTCCCTTCTGCTCTCCACGCAGGGCCTGCGCCGGGTTCTGCACCAGTTCGCCAAATCCAAACTGGCGGAGATAGCGGTATATCCTCGTGTCCCCGAGAAGCAATCCGACCTTGGCGAAGGCAATGTTGCTTGATTTGGCATAAGCCTGTTTCACCGTGAGCGAGCCGTAGGGATGTACATCCTTCAACTCGAACCCGGCATAGAAGAAACTGCCGTTGTCGCAGAAAATCGGTGTGTCCAGGTCAACCACACCCTCGCTCAACGCCGCGGAGAGGGTGAATGTCTTGAAGGTCGAACCCGGTTCATACAGGTCCATGATCGCGGAATTCCGCACGTTTTCCGGCTTCATGGTGGAACGATCGTTCGGGTCGAAGGTCGGCCGGTTGGTCAGGCCGAGGATCTCCCCCGTCCGCGGGCGCATCACAATGATGTGGACGGAATCGGGATGGTATTGCTGCACGATGCGTTCGGCTTCGGTTTCAATGACATGTTGTACGCCCTGGTCCAGGGTCAGGACCACATTGAGCCCGTTGTGGGGATCCCGGTTGTATTGGCGGTAGCCCGCGATTTCCTTGCGGCGTCCGTCACGGATAATGCGGCGCTCCCCGGGTTCCCCCTGGAGGTATTTGTCCATGACCAGCTCGATGCCGTCCATTCCCCGCTCGATCTGCACCGGCAGCCGCCAGTCGTCTTTTTTTTGCTCCGTGATATTGGCAAAGCCGATCACATGGCTTCCCTCGTACGAGTTGGGATAGACCCTCAGCTGGCGGTCGCGAAAAATGAGCGATTTCGAGCGGAGGTCGCGGAGTTCCGACTCAACCGCTTCGGGGAGCTCCTGGACCAGCAGCTGGTCGCGGCGGTCGGCAAAAAGATAGGCCCCGAGTTGCTTTTCGCTCCACCCCAGCGTACGGGCAATGGCCGCCTTTTCTTCCGGGCGGTCCAGGGCCACCTTGCCGTCTATCCGGAGGTCGGTCACCGTGATCGTCTGGGCCAGGATCCGGCCCTTGGCGTCCAGGATGGCGCCGCGGCGCGGCGCGATCGGCACCACGTCGGTATGCATGCGCACGGCCTTTTCGCGGAAATCCTCGTGGCTGACCAACTGGACATAGATCAGGCGCGCGGAAATGGCGGTGAACCCGCAGGCGAAGGCCAGGACCACGCACAAGGCCCGCGTTTGCAGGGCGGAGATCATTGCGGACTCCGGGCCATCATTGAATCGGCGTGGCGGGCTGAAACCGGGGCGTCGTAAACCTTGATGTTGGGGTGGTTGATATCGACCATGCCAAGGCGGAACTGGACAATTTGTTTCTGCAGGGCGGCCGGGCTTTTGCCGTGCTGGATCTGCACAAGCAGTCCCTGGTTTTTCCGCTTCACTTCCTCGAGGCCGGACTCGAGCTTCTTGATCTCATCCGCCGTGTTCATGATGCGGATCTGGAGGAAGACAAAGACCAGGCCGAATACCGTGACGAGGAAACCGAGGGCGAACAGTTTCCACAGCCGGGTGATCTGGAGGGTATTGGTGGGGCGGATACGGTTGCGGGCCATCAGATCCTTTCAGCCACCCGCAGGCGGGCGCTGCGGGCGCGGGGGTTGGCGGACACTTCTTCCTCCGAGGGCATCCAGCGTCCGGCCTTGCGGAGGCAATAATCGGGGTTCGGTTGTCCAAAGGGGGAGGCCGGGCCGCGGAGTTCCTCCTGGCTGTGCTTTTCGATGAAAGATTTGACCCGCCTGTCCTCGAGCGAATGGAAACTGATCACGGCCATGCGTCCGCCGCTTCGGAGCGCACCCGGCATCGCGGCCAGGGCCCGGTCCAACGCCCCGAGTTCATCATTCACCGCGATGCGCAGCGCTTGGAATGCCTTGGTAGCCGGATGGGTCCGGCGGTCGCGCCGCCCGCCCAGGGCCCGCTCGATTTCACCGGCCAGGTCGGCCGTGCGGGTGAAGGGCTCCTGCCCGCGGCGCCGCACCAGCGCGCGGGCGATCCTGCGCGCCTGGGGTTCGTCACCATATTCAAAAAAGATCCGGGCCAGTCCGGCCTCGTCCAGTCCGTTCACCAGCTCGGACGCCGTCCCGGCTTGCGAGGGATCCATGCGCATGTCGAGGGGACCGTCATGCAGGAAGCTGAAACCGCGCGAAGCATCATCCAGTTGGGGGGAAGACACGCCGAGGTCGAGCAGGATGCCGTCAAACAGCCCCTGCTTTTCCGCCACCCCCGCCAGTTGGTCGAAGTTTTTCATTTCCAGTACCAATCGTCCGCCAAATTCCGCACTCAGTACGGACGCTGCGGAGGAAACGTGTGCGTCCGGATCACGGTCCAGCGCCACCACATTCGCCCCCGCAGCCAACAGCGCCCGGCTATGTCCTCCGCGCCCGAAGGTCCCATCCAGGATCCGGGAACCCGGAACCGGCTGGAGCGCTTCGACCACCTCGTTCAAAAGGACCGGTCGGTGTTCCACTTCACATCAATTTCAAACGCAGCCCCGGTTCCTTGGCCGGCCTTCTCAGGCCGATCAACTGGTAGGCATTTCTTCGCGGCAAAACCAGCGTCCCATGTCCCTGCATTGTCCCGCTGCTGTCTTTGTGCGAAGAAAATCCCACCGGGAATTTTCTACGGCTGCAGGATTTCGCTTCCATGTTTTTACGGCCTTGCGTCTTCCTGCTCTCTGGGCCCATTCGGTGTCAATGGCGGCCGGGCCGACCGCCATTCCAAATCCTTGTCCGGACGGGACTGCAACAGGTCCCATGCGCGGCTCATCCGTTCCCGGAAACGACGGCGGTGCTCCAACTCCACGCGCTCGTGCGAAGTCACCACGTGCAGCGATGCGCGGCCGATCGGGATCACGCGTTCACCTCACGCATCACTTGCTCCACAGTCGGCACCACGGGCTGCTGGGCCTGGTAGGTTTCCGGATTCCAAAGTTGAAAATGGTCGCCCACACCCACGAGCGTGGTGTTCTTGTCCAGGCCTGCGCCCCGGCGAAGATCCTCCCTGACCGCCACCCGGTTCTGGGCGTCGAGTTGCACCATCTGGCCCGCGGCAAACAAATTTCCCAGTGACAAACGGCGGGGATCATCCAGCGCAGCCGTTCCCAATTTTGCAAACTGGCCCGCAAGATAGGATCCCGGGAAAACACGCAGCAGGCGCCCACGCCCATAATCCGCCGGCACGACCACCAGACGGTTCTCGAATCCCTCACCGCGCCACTCTTTGGGCACAGTGAGTCGGCCTTTTTCATCAAAAGCGTGGGTAAATGTACCCAAGTAAGGCAGGCTCAAGGTGTTCGTCATATCGCTCCGATACAACCCAACAGGGGCCATATCGCCCCCTTTTAAACCACATTGCCCCACCAGCGTCAATATTTATCCTATACTATTGATCTGCAAAGCTTTCCCGGTTTTTATCCCGTTTCCGATTTTTGGGGTCTGGAGCGGGCGCCACCTCCCCCGGCCGGTATTTGGGGACATCTCCCCACCTCCTTCCTCCGCCATACCCCTTCTTTCGGCATTTCCAACCCCACCGGCACCCATTCGACCCCCTGTAAACCCGGCCCCGGAGGGAAAGGCCTTGCCAGTCCACCTCTCCCCCGGCTATCTGATACAGACATGAAGCAGGACATCCTGGCAGGGGCCTCCCTTTTCCTCCCACCGGAGCCGGACGACCTCAGCGACCTCGACATCGATCCGGTCATGATCGAGGGCCTCATCCTCAAAGCCCTCAGCATGCGCAGTTCCATGGTCGCCCAGGACATCGCCGACCTGCTTTGCCTCCCCTATTTTGGCGTCATCGAACCCGTCATCGAGCAACTCCGCGCCAACCGCCTGATCGAAGTCGCCCGGGGGGACCTCCAGGCCATTTCCTACGTCCTGGCCATTTCCGATGCCGGACGTGAACGGGCCGGCCAGTTCTTCGAACAATCCACCTACGTCGGACCCGCCCCCGTTTCCCTCCACTCGTACACCGCCGCCATCAAGGCCCAGACCATCCGCAGTATCCAGGTCAACTCGCGCCGCCTCATTGCCGCTTTCAAGGGCCTCGTCTTCGACCAGGAAATCCTCACCCAGATTGGTCCCGCAGTGAATTCCGGCCAGTCCATCTTCCTCTACGGCCCCCCCGGCAATGGCAAAACCTCCATCTCCGAACGCATCGTCGAGGCCTTCGGCGGATCCATCTTCATCCCCTCCTGCATCGAGGTCAACGGCTCCATCGTCCGCCTCTTCGACGACTACAACCACGTTCCTCTCACACCCGAGGAGGACTCCCGGCTCAGCCAGAAATATGACAAGCGCTGGCGGTTGATCAAACGCCCCGTCATCATTGTCGGCGGCGAACTGACCATGCAGTCCCTCGATCTGATCTGGAGCGACGAATCCCGGACCTACGAAGCCCCGTTCCAGATGAAGGCCAACGGGGGCGCGTTCATGATCGACGACTTCGGCCGGCAGCGCATGGACCCCAAGGAGCTGCTCAACCGCTGGATCGTGCCCCTGGAAAAAAAGGCCGACTTTCTCAGCCTCCACACCGGCGTGAAAATCGAAGTCCCCTTCGACCAGCTCATTATTTTCTCCACCAACCTCGACCCCAAAGACCTCGTCGACGAGGCCTTCCTCCGGCGCATCCGCTACAAGATCCCCATCAGCAACCCCTCCGAGGACAACTTCAAAAAAATCTGGAGCATCATGAGCGCGGCCAAGGGCCTGCCCTACAGTGACGAAGTGGTGGACTACTTCGTGGAAAAACACATGCGCCCGGTGCACCGTCCCTTCCGGGGTTGCATCCCCCGCGACATCCTCGATCTGGTGATCGATTCCTGCCGCTACCACCAGACCGAACTGACGCTGACCCCCGAATTGCTCGACGATGCCGCCCAAGCCTACTTCGTAAAACTCGAAGACCGCCTGAAGAACGAAGTCATCTGAGATCCGCCGTCCCGGCGGAAAATCCCGGGTTCCAAATCCCAATATCCAAGGGTTGATGGCCCAAAATACGACAATCTCAGCTTCCCGGAACAGCCAACCACCCCCTGCCTTGCTCCGTTATCCGCCTGAGGCGGATTACCTTCTGTTAAACCTGCCTTACCGCGAAATATCCCGCTGGCTGAGGACGATGTATTTGTTCCGCGTGAGCGCCTGGGCCGCGATATCGACGTCTTCCAGGTGGATCGCCAGGGCGGCCTTTCCGTTCGGGCGGCTGAGAAACGCGTAGGCGTAATGGATGTTGATCTCCGCCTGGAGAATGACCGAGAGCGCGGCCTGCAATTCCTCGGCCCCTGACAATTCGATCACCAACACTTCGGTTTCATTGTGGGCGATGGCGTGCTCCTGGAGCAGGTTGCGGGCGGCCTCGGGATCGTCCACCACCATGCGCAGGATCGTGCTGTCGGAAGTGTCGAGCGTGGTCATGGCGACCACATGGACGTTTTTGTCGCCGAAGAGCTTGATGATCTCCAGCATGCGGCCGACTTTGTTTTCCACAAAGATCGAGAACTGCTTCACCGGCTCGTAGGTCTTGGACTTTTCCAGCTTCGCAGGCATAACCCCAATATACGGCACCGCATACCCACGGCAAGCCACGCGATATTTGGCCCGTATTCCTTTGCGACCCTTGCGGCCTTTGCGTGAGGCCCTCCCCCGCCTTGCTCTGTTATCCGCCTGAGGTGGATTACCTCCTCCCTGCCCCGCCATAGCCTCCGGCGTCGGCGGGTTTAAAATGCCTTCAGCACCGCCCTTCCAATCAAACCATCCGGATCGAACCCGATCTGCCCAAAAACCACACCTTCCCCCGCCTTGCTTTGTTTCCTTTGTTGCCTTCTGTTCAAAATGCCTTCAACACCACGCGGGCCGTATTGTGGCCGCTGGCCCCGAAAACCCCGCCGCCGGGATGGGTGCTTGAACCCGTGAGATACAAACCGGGCAGCGGCGTGGTGTAATCCGCCAGTTCGGGCAGCGGACGGAACATGAACATCTGGTCCAGGCTCATCTCCAAATGCATGACGTTGGCCTTCAGCATCCCGTGCATGCGCTCAATCTGCACCGGCGTCTGGATGAAACGGTCAATCATCTTCCCCCGCATGTTCGGCGCATAACGGCAGACCAGTTCATACAATTTGTCCGCCTCGCGCTCGGCGATGGAATCCCAGTTTTCGCCATTCGACAGTTCGTAGGGATGATACTGCCCCCAGGTGAACAGGGTATGCTTGCCCTCCGGGGCCAGGGTCGGATCGATGGCCGAAAACGACATCGCCACCACCGAGGGTTCGCGGGGTGGCAACCCGAAGGAAAAATCCCGGAACGAAGATTTTAAATACTCCTCCCCCGGACAAAGCAACTGCATGGCGCTGTGATAAGGCCGGATGACAGACGACGGATGACGGACGACGGAATCATATTGCGGTAATTCTGAAACCGCATGGCGGACGATCATGCCGAAGCCGTTGCCGACCCGGGTGCGGAGCACGCGGCGTCGGAGTTCTTCGGGGGGATTTTCCAACAGCTTGTCGAACAGGGTGTGCAGGTGGCACGCCGACACCACCTTGCGCGCCCGGAAGGACCGCCCGCCCGCGATGACTTCCCAACCTTCCCCCACCTGCCGCAGGGTCTCCACCGCACAGTCGGTGTGGATTTCCCCTCCATGGGATTCCAGACAGGCCGCCAGCGCCGTGCTCAAAGAACCGGAACCGCCCTTGGCCCGCCACGCCCCGGATTTGTGGATCATCGCATTCCAACCGAACATGTCCCCGGCGGCCACTTCGTCGGGCCCGGGACCGGACTGGGCCGACAACCAGAGCATGGCCGAGCGGAGATGTTCGTTCTCGAACGTCTCCTTGATCACCTGGCCGTAGGGGGCCATGAGCCGGCGCGAGGTATCGAGGGAAGACCATAGCTTGCGCGATTTGCCCACGCGCAGGTTGCGTTTGAACATCGTCCAGAACAGACGTCCGGGTGTCGGGGGTTGAAGAAAAGTCTCGAATACCCCCTCGTTCAATTCCGTCCAGTGCCGGACGAAATCACGGTAGCGGTCCGCATCCGCCGGGCTGAACGCGGCGATGCTGGCGCAGGTTTTTTCGACATCGCGGTGGAAGGCAATACCCCGGTCGGTGCCCAGGACCGGATAATAGGCCCAGGGATCCATCTCAATGTATTCCAAACCATGGCGGGTGCAGAGTTCGAGATCCCGCAACACCGGCGTGAGGTGGATCATGATATGGACGGAAGATCCCACATCGATGCGATAGCCGGGGATGAGGTCGGTCTGGGTGCAGACCGCACCACCGACGACGGATCGCCGTTCTAGTACGGCGACCTTTTTTCCCGCCTTGGCCAGGTAGGAGGCACAAACGAGCCCGTTGTGGCCCGCGCCGATGACAAGAACATCATGCATGTGGCCGCAGGATGTCAGGACCGGAGGGGTAAGGCAAATAGAAGACAGCAGGCAGCGGACGGTGGACAGAAGACGGCGGAACCGGGGGAAGGGTCAATCAACCGGCCCGGTCCGTGTTTTTCTCCACCAGTGGAGAAGGGCCGCGCTGAAGATCAGGAACATGACCGTCCAGAACAAACCGTGGCTGAGGTGGACCTGCCCAACAAACCAGCCCTTGTTGTAAATCCCCTGGAAGGTCAGTTTGACGCCGATCCACGCCACCAGGACATAGGCGTAAATATTGAGTTCGGGAAATTTTTCCAGAAGTTTGAGCACGGCCACGGCCGCGAAGCGCATGGCGATCAGGCCGATGACCGCCCCGGCGTAAATGATCCAGATGTTTTGGGTGAGCGCCACGGCCGCGAGGACGGAGTCCACGGCAAAGGCCAGGTCGGTCAACTCGATCACCAGGACCGTCCCCCAAAATCCCCGTTGTTTGGAGGTGGGCGAGGCCGGATTGTGGGCATCCGCGACCGGCGAGGTCAGGTGGTTGAGCCCCAGCCAGATGAGGTACCCTCCTCCCAGCACCTGGAGGAACCAGAACTTGATGATCCAGGCGGCCGAAAGGATGGCCAAACCCCGGAGCAGAAACGCCCCCATGATCCCATAGAACAGGGCCCGGCGGCGCTGCTGGACAGGCAGGCCGTTGGCCAGCGCGCCCAGAACGATGGCATTGTCCGCAGAGAGGACGATTTCCAGACCCACCAGGGTCGCTATCATTACGGTAGCGTCAAACATGGGGCTCACAGGGCTTTGACGAAATCACCCATGCGTTGGACCGCCACTTCCAATTGGTCCTGGGCGGTGGCATAACTGCACCGCACATAGCCCGCGCCGCCGGGACCGAAGGCATCGCCCGGAACCACGGCGACTTTTTTGTCTTCCAGCAATTTGAGGGCAAACTCCCGGCTCGAAAGCCCGGTGCGGCGGATGGAGGGAAACACGTAGAACGCCCCCTTGGGCTCGTGGCAGTCCAGGCCCATGGCATTGAAGTGGTGGACAAGGAAGTTCCGGCGGCGCTGGTACTCTTCGCGCATTTTGATCATGGCGGACTGTCCGTTTTTCAACGCTTCGAGTGCGGCTTCCTGGCCGGTGATGGAGGCGCACAGCATGGAATACTGGTGGATGCGCATCATGGCCTCGGTCAGCGCGGCCGGGGCGCAGGCGTAGCCGATGCGGAATCCGGTCATGGCAAAGGCCTTGCTGAAACCGTGGAGGAA
>Ga0075012_10000518_pt1 | contig 40464 bp, 43 predicted proteins | sample All_14_2_FD_71474 | JGI IMG/M metagenome (GOLD analysis project Ga0075012, IMG submission 71474) | Freshwater microbial communities in response to fracking from Pennsylvania, USA - Allegheny Zone_MetaG_DW_15 | ecosystem: Environmental > Aquatic > Deep subsurface > Groundwater > Drilled...
CGTGATGACCGGGCTGGGTGGCGGTTCGGGTGCCGGTTGCGGTGCCACGGCGCGGGTGGCAAAGCGCAGGGCCGTGGGGGTACCGGCATCGGTGGCTGCCATCGGCACCGGCATCAGTTGCAACAGACCCAGATGCGCCGTCAGCACCAGCCCACCCAAGGCCAGCCAGAGGCGCCGTGGTGAGCGGGCTGGCAGCGTGGCCATGGTGTGCACCGTCCGGGCCGTCAGGCACTTGCCAACTGCAGGACGAAGGTGCGGATGCCGCGCAGCATCATCTCGATCGACAGCGCCACCAGCACCAGACCCATCAGCCGCTCCAGCGCCACCACAAAACGGTCACCGGCCACGCGCTGGATGCGTTCAGCCAGCACCAGCACCACCGCGCTCACCGTCATGGTGACGCATAGCGCGGCGATCCAGGTTAGGCGCTTTTCGGGCGCCTGCGACACCAGCAGCAACACCGTGGCCAGCGCTGACGGCCCGGCAATGGCCGGAATGGCCAGCGGCACGATCAGCGGCTCGGTCAGCGCTTCTGGGGTGTCGGTGCCCTTGGGCGGTGGAAAAATCATCCGCAGCGCTATCAAAAACAGGATCACCCCGCCGCCAATCTGCAAGGACAGCTCACTCAGATTCATCACGCGCAAAAAACTCTCGCCAACAAACATGAAGGTCAGCAGCAGCACAAACGCGATCAGCACCTCGCGCAGGATGACGCGGGCGCGCCGCTCGGGCGCCACGTGTTGGAGCGCGTTGGCAAAGATCGGGATGTTGCCGATCGGGTCGGTGATCAGAATCAGCAGGATGGTGGCTGAGACAAAGGTGTAGTTCATGTGGCGAGCACCGCCGCCCGCGCGGCCAGCCCGGTGACCGCGATCGGGTGGCGCAACGGGGCGCAGAAAAAGAGGATCAACAGGCGGTTCATGGCGCACAGGATAGCAGGGCAGCGGCTGGCCTGGCGGCAGGCTGGATGAGGCGCAAGCGGTTAAGCTTCGCCCACGTTAACGCTGCCCTGTACTTTGCTTACCCCTGAAATCTCCCGCTCCCACGGCGCGCGCCATGTCATCGTCATCGGCGCGGGCATTGTGGGCGCGGCCACGGCGTTTTTCTTGAGCCGTGCCGGAGCCCACGTGACGGTGTTGGATACCAGCACCCCGGCTGCGGGTGCCTCGGGTGCCTCGGATGGCGCGGTGTCGGTGGCCAGCAAGCGCCCCGGCCCGATGATGGCGCTGGCCTGCGCGTCGCGGACCATTTACCGTCAACTGGTGCAGCACGGCGTGCTCACCGACATCTACCACGCCCGCCCCACCTACCTGTTTGCCCGCACCGACGAAGAGGTGGCGGTGATCGCCCAGCAAGGCGCCGATTTGATGGAGCTCGGCGAGCGCGTTTTGCCTCTGACCCATGCGCAGCTGATGCAGCGTGTGCCGGGCTTGGGCCGCCATGTGCTGGCGGGCATGAAGGTGCCCGACGATGGTCATGCGCTGGGTTACCGCGTGGTGGACCGGTTGTTGCAAGTGGCGAATGCGCCGGTGCGCCGCTTCACGCCGGTGCAGCGTCTGGTGGTGTCGGGCGGGCGAGTCGTGGGGGTTTTGACGCCGGACGGCCCGCTGGTGGCCGATGCGGTGGTGGTGGCCGCGGGCCTGGGCACGGCACCGCTGGTGGGGTTGGACAACATTCTGATCCCGCGCAAGGGGCAACTCATCGTCACTGACCGTGCCTCGTTGTCGGGGGCCGCCCTGCCGGGGCCGCTGATGTCGGCAGGTTACCTGGCGGCCAAACGTCGTATGGTGCTGGGCCAGAGCAGCGCCAGCCTGGTGATCGACCCGCTGGTCACCGGCCAGTTTTTGATTGGCAGCAGCCGCGAAACCGGTTTTGCCGACCGCCAGACCGACATCCACACCGTGTCCACCCTGCTGCGTGAGGCGCTCGCCGTGGTGCCGGCGCTGGCCCAGCGGCGGGTGATCCGCACCTTTGCCGGGATCCGCATCGGCACGCAGGATGGCCTGCCGATCGTCGGGCGGCACCCGACGTTGCCGGGCCTGTTCATCGCTACCGGCATGGAAGGCGACGGCATCTGCCTGGCACCCGTGGTGGGCTCGGCGGTGGCCGACATGGTGCTGGGGTTGCCTGCCAAAGTGGATGTGTCGGTGCTGGACCCGGCGCGTTTTGGCGACTTGCCGCTGTCTTACCCGCACTGATTCGCGCCATCGGCGCACTCCGAACGGCCCTGGACGTCTGACGAAGCAGCCCGGTTGACGGGTGACGGCATGCTGTTATCCTCGCAAATAGATTTGTCCAAATGAACATGCCAGCCCCCACCTCCCACACGCTGTACTGGAACCAGTTGCCCGTGCCGTTTCACCCGGGTGAAACCATCGCGGCGGTCTTGTCGCGCGGCGGCATCCGGCAGTGGGGTGACGCGGTGGGTGGTTTGCAGGCGCGTTATTTCTGCGGCATTGGCAATTGCCAGGCCTGTCTGGTGTGTGTGGACGGCGCCAGCCCGGTGGAGGCTTGCCTGACGCCTGCCCAAGATGGCATGCGCCTGACGCCCGCGCTGGCCGCCAGCGATGTGGTCTGGAGCGCCCGATGACCACCCAGCCGGAGGTGCTGATCGTCGGCGCCGGGCCCGCGGGTCTGGCTGCAGCGGTTGAATTGGCCAGCCACTGCGTGACCAGCCTGCTGGTGGAGCAGCGTGACCAGGTGGGCGGCGCCATTTACCGGCGCCATGTCGGCACCGGCAGCGTCACGCTGGTGATGCCCGAGCACCACCGCCGCAGGCGGGACGGGCTGATGCAAGGCCTGACCGATGCCGGCGAGCGGGTCACGCGTTGGATGCAATCGGTGCTGCTGGGCGTGGATCGCGATGGCCGGTTTTTGATCGACAACCGGCGGCTGGGGCGGGTGCAAAGTGTTCGCCCCAAGGCGGTGATTCTGGCCGTGGGCTCGGTCGAGCAGGTGAGCCCGCGTGAGGGCTGGGAACTGCCCGGCGTGGTGACGGTGGGTGGTTTGCAAGTGCAGTTCAAGGAAACCGGCAGGACGCCCACCGGGCCGATTCTGCTGGCGGGCAGCGGCCCGTTGCTGCTGGCGCTGGCCGCGCAGCTGGCTGCGGCGGGCAACCCGCCGCAGGCGGTGCTGGAGCACGCCCAGCCACTGGCGTCGATGTGGTGGCAGGGGCACGCGGTGGTGCAGGCGCTGCGCAGCTGGCCCCAGTTGCAGGAGGCCGCGCTGTACGCCCGGGAGCTGTGGCGTGCCCGCGTGCCGTATTTGATGGGCTGGCAGGTGGCTTCGGTCCAGGCCAAGGGGGCGGGCCTGCTGGTGACCGGGCAGCACCACAGCGGGTTGCGCCGCCAGTTCCAGGTGCAGCATCTGGGCTTGCATGACGGGCTGCGCCCCAACACCACCGGTCTGCCCGCAGCCGGGCAGACTGACGCGGCCTGCATCGTGTTTGCCGGGGATTGCCGCGAGGTGCTGGGCGCTGGCGCCGCGGTGGACGACGGCAGAAAAGCGGCGCAGCAGGTGATGCGGTATTTGGGCCACGCGCTGGCGGATGACCTGCGGCTGGACCAGGCCATCGCGACCGCACGGCGCACGCAAAGCGCGCTGGCCGAGCTGTTTCAGGCGCCGTCCAACATGCCCTCCGCCAACACCGTGGTGTGCCGCTGCGAGGGTTTGCAACGCGCTGACTTTGACCGCCTGCAGGCGGCAGGCTCAGCGCGTGAGCTGCGCCTGGTGGGGCGTTTTGGCATGGGCGCCTGCCAGGGCCGTTACTGCGCTGGCGCGGTCAGCGCCCTGGCGCGTGAGCATGGCGTGGTGTTCGATCCGGGTGCGCTCCATGGCGACACGCCGCGCTGGCCGCTGCGCCCGGTGGCTTTGACGGCGCTGGCCGCGTACGCGGATGACGACGTTGTTTCAAGTTAACCCCGGCATCAAGGTGCCTTTTTGAGAAGGAGAGACTGATGAAGACACATCCACGCCGCCGCGTCGTTCTGGGCGCCGTCGCCCTGGCGGCCGCCGTGTGCGGCGCGCCCGCCTGGGCGCAGGGCACGGCCGACATGGCCACCTGGGACCGCATCGCCAGCACCAAGACCCTGCGCATCGCCGCGGTGGCCGGGGGCGCGCCGAACTACCACAAAGACCTGGCCACCGGGCAGTGGAGCGGCATCATGATCGACCTGGCCAACAACCTGGCGACCAAACTGGGCGCCAGGCTGGTGATTTCAGAGACCACCTGGGGCAATGCGGTGCTGGACCTGCAGTCCAACAAGATCGACATCTTTTTTGGCCTGAACCCGACGCCGCAGCGCGAGAAAGTCATCGCTTTCTCACAACCGCTGTACAACAACGCCTACAGCTTGATCGCCAAAAAGAGCTTCACCCCCAAGACCTGGGAAGAGATGGACACGCCGGACGTGACCATCGCGGTGGATGTGGGGTCGTCTTACGACAACCTGGTGACTGCCATGTACAGCAAAGCGAAGATTTTGCGCTTTGACAAGTCGGCAGACGCCACGCTGGCGGTGCAGACCGGCCGCGCCGATGTGCAGCCGCTGGTGGTGACGCTGTCGGCCGGCATTGTCAAAAAGAACCCGGGGATCGGCCATGTGGTGGTGCCCCAGCCCATCAAAGGCACGTCCACCAACGCCGGGCTGCGTATGGAGTCTGACCAGCGCTGGCGCGCCTACGTGGATGAGTGGATCGCCGAACTGCGCCGCACCGACGCCATCAACCCGATCGTGCTGGGCAACCTGGACAAACTCATGAATATCAAGCCCGAAGAAATCCCGGCCAACGTGAGTTTTTGATGCACTACGTTGATGCGGCGTTGACACAGCACTGAAGCGAGGAATGGGCGTGTACGAGTGGAACTTTGCTTATCTCTGGCAATACCGCCAGCTGTTTGCCAACGGGCTGATGGTCACGGTGGGCTACAGCCTGCTGTGCATCGTGCTGGGCCTGGCCGTGGGGCTGCTGGCGGGCATCGGCGGGCTGGCCAAATCGCGGTTGATCCACTTGCCGCTCAAGTGGTATGTGGAGCTGTTTCGTGCCACGCCGGTGCTGGTGCTGATCATTTGGTTTTACTACGCGCTGCCGGTGCTCATCGGTGTGACGATGACGGCCTCGGTGGCCGCGGTGCTGGCTTTGTCGCTGTATGGCGGGGCGTTTTACGCCGAGATCATCCGCGGCGGCATTGTCTCGATTGACCCAGGCCAAAGCGACGCCGCACGGGCCCTGGGCATGACGCGTTTTCAGGTCATGCGCCGGGTGGTGTTGCCGCAGGCGCTGCGCCGCATGACCCCGCCGTTGATGAACCAGTCCATCATGCAGCTGAAAAACACCTCGCTGCTGTCGGTGCTGGCGCTGCCCGATCTGGTCTACCAGGGCCAGGCGGTGGCGCATGAAACCTACCGTCCGCTGGAGGCCTACACGCTGATTGCGCTGATGTACATCGCGATTTTGTTGCCCGCCAGCAAGCTGGTACGGCGTCTTGAATCCCGACGCGCCGAGTAGCCAGCCAGACAATGAAGCACGCGAGACGCAAAGCCATGATCGACATCCAGGGACTCCAAAAAAGCTTTGGCGACCATGTCGTCCTCAAAGACATCCACATGCACATCGACAAAGGGGCGGTGGTGGCGCTGCTGGGGCCGTCTGGCTCGGGCAAGTCCACGTTGCTGCGCTGTGTGAACCTGCTCACCATTCCCGACAAAGGCAGCATCCGCGTCGGCACCCACGAGATGACGTATTCGGGCGACGCCACCCGCCTGCCCGGCGACCGCGCGCTGGCGCGTTTTCGGGCCAACACCGGCATGGTGTTCCAGCATTTCAACCTGTTTCCGCACATGACGGCGCTGCAAAACGTGATGGAAGGCCCGCTCACCGTGCTGCGCACCCCCAAGGCGCAAGCACGCGAACAGGCTCTGGCGCTGCTGGCCAAAGTGGGCTTGCAAGACAAGGCCGAGCAACATCCGGCGCAGCTCTCGGGCGGCCAAAAGCAGCGCGTGGCCATTGCCCGCGCGCTGGCCATGCAGCCACAGGTGATGCTGTTTGACGAAGTTACCTCCGCGCTGGACCCCGAGCTGGTGGGTGAGGTGCTGGGCGTGATCCGCGACCTGGCGCTTGATGGCATGACCATGATTCTGGTCACGCACGAGATGTCGTTTGCCCGCGAGGTGGCCGACCAGGTGGTCTTCATGCGCGACGGCGTGGTGCTGGAAAGCGGCCCCGCCGCCGAGGTCATCGACCGCCCGCAACATGCTGCCACCCAACAGTTTTTTGCCAGATACCACGCCGGGATGGCGGCCTGAGCCCGTGGCGCGGCACGTGAATCGTCAGTTTTATCGATCCGAGCCAATGCAATAATCGCGCCCCATGTCCTTCCTGCACACCCTGCGCAACACCCCCTGGCTGGCCCGGCTGGCGCTGCTGTGGTTGGGCTTGACGCTGGGGGTGGCGGTGGCTTCGCCCATCGTCAACCCGCAGGAAGAGGTGCTGATTTGTACCTCGGCGGGCATGGTCAAAGTGGTGCTCAATGCCGATGGTTCGGTTGGCACCAGCCCCAGTGGCGAGGCGCATTGCCCGCTGTGCGTGATGGGCGGGGCGCCGCCCAGCCATATCAGCCTGGCGTTTGAGCCGCAGCAGCCGCTGGGCCGGGTGTTGCAAAGCATTCCGGCAGCGCGCCTGGCCGCAGCCACCGCAGCACCCCCGCCCTCGCGCGGGCCGCCCGCCGCGCTTTAAGCGTTCCGGCGTAGCCGTGTCTCTGGCGCCATTCAAGTTGGCCGCAGAACACCGCGCTTGAGCCCCGAGGGCTTGACGCGGCTAACAACCGCTTTTTTGCTGCCTTGAGCGAACTGGCTTGCTCACTTTTTTGCACTGCCCGCCCCTGTCGCCCTGCGTGCGCGTGCGCCCTGATTCACCTCTTTCAATGACCATGACCTCTTTCAAACCTCATACCTTGTCTGCATCGATCACCCTGCCTGCGCTGTGCCTGCTGTGCAGCCAAGCCTTGGCCGCTGACGTGGCGGGCATGTTGCCCGTCGTGACGGTGACTGGCGTGGCGGACAATGTCACCCCCGCGCCTGGCGCCACGCCTGTGAGCCCGGCCAGCCTCCAGTCCAAGCGCTCGGCCACCAGCGACTCCGCCAGCCTGCTGGCGGACATCCCCGGCGTCAGCCTGTACGGCGGGGGCGGTGTCTCCAGCCTGCCCGCCATCAATGGCCTGGCCGATGACCGGCTGCGCATCAAGGTCGACGGCATGGACCTGATCGCCTCCTGCCCCAACCACATGAACCCGGCCCTGTCGTACATCGACCCGACCAATATGGGCACCCTCAAGGTGTACGCGGGCATCACCCCGGTGAGTACCGGGGGCGACAGCATTGGCGGCAGCATCGTGGCCGAATCGCGCGCGCCCGAATTCGCCACGCCGGGCCAAAGTCCCGTCGTCAAAGGCGAGGTGGGCACGTTTTACCGCAGCAATAACGACGCGCGCGGCATAAATCTGTCCGCCAGCTACGCCACCGAAGCCTTCAACCTCAGCTACAGCGGCGCCACCGCCAAGGCGGACAACTATGTGGCCGGTGGTGACTTCAAGACCTACGACGTCACCGGCCGCATCGGCCACACACTGGCGCGTGACGAGGTGGGCTCCACCGCCTATGACACGCTCAACCACAGCCTGGGCCTGGCGTTTAAACGCGACAACCACCTGTTTGAAGCCAAAGTCGGCATCCAGGACATGCCGTTTCAGCTCTACCCGAACCAGCGCATGGACATGCTCTACAACAAGCAAGACAGCCTGAACCTGCGCTACCTGGGTCAGTTTGACTGGGGCACGCTCGACGCCCGCGCCTACCGCGAGAACGTGGACCACTTCATGGACTTTGGGGCGGACAAGAAATATTGGTACAACAACGCCGTGGGTCCAGGTTATTCAGGTGCGCCCTGCGTTGTGACGGCTTTCCCTTCTGCCTGCGCCGCTGGCATGCCGATGTACACCGAGGGCAAAACCACCGGCATCAGTCTGAAAGCCGATGTCATCCTCACCCCGCAAGACCTGCTGCGTGTGGGGGGCGAAATGCAGCAGTACCGCATCAACGACTGGTGGCCAGCCTCAGGCGCGAGCATGGCACCCGGCACCTTCTGGAGCATCTTGGATGGCGAGCGTGACCGAACCGCTTTGTATGCCGAGTGGGAAGCGCGCAAAAGTGCGCAGTGGATGACCCTGATCGGTGTGCGCGTGGAGCGGGTGAAGATGGATGCTGGTGATGTGCAGGGCTACAACACGGCAGCGTCGGCCATGGGGTTCCAGTCGCGGGACGCGTTGGCCTTCAACGCCCAAAGCCACGCCAGCACAGACACCAATGTTGACCTCACCGCCCTGGCCACCTACACCGCCAACCCCAACTACGCCATCGAGTTCGGCTTAGCCCACAAGGTGCGCTCGCCCAATGTGTACGAGCGTTTTGCGTGGTCCACCTGGCAGATGGCGGCGCTGATGAACAATTTTGTCGGCGACGGCAACGGCTACATCGGCAACCTGGCCCTCCAGGCCGAGAAGGCCAACACCCTGAGCGCCACCTTTGACTGGCACGCCGCGGACAAGCGCTGGGGCATGACCGTGACGCCGTTTTACACGCAGGTGGACGATTACATCGACGCCGTGCAGTGGAACGCCACCACCAACGCACCCACCACACCGCTGGTCATCGACAAATTCAGCGTGCTGAAGTACGTCAACCAGTCCGCCCGCCTCTACGGCGTGAACCTGTCCGGCCACCTGCCGCTGGCCAAAAATGCCTGGGGCGAGTTTGGCTTCAAAGGCCTGTTGAACTACACCGAGGGCAGCAACCGCGACACCGGTGATGGTCTGTACAACATCATGCCGCTCAACGCCAAACTGACCGTGACGCAAAAGCTGGGCGGCTGGGACAACAGCCTGGAGCTGGTGGCGGTGAAAGCCAAAACCGATGTCTCGACCATGCGCAACGAGATCAAAACCCCCGGCTACAGCCTGGTGCATGTGCGCACCAGCTACGCGTGGAAAACGGTGCGCCTCGATTTGGGCGTGGAAAACCTGTTTGACAAGTTCTACCACCTGCCCACCGGCGGCGCTTACACGGGCCAGGGCACTACCATGAGCATCACCGGAGTGCCGTATGGCACGGCCGTGCCCGGCATGGGCCGCTCGGTCTATGCGGGCCTGAACGTCAAGTTCTGAATTCATGGGATCGGGGCGTGAATCGACACACAGTGCGTGGCGCGTTGGGGTAAGCTGCTGGTTCTTCCAGCCACACCCACAGGAGACCTTCATGAGCGACACATCCAGCGCCGGTTTTGCCCAGTTTGTACCGGGCTTTGACTTTTTGCAAAACCTGGCCAAAAGCACCTCGCAGGCCATCCCGCAGATGCCCAACATGGCCAACTGGATTGCGCCCACCCTCAGTGTGGAGGAGCTGGATAAACGTATCTCCGAACTCAAGGCGGTGCACTTCTGGCTGGACCAGAACTCACGCGCGCTGGCCGCCACCGTGCAGGCGCTGGAAGTGCAAAAAATGACCCTGGCCACCTTGAAGGGCATGAACTTCAGCATGACCGACATGGCCAACGCCTTCAAACTCAAGGCCGCCGATACCGTGGCGTCCAGCATGCAAAAAGTCTCCGACACCGCCGCCGCTGCGGTGCAGACGGTGAGTGACGTCGCTGGCAAAACCGAAGAGATCGCCAAAAGCGTCACCGACGTGGCCAAGCCCGCCGCTGCGGCAGCCGTGGCAGGCATGGCCGACCCGATGCAGCTGTGGACATCGCTCACCCACCAGTTCCAGTCGATTGCCGCCAGCGCCATGGCCGAGGCTGGCAAGGTCAGCGCCATGGACATGGGCAAGAATATGCTCAAAGGGGCTGCCGCCGGTGCGGCCAAGGGCCTGGCCAAGCCAGCGGGCAAAGCGGCTCCCGCGCCGCGGGCCGCAGCCAAAAAAAGTGCGTCCAGAAGTGCACTGACCCCCACTGCCGCCCAACCTTCGGCCAAATCTTCGGCCAAATCTTCGGCTAAAACGGCGGCCAAAAAAGCGGCCACCGCAGCACCCAAGGCGGCCCGGCGCCGCTAGCTTGTTGAGACACGGGGCGCGCACCCGCCCGAGGAGCCGATCGTGAAACTGTTCCCCTACGCACACGCCACCCACCCACGCTGGGAGATGGCCGCCGGCTTGGTGCTGGCGCAGTTGCGTGCCCAGATGACGCTGCACGGTTATGCCCGCAACCCGACGCTGGCCTTGCTCTACATCACCGACCGGTATGCCCAAGATGCGCAGGACATCCTGGCGCACCTGAGCGCCGAGCTGCCTGAGGTGACCGACTGGGCGGGTACGGTCGGCGTGGGCATTGCCGCCAACAATGTGGAGTATGTGGACGAGCCCGCCATGGCCGTCATGCTGTGTGAACTGCCCACCGACCAGTACCGCGTGTTCTCCGGCGTGGCGCCGCTGGGCATGGCGTTTGAGGCGCATTCGGCGCTGGTGCACGCCGACCCGCACACCACCGAGCTGGCCGACCTGATTGCCGAGATGGCCGCGCGCACCGACTCGGGCTACCTGTTTGGCGGCCTCTCAAGCAGCCGGGGCAAGTCCGTGCAATTTGCGGTGGCGGGTGACGGCAATGTCAAAGGCCAGGGGGCGGCCAGCGGGGTTTTCAGTGGCGGTTTGAGTGGTGTGGCCTTTGGGCCTGGCGTGGCGATGGTGTCGCGCGTCACCCAAGGTTGCCTGCCGGTGGCCAAAGCGCACCACATCACCGGGGCTGAGCGCAATCTGGTGCTGACGCTGGACGGTGAACCCGCGCTGGAGGTGCTGATGCGCGAGCTGGGCGTCAGCCTGGAGGAGCCGCATGACGCGCTGCAGGCGGTGCGTGCCACGCTGGCGGGCATCACCGAGCGCGGCGCGTCGGGGCCACCCAGCGACTCGCCCACCATCACCCGCACCGGCAACTTTGGCAGCGATGTGTTGGTGCGCAACATCATCGGGCTGGACCCGATGCGCTACGGCGTGGCCGTGGCCTCCCCCGTCAAGGTCGGCATGGAGCTGGCCTTTTGCCAGCGCAACATACAGGCCGCCCGCGCCGACCTGATGCGCATCTGCGCTGAAATTCGCGAGGAGCTGGAGCCGCAAGAGCTGGCGCTGGAATCGGCCACCGCGCTGGCTGCCAGCGAGGCCGAGGCCGCACCACACCCCGCGCGCGGCATCGCCGGGGCCATTTATGTGAGCTGCGCCGGGCGGGGTGGCGAACATTTCGGCGGCCCCAGTGCCGAGCTGCAGATCATTCGCCGCGCGCTGGGCGACGTGCCGCTGGTCGGCTTTTTTGCCGGCGGCGAAATCGCCCGCAACCACCTGTATGGCTACACCGGGGTGTTGACCGTTTTTACCGGGAATTGACGTGACATAACCGGTTGTCATGCCGGGCCCGACCCGGCATCCATGCACCCGGGGCCATGGGTTGCGGGTCATGGCCTGCAATGACCGTCATTTTTCCAGGTCACATCCGCGGTCGTGGCGATTCAGGTTCAGCAGGATGGCCTGACCGGCTCAGAAAAAATCCAGCGGCTCAAAGTCGTTTTGCGCGACGTTTTGCTGTTTTAACCAGCGCTTGAAGCGGGTGGCGTCCTGCACCAGTTTCAGTTCTTGTGCAAGTTGTGGCGGCCAATGGCGTTGAAACATCCTTGCAATCCGGGAGTTTCATTCCATGATTTGCAAGGATAAATTCGACCTACACCCCGCGCGCTCGGTCTGCCTTGAACTGGGCGCGGAAGGCGCCAAAGGTGCCACTCTCCAGCGCCGCGCGGATCTCACTCATCAGGTTCAGGTAGTAGTGCAGGTTGTGGATGCTTGAGAGCATCGGGCTGAGCATTTCGGCGCAGCGGTCCAGGTGGTGCAGGTAGGCGCGGCTGAATCCGCCGCTCACGGTGCCGTCGGGCCGGGTTTGTCCCTTGCAGGCGTAGCAGGTGCAGGTGGCGTCCAGCGGGCCGTGGTCGGTCTTGTGGCGGGCGTTGCGGATTTTCAGGTCGCCATACCGTGTGAACAGCGTGCCGTTGCGGGCATTGCGCGTGGGCATCACGCAGTCAAACATGTCCACCCCTTGCGCCACACCTTCCACCAGGTCTTCGGGTGTGCCCACACCCATCAGGTAACGTGGTTTGTTGGTCGGCAGACGGTGTGGGCTGTGCGCCATGATGCGTAACATCTCGTCCTTGGGCTCACCGACACTGACGCCACCCACGGCGTAACCGGGGAAGTTCATGGCAACCAGGGCTTCCAGTGACTCCTGGCGCAGGTGTTCAAACATGCCGCCTTGCACAATGCCAAAGAGCGCGTTGGGGTTTTCCAGCCGGGCAAACTCGTCCTGGCTGCGTTTGGCCCAGCGCAGGCTCATTTCCATGCTGGTGCGGGCTTCGCGCTCAGTGGTGATCTGGCCTTTGGTTTTGGGCTCGACCGACAAATAGGGTGTGCATTCGTCAAGCTGCATCACGATGTCGGAGTTCAACGTGGTCTGGATCTGCATCGACACTTCGGGTGACATGAAGAGTTTGTCGCCGTTGACCGGGCTGGAAAAGTGCACCCCTTGTTCGGTGATCTTGCGCATGGCGCCCAGGCTCCAGACCTGGAAACCGCCCGAGTCGGTCAGGATCGGTTTGTTCCAACGCTCGAACCCGTGTAAGCCGCCAAAACTTTGCATCACGTCCTGGCCCGGACGCATCCACAGGTGGAAGGTGTTGCCCAGGATGATTTGCGCGCCCATGTCTTCCAGGCTGGAGGGCATCACGCCCTTGACGGTGCCGTAGGTGCCGACCGGCATGAAGATCGGGGTTTGCACCACGCCGTGGTTGAGGGTCAGGGTGCCACGGCGCGCGTGGGAGCCCGCGTAGCCAGTTTCAGCATTGGCGGGGTCGGTATGGAGCAGGTCGAATGTGAGCATGGGGCTATTGTCTTTGATCGTGGCATCGCCGCGTGCCGGGTGCAGGTCAACTGGCCAGTGTCACCAAATCGTCACGTGATCGACATAGGATTTTCTCTTGAGCAGGTGACAGCAGGCGCTGTGTCACCTGCCTTTTACTTTAGGAATAACCCATGTCACGTTCACGTTCCCCGATCCAGGTCGCCCTGGTGCTGGCTTGCGCACAAGCCCTGATGCCCGTTTGGGCACAACCCGCCGCCACAACGGGTAGCTATTTCAACCGCGTCGCCACTTTCGAGGCCCACCGCAATGTGCCCGAAGGCCGCGCCGTCAGCAAAAAGTCGGTGGCCGAAATTGTGGCGGCCAGTGCCGATGGCCGTTGGTTGGCCTACACCGATGGTGAACAGCAGGGGATTGGTTTGATTGACATCAGCAACCCGTCTCAGCCCAAACCCGCAGGTTTTGTGGCGGTCGATGGTGAGCCGACCTCGGTGGTGTTTGCCCATGGCAAGGTACTGGCTGCGGTGAGCTCCACCCGCCAGTTTGACCAGCCAGAAGGTCATCTGGCGGTGCTGGACTTTGCCAGCCGCAAGCTGGTCGCCCAATGCCCGCTGCGTGGTCAGCCCGATTCGATTGCCCTGGATGCCGGTGCCCAACATGCGGTGATCGTGATCGAGAACGAACGGGATGAAAAGCTCAACAAGGGCGCCATTCCCCAGTTGCCCGGTGGCAACCTGAGCATCGTGCCGCTCAATGCCCAAGGTTTGCCCGATTGCACACGGCTGCACCCGGTGTCGCTGGCAGGCTTGGCCGAGATTGCGCCGACTGACCCGGAGCCCGAATTTGTCAAGGTCAACCGTCAAGGGGTGGCGGTGGTGTCCTTGCAAGAGAACAACCACCTGGTGCTGGTTGATGTGGCCAAACGGGCGGTACTCAAACATTTCTCTGCGGGCACGGTGAACCTCAAAGAAGTGGACACCAAACGTGACGGCAACATCCAGCCTACGGACAGCTTGACCGGTGTGCTGCGTGAACCCGATGCGGTGGCCTGGCTCGATGACAAACGGTTTGTCACCGCCAATGAAGGGGATTACAAGGGTGGTTCGCGCAGCTTCTCCATCTTTAACACCGACGGCACCCTGGCCTGGGACAGCGGCAACTTCCTGGACCATGAGGCGATCCGCCTGGGCCACTATCCGGAGGCACGCTCCGGCGCCAAGGGCAACGAGCCCGAGAGTGTGGAGGTGGGTATGTTTGGCAAGGAGCGTCTGATTTTTGTGGGTTCGGAGCGCTCCTCACTGGTCACCGTGTGGCGTGACCGGGGCGCCGGTCAGCCACCACAGTACCTGCAAGCCTTGCCCGCAGGCAGTGGCCCCGAAGGTCTGTTGGCGATCCCTCAGAGAAACCTGCTGGTGGTGGCCAGTGAAAACGACGGTGCAGCCCGCGCCAGTGTGATGATTTACCAGCGCGGCGCCGAGGTGCCTGCCTATCCCACCCTGATGTCGAGCGACAGTGCCAGCGGCACACCGATTCCTTGGGGAGCGCTGTCTGGTTTCTCTACCGATCGCCAGAAAGCGGGACGTTTGTGGGCGGTGACCGACAGCGCCTATGCCACAACACGCATCCTGCAGATCGATGCCAATTTCAGCCCGGCGCTCATCACCGCTGCGATCAGCGTCACCAAGGATGGCAAACCGGTGGGTTTTGACGGTGAAGGTATCGCGCAGCGTGCCGACGGCGGTTTCTGGATCGCCTCTGAGGGCGACCCTGACAAGAAGTCAGGCCCTCTCAAAGACCTGCTGGTCCGTGTCAATGCCAAGGGCGAAGTGCAGGAAGAAATCAGCTTGCCCGAGAGCCTGAGCCGCCACGCCGTGCGTTTTGGCTTGGAAGGGGTCACCACCACCGGTGAAGGTGCGCAAGAACAGGTGTGGCTGGCGGTACAGCGGGAGTGGAAGGACGACCCCAAGGGGATGGTGAAGATTCTGCGCTACACCCCGGCCACCCAGACCTGGGGTGTGCTGCATTACCCGCTCGATACCACGGCGGTGGCCGGTGGCTGGGTGGGGCTGTCTGAGATCACAGCCGTCGGTAACGACACCTTTGTGGTGATCGAGCGTGACAACCAGTTTGGCGACCAGTCCCTCAAAACACTCAAAGCCTTCTCGGTGACCGGGTTGCAACCTGCTGCGCCTGGCGATAGCAAGGTGCCGGTGGTGCACAAGCGCCTGGTGCGTGATCTGGTGCCTGATTTGCAAAAACAACACGGCCATGTGCTCGACAAGGTCGAGAGTTTTGCGGTGGACGTCACCGGCCAGGCGTTTGCCGTGACCGACAACGACGGTGTGGAGGGTGGCGCCAGCGGTGAAACGCAGTTCCTGCGTTTGGGCCAGTTGCCTGGCCTGCGTTAAGGCTGGCGGGTCAGCAGCATGGCGTCGCCATAACTGAAAAAGCGGTACTTTTCCTGGATGGCGTGGGCGTACAGCGCCATGATGTGGCCATAACCTGCAAAGGCGCTCACCAACATCATCAGGCTGGACTTGGGCAGGTGGAAGTTGGTGATCAACGCGTCCACCAGTTTGAACTCAAAGCCTGGGGTGATGAAGATGCGGGTGTCGCCGGTGCTGGCGCCTGATTGCGCCCAGGACTCCAGCGTGCGCACGGTGGTGGTGCCCACCGCCACAATGCGTCCACCACGGGCCCGGCAATCGGTGATCGCCTGCTGGGTGCTTGCGGGCACCTCGTACCACTCGCTGTGCATCTGGTGTTCGGACAGGTTCTCGGTCTTGACCGGTTGAAACGTGCCGGCACCCACATGCAGCGTGACCTGGGCGCGTTGTATCCCCAGGGCGTCAATTTGCGCCAACAAAGCCTCGTCAAAATGCAGGGCTGCGGTGGGTGCGGCCACCGCCCCTGGGTTTTTGGCGAACACCGTCTGGTAACGCCGGGCGTCCTCCTCCGAGTCGGTATGGGTGATGTAGGGCGGCAAAGGCACATGACCATGGCGGCTCATCAGGGTGTAGGGGTCGTCACCCGCGTCGTTGGACAACACAAAGCGAAACAGCGCGCCTTGTTCATCTGGCCAACGGCCCAGCAAGGTGGCGCTCAGGTGGTCCTGGCTACCGGGCGCACTCATCAGGGTCACGGTGGTGCCAACTTCGGGTTTTTTGCTGACCCGCATGTGGGCGGCCACCTGGTTGCCTCCCAGCACCCGCTCCACCAACAGTTCGAGCTTGCCGCCGGTGGGTTTTTCGCCAAACAGGCGGGCGTTCATGACCTGGGTGTCGTTGAAGACCATCAGGTCGCCGGGTTGCAGCAACGCCGGCAAATCCCTGAACACACGGTCTACCGGGCTGGCGCTGCGGCCGTCCAGCAGGCGCGAGCCGCTGCGCTCGGGCGCCGGGTGTTGGGCAATCAGCTCGGGCGGCAGCTGGAAATCAAAGTCACTGAGGGTGAAGCTGCGCGGGGCGCTTGGGGAGGGTGTGTTCATGGTGCTTGAGGGGCGGACAGGCCCCGTGCCAAGTGGATGGAGAGTGAGATTGTCGCAGTGCCCGTGGGTTGGCATGCCGCAGGCCAGCGGGGCTGTGTTGGCCAGCGCACGTTGTGAAATGGGTGTGGATGGTATAAGTTCTGTCTTTCGAACAACTTCCCAAGGAAACACCATGAACATTTCAACATCTTCTGCTCGCCTGACCACCGTCGGTCTGACGGCTGTGGCTTTGTTGATCGGCGGCTGTGCCAATATGTCAGATGCGCAGCGCAGCGCCGCTATCGGTGCTGGCGTGGGCGCGTTGGCAGGTGCGGCCATTGGTGACAGCTCCAAATCAGCCGCCATTGGTGCTGGTGTGGGTGCGCTGGGTGGCTACATCTGGTCGAACCAGATGGCCCAGAAAAAAGCCGCCATGGAGCAGGCCACCGCCGGTACCGGTGTGGCCGTGACGCAAACCGCTGACAACCAGCTCAAGCTGAACATTCCGAGCGACATCTCGTTTGACACCGGTCGCGCCAACATCAAGCCCAATCTGCAACCGATCCTGAACCAGTTTGCGCAAGGCTTGTCCAGCCAGCCCAACACTGAAATCCGCATCATCGGCCACACGGACAGCACCGGCTCGGATGCCATCAATAACCCGCTGTCGATCAACCGGGCCGCCAGCGCGCGTGACTATCTGTCCTCGCGTGGCGTGGATGCGCGGCGTATCCAGATTGATGGCCGGGGTTCGCGTGAACCGATCGCTGACAACAGCTCCGAAGCAGGCCGCGCCAAAAACCGTCGTATCGAGATATTCCTGGCTGAACGTGCCAGTGCCACGCGTTAAAGAGGTGTCGGACAGCGGCATCGTGCTGCTCTGAGGCTGTGTGTGGGGTTCGCCCCGCGCTGGCGGGCGCCTCATCACCGGGCTTATTGGCAACATAAAGTAAAGTACCGGCTTTCCCGACGATGCCCGCCCAGCCTGGGCAGGCCTTGGATCAGAGGACGTGCAGCCCAGCTGGCGGGTGTGGTGCGCTCTGTTTGCCAGCCGGGAACAGCCTTGATCCACACACATGTCCTCTTATCGTATGGCCGCCCGCCCGGCGTCCCGGCAGCGTCTGCCCTTGGTGGATGCGTTCAAAGCGGTTGCCTCGCAGTTGATCGTCCTGCATCACCTGGCCTTTTACGGCCCGCTGTCGGATGGTGCCTATCTGCTGGCCCCCGATCTGGTGGCCTGGTTCAGCCAGGACGCCCGTATGGCGGTGCAGGTGTTTTTGGTGGTGGCCGGTTTTCTGGCTGCGCGCAGCCTGGCGCCTGAGGCGGTGCTGGTGACGCCCAATCCGCTGGCCCAGCTGTGGCAGCGTTATGTGCGGGTGGCCTTGCCCTACATCGCCGCGCTGCTGGTGGCCATCGCCTGCACCGACCTGGCGGGCCGCTGGATGCAGCACGACTCCTTGCCCGACCCGCCCACACTCTGGCAGTTTGTCAGCCATGTCCTGCTGCTGCAGAGTGTGCTGGATATGGACTCACTCTCGGCCGGGGTCTGGTATGTGGCGATTGATTTCCAGCTGTTTGCCTTGCTGCTGTTGCTGCTCTGGGCAGCGCGCCGCTGGCCCGACGGACCGTCTACACAACGGCGGCGCCTGGCGCGGGCGCTGGTGTGGGGGCTGGGGCTGGCGTCCCTGTTTTATTTCAACCGCGATGCCGATTGGGACAACTGGGCGGTCTATTTTTTTGGGGCCTATGGTCTGGGAGCTTTGGCGTACTGGTTCAGTCAACTGCCCTCGGGGCGGGCGCGGCGCTGGCGCATGGGGGCGCTGGTGCTGTTGACGCTGCTGGCGCTGGTGGTTGAGTTCCGCACGCGTATTGCCTTGGCGCTCACGGTGGCGCTGGTGCTGGCCTGGTCCTTGCGCAAGGGTTGGCTCTACAGCTGGCCACGCAGTCCGGTACTGGCCTACCTGGGCAAAATTTCCTACTCGGTGTTTTTGCTGAATTTCCCGGTGGCCCTGGTGGTCAACGCCTGGTTCACACGGCATGGCTCGGACGATGTCTGGGTGCAGTCGGCGGGGGTGCTGGTGGCCTGGCTGGCCTGTAATCTGGCGGGTGCGGCTTTTTACCATCTGGTGGAGCAAAAACTCAGTCGGCTGGGGCGGCCCAGGGCACCGCAGACCTTGTCAGCCTGAGTTGGCTGCGCGCTCAGGCTGTTGCCCCGTGAGTGCACGGGGCCATAGCGCCACCTGCAGCGCGTGCAAAATCGGCACATGCCAAAGCCGTCCGCCACCTCTGCCGCTGCGCCGCCGACCAAGCCGCTGAGCGGCCCGCAGAAAGCCCTGCGCAAGCTGGGGCTGGACCGGCCGATCGACCTGGCACTGCATCTGCCGCTGCGTTACGAGGACGAGACCCGCCTGGTCAAGCTGCGTGATGTGCGTGAGGGGGAGTTGGCCCAGGTCGAAGGCACGGTGCGCCACTGCGAGGTCAGAATTACCGGCAGCCGCCAGCTGCTGGTCACGCTGGACGACGGCACCGGCACCTGCCTGCTGCGGTTTTTCACCTTTTACCCCTCGCAGCAGAAGGCCCTGGCGGTGGGCAGCCAGATCCGGGTGCGGGGTGAAATCCGCGGTGGTTTTGCCGGGTTGACGATGATGCATCCGACTTTTAAACCTGCCGGTGGGCCACTGGCCACCGCGTTGACCCCGGTGTACCCGACGGTGGCCGGTTTGCCCCAGGCCTACCTGCGTCGGGCCGTGGACGCTGGGCTGGCGCGTGCCGAGTTGGTCGACACCATCCCCTCGGTGTATTTGAGCCAAATTGGCCTGCAGCCCAAGTGGAATATGCGCCAATCGCTCTCTTTTTTGCACCACCCGACGCCCGACGTGACGCTGGCCGCGCTGCAGGACCACAGCCACCCGGCCTGGCAGCGGCTCAAGGCCGAGGAGTTGCTGGCGCAGCAGCTCTCGCAATTGCAGGCCAAACGCGAGCGCGCGGTCTTGCGCGCACCCGCGCTGACAACGGACGAGGCGCTTGCTTTGTCACCGCTCCCGCAGGGTGAAGGCAGCGGCCACCCCGCGCGCCAGCCGCTTTATGAGCGCCTGCTGGCCACCCTGCCGTTTGCGCTGACCGGCGCCCAGCGTCGCGTTTGCGAAGAAATCACCCATGACCTGCACCAGACCATCCCGATGCACCGCCTGTTGCAGGGTGATGTCGGTTCCGGCAAAACCGTGGTGGCGGCATTGGCGGCGGCGGTGTGTATCGACGCCGGTTGGCAGTGTGCGCTGATGGCCCCCACCGAAATTTTGGCGACACAACACTTTGCCAAGCTGGTGGCCTGGCTGCATCCGCTGGGTATCACCGTGGCCTGGCTTACCGGCAGCCAGAAGGCCAAGGAGCGGCGCGAGATGCTGGCGCTGATCGCCAGCGGCCATGCGCAGCTGGTGGTGGGCACCCACGCCATCATCCAGGACAAGGTGCAATTCCATCGGCTGGCGCTGGCCATCATCGACGAACAACACCGCTTTGGTGTGGCCCAGCGCCTGGCCTTGCGGGGCAAGCTGGTCGATGCGCTGGAGCCCCACCTTTTGATGATGACGGCGACGCCGATCCCACGCACGCTGGCCATGAGTTATTACGCTGATCTGGACGTGTCTACCATTGACGAGCTGCCGCCCGGGCGCACACCGATCATCACCAAGGTGGTCAACGACGCCCGCCGTGACGAGGTGGTGGCACGCATCCGGGGCCAGATTGCCGAGGGGCGGCAGATTTACTGGGTCTGCCCGCTGATCGAGGAAAGCGAGGCGCTGGACCTGCGCAACGCCACCGAGACCCACGCCCAGCTCAGCGCCGCGCTGCCCGGGGTGATGGTGGGCCTGCTGCATTCGCGCATGCCGGTGGCCGAGAAGCGGGCTGTGATGGACCTGTTCACCAGTGGCCAGATGGGGGTGCTGGTCAGTACCACGGTGATTGAGGTCGGGGTGGATGTGCCCAATGCCAGCCTGATGGTGATCGAACATGCCGAGCGTTTCGGCCTGAGCCAATTGCACCAGCTGCGCGGCCGGGTCGGGCGCGGTGCGGCGGCCTCGGCCTGTGTGCTGCTGTACTCCACCGGCGACGCACCGCGCCTGAGTGAAACCGCGCGTGAGCGGCTGCGTGCCATGGCCGAGAGCAACGACGGCTTCGAGATCGCCCGGCGCGACCTCGAGATCCGTGGCCCCGGCGAATTCATGGGTGCGCGCCAGTCGGGCGCGGCGCTGCTGCGTTTTGCCGATGTGGTGGCCGACGCGGGCCTGCTGGCCTGGGCGCGGGAGCTGGCACCTGTGATGCTGGACCAGCACCCGGCGCTGGCCCAGCAGCATGTGCTGCGCTGGCTCGGTGGCAAGGCCGAGTTTCTGAAGGCCTGATGGGGGCTGCCCCGCCTCTTGATTCAGCCCAAAAGCAAGCCACCATTCTGATAAGACAATAGCGCCATGACCCTGACTGAACTCAAATACATCGTGGCGGTGGCGCGTGAGCGACATTTTGGCAAAGCCGCCGAAGCATGCTACGTGTCGCAACCCACCTTGTCGGTGGCGGTGAAGAAGCTCGAGGAAGAACTCGATGTGAAGCTGTTTGAGCGCAGCGCCAACGAGGTGGCCGTGACCGCGCTGGGCGAGGACATCGTTCGCCAAGCGCAAATTGTGTTGGTGCAGGCCGCAACCATCAAGGAAATCGCCAAGCGCGGCAAAAACCCGCTGGTTGGCGCGCTGACCCTGGGGGTGATCTATACCATCAGCCCGTATTTGCTGCCCGCGCTGGTGCGCCAGGTGATCGAGCACACGCCCGAGATGCCGCTGATGCTGCAGGAAAACTTAACTGCCAAGCTGCTCGACATGTTGCGCACTGGCGAGATTGATTGCGCCATCCTGGCTGAGCCTTTTCCCGACGCCGGGCTGGCGTTGGCGCCGCTGTATGACGAGCCCTTCATGGCGGCCGTGCCGACCCACCACCCGCTGGCCAGTCAGGACTCGGTGACCAGTGAACAGCTCAAGAACGAGACCATGCTGCTGTTGGGCGCTGGCCACTGTTTTCGTGACCATGTGCTGGAGGTTTGCCCCGAGTTCGCGCGTTTTTCGGCCAATGCCGAGGGCATCCGCAAGAGTTTTGAAGGTTCGTCGCTGGAAACCATCAAACACATGGTGGCCGCAGGCATGGGTGTCACGCTGGTGCCCCGCCTGAGTGTGCCCAAGGAGGCGCTGGAGCCCAGCTCGAAACGCAAACGCGATGAGGAGCCGTTCATCAAGTACCTGCCGTTCGCCGGTGACGCGCCGACGCGCAGGGTGGTGCTGGCCTGGCGGCGCAGTTTCACCCGCTACGAGGCGATTGCCGCGCTGCGCAACGCTATTTATGCCTGCGAATTACCTGGTGTATCGCGGCTTTCCTGAACCAGCCATTGAGGGTGTGCGTGTGAGTTTTCTGCAGAAGAAGTTGAGTCTTTACCTGGATCTGATCCGCTGGAGTCGGCCTGCGGGCTGGCTGCTGTTGTTGTGGCCCACGCTGGGGGCGTTGTGGGTGGCGGCGGGCGGTTTTCCCGGCTGGCATTTGTTGGCGGTGTTTGTGCTGGGCACGGTGTTGATGCGCAGCGCCGGATGCTGCATCAACGATGTGGCTGACCGCGAATTTGACCGGCACGTCAAACGCACCGCCAACCGGCCGGTCACCAGCGGGGTGGTGTCGGTGAAAGAGGCGCTGGGTGTGGGCGCGGTGCTGGCGCTGGTGTCGTTTGCACTGGTGCTGACCACCAATGGGCTCACCGTGGCGCTGTCGTTTGCCGCGCTGGCCGTGACCTTGATTTACCCCTACGCCAAGCGCTGGGTGTCGATGCCGCAGGCGGTGCTGGGCGTGGCGTTTGGCATGGGGATTCCGATGGCGTTTGCCGCGGTGCAAGGCCAGGTGCCGACGCTGGCCTGGGTGCTGATGTTGGGCAATCTGGCCTGGGTGCTGGCCTACGACACCGAATACGCCATGGTGGACCGCGACGATGACCTGAAGATCGGCATCCAAACCTCGGCCATCACGCTGGGCCGGTTCGACGTGCCAGCGGTGGTGCTGTTCTACCTGATCTTCATCGTGCTTTGGACTCTGGCGTTGCGACCCGAGGGGCTGGGCGCGATCTACATGGTGGGGATCGGCCTGGCGCTGGCGCAGGTGGTGTGGCATTTCACCCTGATCCGCGGGCGCAGCCGGGACGGCTGTTTCAAGGCGTTCCGGCTCAACCACTGGCTGGGCGCCACCGTGTTTGCCGGGGTGATGCTGGGCTACGCGCTGCGTTAGTTGTCCCGACTCGCCCGCCAGTCACATCACCTATTGCCGAATCCACCCGGACACCTCCCATGCCAGACTCTGAACAAAGCGCCTTCAAGGGCAAGACCGGCTGGCGCCGGATTGTGAACGCTGCGGGTTATTCCGTGGACGGCTTGAAGGCCGCCTGGTCGGGTGAGGCGGCCTTTCGCCAGGTCTGTCTGCTGGCTGCCATCGGGGTGGCTGTGATGCTGTGGCTGCCGTTGCCAGCGCTGTCGCGCATGGTCCTGGTTTTTGCCCACCTGTTCAGCATCGTGGTGGAGTTGCTCAACTCGGCCGTGGAGGCGGCGGTGGATCACACCTCGCTGGACCGGCACCCGCTGGCCAAGCGCGCCAAGGATCTGGGCAGTGCGGCCCAGATGGTCAGCCTGGTGATCATCGCCCTGGTGTGGGGCTTGGCCTTGCTGGGGTAACTCAGGCCACGCCGAATTCGTTGCCGAGTTTTTTGGCGCGCTCGCGGGCGGCGTACATGGCATCGATGAACAGGGCGCGCACGTCGTTGTCTTCCATGCTGGCAATGGCTGCCGCCGTGGTGCCGCCTTTGGAGGTGACGCGCTGACGCAGTACCTGGGGTGAGTCGGCGGAGGTCTTGGCCAGCCCACTGGCACCAGCGAATGTGGCCACAGCCAGCTGGTGCGCCTGTTCGCGGCTCAAACCCATCTCGGTGCCGGCCATGGTCATGGCTTCCATGAAATAGAACACATAGGCCGGGCCGGAGCCCGACAGTGCGGTGACCACGTCCAGCTGGTCTTCGGCGTCCATCCAGAGAAACTCGCCCGTGGTGGCCATCACCTGCTCAACGCGTGCCCGGTCTGCCGCCGAGGCACCTGCGCGGGCAAACAGCCCGCTGATGCCCTGACCCACCAGCGCGGGCGTGTTGGGCATGGCACGCACGATGCGGTCGCTGCCCAGCCATGCGGCCATGCTGTCGGTGCGAATGCCGGCTGCCACACTCAGGTGCAGCGCATGCGCCGTGAAAGGCGCCGTGGCCAGGGCCGCGTCCTTGAATGTTTGCGGTTTGACCGCCCACACCACCAGACCTGCAGCGGTCAGGGCGTCGCTGGCTTGCGCTTGCGCAGTCACGTCAAAACTCTTCAGCAGCTGGTCACGCGCCTCTTGCGAGGGCTCGACCACGTCGATGTTTTGCGGTGACACGCCCTGTTGGATCAGTCCGCCGATGATGGCTTGGGCCATGTTGCCGCCGCCAATAAATGCAATGCGCTCGCTCATAGTGGTGTGCGGTTCCAGACCGCTTGTCAATTGTGAAAGCGCCGAGTCTAATCAATTGCGCTGACAACCTGTCAATTTTTCGTTACACCTGGTCTGAGGCATCGCATGCGCGAGCCCGACATGGGGCCACCAAGGTGTTGGCGGGCGTCACGGCGGGGATCTGGCTGGGTGCCAAGTCCAGCGCATGGATCTGGCGAATAATGCGGACGTTCATTCTCCTCATCACGCCAAGCATGCCCACTTTACCGTCGCCCTTGCCCACCCACCGTGCCGATCTGCTGCAGCGCCTGGGACAGCCGGAGCCATACGACATCGCCATCGTGGGTGGTGGTGCGACCGGCCTGGGTGTGGCGCTGGACGCTGCCGCACGCGGCCTGCGCGTGGTGTTGATCGATTCGCACGACTTCGCCGAAGGCACCTCATCGCGCTCGACCAAGCTGGTGCACGGTGGTGTGCGTTATCTCGGGCAGGGCAATATCGCCCTGGTGCAAGAGGCGCTGCACGAGCGCACGCTGCTGTTGAAGAATGCGCCGTATCTGGCGCAACCCCTGCCGTTTGTTTTGCCTGCTTACAACTGGTGGGAGCTGCCGTTTTACGGCACCGGGCTGAAGATGTACGACGTGCTGGCCGGGCGCGCGGGTTTGGGGCACACCGAGCTGTTGAGCCGCGCGCAAACGCTCAGGTACCTGCCGACCTTGCGACCGCAAGGCCTGAAAGGTGGCATCAAATACTGGGACGGGCAATTTAACGACGCCCGTTTGGCGATCGTGCTGGCGCGCACGGCGGCCGCCCACGGCGCGCTGCTGGTCAACTATTGCCGCGCTACCGAGTTGATCTACGAACACGGCAAAGTGTCCGGGGTGGTAAGTCAAGATCAGTTGTCAGGCCAGCTTTTTCACATCCGCAGCCGCTGCGTGGTCAATGCCACCGGTGTCTGGGTGGATGAGTTGCGCCAGAAAGATGGTGCCGCGGTGCCAGGAAGCTCTGGTGGTGTGACTCAGGCCATGGTGGCACCCAGCCAGGGCATCCACATGGTGGTGGATCGTTCGTTTCTGGATGCCAAGGTGGCGCTGATGGTGCCCAAGACCGAGGACGGGCGGGTTTTGTTTGCCGTGCCTTGGCTGGGCAAGGTCATCCTGGGAACCACCGATACCCCGCGCCATGATTTGTCCCGCACCCCGCTGCCGTTTGCCGAAGAAGTTGACTTCATCCTGCGCGAATCGGCCCGTTATCTGCGCCGGGCACCATCGCGCTCAGATGTAAAAAGTGTCTGGGTTGGCCTGCGCCCGCTGGTCAAGCCGGTGCAGGTTGACGGCAACAACACCAAGGCGTTGAGCCGCGAGCACACCATTGTGGTCAGCCGCAGTGGCCTGGTAACCGTGACGGGTGGCAAGTGGACGACCTACCGCGCGATGGCCGAAGATGTGCTCGAAAAGTGTGCGCAACAGCGCCTGATCACGCCGGGCAAGCGCGGTCTAACTGCTGGCTTGCGTTTGGTGGGGGTGAGTACCACCGATGCGGTTCGGTCAATGGCAGATGAGCCAGGTTGGCATTCCTATGGTTCGGAGCAGGCCTACATCCAGTCGCTGCCCGGTGCAGACGATGAACTCAGTCGAGGTTTCACGCAAGCCATGGTGCGTTTTGCCGCCCGGCATGAATACGCGATGACAGTCGAAGACGTGCTGGCACGCCGTTCGCGCCTGCTGTTTCTGGATGCACACCTCGCCAGCGAACTGGCACCACGGGTGGGAGAAGTTTTGCAAACCGAAACGGGCGTCGATCCCCAAGTGGACACCTTCAAAGCGCTGGCGACGCAATATTTGCTGAAATCCAGCAAAAACATTTGATCTGCCTCTGCTTTTGGTGCATAATTCAGGGCTTCGCTTGAAAAAGTACGAAGTGTCTGCCCAAAGCTGACGGTGTGAGTGGTTCACGCTGAGTGCAACGGGCCCAAGACTGACTGGCAAGACATTTGCGTTGTGCAAATGAATTTCTGGTGCAAGTTGGGAATAAACAAATGATCCAAACCGAATCTCGACTCGAAGTCGCCGACAACACCGGTGCGAAGTCCGTTCTGTGCATCAAGGTGCTGGGCGGATCCAAGCGTCGCTACGCCAGCGTTGGCGACATTATCAAAGTGAGCATCAAAGAAGCTGCGCCGCGTGGACGCGTCAAAAAAGGCGATGTTTACAGTGCTGTGGTGGTTCGCACTGCCAAGGGCATCCGTCGCAGTGATGGCTCGCTGGTTAAGTTTGACGGCAATGCTGCCGTGCTGCTCAATGCCAAGTTGGAGCCGATTGGCACCCGCATCTTTGGACCGGTGACGCGTGAGTTGCGCACTGAGAAGTTCATGAAGATCGTGTCCTTGGCCCCTGAAGTTTTGTAAGGACATCTCATGAACAAAATTCGCAAAGGCGACGATGTCATCGTGCTCACCGGGCGCGATAAAGGCAAGCGCGGCAAAGTGTCGCTGCGCACAGACGACGCTCACCTCGTGGTGGACGGTGTCAACACGGTCAAGAAGCATGCTAAGCCCAACCCGATGAAGGGTGAGGCTGGTGGTATTGTTGAAAAAACCATGCCGATCCATCAGTCCAATGTGGCCATCTTTAATGCGGCAACAGGCAAGGCTGATCGGGTTGGTATCAAGACGCAGGCTGATGGCAAACGTGTACGCGTTTACAAGTCCAGCGGCGAAGAAATCAAGGTGGCATGAACATGGCTCGTTTGCAACAACTCTATCGCGAAAAATTGGCGCCTGAACTGGTGGCCAAGTTTGGTTACAAGTCGCCCATGGAAGTGCCTCGCCTGACCAAGATCACCTTGAACATGGGTGTGAGTGAAGCGGTCGCTGACAAAAAAGTGATGGATCACGCTGTGTCTGATTTGACAAAGATTGCAGGTCAAAAGCCTGTGGTGACGATGTCCAAGAAGGCGATTGCGGGTTTCAAGATCCGTGAGAACCAGGCTATTGGTTGCATGGTGACGTTGCGCGGTGCGCAAATGTATGAATTCCTGGATCGCTTTGTCACTGTGGCTCTGCCGCGTGTTCGCGACTTCCGTGGTATTTCCGGTCGGTCTTTTGATGGCCGCGGCAACTACAACATCGGCGTCAAAGAGCAGATCATTTTCCCTGAGATTGAGTATGACAAGGTTGATGCCTTGCGCGGCCTCAACATCAGCATCACAACAACGGCCAAAACTGACGACGAGTGCAAAGCACTGCTCGCAGGTTTCCGTTTCCCCTTCAAGAACTGAGGTGATCTGTGGCTAAGATGGCTTTAATCGAGCGCGAGCTCAAGCGAGACAAACTGGTTGCCAAGTATGCCAAGAAGCATGCGGAACTGAAGGCGATCGCTGGCGATGCCAAGCGTACGGACGAAGAGCGTGCTGCTGCTCGTCTCGGCTTGCAAATGTTGCCGCGCAATGCCAACCCAACGCGTCAGCGTAACCGTTGTGCAATTACGGGTCGTCCACGTGGCACCTTTGCACAGTTCGGCTTGGCTCGGGCAAAAATTCGTGAAATGGCCTTTGCTGGGGAAATCCCTGGCATGGTCAAGGCTAGCTGGTAAGCGGCAGGAGACATAGATATGAGTATGAGTGATCCTATTGCCGATCTGTTGACGCGCATTCGCAATGCGCAGATGGTTGCCAAGACGTCTGTTCGCGTGCCTTCCTCCAAGGTGAAGGTGGCGATTTCCCAAGTCCTGAAGGATGAAGGTTATATCGATGACTTCAAGGTCAATACGGTTGATGGCAAGCAAGAGCTTGAAATCTCCCTCAAGTACTACGCCGGTCGCCCGGTGATTGAGCGCATTGAGCGCGTCAGTCGCCCTGGTTTGCGTGTGTATCGTGGCAGCGATGCCATTCCCCAAGTCCAGAACGGGCTGGGTGTCGCCATTGTCACAACACCCAAAGGTGTGATGACTGATCGCAAGGCGCGTGCTACCGGTGTCGGTGGTGAAGTGCTTTGCTACGTCGCCTGATGCGTGACATTTAGGAGTAATAAAACATGTCTCGTATTGGAAAAATGCCGGTTGCCATTCCTGCTGGAGTGGAAGTGGTTTTGTCTGAGCATCAAGTCAGTGTCAAGGGTGCCGGTGGTCTGCTGTCTCTGACTCAAAACAACCTGGTCAAAGTGACCAATGAAGGCGGAAAAATCAGCTTCACCGCGGCCAATGAGTCCCGTGAAGCAGATGCCATGTCGGGTACGTTCCGTCAGTTGGTCAACAACATGGTGGTGGGTGTCAGCAAGGGTTTTGAGAAAAAGCTGACGTTGATTGGCGTGGGTTACAAGGCTCAGGCTCAAGGCAACAAGCTCAATCTGGTGGTGGGTTACTCGCACCCGGTGAACAAGGATATGCCTGAAGGTATCACTGTCGCTACGCCTACACCTACTGAAATATTGATCAAAGGTGCTGACCGTCAGCGTGTCGGTCAGGTGGCTGCTGAGATCCGTGCGATTCGTCCGCCTGAGCCTTACAAAGGCAAGGGCATTCGGTACGCGGACGAAAAAGTCGCGATCAAAGAAACCAAGAAGAAATAAGGAGCTGCACTATGTTGACCAAAAAAGAACAGCGTCTTCGCAGAGCCCGTCAGACTCGTATTCGGATTGCCAATCAGGGTGTTGCCCGTTTGACAGTCAATCGCACCAACTTGCACATTTACGCAAGTGTGATTTCTGGCGACGGATCCAAAGTCATCGCAACGGCTTCCACAGCCGAGGCCGAAGTTCGTCAGTCCTTGGGTGGTTCTGGCAAAGGCGGTAACGTGGCTGCCGCACAAGTGATTGGTAAGCGTGTGGCTGAAAAAGCCAAGGCTGCCGGTGTCGAGAAAGTTGCCTTTGATCGGGCAGGGTTTGCGTACCACGGCCGCGTCAAAGCGTTGGCTGATGCGGCACGCGAAGCTGGCTTGCAGTTCTAAGCAGATCGGAAATTAAGATGGCTAAAGTACAAGCGAAGATGCAGGGTAAGGCTGAGGGTCCTGAGGACGGTTTGCGCGAGAAAATGATCGCGATCAACCGGGTGACCAAGGTCGTCAAGGGTGGTCGTATCCTTGGCTTTGCAGCACTCACGGTGGTGGGTGATGGCGACGGCACGGTCGGAATGGGCAAGGGGAAATCCAAGGAAGTTCCCGCTGCTGTGCAGAAGGCGATGGAAGAAGCGCGCCGCAACATGACCAAAGTGGCCTTGAAAAACGGCTCGATTCACCACAAGGTGATGGGTCAGCACGGTGCAGCCTCGGTCATGATGGCCCCGGCTCCCAAGGGAACCGGCATCATTGCCGGCGGTCCGATGCGCGCTGTGTTTGAAGTCGTCGGTATCACCGACATCGTCGCCAAGAGCCACGGCTCCAGCAACCCCTACAACATGGTTCGTGCCACGCTTGACGCGCTGTCACACGCCACAACGCCATCGGTGGTCGCTGCTAAACGCGGCAAGACTGTCGAAGAGCTGTTTGTCTGATCGGAGATTCCCTATGACAACCGAGAAAAAAGTAACAGTTCAACTGGTACGTAGCCCGATTGGATGCGCTGCATCGCACCGAGCAACCGTCCGTGGGCTGGGTCTTCGCAAGATGCGCAGTACCAGCGAGCTGGTGGATACGCCTGAAGTGCGTGGCATGATTAACAAGATCAGTTACCTGGTCAAGGTGCTCTAAGAGGTTCATGATGGAATTGAATGGCATTAAGCCCGCCGATGGCGCGAAGCATTACAAGCGTCGTGTCGGTCGTGGCATCGGTTCTGGTCTCGGCAAAACTGCCGGCCGCGGACACAAGGGTCAGAAATCACGTGCTGGCGGCTACCACAAGGTTGGCTTTGAAGGCGGTCAGATGCCTATGCAGCGGCGTTTGCCCAAACGTGGTTTCAAATCAGCTTTGTTGAAGTTCAACGGCGAAGTGACGCTGACAGCGCTGAATTTGCTCGATGTTGCTGAGGTCAACCTGGTTGTGCTCAAGCAAGCTGGTTTGGTTGGCGAACTGGTCAAGGTGGTGAAAGTCATCAAGACTGGCGAGATCACCAAGGCTGTCAAGCTGTCGGGTATCGGCGCGACTGCGGCTGCCAAGCTGGCGATTGAAGCCGCTGGTGGGTCGTTGGTTTAATTCAGCTCGCGAGAAAACTGCACGTGGCAACCAGTTCAGCATCCGCAGCGAAAGCAGATAAGTATGGCGACTTGCGTCGCCGGCTGATTTTTCTGCTGTTGGCGTTGGTCGTCTACCGAGTAGGCGCACATATTCCGGTGCCAGGTATCGATGCGGCGCAACTGCAACAGTTTTTCAAGGGCCAGCAAGGCGGTATCCTGGGCATGTTCAACATGTTCTCCGGGGGGGCATTGTCCCGTTTTACCATTTTTGCCCTGGGAATCATGCCCTATATTTCTGCATCGATCATTATGCAGTTGATGGGTTATGTTCTCCCTGCCTTTGAGCAGTTGAAAAAAGAGGGCGAGGCTGGTCGGCGAAAAATTACGCAGTACACCCGCTACGGCACGTTGGGTTTGGCGCTGTTTCAATCGCTTGGTATCGCTGTTGCTTTGGAGAGTTCTGCTGGTTTGGTTATCTCTCCAGGTTTTGGCTTCCGGGTAACTGCTGTGGTGTCGCTGACTGCTGGTACCTTGTTCCTCATGTGGCTGGGTGAGCAAATCACTGAGCGTGGACTGGGTAACGGGATATCGATCATTATTTTTGGTGGTATTGCTGCCGGTCTGCCTAGTGCCATTGGTGGGTTGCTGGAACTTGTTAGAACCGGTGCCATGAGCATCATTGCTTCGTTGTTCATCGTTGTATTGGTCGCACTGGTGACGTACTTCGTAGTTTTTGTGGAACGTGGTCAGCGAAAGATTCTTGTGAATTACGCCCGGCGGCAGGTTGGCAACAAGGTTTATGGCGGTCAGTCCTCCCATTTGCCTCTGAAGCTGAATATGGCTGGTGTGATACCGCCCATCTTCGCTTCATCCATCATCCTGTTGCCTGCGACTGTTGTTGGTTGGTTCAGTGCCGGTGATTCAATGCGCTGGTTGAAGGATATCGCTGGGTCGTTGTCGCCAGGTCAGCCGCTTTACGTAATGTTCTATGCTGCCGCCATTATTTTCTTTTGCTTTTTCTACACTGCACTGGTGTTCAATAGCAAGGAGACGGCGGACAACTTGAAGAAGAGTGGTGCGTTTGTGCCCGGTATTCGTCCGGGAGAAAACACCGCCAAATACATTGACAAGATATTGCTTCGGTTAACCTTTATCGGTGCGATCTATATCACGCTGGTTTGTTTGTTGCCAGAGTTCTTGATCTTGAAGTACAACGTGCCTTTCTATTTCGGTGGAACATCGTTGCTTATTATTGTTGTGGTGACAATGGATTTCATGGCCCAGGTTCAGAACTATCTGATGTCTCAGCAGTATGAATCTTTACTAAAGAAGGCTAATTTCAAGGCTTCTTGAGATGATGATTTATGGCAAAAGATGACGTTATTCAGATGCAGGGTGAGATTGTTGAAAATCTTCCCAATGCGACATTCAGGGTGAAGCTTGAAAATGGACACATCGTGCTGGGTCACATTTCAGGGAAAATGAGGATGCATTACATCCGAATTCTTCCTGGTGACAAAGTCACGGTGGAGTTGACGCCTTACGACTTGTCCAGGGCTCGGATTGTGTTCCGCGCAAAATAGGTAACATCAGTTTGAAATTGTTTAGGAGAATGAAATGAAGGTTTCGGCTTCGGTTAAGAAAATTTGCCGTAACTGCAAGATTATTCGGCGCAAGGGTGTTGTTCGCGTGATTTGTACTGATCCGCGTCACAAACAGCGCCAGGGTTAATTGCAAGAGTTATAGAGGAACAAAATGGCACGTATCGCTGGTATCAATATTCCGCCACAAAAGCACTCTGAAATTGGTTTGACAGCCATTTTCGGTGTCGGGCGCAGTCGCGCACGCAAGATCTGTGAAGCCTGTGGGATCGATTATTCCAAGAAGATCAAAGATCTCTCGGATGCAGAGTTGGAGAAGTTGCGCGACGAAGTCGGCAAGTTCACCATTGAAGGTGACTTGCGTCGTGAGACCACGATGAACATCAAGCGACTGATGGACATCGGTTGCTACCGTGGTTTCCGCCATCGTCGCGGCTTGCCATTGCGTGGCCAGCGTACGCGCACCAACGCCCGCACTCGCAAGGGTCCGCGCAAGGCCGCACAGTCGCTCAAGAAATAAACTGATTGAAGGATAACCATGGCAAAAGCTCCCGCCAATAACGCTGCGCAACGTGTCCGCAAGAAAGTTCGTAAGAACGTTGCCGACGGAATTGCGCACGTGCATGCATCGTTTAACAACACCATCATCACGATCACTGACAGGCAGGGCAATTCGTTGTCTTGGGCGTCTTCTGGTGGACAGGGTTTCAAGGGTTCACGCAAGTCGACGCCATTTGCCGCACAGGTTGCGTCAGAGGTCGCTGGTCGCGCTGCGATTGAGCAGGGCATCAAGAATCTTGATGTTGAAATCAAAGGTCCAGGGCCTGGTCGCGAGTCGTCTGTCCGCGCACTGGCTGCATTGGGAATCCGGATCAACATGATTGCTGATGTGACTCCCGTACCGCACAACGGTTGCCGCCCTCAAAAGCGTCGTCGTATCTAAAATTCCCCTCCCAAGCCCACCGCCGCGGTCATGCCGCGGCTCCCGCATTTGCGGAAGATGATTAAAAGGATATTCAAGTGGCACGTTACCTAGGCCCCAAGGCCAAACTCTCTCGCCGTGAAGGCACTGACCTGTTTTTGAAGAGCGCACGTCGCTCTATCGCCGACAAGGCCAAGTTCGACTCCAAGCCCGGCCAACATGGTCGCACCTCTGGCGCCCGCACGTCCGATTTCGGTTTGCAGCTGCGTGAGAAACAAAAAGTCAAGCGCATGTATGGCGTGCTGGAAAAGCAGTTCCGCCGCTATTTCGAAGAGGCCGATCGGCGCAAAGGCAACACGGGCTCGAACCTGTTGGCTTTGCTGGAAACGCGGCTCGATAACGTCGTTTATCGGATGGGATTTGGCTCAACACGTGCAGAGGCGCGTCAGTTGGTCTCCCACAAGGCTATTCTGGTGAATGGTAAGCCGGTCAATATCCCGTCGTATATGGTCAAGGTGGGAGACGTCCTCGCCGTGCGTGAAAAATCTGCGAAGCAAAACCGCGTGGTTGAAGCTTTACAGTTGGCGCAGCAGGTCGGTATGCCCGCTTGGGTTGATGTCAACCTTGAAAAAGCTCAAGGCGTTTTCAAGGCGGTTCCGGATCGGGACCAGTTTGCGGCTGATGTGAACGAGTCGTTGATCGTCGAGTTGTACTCGCGCTAACCCGGTTCTTGGGTTTGAGATGCAGGCCCCTTGGGGCCTCTGTTCGTCTAGTCAGCCTTACCGATGTAACGAGTCGGGGGTATTGAGAGGAAATTTCATGCAAAGTAGTTTGTTAAAGCCAAAGACGGTCCAGGTCGAGCAGCTGTCAGCGCATCGGGCAAAAGTGGTTTTGGAGCCGTTCGAGCGTGGCTATGGGCACACCCTCGGTAATGCCTTGCGTCGTGTGCTGTTATCGTCCATGCCGGGCTATGCGCCCACAGAGGTCACGATTGCGGGTGTGCTGCACGAGTATTCTTCGATTGATGGCGTGCATGAAGATGTGGTCAACATTTTGCTCAACCTGAAGGGCGTTGTTTTCAAGTTGCACAACCGTGATGAAGTGACACTGAGTCTTCGTAAGGATGCTGAAGGTGTTGTCTCTGCGGGTGACATCCAAACGCCCCATGACGTGGAGATTGTCAATCCGGACCATGTGATCGCAAATTTGGCTGCTGGCGGCAAGCTCGATATGCAGATCAAGGTTGAAAAGGGTCGTGGTTACGTACCCGGCACGGTGCGTCGTCACGGCGATGAGTCCTCCAAGTCGATTGGGCGTATTGTTCTCGACGCGTCGTTTTCCCCAGTTCGGCGGGTGAGTTACACGGTCGAGAGCGCTCGCGTGGAACAGCGCACCGATCTGGATAAGCTGATTCTTGATATCGAGACCAACGGTGCTATTTCTGCTGAAGACGCAGTCCGTGCATCTGCCAAGATTCTGGTCGAACAACTGGCTGTCTTTGCACAACTCGAAGGCGGTGACATTGATGCCATCGTGTCGCCATCATCGCGTGGTAATGCGCAGTTTGATCCGGTCTTGTTGCGCCCGGTTGACGAGCTTGAGTTAACGGTTCGGTCGGCTAACTGCCTCAAGGCAGAAAACATTTATTACATCGGTGATCTGATCCAGCGTACTGAGAACGAGTTGTTGAAGACGCCGAACCTGGGACGCAAGTCTCTGAACGAGATCAAGGAAGTTTTGGCTTCGAGAGGCCTGACCCTTGGCATGAAGTTGGAAAGCTGGCCTCCGGCTGCCCTCGAAAAGCGTTGATTCAACGCGCCCCAGGCAGTACCTGATACGGCTGTCTGATATATAAATTAAGGAAATTACCATGCGTCACGGACTTGGATTACGTAAACTCAACCGCACTTCCTCTCATCGGTTGGCGATGCTTCGCAACATGATGAACTCGCTCATTGAGCATGAGGTTATCAAGACAACTTTGCCGAAGGCAAAGGAACTCCGCCGAGTGGTAGAGCCCATGATTACGTTGGCCAAGGAGCCAACCGTTGCGAATCGTCGTTTGGCGTTTGATCGTCTGCGTGATCGTGACAGCGTGGTTAAACTTTTCAACGACCTTGGTCCCCATTTCAAGGCCCGTCCAGGCGGTTACACACGAATTTTGAAAATGGGCTATCGCGTTGGTGACAACGCGCCAATGGCCCTTGTTGAACTGGTTGATCGTGGTACTTCGGCGCAGGCGCCTGAAACAGCTTCGGAATAGGTTATAATCTCTAGATACCGCGCGATGGAGCAGTCTGGTAGCTCGTTGGGCTCATAACCCAAAGGTCGGAGGTTCAAATCCTTCTCGCGCAACCAATAAAATCAAGCACTTAGCTTGAACAAACGCCCACTTCAAGTGGGCGTTTTGCTTTGTGCCCATTCCGTGCCCAAGTTGTGCCCGTGCTGTGCCCGTGCTGTGCCCACGAATTTTTGTAGCATCGGCAAATTGACCATTGGGCTTTTGTTTACAAGCAAACAACATTGCTCCGTGTGGAGGGTGTCTCTCGAACGGCGCTTTTACTTTTGCGACTTTACGATTCCCCCGCGTCGAGTTGATTTGTAACCGAATTGACGTGTCAAAAGACCGTTGTCGACCCAAAGTGGAAGTACAGACTCCCGAACTTATGGCCCAAAAGCAGTCATAGGATTGGTGTGCCACCACATCTAGGTAGCTGACGGGTTTGCGTCCTTAACGGAGTCGAGGGCAACCTCGAACCGCCGCCCATTTGTGGATATCTCGGGCGGGGTAGGTGAAACAATTGAGTCAATTTAGGGTCGACCCTCACGGTGGGTCTAATTTAAGTCGACGCCAACACGCAGCCGCACTTCTTAAATTTCTTGCCAGAACCGCAAGGGCAGGGTTCATTGCGCCCGATCTTGACCCCGGCGGAAATCGGCTTGCTCCTTTTGATTGCCTGAGCATGCCCTCCCGAGCGCCACGGCTGTATCGGATTGGCCTTGATTTCCGCGATCAGCTGACGTTGGTTCGCGAGGGTCATGCGAGCCTCGGGTGCCAGGCCGGTCGCATAAGCCTGAAGCCGCTCCATCTCCCTCTCGGCCTCTGAGTAGTTGCCGCAGTAGGCCAGAACGACCGCATACTGCGCGCGGACATCCAAGTGCCGGTTCAGCAGCTGGTTGTTCACGACCACTGGCATGACGTGCTGCTCAAGAATCTCACGCGCGCCCAGAAAATCATGTCGTGCGACGAACTCGTCAGCGAGGTCTTGTCCGACACGTATGAGCGAGTCGATGGCGCCGGCGATGGCGTAGAACTTCATGGCATGGATTCGCGCGAAAGGCGCGAGCACATGCAACTTGCCCGCCACCATGGCCTTGAGTTCGAGCGCATCCGCGAGTCGCTTGATGTCCGCGTGATCTCGTCCCGGCTTGTTGATAAGCGCCCAGAGCGCGGCTTGCTTCGCGCCGAGAACCTGCTCGGGCCGAATGCCGAGAACCGAGAACGTCTCGTCGATCACCTGTTCGACCACCCTCATCGCGCTTTCGTAGCACTCAAGGCGAAAGAGCGCCGCTGCCGCGTTGTAGAGGAAGACACGTCGGTGGACAGGCTTGTCCGGCAATCGGCTGTCCAGCTCGCGAATCGCGCGCCGAACCCCCTCTTCGTCACCTTGATTCGAGAAATGGAGCATGCGCTTCATCAGGAAGGACAGAACTTCGTCCTCACCGAGCACGCCGCTGTCGATCAATTGCTCCATCGCCGCCAACCTAGGAGCCAGACGATCCATGCGCCCGAGCTTCATGTCCGAGAAGACAAGGCCATCGAGAGCCCAATACCGCTGCTCCGGATCTGACCCGTCCTTGGCGATCAGTGCCTCCAGGTCGTGCCAGACCTCTACGGCAATGCCCATCTCATGGAACATCTCTTCCCCGACGAGGTCCACCAGCGTCTTGACGTCCCCTGTCGCCAGCAGCAACCGCGTGTAGAGCGATAAGCGCGCCGTGTTGCGATTACGCTCGAACGCCTCGACCATCAGGTCCTTGAGGGCAACGCGAGCCCGTGATGCGACCTCTGCGGGCATGCCTGACAGGTGCTGACTCCCGACAACACGGATGGCGTCATGCAGTCGGATCTCCTTGTTGCCGTAGACCTCCACGACCCCAGCGGCTCGCAATGCCCGGATCACGCCAGCAACCGCTCGCTCGTCCATCTCAAGGGCCGCGTCCAGCAGCTTGTTGATCTCGGCTGGTAGCAGGCCAATATCGGACAGGCTCAGCACCGCGATCGTCTGTTGCGCGGCGTGGGGAAACGCGTCGAATACCTTCGCCAGGATGACCTCTTGCGCGGTCTGGGTCAGGTTGGTCAACGCGTCGACTGCGTCGCACATCTGGTCGATGCGCCCTCCGTACTCTTCGCGAGCAATCGTCGCGGCACTCCTGACGAACAGCGGCATGCCAGCCGTCAGCGTCTTCATACGCCCCATAGTGGCCGCATCACCTCGACATCCCCACGCAGAGGCCGCCGCCGCAACATCGTCGACACCCCACCCATTCAGCGGCTCTCGCCTCAGGCCCAGAAGCGCTTCGATCTCGGCCAATGTCCCCAGCGGTTGCGCCAGGAGCACGAACTTCAGCGCAAACGTGACATCGACCATGCGCTTGAGGCTCTCTGCCGAAACACGATGCACGTTGTCCAGCACGACGATCGGCGAGAGTCCCTCGTGCTTGAGATAGATGTCCAGCTGGCGCAGCGACTCGACACCGGTGGCGCCCGGCAGCAAGACCTTGCGCGCCGCATCCGAACCGGCGCCAGCCAACTTGGCAGCCAGTTCGCGCACCAGCGCGAGGGCGAGGGCCTCCCCCGGCATCTCCGAGCAGTCAAAGTACGCGCAGTTGTGGCTGCTAAAGGTGGCCGTCTGTGACGCCCATGCGGTCTTCCCTGAGCCAGAGAAGCCGGAAATGATTCGGACCCGGGAACTCGGGTCGATTTGAGGTTCGTTCTCCTGTGGACGGTACTGCTCCGGCGGCGCAGGGAAGTCCTGCAGCTGAATCAGGATCTGGTCGAATAGCGACGGCAAATCCGCGATCACGAAGGTGTGATCCGCATGGGGTGCCTCCCCGGCGGCCGCAGCCTGGACGCGTCCAGCCAGTTTCCACACGAGGGAATCAGGTGCTAGCATGGCGAGCGGCACTGTCGTGGCTCGATCAACACACCATGAGACTGCCTCATCAATGTCCGCCCAAGCAGGCGGAAGTTGACCAAGGTCACCAGAACATTCGCGACCAGGCCACAGGATTTCAACGTCGCCTGCCAGCTTTCCAGTCTCGACCTGTTTAACCAAGGATGGTCCTAAGGCGCGGTTGACCACCACTACGAACGTCACTCGGCCCGGCCGCCGGCCCTGCAGGTGCTCTTGCCGCAGCGCGTCGAATCGTTCCAGAGCCGATTTGATGTCCGCCGGAATGAATGGCTTGCCGCGCGTCTTGACCTGGATGTAGGTTCGCCCCGCCGACGTGACGAGTTCGATGTCCTCGTCACGCTCGACCATCACGGAAGTCGCGCCGATCTGCCCTAAAGTAAGAAGACACGCGGCGGCATATAAATGCTGGTACAGGAAGCCGCGGTGCACCGCCTCAATGCGGATCTCTTGGGCCGGATCGAGCGTTTGGGTATGGGTCATATGAGCAAGACGACTTGGTTTCGGGCCTCTCGGGGTGCTTTCGCCAGCGGCAGCTGATCGCCCCGTCTGGAATGTAATCCCTCTTCTGCCGACTTCTAGCGGCGGAGCGAGCCTATAAGTCATTCTGGGAGCTGCCGGCAAGCCGCACGTCAGCGGCCACCGGAGCGATGCGCTCGAAGGCCCCCTTCCTTGTGGCGGTTCTACTCTATATTAGGCGGCTTCAATTCCCAGATGGCGCTGGGCAAAGATTAAGTGCATTACCCGAGGATCCGACGGATGGCAGGACAACGATTGACGGGCGCTGCCGCGCAGGCCGAGGCCATGCGGGCGCTTGCCTTTTCGGGAGTTTGCATCGAATCGTCCCTGGCGCCCTTCGAGCCGAGAAGCACATTCGAGGTCTGGTTCTCGACCTTCCGCGGTATCGAAGAGCTGATCAACCTGCCGGGAGAACTGTGTGGCGAGCCGCTCCTCGAAGAGATTGTGAGTTTGGCCCTGCTTGACATGGGCGGCGTGCTCCAGGCATTTCCATCCATCAAAGCAGGCCTGGAGTCCCGCTTCTCCCGCTTGGTAGCACAACGGCTGGTGCACACGCTCATTCAGCTGCATGCCATCGCCACCTCGTTTGCGGCGCACAAGCTGCCTGCAGCTCGGGAAATTGCGACCGTCGGCACGGCCATCGGCTACTTGCAGTCCCGCCGACGGCATCTGCTGGCCCTCCTTCACACGATTCCCGGCGTTTGCCAGGGAACTCAGCGGATGCAAAAGCTGGACGGCCTCAATCAGTTACTGTACCTGATCGAGACCGCCGGCCTGGGGACAACGTCGATGCATCACAACCTGATGCTGGCACAGGTGCACCCTGACTTCGCTTTGGACGTCGATGAGGTGGGGATCTTGGCAAGCCACAGTTTCAACGGACTGGACTTATTGTTCCTGGAGCCTGAGCGAACTTCCATCACTGAAATGACCGACGTCGACTTCACCGGGGTCAAGCGTGTCCCAGTGAACCGAAGACTGATCTTTTCCAAGGCCGAGCTGGAGAACAATCTAGCGTTCATCGCCGCGGCGTACGCGGAATTCAACCTACACGAGACGTCATATGGCCAGTTGGCCGCGTTCATCCGCAGCTTGCTTCCTCTCGTTGTTGATGAGTATTTCGTTCGGCTGACGGTCAAGCGCTTCGACGAACTTTGCGCCGAGCAGAAGTTGCTCGACTCCCTCAAAAAGGCACTTGTCGTTGAAGGTGCCGACTACGTCGAAAACACCAGCACTTACGCGCCGTTAACGCGCGTCGGCGGCGACCTCGTCACTTCGATCACCCTGCTCGGTCGATTTGCCAACCATTGGAAGAATGTCTGTCTGAACCGAATTAGTCGATATCAGATCCGCTCCGGGTTCATCTTCGAGAAGTCGGTCAAATCAGCGCTGCGGGCCCAAGGGTTCGACGTCACGGATATCAAGAGAATGGGGCGCGCCGAGTTCGACGTCGTTGCGACACTCGATGGTGTGATCTACAACGTCCAGTGCAAGAACAACCTCGTCGACTTGCAGCGAATCGAGGCCGACGTGCGAAGATTCGTCCGCTACAACGGCTCCCTTGACCGGGCCTACCGGAAGGCTCTCGAGAAGGAGCGCAGTCGCGAGCACTTGCTTCTGGGGGAGCTGGGCCTAACGACGATCAAGCATTTCGTTGTGAGCCGCTTCCCCGTCGCAACGCAGAACCCCCGCGTTTTAGCCTATGGTGAGATCTCGCGATTCAAGGCTTTGGCAGTGGCCGCGTAAGCATGCTGAGCGGCGCGGTTTTTCAGCTATTGCTGGCAGGAAGAACTACCTCTTCGGATTAGCCGCCTATGCTAGTCAAATCGCACCAACCTATGGCACCAACTTGGTTCGACGACTCAGTGCTTTGCCGTGGCCGTTGGTGTACTAGCTGCTAAAGTTCATGTCCATAGCCAAATAGCAATAACACGCATTTGTCGATACGCCTATTTTGTGACGCCCAGACACTGTACGGACCGGATCGAGCGCACTGATTCCAAATTGTCTCCAGATATGCGGTAGAGTGAGCCCATAGCTCATTTATGTACACATGGCCCAGCCAACTGTTTCGGAACAGCAGCCTGCTCATAAATTCATCTGGGGAGACGGAAAGAGGATGCTAGGCAAGAAGCTGACGGATCAACAACTGCTCGGTGAACAAGGGACCTCCCT
>Ga0075012_10000519_pt1 | contig 40370 bp, 46 predicted proteins | sample All_14_2_FD_71474 | JGI IMG/M metagenome (GOLD analysis project Ga0075012, IMG submission 71474) | Freshwater microbial communities in response to fracking from Pennsylvania, USA - Allegheny Zone_MetaG_DW_15 | ecosystem: Environmental > Aquatic > Deep subsurface > Groundwater > Drilled...
TTGGGGAAGGTACCGTCATTAAAGAAGGTGTGTTTGTTGGTAATAACTCACACATTGGGGAAATTATGTTTGTTGGTAATAACTCACACATTGGGAAGAGTGTGTTTGTTGGGGAAGGTACCGTCATTAAAGAAGGTGTGTTTGTTGGTAATAACTCACACATTGGGGAAATTATGTTTGTTGGGGAAGATACCGTCATTAAAGAAGGTGTGTTTGTTGGTAATAACTCACACATGGAGAAAGGTGTGTTTGTTGGTAATAACTCACACATTGGGGAAGGTGTGTACCTTGGGAAAGGTGTGTGTGTTGGTAATAACGCACACATTGGGGAAGGCTTGGACATTGGCATTTACACACAAATTGATGAAGGTGCGTTTATTCGTAAGAGGCGTTCGTAACATTCTTTCACACTAAGGACTAGGAATAGAGAGAGTGTGTGAGTACAGTACGGCCCCTTGGCGAAATTGGTATACGCAGTAGACTTAAAATCTGCTTCTCGTTAGGGAATGAGGGTTCGAGTCCCTCAGGGGCCACCATTGTACAGTTCTAAATTAGGGCTTGACAAACCAAATAATACGTGTATAATAGATTTCTCATCTAGTCCACCCCGGTAACTAGCATAGCCTAGAAGAAAATAAATCAATAGAACAATTTAGTATACTGCTCGGATACTGCGATAGCGTAACAGGAGCGGCACTCTCCCTTTCGTTACGTTCTACCCCCCATTTGTTCTATGTTAGTGAATAAATAAAGAATAGTATGTGGGTTCTGGTTTGTGTCATGGTGATAACTCTATTATCTCTTTTTAAGAGGATAAATCAATGTCTAAAATAACCACAGTATCAAGTACCCTCGCTCTGGACCGCATCAAACTGTCTCACTTACGTGTTCAGTGTTTGGAAGAACGGGGAAAGGGTGCCTCTAAACGATTAATTAGTCTGTCTCATAAATTGTCCTTCCATATGTTCCTTATGGAACTGAAAGAAAACGAAAGGTCACGGAACCATACCTAAAACTGGCTGAATTATCGCAACAGATGGAGAATATTAATAATGGAACTATCAAGCTTTTTTGGTTGCTGTGGGGCGGGTATACTAGGATACTTTGGACACACAAAACAACAGTTCGGACTAACGGGGGTTACATCTAAAGAGTCCTTTAGAAAGGAATTTAAGGACCTGAAGTACGAGATCGGTAATAAAGGTATGGTCCTAGCTGTACTGAATGACGAACAGTTGCCAGTAGTAGGGCCAATACTGGAAGGCGAGGACTTTGTTATGGTCGCTGGAGGTATCTTCCATGCGGGTCACGGGCAGAAGCTTCATCTTTTCGTTAAGTCTTTAGTCACACCAAAGAATGAAATAATTTTTGCTCGGCGTTAACGAATCTTTCGCTTGGTGTTAAGATTCAGCACGTGTGGGTGTGCTTGCGTACTCGTTATAGCGGACTCTAAAACGCACTATCTCGACAAATCAAATAGAATGAACCATGACCACGAAAGTAATAGAGGTACCCTCTTATTCGTGGATTTTTTTTGTCGAATGCCAGAAAGTGTTTCAGTTGTCTAAAGTACGGTACTTTCCCCAATACAAGGTGAGGGTTCGAGTCCCTCAGCGGAAGACCATGAAAAACCTCTAGTTCGTGTTAACAACGTCAGTGTCAATCAAAGTTTGGGATAGGGATACAAAAGAATGAACTTCGATACATTCGTAACAACTACGAATAAAAAATATTTCACACCTCTTCATTCAACAATAGGATATGCAGGGTACGACATTAAAAATAATAAAGTACGCGTACAATCAAGCATTTGTTTTGGTTCTCTTACGAGCACATTCTCTTCTTTGGTAACAGTAGACTATTTCTTTCTCACAAACCATAAGAAACCATTGTATGATATTAAAACACCGTTTAAGCAAGAGTTGGGTTTTGAAACAGAACAGGATATTGAAGAGGCTAGAAAAAGATTCTTTCAGTGGATTCTAGACCCTCTTGTTAGTCCATGGCGTACAGTCCTTCCTGATGTTTCTAATGAAGACGGTTTCTTTTGGAACAAAGAATCTCTAGACAAGTACCCTGCTGATGTCCTAATTAACTTTTGTATAGCAACAAGGGCTTGGCGAGAGCGACCGAAAAACATACTACTATGGTACTATTTGGTTACAAAACGTGGGTGGGAGCCTGCTCTAGCTTTTTACATGTGCGGGTGGATCCAACAGGAATTGGTGACAGACCTGTACAGTGTCCAACGAATGGACCATAACCACTGGCCCGTAGACCCTAAGTGGTCTAAAAGAACTATAAAAAACTTTACACAGGGAAGGCATAAAACTTCCAAGGACCTTCCCTTTTCTCGATCTAGAAGTTTTAGACCCTGTAATAAAATTTGGGGTCCTAAGTACATCTCTGCATGGGGTTCGTTTGTTGTGGAGAAGGTTGTGAAAAACACCCACAACACTTACGTGATAGGACGTGCTGTCTCACTAAGAGAGTACATTGAAGGAATTGAATCATTTAAGGAACACTTCAATACGCCGACTATTAGGAAGAAGAGGGTGGTATGAAAAAGCAAGCATTTTATATCGTTGGTCCTGATTGGGCTAATTATAGCGGTATGTTTAGAGCATTTGACAAATCCCGCATGGTTGAAACCGCACACTTAAAGGAGGCAGATATAGTTTGCTTTACTGGTGGGCAAGATATTAATCCTAGATTGTACAACGAACAGCCACATAGGTCTACGTACTGGTCAGATAAAAGAGACGAGTACGAGTTGGCCGCATTTAATGAAACCAGCCCTGAACAACTTAAAGTTGGCATTTGTCGAGGGGCACAATTACTAAATGTCTTAAATGGTGGTACCTTGTGGCAAGACGTAGATAGACACACTAGTACGCATACTGCAACAGATGTTTTAACAGGTAAAACACATCTCGTTTCTTCTTTACATCATCAGATGATGGTGCCAACAAAAGACGCAGAGATTATTACGGTTGCGAGCGAGTCTACTCGGTACTCAGATGAGAACGGAGATTTTAGTTCCATACTCTGGGACTGTTTAGACATTGAAGCTTTGTGGTACGGTAAGACCAACTCCCTTCTTGTTCAATATCACCCTGAGTTTTCAGGATACGCGGACTGCACTAAGTACTTTAAGGAAACACTCTTTAGGTACCTTAGTTAGTATTAAACCAATCAAAACGATTTAACGGAAAGGTTACTACATTATGGCCACACTCTTACGACGAAGGAAATTGGGACGTGGTTCTTGTACCGGGATCAGTTCCTTTTCGAAGGAAGACATACAAGTACACTTGCACGTGGACGAACGCACACCTCTGGTTAATGACGATGTAGTCTTTCGTTGGGGTTGTACAGCGAACATAAAAGATGGTCTTATTATCAACAAAACTAAGGCTATCCATAAGGTTAATAATAAGGCGGAATTCCGTCGAGAATTAAATCAGCATGGTTTATGTCCGGCTACTTGGTTTGATGTAGAAGACCCTCTTGTGAGCTACCCGTGTATCGTTCGACCTGCAACACATGCTCAGGGTCGCAACGTCCACCTTTGTTCAAACAAAGAAGAGCTTATCGCAGCAGCCCGTGTGTGTGGGGTGGGTTATTACGTTTCGGCGTACATCAATAAAGTAGCGGAGTATCGTGTGTTTGTATGCCAAGGACGTGCTGTGTGGGTAGCAAATAAAACACCAGCCGATCCAACAGCGATTGCTTGGAACGTTGCTCAAGGTGGTCAATTTGATAACGTTCGTTGGTCTGCGTGGCCTTTGAGGGTAGTTAAAATGGCAATCGAGAGCACACTACTTAGCGGACTAGACTTCGGTGGTGTAGATGTTATGGTAGACGCTAATAACTCTTGCTATGTGTTAGAGATTAACTCAGCACCATCCTTGACTAGCCCGTACAGGCAGGAGTGTGTTGCCAAAGTCTTCGATTACATGGTACGTGAAGAGTCCTATGCCACTATACCCTTACCTAATAGATTAGGTGGGTACACTAAATTTATACACCCAGCCTTAATTGGCGATGAATAAGGAGAAGAACAAATATGTGTGGACTGGTTGGCTGTGCAGGTGGTATTTCCTCCACAGAAGTTATCGCTTTTAAAAATATGTTGGCTTTTTCTGTTGTTCGAGGGTCACACTCTACAGGTGTTACAGTACAAAGGACTGACGGATCAGTTAGTACCTTCAAGAGGGCCATGAACTCCATTGACCTTATGGACTCTAAGAACTTTGACAATCTGTTTAAGCCGTTAAATGTCAACGTCGTAATCGGTCACAATAGGTGGGCTACTGTAGGCAAGGCAGAACACCAGAATGCCCACCCTTTTGAGTGCGGAGACATAACAGGATGTCATAATGGTACTATAGATTGGGTGACTCGATCTGATCTTGAAAAATACAAAGAATGCGACACAGACTCAGAAGCCCTTTTCTGGGACATTAATAAAAATGGTATACGAAATACTATCAGTAAGGTATCTGGTGCGTGGGCTCTAGTGTTCTTAGACCATAATAACGGAACTCTGAACTTCCTCCGTAACGACCAGAGAGAACTGTACTATTTGTTCTCTAAGGACAAAACAGTTCTATTTTGGGCGAGTGAGCCGGGTTTTCTTACTACTGCTCTAACTCGTAATAATATTGACTTTGATTCGAAGCCCGTCCTTCTGACAGAGAATACTTTGGTTACATGGAAAGTACCCACGCATTCTAAGAGTGCCTTCGATCAACCAACAAGGACTAAAATCGAGGGAAAACCAAAACCCATCGTTACTCGTGGGAACGGATTCGGTTACCGTGGTAGTTCATACTTCGAAAAACGTTACGGTATTCGTGAATCGGTAGACGATGGGTTTGATTTCTTTGTTTCCTCAAAGCATACTACTGTTGTTAGTGAACAGAAAGAGAATACTAGCACAATTGAAAATCCCGAAGCTAAGGTACAGAATACTAAAGAAGGTTCTATCGTCTCTTCTCTCTCTCGGAGACAACGTCGTAAACTAAAGAGAGCAAACATAGCGAAGACACTCCTTGTGTACAAGGGTTGGCAAGGGGAGGTTCTTTCGCAAAAGGAGTTTGAAAACCGATTTCATACGTGTATGGCATGTGATAAAACAATCAATTGGGGTGATACGGTACGCTTTATCTCCTCTGAAAGTGTTGTTTGTTCAACATGTATGGAAGATACATTAATTGTCAATGCGCTAACTGAGTACTCCCACATGGAACAGAAAGATTCTACTCCAGTTATCTCCTCTACTGTTATCAACATTCATTAATAGGATTCGTTTAAAATGGAAATACTTATTGGGGCAGACCCCGAAGTCTTTGTCAGAAATAAACAAACTAACGAACTCGTATCTGCGCACGGTCTTATTCCCGGTTCTAAAGAAAATCCTTATCCTGTACCACTTGGGGCAGTTCAAGTGGATGGTATGGCCCTAGAGTTCAATATTGATCCGGCTAGGACTCGTGAAGAATTCATTACTAACATTAAGTCTGTGTACACCGAACTTGGTAAGATGGTACCAGACTTTGCACTAGGTATTCAACCAGTAGCATTCTTTTCACAGAGTGTGATGGATTCTTCCCCAGAAGAAGCCTTGATGTTAGGTTGTGATCCAGACTTCAACGGATGGACGCTGCAACAGAATATCATGCCAGAAGCTAAATCTTCCATGCGTTCTGCTGCGGGCCACATACACATCGGATGGACTAACGACGCACAACCTTTCTCTATTGAACACTTCGAATTGGCCGCTACGGTGGCCCGACAGTTGGATTATTATTTAGGTGTGTACAGCCTACTGTGGGACAAGGACAATCGCAGGCGGTCACTGTACGGCAAAGCAGGGGCCTTCCGTCCTAAGAAGTACGGTATGGAATATCGCGTACTAAGTAACGTCTGGTTATCGGATGATAGCTTAATGGGATGGGTGTACGATTCTGCGTACAAGGGCGTAACAGACCTCTTTAATGGATTGGACATGACAGAGAAGTACGGTTCTTTAGCGAAGGATATTATTGATTCGAACAATACAAAGTGGGTTAAAAATATTCTACATGGATCGTACTTTTCAGAAGTAGGTAATCCGCCTCTTATTTCTTTACACAAAGCAGCTTAAGTGATAGGTCAACAACCATGCAACCATATGATACACTAGAAGAAGTTAACTCCCGCCTTATGGGTACCGTCTGCTTGTTTAAAGGTCGTCCGGTATTCATTATTCGTGCAGTACTGAATGAAGAGAATGCTATCCAGATCGACTTTCGTGCTTTACCAGTAAAGGGTACGAAAGTTAATAAAGTTTTGTTCTCTGAATTCCTTCCTGACGGTAACGCTCAGAGTTACAACATGGGCTTCTTCGATTTTTTCGACGAAAATCACTGCCCGTTCCCGACAGTAGCCTTTGCAAGTAGACTTCCGACACGGCGCATTAAGCAGGGTATCTGTGCAGAGAACGTCTCTGTTCACTTTTGGTACGGTGAAAACCGTACTACAGGGATAAGTCTAGCTCTGTGCCTAGCACAAGATGGTTTTAAGAGAATGCTAAGAGGGGAGTTCATCTCTTTAGAAGAGGCAGTCAGTAAACTTAAAGACCAGCCTGTTCACTCTGGTTTTGCAATTCACAAGGATATTTGTATCCGTAAAGATGAAATGGAACGATTGGTACTTATGTTCAAGGACCAAAAGGCGGCGTATTGTGTGGATGAGAAGAACCTAAAGTTTACTTTTCCATCGAGTAGGTTATACTTGAAGGAACTCTTTGAGAATGCTGGGATAATCGCAGCATAGCCATGTCAAACAGCTAGGATTAAATAGATGTCTGGTTTAACACAAAAAGTTAAAGAACTAGTGGGACTAGTTCGCCATACTATCGGTGAAGTTGGATTAGAAATAGAACTAGAGGGACACAATCTCCCAAAAGACCCAACGGAATATTGGGTAGCACATGAGGACGGATCATTACGAGGTGAATCTGTAGAGTACGTTCTTAATCAGCCTATTCCTCGTTTACTAGTCTCAGAAGTCTTACAAGAACTTAACGAAAGATTAAAGAATTCTACTGTGGTACCAAGTCACAGGTGTTCTGTTCACGTACATATTAATGCTCAAGAACTAACTGCTAAAGAGGTTTTTAAGTGGTTAACTGTGTACTGTTGTGTGGAACAAATTCTTTTAGAGTTCTGCGGAGACAGTCGGAAGGGAAACTTATTCTGCCTTAGTTTGCGAGACTCGCAGTTTCTTGTGGATACCCTACGTAAGTCCATAGAGAGCGTGAATCCTCTGTACGGTCTCACATGCAGGGAAAACATGAGGTACGCTGCGTGTAACACTCAACCGTTGGCTAGGTTCGGTTCATTAGAGTTCCGTGCGTTATTCGGAACTACCAATCAGGAAATTATTGAGACTTGGTGTGATGCTCTTTTGTACCTTAAGGATTACGCACTTTCCGAGTTGTTCGAGACACCTATAGATATTCTACAGAGGGCTTCTGTACTCGGACCAAAAGCATTTTATCAGGAGTGTTTACCTAAAGCATTTCTAGAAAAACTCCCACGAGATTTCGACGCTTCTCGCGCGATTCGGGATGGTATATGGTTAGCTCAAGAGTTTGTTTTTGCTTCAGACTGGAAAGAACCGATTGTTACTCCGAAGAAGAAGAAGCCAACGACCACTGCAACACCACAAACAATATTCGATGCAGCGCGTGCTACTGGACGGCGAGAACAAGAACAGCTCGTAACACAGGCCGAGGTGGAACAAACATTGGCTAGGATGATCGCGGATACAGAAACCACAACAACTCCAATTAATAGAACATGGAGTCAGATACTAGCAGAACCACCCGCACCACCCATTTTTAATCCGTTCCCTCCCGATAACCTTCCTTTTATCACCGAGGATGTGGATGAGGATGAGAATCTTTTTGATGACTTTTAAAGAAACCACTTGACAGGTTTAAAAAACAGTGTATAATAACTATTAGTTCTCCACCGGGAAAGGACCACCCATAGTGATGCGATGTTCAATCTGTGATTACACAAATGATAAGAGTTTGCGAACAACATTCTATTCTCAAAATTATAATTCTACTACTGACAATAGGATTATATTAGATAAAAGAACTGCTAAACCAATTTGTCTGGACTGTGCTAAGTCCATTAAAAGTGCATTTTTTAAGAGAAACAGAGGTAAAGGATTATGATAACTGAGATTAAGTTGGCACCAAGTCGATACGTACTATCTCGGGACGCTGACGGTGCCGGGGCCTCGGGTATAATGCTACAAGCTATTGAGTACAATGGACCAACAGAAAATAATGCAATACGTGTAGGTTCTCTGTGTTGCGTTGGTTCCCCGTACGTTAGTACGTACGCAAAAGACGATTACTGGATGACAACTCCTGTTACAGAGATCCTTTCTTACGTTTTTCATTACGATGATGAGAACGAGTCAACACACGGTACTGTACGATTTAAGACACGGAACTCTCTGTACACACTGGATTACTATGCTTAAACGATTAAGCTCACCAAAACAAACTAATCTACCTTGTCCACAAAAGAACTGTCATTCAAGTGATGCCTTTGTTCTGTACGACGATGGACACGGATACTGCTTTTCATGTGCTACATCCGTCCAACCAAGGAGTACTATGAGTAAAGAACCTAAAGAAAGTATGGACCTAGAGTACCAGCTAGAGAGTCCAGAACAGGCTCCAGAGACAGATGGGTCTTCGAAACAAATTATTGACGGTTGGCGTTCTTTGTCAGCTAAAACTCAACAATTCTATGGAGCGTACTTTGATGTTGCACCAGATGGGGAGCCAAAACGGTTCACCTGCACCCATGCCAATGGGTCCAAACGTATTAGGAACGTACAAGATAAATCCTTTTTCTCGTCCGGTCCTATTAACGAAGGTGGCTTATTTGGGAAAGAACGTTTTAACGCTGGATCAGCTAAGGCAATAACAGTTACGGAAGGTTACGAAGATGCTATGGCAGTATACCAAATGCTCGGCTCTAAGTACCCTGTAGTATCTGTTCGTTCCGCTTCTACCGCGAAGAAGGACTGTAAATTAGATTATGAGTTTCTGAATTCCTTTGAGAAGATTTACCTTTGTTTCGATAATGATGAGCCGGGTCGCAAAGCCAAGCAGGATGTCGCCTCACTCTTTGATTTTAATAAGATATATGATGTCCCTTTGACGAAATACAAGGATGCTAACGACTATCTTGTCAATAAGGAATCTGCATCCTTTCAGAACATTTGGTATAATTCTAAGAGGTTTTTACCTAAGGGTATTCTCTCCTCTTTCTCAGAATTTGATAAGGCTTTAGACGAAGAAGAAGACCAAGTACCCGTTGCCACATTTCCATTCCCTACGTGGCAATCTATGTTCTATGGTATTAGACCTGAAATCTATCTTGTTACAGCGCAAGAGGGACAAGGAAAGACAGAGGTCTTTAGAGCTATCGAAAATCATTTACTTGAGTCCACGAATAACAAGATAGGTATTATCCACCTAGAAGAACCAAAGACACGGACTATTAAAGGTATCGCAGGGTATAAATTAAAGTTACCCGTCCACTTACCGACTGTAGAAGTTTCAAAAGAAGATATTAAAAAAGCGTATCGTGAGGCCATTAAGTACGATGATAGAGTCCACATCTATTCCCGTTTCGGGTCAGATGACCCTGATGTCATTCTAGATACTATTCGCTTCCTCGTGTCCGTCTGCGACTGTCGCTTCATCTTTCTCGACCACATAACTATGATTGTTACGGGTCTTGAAGGTGAAGACGAACGTAAGAAACTAGACTATATCTCTACTAAATTAGATATGATGGTTGAAGAACTGAGGTTCACTTTATTTCTTATCTCACATATTAATGATGACGGTAAGACTAGAGGCTCTAGAAACATCTCGAAGGTAGCACACAATCACGTGAGAATTGAACGTAACATCATTTCTAGTGATCCTGTTGAAAGAAATACAACTATTTGTACTATCTTTAAGAACCGATTTGGGGCTGAGACAGGACCAGCCGGTAAGTTATTCTTTGATAAAGAAACCTTTCTTCTATCGGAGGTAAGCCAAGAAGAAATAGACGCAAAAGCAACAGGAGGTGTACCATTTTAAACCGATTCATAGGACTGATACCAGTACTAGCCTTAGCTTTAGTACTTCCCTTATCCTGCACTAGTGAGGGTTTTTGGTACAAGGGTGCCTCCGGTTCGACAGAACTTCGGGAATTGATTAAGGAAGCGGCTAAGACAGAGCCTCCCTCACGAATTGTGATAACCGAATCTTACGGTGGGTCTGTCGGTGGAACCTTAATTAACCTATTCTATCTAAAGAAATTAAAGGTCCCTCTAGTTTTAACAGGTAAATGTTATTCAGCCTGTACGTACTTTCTTAATGCCGATTTAGTTTGTTACACACAGGATACTGTATTCGGCTTCCATGGTGCATCACATAAGGACACACCTGATGTCCCAGATAAGGGTGTTAACAGTCAAACAATCTTATTGTACCCAATTAAATTACAAGAGTTCTTAGTACAGACGAAGGCCCTCGAAACAACCAAGGTTCTCTGGATATTAAATGCGAAGGGTACAGCCGAACTTGACACAAGTAATAGAATTTGTCCCAACTAGAATTATAGCATGTGACATAGAGACTAACGGTCTAGGTAATGATGCCACAATTGTTTGGGTGGTCTGTTGTGAGGATATTCGTACAAAAGAACAATGGACTTTTATCCGTCCAGATAAGGAACCTAAAGCCTTAGAAGAATTTGCTAGAACAGTTCGTACGTGGGTATTCCATAATGGTATAGCTTTTGACTGTCCTGTTCTCAAAAGATTAGTTCCTTCGGTGCTAATAAACGAAGACGCTGTTTTGGATACACTAATTATTTCTAGATTATTTAGGTACGATGTCCAAGGTGGTCATTCCTTAGATGCTTGGTCTCAACGTTTACATGGACCACGCAAGGTAGAGCACGAAGACTGGACCCAATTTTCTGAGGCTATGGTTCATCGGTGTGTTGTTGATACCAGTATCACAGCTTCTCTTTTTCGACGCTTCGAAAAACACATTGAACGAGATGAGTACAAAGATGCAGTACAATTAGAACATAAAGCCGCTCAGTTAAGCCAAAAGATGCATGAGAATGGCTTTTGCTTTGATATAGAGGGTGCAAAGGAACTCCACAGCGAACTAACAAGACGCTCCCTGCGGATTCTCGAAGAACTACAACAGGACTTTAAGTCTAAGCCAAGTTTTATTCGAGTAATAAATCCTAAGTGTACTAAATTTGGTACTATATCTAAAGTAGACTTCCGATGGACAGATGATTTAACACCCTTTTCTGCAAACTGCCCCTTTTCTCTTATCGAATGGGAACCATTTAATCCAGATAGTCCTAAACAGATTGTTCAACGATTAAATCAAGCCGGTTGGAAACCCTTCGATAAGACAAAAGGCCATATAGAATATCTTAAATTGCCTAAGAGGCAACAAGATAACACCCGGTTGGAACACTTTTTAGAGTTCGGTTGGAAGGTTAATGAGGCTAACTTAGAGACACTACCACAGAATGCCCCTAAATCGGCCCACAAGCTCCGTGAGTACATTATTCTATCGTCCCGTGTGTCCACCTTGGTTGAATGGATAAGCGCGTACAGGGCCTCTACAGGGCGAATACACGGTATCTTTACTCCTATTGGCTCTTGGACTGGTAGGATGTCCCACAGTAAACCTAACATGGCCAATATTCCTAGAATACAGTTTGATTCTGATGGGCCAATCTTAGGTTTGGAAGGTGGCTTCGCACATGAAATGCGTTCCTTATTCAAAGTCCCAGAGGGTGCTTTACTTGTGGGTGTGGACGCAGAAGGCATCCAATTACGTGTTCTGGCACATAAAATGGACGATGTACCTTTCACTAATGCTATCGTCTCAGGTCGAAAAGAAGATGGAACGGATGTACATACTCTGAACATGAAGGCATTGAATGTTACCGGCGTAGACCGGGATATGGCTAAGACATTCATCTATTCGTGGTTACTCGGGGCCGGCATTGGAAAAAGTGCTGTTGTTTTAAACTGCTCTATGGAAGAGTCTAAGAGAGCTAGAGATGACTTCGTTAAATCCTATCCCGGTCTAAAAAGGTTGAAAGAAAAACTAATACCGCAAGATGCTGCTAAAGGGTACTTCATAGGACTTGACAAGCGTCTTGTTCCGTGTCATAATGAACACCTTATGTTGGCAGGATACCTACAAAATGGCGAGTCTGTAATCATGAAGTTAGCGAATGTTTTATGGCACGAACAATTGACTAAAGAAGGGATTCAGTTTAAGCAAGTAGACTTTGTTCATGATGAGTGGCAGACTGAGTGCTATACAATGGAAGATGCCCAAAGAATTGCTAGCGTACAGAAAGAAGCGATTGCCAAGGCTGGTGTACTGCTAAATATGAAATGTGCTCTATCCGGTTCTTCTTCCATTGGATTAACATGGGCCGATACACATTGAAGGATAAAATAACTAGTGAAACGCTTTATTGCTGATGTTAAGTTTTTGGGTCCAATATTTGCGACCTCTAACGTTATTCTTGCTGAGAATGAAGAAGATGCGCGCTTGCAACTAGAAGAGATGGGTTCTAAACTACAGGAGTTTGTTATCGAACAGATAAAGGAATTACCTACAGAAGAAGAACAACTTACTTTTAGTACAAGCGTCATCCCTTTTCCGAAACATGATCTAATTAACTAAAGGATACAACACACTATGGCTTCAAAAATCTATTACTTCTCTGGTGAGTTTCGTTGGGCTAAGTTGCTTCAACCTGACACAGAGTATGAGTGCTACTCTACAGACGTGATTTTAGACCCATCTAGTTTGGACTTATTTAATAAGTCAGAGCTTCGCTTAAAGGTTCGGACAGAAGAAGATGGTCGGTCTAGCGTGAAGTTTCGTCGCTCTATGACTAAGAAGAATTACACAACCGATACTGAGGAACCACAAGGTCCTCCTGAAATTGTGTTTGCTGAAGGGGCAAAACCCGAAAAATGGAATGGTCTTGTGGGTAATGGTTCAGAAGGTGCAGTCAAAGTAGAAGTGTACGACTCTAAAAAGGGCAAGGGGCATCGTCTTCTTAAGGTACGTGTAGATACACTTGTTCCGTACGGTTCAGATGATGAAGTACCCGAAGGTGTCTTACCCTTCTAAGATATTGAGTAAGTGTCCGTGGGCTAGACGTTGATTCGTCTATTGAGGACAAGAGGTTTACCCGGTTACCCTCTCCACAAGAAAACTGGGATTTCTTTCTAAGAAAAGTACTATGAATATGAAAGCGTATTTAGTCGATGACAAAACACTTTACTGACTTAACAAGTGCCAGTATCTTAGCAGATTCAATCTCTCCAGCAGGGTATCGTATCACCACATTACGAGTCACCTTTCCACGTTTTGTACTGCCTGAATTCAACACTCACCGTGCGTTCTCTCGTTCTTTTAGGTCTAGTCGGGCAGTCCCAACAAAGGTCTTACTAGAAGAGGTTCGTTCCAACCCTGTGATACCTTGTGAGTTTGGTTTGAATCGACCGGGTATGCAAGCCAGCGATAATATGGTTGGTTGTGAGTTAGAACAGGCGAAGTTCTTCTGGGTTAAAGCCGCACGAGAAGCAGCAGATAGAGCCGAAGAGTTGGCTGCCCTGCACGTACACAAGCAGGTTACGAACCGTCTTATCGAACCTTTTCTTTGGGTACATGGTGTTGTAACTGCTACTGAATGGAATAATTTCTTTAGGTTACGATGCCATAACGATGCCCAACCAGAGTTTCGAGCACTAGCTATTGCTATGCGAACGGCAATAGAAGAGTCCACGCCAGAGCAAAAATACTATGGTGAATGGCACGTACCGTTTATTCGAGAAGAAGATAAAAGGGATATGTTAAATTTTGAGGATATTCTTAACATATCTGCTGCTCGGTGTGCTCGTGTTTCTTATAAACCCTTTGGGTCTAATAGCTATTCTACTATTAGCGATGATTTGGACTTGGTTCAAAAGTTGATGGGTTCTGACCCAAAGCATTTTAGCCCATTTGAACACCAAGCTAGAGTTCCTGAAGAAGGCTATGATTATTTAATGTTTGCCAATCTAGAGGGATGGGCCTCTCGTCGCACAGTCATTGAATACCCAAAGATTGCAGGAGAGTAGTACACACTATGACTAAGACATGGGTTATTGCAGACACACACTTTGGACATGAAAATATTTGTTTGTTCAAAAGAGATGACGGAACACCACTTCGATCTTTTTCGTCTGCAAAAGAAATGGATGAAAAAATCATTGGTAACTGGAATAGTGTCGTCAAGAATGAGGATAGAGTGTACGTTCTTGGTGATCTGTGTATGGCCCGTAGACACATTGCTACAATAGCCCGGTGTGCTGGACGTAAGATTCTAATTAAAGGAAACCATGATGTATTTAAATTAGAGGAGTACACACCGTACTTCGATGACATTCGAGCGTATTCTATTCTTGGACGTACTCTACTACTTAGCCACATACCAGTACATTCCGAGTCCATAGGCCGTTGGAAAATGAACGTTCATGGACATACACACGATAGGTCATTAAAAGATTCTAGGTACAGGTGCGTTTCTGTTGAACAAACGAACTACTATCCAATTGATTTAGATACCATCTTAAAGGAAATTAAATAAGATGCCGAATAAAACTATTGACACACTTGTAGAAGATATCTACAACCTTTTCTCTAGTGACTTTAGTGTAACACACGAAGAAGTGGAAGAGTTTGGTAAGAACTTAGCCAGTATTGTTGTGCGCCGTATCAATGAGGAACGTGGTAAGTCTACACTTCGCATGTCTAACCTTGGTAAACCTTGTGATAGACAATTGTGGTACGACATCAATGCTCATGAACTAGGTGAAAAGTTGGACCCTAGTACACGCATGAAGTTTCTTTTTGGGGATATCTTAGAAGAACTTATGTTATTCTTAGCACATAAGGCTGGACATAGAGTCGAAGGTGTGCAGGATACTCTGGAGTTTGAGGGTATTAAAGGTCATCGAGACGCCATTATTGACGGTGTCCAAGTAGATTGTAAGAGTGCCTCCTCGTACGCGTACAAGAAATTCAAAAACCACGAACTAGAAGGTGACGATCCATTTGGGTACATTGACCAGCAGAACTTGTACTTAGAAGCATCGAAAGATGATCCACGTATAACAAATAAGAAGGAGTTTGCCTTTTTCGTTATTGATAAGGCACAAGGTCACTTATGTATTGACAAATACCCTGCCGCTAGTGTAAACTATAAGGAAAGGGTCGCACAGAAGAAAGCGATGGTAAATAATTCTGAACGACCCGGTCGTGGTTTTGTAGATGAACTGGACGGGAAGAGCGGCAATAAAAAACTAGGTACTAACTGCTCGTACTGTGCGTACAAAGGGGTCTGTTGGCCCAACTTACAAACGTTCTTATATTCCTCTGGCCCACGGTTCTTAACAGAAGTTCGTCGGGAACCTAAAGTTCAACGAGACGAACATATCGACCCAGTACAAGGCTTTTAACAAAGATGGCATTAAAGAATAATCCCGCTCCTCGAAATAAATTTGAAATCTTAGCGGAGAAGATACTGACTAAGTTTAAGAACGACAAAAAGATTAAAGACTTCTCTTATGAAACCCACGAATTATCGTACGTTCTAGAAAAACATTACGTACCGGACTTCACGGTTCTTCGACCTAATGGTACTGTAGTTCACATTGAAATGAAGGGTTACTTCAGACCTGAGGATCGAGCTAAGTTACTAGCAGTTAAGTCCAGACACCCTCAAGTAGATGTAAGAATTGTGTTTGAAAGAAATCATGTTATTGCGAAAGGTTCTAAGACTCGGTATACTGATTGGGCACTAAAGAATGGTTTTCCTTGTGCCTTAAATAAGATACCTGAGGAATGGTTAGAGTGACTAGGTAACGAAAGTATCCACACACACACAGTTTGTAAAGGCACCCTTAGAATATGACACTAAGACTCGAAATATCTATTGTACCATTTGGAGAAGAGGATGCCAAAAAGCTTCTCAGAACATTTAACATCTCAAATCTCGGTCACTTCAATAAGTTTAAAGAATACCGTTATGGCGTGGAGGTTGATAAGTATAAGACCGAAGAGTACGACTTCTTTGTAGACCACTACAGAGAGGATGGAGCGGAAGTACTAGCAGAGTTAGTTCTCGAAGAGTTCTCTAACATCGAGAGAGAAAAGACACTATGACCGTTCATTTAGTTATACCAGATGCTCACGCCCATCCAGATTACGATAATAAAAGGTTTGATTATCTAGCCAAATTCATCAAAGACTTAAAACCCGATGTAGTTATTAATCTCGGGGACGGTGCCGATATGCCTTCTCTGTCCTCGTACGATAAAGGTACTAAAGGTTTTGCAGGACGTACGTACAGAAGGGACATTGATGCCTTTCTAGAGTCTCAAGAACGGACGTGGGGGCCAGTTAAACGAACAAAGAAAAAGATGCCACGTAGTGTATACTTGGAAGGAAATCATGAGTACCGTATTAAAAGGGCTATTAACTTCTCTCCTGAGTTGGAAGGAACGTACGGTCTACACGATTTGGAATTGGACAAGTACTATAATGATGTTGTCGAGTATAACGGTGCTACCCCCGGTGTTATTCGCATTGATGGTGTATGTTACTCTCATTACTTCATCTCTGGTGTCATGGGTAGGCCAATTTCTGGAGAGCATCCAGCGTACTCCCTTATAACAAAAGAGTTTGTCTCTTGTACTCAAGGTCACGCCCATGTGTTCGATTATGCTATGCGTACAGACGCCGTTGGTAATAAGATTATGGGCCTCGTAGCCGGGTGCTATCAAGATTACATTAGTGATTACGCTGGTGAAGCAAACCACATGTGGGAGGCAGGAGTGGCCGTTAAACGCAACGTAGAACAGGGTCGATACGATTTGCAATGGATCTCTTTAGCGGCATTAAAGAAGGAGTACAGTTAAATACATTATGAGTAAAACAGAGCAGGAAGCTTACTTAACTGATCTAGCAGAACGTATCATCGAGATGTTTGATGGTAACTTAGAGGAAATTCTGTACTCTGCTGATCTAACAACGGAAGAAGTTATCTTTTACCTATTAGCTGCTGGCCTTATGGACGCTCCCGAAGTATTGGGTTTGTGAACGGATTTGTATCATGACTAGCGAGAAACATAATCCTGTTGCCAAACGAAAGCGTAACTTACTAGCTAAACGTTTGCGAGAACATAAGTCTTTTAGACAACGTCACATACCACGTCCTAGTTCAACTAGAGCCGAGCAATTACTTAGAGAATTAAGGTACCATCCTGATGACCTTAACTCTTAGTAGAAAAATCAACATTGACCCACACTGAACAATCTGTTGGAAGAAATACATCATCGTGACAATTAATAAACCATTTCGGTCTAAATTATCTCAAGATATCTTTAATGCTAAGTACCGACATGACGGGGCTGAAACATGGGATGACCTTTGTAAAACACTCGTCAACCAAGTGTGCTCTCCGTTTATGTCTAAAGATGAGGTATCCCAGTTAACCAAATTCATGCAGGACATGAAGTTCATTCCGGGTGGACGATACTTGTACTACGCAGGTCGTCCTAAGCCTTTTATGAACAACTGCTTTCTGTTACGTTCAGAAGAAGATACCAGAGAGGATTGGGCTAATCTATCGTGGAAGGCCGAGAGTTGTCTTATGACAGGTGGCGGTATTGGTAACGATTACTCTGTGTACAGACCACGTGGAACCACTCTAGGGTCTACAGGTGGGGTTGCGTCTGGTCCTATACCTAAAATGCTCATGATTAATGAGATTGGTCGTAATGTCATGCAAGGTGGTTCTCGACGATCTGCTATATACGCCAGTCTAAATTGGCAGCATGGGGACATCCATGAGTTCTTATCTATTAAGGATTGGGACAAACAGGTAGTATCTGGTACTAATGGACTATCCGTTGGTGATCTAAAACGAGCTAACTTTGATTATAAAGCACCTCTCGATACAACAAACATCTCTATTAACTACGACACAGATTGGTTACTAAAGTACTACACAACAGGTTCTGTTGGGGATGTCTTTAAGCGTAACGTTCGTCAGGCTATGACAACAGGTGAACCCGGCTTCTCATTCAATTTCTTCGAGAAGGAAAAGGAAACACTACGTAACGCCTGCACAGAAGTAACCTCAGAAGATGACTCTGATGTATGTAACCTAGGGTCTCTGAACCTTTCTCGATGTTCCAGTATTGGAGAGTTTGCTGCTCTCGCTGAGTTGGGTACTAAGTTTTTATTGTGTGGCACTCTTATTGCAGAGGTACCGTACCCTAAAGTCGCTGATGTGCGAGAGAAGAATAGACGGTTGGGTTTGGGCTTAATGGGTATACATGAATGGTTGCTTCAACGAAACAGTTCTTATGAAGTCACACCTGAATTACATAAATGGTTGAATGTGTACAAAGGAGTATCGGACCATGTTTCTCGTTCATTTTCTAAAGAACTTAGTATCTCCACACCAGTGGCTAACCGTGCTATTGCTCCTACTGGTACTATTGGGATGCTTGCTGGTACTACTACCGGTATTGAACCTGTGTACGCCACCGCTTATAAGCGTCGTTATTTGGTTAATGGCAATAGGTGGCGCTATCAGTTTGCTGTAGACCACATGGCACAGACTATGGTTGAACAGTATGGTATTGATCCCGATACTATCGAGAGTGCCTATCATATGTCTAATAATTATGAGAAAAGGATTAAGTTTCAAGCTGACGTACAGGATTACGTGGATATGTCGATTTCTAGTACCATTAACTTACCTAAGTTTGACGGTGACGAAACTAAAGTAGAGACCATGTCTCAAACACTTGCAAAGTACGCTCCGAGGCTTCGTGGGTTTACCTGCTATCCTGATGGTTCCCGTGGAGGTCAACCCTTAACATCGGTACCGTACAAAGAAGCTATCGAAAAATTGGGCGAAGAATTTGATGAACATATTGAGTTTAATGATGTCTGCGATATCACAGGAGGAGGCACGTGTGGTCAGTGAGAGGTCGAAAGGTCTTCCTATTAAAGAGGAACTTCTCGTAGGTAGTGGTTCTAAAAGTATTGGGACTAAGGACGATACTAATAAGTTACCTTATCATCTACTATCAGGAGAAGCGCTAGAAGAAGTGGTTCGTGTTCTGCAATTCGGAGCGTCGAAGTACTCAGAACGTGGTTGGGAAAACGGTATACATTTCTCTCGTGTATTTAGCGCTTCCATGCGACATCTATGGGCGTGGTGGAGGAGGGAACCTCTAGACCCTGAGTCAGGTATTACCCACTTAGCACATGCTCTGTGTTGTATTATGTTTCTTTTGCACTACGAATTAAAGAAAATGAACTCTTTGGATGATAGACCATGACAACCATTGCGTGGGACGGCAAGAAACTGGTAGGAGACACACAAACACAGTGTGGTAATCTACGAGATTTAACACCAGTACTTAAAATAACTGAAATGGACGACCATTACATTGCTGTGTGTGGTAACTTATTCGTCGTACAAAAGTACATAAATGGGACAATGACTCGAAAAGATTTAAAGGAGAGTCAACTCTTAAGGGTTTTTAAGACTGGTACTGCTGAAGTAACCGATGGTACAGGCCATTGGTTTGCCGTAGAAGCGCCCTTTGCTATGGGCACCGGTGGTGAGGTGGCATTAGGTGCCTTACTAGCTGGCGCGTCCGCAACAAAGGCTGTAGAGATCGCAATAAAAGTGGACACCTCCTCTGGAGGGCCTCTGCAAGTTATTAAGGTTCTTTAAATGAAGCACGTACGACGCAAAGAAGGCGAGACTGAAGACTTTAAATTGGCGGCAGAGAAGTGGACACGCCGTGTGACACGAACTAAGAAGACTGCTTTTAAGGCTCTTATTAAACTCGGTTATTTAAATGAAGATGGAACAGTCTCCGATAAGTACAAGTAATATATTAACCTATCACTGACAAAAGAAAACCCCTAGGAAATCCCATAATGGTTCCTAGGGGTTTTTATTGGATTATTAACGGTAGTCGAACCAAATACTAGTTCATATTATACGCAGACAACATAATATTATTAACGTACTTCTTTGTTTCTGGGTACGGAATACTGTCAACCCAATCGACTATATCTGTATCCGATGTTCTTGGATCACCGTATTTTTCGATCCATTTATTCACATTCGTTGGTCCAGCATTGTACGCAGCTAGAGCTAATGGTGTGGAACCGTACTGTGCCATTAGTTTCTTAAGGTACTGTTCTCCTAAGGCACGATTGTACTCACGGTCATGTAACAACTTATTAGAATCGTAAGGTACACCCAATTCCTTCGCCATCTCTTTAGCTGTTCCGGGCATTAATTGCATTAGACCACTAGCACCCACCGAAGAGGTAAGTCCTGTTTTATTACGAGATTCTTGGTGTACAAGAGAGTCCGTTAGTGTTTGGAAATCGGGTTCATTCGTAAGGATTCGAGAAGCCTCTGGCTTAGCTAGTGGTACCTGCACGTTAGAGTTATCTTGCTTTATCGGCGGTGTACCTTCGGTGTCTTTAGACGGCTTTGTATCTGCGTATGAATCAACCAAACTCGACCGAGCCGACTCCATAAGCGAGCCGAATAGATTAGTCGGACTAGCTCCAGTAGAAGCTACCATAGAAGATAGTTCGTACATTTGTTGATTGACATCACCACCCGTCAAGGAGGCTACCCCTTTAACCGAAGTCAAGGCCCTATTAATCTTATTGACGGCAGCAATAGCCTGTAACTTCTCGAAGGAACGCCACTCGCTAGTAAACAAACCGGTCGAGTCAAGGGACTCTTGAAACCATTCCCCAGAGAAGGGTTTAGGTGTATTCTCTTTGATAGTAAATTGGGAGGTCTTCGCGTCAAAACCTATAGACACATTGGAAGACTGAAGAACTTGTTGGGAGACTGTATCTCCTTCTTCACGTAGTAATGACACAAACTGGCGACTAGCCCACTGCTGGTACTGCTGAATCAGTTGCGGATTATTCTTAGCGACAGTGGCCATTTTAGCTGTTACAGCAGGTGATGTGAACTTGGCAAAGAGGTCCATGCGTTCAGGCTTACTAAAACGACTAATAAAGGATTCATCAGTCAGATTAAAGATGTTACTAGCCATAACCTGAAAGCCCTCAGGTGTTATCTCATTAGACGTTAGGGCTTCTAGAGAGGTAGCCATAACCTTCTTGACAATAGCGGGATCAGCTTTCTCGGCAGCGTAGGTTAATTCGTCTAAGGAACTGGTTAACGAAGTTCCGGGTGTACCTAGATAAGCAAAGAGGCCGTTGCTAATAGCCGCCTGTGTAGCCGCTAATGACTCATCAACCATAACAGAGGCCGCAAATTGAGGACCTACTAATTTAGTTACCGCCGCTACACGCCCCAAGGTCTCACCCCCCTTAGAGTGCATGATACGGTACGTTAGGTCATCTTGATTAGCGGAGATGTCAGCTGCCGCAGCGCTTAGAACGCCAATATCCTTATTAACAATTGCTTGCTCCAGAGTATCAATACGCGACATAGCCTTAGATTTAATATCGTCTAAGACTGGCTTATCAATAAGAGATGCGTACGATTGGCCCTGATCGCCCCATGCCTCTGACGCCTGCCGGTCTATCTGATCGGACATATTCAAACGTAACTGCTGCATTTGAGTACGTAGACCAGCTTGTTCTTCTGGTGTGTACGGGGCCGTGCCATGCTCTGCTATAGACTGTCGTAGACTCTTATAGCTTTTCCCTGTGGAGTACAAACCATTGTCTAAAGCGTCTCTAGAGAACAAATCAATCACTGCTGCAAAGGACGTAGCCGCTGTCTGTTTAGTCAAAGTCTGACTCGTTAACTGAGCGTTCATACTCTGCACGTTAGATTCTATACTTTGTTTACGTGCTTTAGACCGTTGTATAGCGTCAGCTACCTCGGATGACGAAATAGAACCAGAAGAGATAGCTGCGAGAGCACCCGGAGGAGCGTACTCGGAATTAGATCGCACGTAGGACATCGTTTTATCTTCACTTGCTACCAGTGCGCTAGCGCTAGCTTCGGCATCCTGCATCAAAGAACGCTGAAGAACGTTCGCAGGGGTAACACCTGTCACGTCAGATACAATCGTATCAATTTGGTCATCGTACGCTGGATACTGTGATTTTAGCTGTCGAACCATGGAGTCCAACCTAGCATAGTACGTTGTCTGACTAAGAGAACCTTGTGACACACCTGACTTTAAGTCTCTTATCGTTCTACTCGCTGAGTCTAATTCTTTTGGTAGCGGTTGTGGACCTGTGGCTGGGGACTCTAGGACAGATGCAGCCTGAACTCCAAACTCCTTTTGTATTGTACCTGTAGTATCTTGCACCTTTTGGCGGATGTTGTTCTGAGTTGCTTCGTCCGCGATATTAAAGCCTGTTGAGATGCCCTGACCAATATCCCCAAATAACCTACCAAGAGAGGTGTCCACAACGGGATTAGGCGTTGGTCCGATATCAATCCCTTTTTCTTCTACAAGAGTTGTATTAAAATTAGCCATTATTTCCCACTCGTTTCCTTGTCAGTTAAAGCTCTCTGACGTGCAGACTGTTGGTCGGTGGGACCTTTCGTAACAAAATCCCAGTTCATTTTACTATAGAAGTCATCTGTACGTGATGCATTCCTAAAGATGTCTGCGTACTGATCGGGCCTAAAGCCACCCATGACTAGGTGTAACTTAGCTGCCTTAAAGTACCGAGCCTTCTCTTCTTCTGTCTTAGCAGAGAAACCGAGACGCAGGTACTTAACAACCTGTTTTTCAGCCTCTTTCTGTGCGTCTTTAAGTTCCGTTAAAGAGTTAAGTTTAATAAATGTGTCTGTGAATCGTTGAGGTTCTAGACCTGCCACGCCCATTAAAACAGCTTCAATTGGTGTGACATCACCCATTCTCATTTGGTTCTTAGAGACGTACTTACCTGTGTTCAAAGCAAAGACCATCTTTGTGGTGTTGTTAATAGAGGAGATATTCGAGAAAGCATTAATAAAGTCTTCTGGTACGAGTGGGTACGTCTCATTACTATCTGAGAACACCGAACGTATAGCATTCCAACCGGGTTCCGTGGAAGACAACATGTCCCCGAGAATAGAGCCTGAGGCACCAAAAGCGATTTCTAACGCGGATGTTTCCCCATTAAACACATCTTTAAAGAAGCTTAGTCCACCGGGTCCGTACCTCTCACCATAGTTCTCATCAAGTCCTGTAGCTAAACGAAGTGCAGTACTTGGAAGTCCATCTAGGATAGCCGAGAGTGCCCCTTCATCAGCCTTAATTCCACGTTCTAATAAGCCAGCCCGAATGTCCTCGTACCATGGGTACACTCCTAGCGGGGCACCAATAGCAACAGGTAATCCGTACATCATCGCATACGTACTAAAGGCTCTCAGTTTCTCTTCTCGTGTAAGACGTTTACCGAGGAACTGTTCCATAAGACGTGCTTGGTAACCAAAGAACTGTGTTGGGACAGAAAGTGGTCCTCTTTGCCACATGGCATTAGAAGCATAAGTCATATTTAGTGAGAGGTCATTTTGCCTTCTTAGAATATTAGCACGGACCCCATTTGTGATGCGAGCAGTTGGGTTCGCAGAGCGCCATTCTAGGTACGCTGCATTCCACGCGGTTACTCGAACGATACGTTCCCCTTCTGTAAAGAAGATAGTCCCTTTATCAAGAAACTTTCCCACAGATGACTGAAAGAGTTTCGGGCTAAGCCAGTCATCTCTTACGGCTACTTCACCACCTACGTTATAGATACCCGAACGTTTCATTTCATTGTACGACTCGATAAAGTCGTCAGCTTTCCATCCAAAGGCTTCAGATTTTTTAGCCAAAGAACGTACAACACTTTCATCTAGTGTTAAACCAGCAAAGCGCATAAGGGTAGAACCCATAAGACTAGTTCCGCCCACCTGTGGTCCAGCAATAGCGACAATATGCGTGAGTGTCTGAGATTGTAAGAATGCTTGTACTGGATTAAAAAGACCTAACTTAGAATGAAAAGCTACGTTACGCATAAAAATAGTGGGGTCTTTTATCAGAGATAAAAGGTGTTCATCTACAAACTCTGCGGACTTAAATCCGAATTTATCGTACACCCCATTAAGTAACTTAGAGCGAACCCAATTAAGAGATTTTTGAGTTTCTGATTGCTGCCTAAGTAAAGATAATGCGGCCCGTCTATAATTCTTAGCCGCACCGAGAACGTGCCTATCAACAGTATTAGACCACCGAGGATTAAGTAAGGCTTCGTAGGGATTCTTTCGCAACTCCGACAAAGGTTGGTCTAGAATCGTATAAAACTCTTCTACAAAGTTCTCCGTAGCTTGTATCTTATACTGATCCAGTAACTTAGCACGAGACAAAGAACTAATAGACCTTGTGATAGTAGCCAAGGGGTCCATTAGTTTACTCTTCTCTAACTGGAAGATCGGCTCTGATTCAGAACCTGAACCCTTCACGATGCTATCGAGCGTCATACCACGTTCAGACATATACTGTCTGTCAATATTTGCTACCAGACTATCGGGATGAACTGTATTATCTACCGCATCTGGAAACATGGACCGAATAGTGGTAGAGTCTTTCGTTCTTTGTCCGGCACGTGTGTACACAATTGGTGCATCTAATCTCAGCCTAGGAGGTAAATGGGCAGAGTCCTCAAAAAGAGTCTTAAACTCATCAACAGTAAATGGGAGGTTCTCCTCCACTAATTCTGCCACACGCTTCATGTTCTTTTGAGCTAAGGCTTGTCGTGCTGCTTCCATCGCTGAAGAAAACTTTCTGCCCTCTGCTTCTGTTGAATGTGCGAAGATAGAAGTATCGCCATTGTACGAAACAGAGTCTTCAAACTTGGAAATATTGGCTTGTTTAGTGTACCACTCTTGCGGGTACACTACGTGTCCACCCGGTCTTTTAGGTATCTGTTGATACGGAATACGACCAGAAGAAACGTCCTTAACTACGATAAAGTGTACGGGTCTTCCATCAGGTACGAGTCCCTTTAGGTCGCTAGTTGGGTCAGCAACTTGAACAATCTTAAAGCCTTCTTTACTAACCTTTTCACGTACTTGTTTGTACGAGATAACGTTTCCCTTAGTGACTCGGACTCTGCCATTCTCTTCAACAAAGAGAATATTACGCTGGACCCCATCACGCTCCGGTATAGAAGAGACAAATTTTCCTTCAAAGGGGGCTTGAACTTCTTTAGTAAACTTCTTAGTCTTTGAATTAAAAACACCCTTCTTAACGGAAATACTCTCGATGCCTGCACGGGCCTTTGCTCTGTATATATTATTGTTATTGATAAATAGATCAATATCATTTAATTGAACGTACTGGAAGTACGCTTTAGCTTCCTTCTCTGTAGGATAGGAACCTATTAAATCTTTGTACCCTTGTTCGAACTCATTTAAGTCCTGATAAAAGTACCCACGTTCACTGTTTATTTCGATATCCCTATTCGCACGTGCCACCTTTTCAAAGGCTAAACGTTCTGTACGATTTAGCGCACCAAGATCTTTTGCGCCCTCTTTAATGAGTCGGGAGATTTCCTGAGAACCGTTAACTACTACATGCCTACTTGCACGATGGACATCACTAAGAGTGTCCTCGGGTGAGCGCATAGCACCAGTCAGAGCAGTTACTAAATCCTTCGGTGTGGTATTATTTGTTGTTAGACTAAGCTGTAAGACTTCTGGTGTTGTTTCATCAATAGTCTTTTTAACTTCAATCTTATAACCGAGTCCATGAGGCTTAATCTCATATGAGCCATCCATTAAACGGTACTGGGACTTAGCGAAGTGTTCAGCGTTCTTGCGGGTTTCAAATAGAGCCCCCTTAGGTGTCCCAATGGAGATGAGAACATCATGAACGTTAGCAATAGAAGTCTCTGGAGCTATGTGCGCTACATCTAGAAAGGCATCTGCTGTAACTGGGGTGTTTTGTATTAAGCGTTCTACAGTCTGCATAACACCTTTCGTGATCTGGGCAGTATTCAGAGTAGCAAGATTAGGAGTGTCGGTCATGACTGCTAGAAGTGACTTAGCAGACTTAGGTAACGCACTAGTAATACGAGATAGAGCAGCGGAACCTAAGTTACCAGTGTACCCTTTAACAATTCTATTAGGATTGAATAGAGAGGGCATCTCCTGTTCGAGTGATTTTGATAAACCAGCAACATCGTTCTCTGCTAACTTCGCCTTAACAGACTTAACAGCATTGATGATAGAACCCTTCTCAATATCTCCGACTGCTGTAACAACCTCTCCCTCGTCTAAAGTACGTTTACCTGTAGCTTTAAGAGTTTCTTTTAGACCCTCGGCTACATCCTTGAGAGCCGAAGACTCCGCAGATTTTGTGACATCTTCGATAAGTTTTTCTTTAGAACCGCCCTTAAGAAGACGAGAACCAGATCTAGTGAGTACACCTGTGGGGACGATGGAAGCAATATCAACAATAGAAAATAAGTTATTCAAATACTTATCAGTGGTACTGTACGCAGTAGCAGAACGAGCAAATGTTAATGCGTCTAAGGAGTTCTTCGTCCAAAGATCGTCTACAACGCGTTTTAGCTCCCTCTGGAATCTCTCTGGAGGAAGTGAATGTAGGTAGTCTAATTGTTCTGATAAGTTTGATCCTGATAGAAATGAAGACTTTGGACCAGTATCCCCACCAGTACTATTCTGTAAGTGAAACCAAGAGAGAAACGGTACAAAGGTCTCGGCTAAGTCTGCACCCTTGGCGATATAACCCATGTTCGCTCTACGTTGTTCAACATTTTCCAGAACCTTCTGAGCTATTTCCTTTTTTTCTATGACACCTTGGTGTAAATCCAGAAGGTTCATGACATCTTCTGAATTAGTTTTAGCAGCATCTCTTAATGAACTATTCTCTTTCAAAGATGCAACGGAATTAGTAACATTTGTGGCAAACTTCTTTTCCCAGATGGTGTCTGGATTATGAATGTCAGATTTAGATAACTGCTTGATAAAAGCTACTTCCTCAAGGGATACGGCCTCTTCTGGTTTCTTAGAAGATAAAACTTCAGAGACGATTCTAGCCTTTAGTTCTCTATCCTTAAGTAATTCCCTTTGTACTGTATCACGACGCAGTTTGTCCTCGGTACCTGAAGCGATACCAGAGGCTAACATTTCGGATGTCGTAGTAGGGTCTTCTAAGCCAAAGGCAGCCTTATCACCGCGATTCTTAGCGACTTCTGGCGAGACAATAGGGCCGAGAGCACTAGTGTCCTGAAGACTTAGAAGACCTGAGTTCTGATCGTCTGTCGGTGTTGTTAAGGAAAGATCAGCCATACTGATTACAACGATTGAATAGTACGAGAAATTTCCCCACGGCTAGAGACAATACTGCCACCGAGGGAGGTAAGACCGGACCCCATACTAGCCATTGATGCAGCCGAACTGTACTGATTATTAGCCTCAGTCATCTGTGCCCCGATTTCCTGCCCCTGATTAACGCCCAGTAGATTAGACCAACCAATACCCATTGTACTGGCAATAGCGCCACTTAATCCAGATGAACCACCGGCACCCTGATTAGTTCCTCTAGAGAGTTGAGACGCCCTTTCAATCCACGAACCACGAAGCCATTCTCGTTTCTTACGGTTGGCCTCTAAATCTGCTTTACGTTTATTTAACTCATTCATCTTCCTTTGTGCAGAAGCCGCTTCCTTAGCCTGAGTGAACGATGTGTACGCCCCGGCTCCAGCGACGGCAAGTCCGGCAACGGCTATGAAAGTTGTGAGAGCAGGCATATTATTTTATTCCTTTTGCAAAAGTACTTTCGTACAGACTGTAACCCCGACGTACGTACCATTTAGTTAATGTTTTATTTTTCTCATCGTTTAGATGGGCTAGGACTATAATGTTTCCATCTACTAGTGAGCCCCAGTACTCAAATGCATTTAATAATTCTACAGCACGTTTAAAATTTCTAAACTCGGGGTCTACCCACCAAGCCAATTCCGTCGCAACTTTCTGTTTCGAGAATAAGAGTTCCTGTAGTGTTCCGATTAAAAAACCAACAACCGTATCGGTTTTATCATCAATAGATAGAACGTACAGGTACTCTTTTTTCTTATAGAATGTACTGTTAAAGAAAGAGGACATCTTTTCGTATGAGTACTCTAGATTCTGGTACTCAGAGTGCTTATGGAAATCTGTCATAAGTTCGTGTAAACGCGGTAAGTCATTTTTATCTGCTAGCCGTAAGGACACATTATACTCCAGAATTGCCTGATTCAGTTACGGACCAACCGATAAGTTCAAAGGGTAAGCCGGTCTCTGAACTGTAACGAAACTGTGCTACAAGTCCTGAACCACGCATCTTTAAACGTCGGTGTTGGTAATGTCTATTAATCTTATTATTATACACCTGTTGCCTAGAGAATGTCAAGGTATTTGTTTCTGGTACTGACCAGTCCCATATCACCTCTACAAAACACGAGCCACCAAGAACTTCTTTTGTTATAACGGTAAGGTAATTAGTTTGGAACCGTCTCTGGGCTTCGGCATGGATCTTGTACCCTGAAACGAATGAACTAGTATAATCTAGACCAAGGGAGTCAAAGTCAAACCAGTCGATATATCGTGGGTCTTTATCAAAAGCAAAAGAAGCTACGTACGTAGAACCACTAGAAACTCTAGAGACGACAAATTTAGTTATCTTGGAAACAGAGGTAGGAGTCTCAATAGCGGTTTCTAGTGGGTCTAATAAATTATTAGTGATTGGTACTAAACTATTGTCTACAATCGAGTCGTAGGTGATGTCCGAAGCCGTTCCTTTGATCGTGACAATTCCATTGATTTTAATGTTGGGATGCGGTGCAGGCTTCCACGTATAAAACGCTTTCGTTTGTACATTAAAGTTTAATATGGTATCGTACTCGTACTTATTTAGGTCCGTCGTAGGTTCTGATGAAGAGAACACCCATTGTAGCAGCTTCTCTGTCGTATTATACGTGCCTTGAACGAATAAACGAGAAAGGGCGGGAATAGTATCATAATACGATTTAATAGACCCATCCGTTATAGACTGTATACTAACAGAACTAGTTTGGTCTGGTACAAGAGCGTAAATACCACCATCTGCCCACCAGAACGGGATACCGTCTACATCAACAAAGGAGAGGGCACTAGGAATGGATAGAGTGGCGACAAAGCCAACAGTGAAGTCATCTGTTAAGAAGCCTGAACCCACCGAACCGCTTAACGTCCAAATACCATTAGTGGCAAAAATGATAAGTGTACTCTTGATTGTTACGAGTTTTAAGATGACACCAGCATCAGGAATAAGTAGGAAACCACCATCCGAGGACCCAAGACCAGCGGAACCTTCAACAGTCGGGTCGGCTGATTGATAGCATTGCCCTAGTTGCTCGTCTCGTTCAAGAACTGGGCTGAAGTACACTTTGTTTCCGAAGTCACCATAATTAACGCCAGAATAAAATACCCGACCACTAAAAAAACTGACGGTGGAAGGTCGGTAGAAAGAAGAAGAAACAACTGCTAAACCTGCGATACCCGAAGCAGTAGCCCTGTCTTGATTGAACTCATCTAGGATGTAGTGGCCCTTTGCAGCAGGTGTATTATTCAATTGGAACTTGTCAACGTACGTCCAGTTAATTTCTTCAAGAGAGTCCTTGTACAAGTACCATACGTCAGAGTTCGATGGAAAATCTGTTCGAGCCGTATCCCATGCTGTTATAACTTGTGCAACACTACCACCTGTAATCGTCGCATTTGGGTACCAGCCTTGATTGAATAGATTGTACTTATGGGCATCAGTAAGAGTAGTCGGACGTTCATCGACACCAAGATTATCAACTACACCAACCATATCGCGAGTCTTAAGGACGATTGTACTGATGCTAATACTGTCAGTAGAGGCCGTATACGTAATCGAGAATGGGTCGCAGTACGGATGGGCTACAAATAACTTACCAGAACCAGAGGCAAACTGACACATAGCTGTCCTTGTACTAGGAGCACCCGCGACCTTTTGAATATCTAAGTCTATCGCGAAAGTTTTAAAACCCGGTGAAAGTGGATTGACAATGTCAACTTCATAGAAGTACAGTTTACTTTCTACTTGTTGAACCACAAAATCAAGATCAGGAGAGCCGGCAACATTACGCCACGTAAACGTTTGCATGACACCGCCAGTACGGGTGACAAGATTTTGCTGTGCCCCTTCTTCGTAGTCTATACCTAGTCTACGTCTCACAGTACCAGTTTGATCGAACACACAATTAGATTCTTGTGTAACAGCATTCTCTGGAAAGTTTAATCCCGTGGCTTCTGTAATTAAACCTCGGAGAAAACTATTCTCAACGTTTGTACCTAATTGACGAGCCATAAGTTACTTTCTAGGTTTACCATTAGAAATGCTAGCTTCCTCGAACTTCTTAAGGGCGAAGTACGCCTCGATAGCCCTTTCTACAAAAGATAGCGATGTGTACGAACCAGAGAGGGAATCTGGTACTGTGCCATGTTCAAAATGAAGAAACCATAAACCATGAGGACTTTTACGTTCCGCAATAATTTTATTCTTTTCGAATGGGTACTCACGAGTAGCGCCGACATCTCGTTCTGGATCAAAACTAGACTCTAAACTGTCGGCTGCAATGCTGTTAAATTTCATACTCTACGTCCGTAGTTAGGTGTTGAGTCCAAGGGAGAACTCTGTGTGATACTGGTCTTTGTTCTCTGAGAGGTTATAAGACCCCGCCGCAGCCGTCTTTCTGCGATAGGATTTTGGACTTGCTTTAGTTCAACAAAAGCCTGTGCTTTAGCAGCATTTAATAGAAGGTTTGTCTGTCGTGTATCTAATGGGATGACAAAAGAATCAGTTAAGGAAAACGAGAATTCTTTTAGACCGTACGCCAAAGTCTTAGAACTCGTTAAGAAAGTGTCTATAACAGAGTTGTACGAGTTAAAGATCACCATTGAATCATTGTACGTCGTATACTTAGTGGGAAATCTATCATTACGAACAGTAAAGTTTAAACCACCAGTATAAGCGATTTCTGTCGTACTGCCACTGTCTACAGTTAAGCTATGAGCCTCAGACATAAACTCTATAAATGGCTGATAAGTAACTGGTACATAATTAACGAGTGTATCGCCGATTAACTGATTGTCGTACTTAATCCAGTCTAACGAAAGTACATCTGTTGGTTTAGTCATAAAGACTGGAAGTGCAATATCATTAAGTTCAGTTAATTGAAAGAATGATTTACTAGACGGAAAATCAATCGAAGCCTGTAAGTCCTCAAAAGAATCTCTAACAACATGCGCAACCTGTAAAGATTCAACTGTGTCATTAATAGAGGTTACTTCATCGCCGTCCATAGACGATAAGATACTAGTGACGAGTTCTAGGAGTGTTTTAGCCATATGTTTTACTTAGAAACCCCCGTGAACTTCTCGTAAGTACGAAGACCGCCAAGACCCAAGAGGCCGAATAGAACTGGGAGAACTTCGGTAACTGCCAGAACTGGAAGAACACTAGTAGGGAAGGTTGGGTCAATCACGACAATTGCCGTGACTAGCAGACTATGTATAATATAATTATAACAGAAGATAACACCACACGTCCACCCAATGAAGGGTCGCCAACCAGACTTAAAGAAATTATCCGAGGAGGCTTCGACCTTGTTAATCTCAATCTGTCCCATGGCGAGTTGCGTTTCAGCATTTAACTCTGCTAATTCACCCGTCTGTTTCAGTTCTAGCAATTTCTGCTGTGCCTCGGCTTTCTGAACTGGGTCAGGAATAACCTTATCGAGTATCTTAAGACCAGCAGTTAGAAGAGTATCTATTGCAAACATTTTAACCTCTCAACATCATTTCTGCTAATTCTTTAGCTCGGGTGGGTGTCTGTGTGGCCCACTTAGAGTTCAACATACCATCGAAAGCATCCTGCCAGCGGCTATCTTCAATAGACTTTAGGGTCCGCTTAAAGTCTAATAGACCAGCGAGACCAAGTTGAAAACACATCTCGTACAGTACACGTTGTCGGGCATCTACGAGGTCAGTGACCCAAGGTAAAGCCTTCTGAACACTGGCTACACATTTATTAATATCATTTAGCAATAAGTACTCAGCCTCATCAGAAGAAAGACCACCATTCTTTCGTGAGTCAATAAGTCTACCATAGCCGATAGTCCAGTAGCCCAAGTGATCTTGGTACGCAGCTAGAGAGAGGCCCTCGTGACGTTTAAGAGAGTCTAGGAGTTTATTCTTACTGAAAGAGTTCAACGTTTGTCAACCTTTTTATCGAGTTTATCTTCAATCCGGTTTAGAATACCAAGAGCTAGATCAGTCTTTGTCTCAACGGAGGCTAACCTTTGCTTAGTCAATTCAACACTATCTAATTTCTGTTCTATTACGACAATACGATCTTTAGTATTAGATAGATCATTGTACGATTGACCAATAGTGAAACCACTAATACCAAAAGAACCGAGCATACCGGAAGCTAAAATAGCTATAACACGCCATGGATTTCGCTCTACTGCGTGTTTAAAGTCTTCTTTTAACTCGGAAGTCAAGGACATTGCGATTATTACCTGCGATACTCGTTATTAGTGGAACGGGATTAGTTAACGGACTCTTAGTACGGTTTAGCGCGAATGAATAACTTAAAGTTGGCGGATGTGGCTGCCAAAAGAGCACCATTCGTCGCATTGATGATATAGATGCCCGCGCCGATGGCATATCTGATCTGCGTCGCATTGGCCTTGGAGAGCTGAACGCCGAGAGCCCCGCTCCCTGTGTGGTCACATGGACCCACAATAATTTCTTCGCCCACCGCCCAGCCACCTATAGCGGTAGTACAGCGCAACCATGCCTGCATTTGAAGGGCAGGCGCACCCAAGCCATGCGTCCAAAGGCCGGTCGCGGCGGAGGTAATTGTGTACTCGGGACTTTCAGCCAACATGGCTTTAAGTGACGAAGGAGTAACTACTCGTATCGTGTCGGTACCAGCAGTTGTCTCGGCATTTGTAGCTAACTCGACGGGACCCTTAAGTGTTGTGGACGCAGCTTGCCACACACCAGAACCTGAACCATTCGCAACGTACGCTTGACCAGCAGTAGCACCAGCAACACCTTTTGGTTCATGAAGGTCAGCACCAGTTAGGTTTTTGTGTAAAACAGACATCTTGTACTTTTCAATCCTTTATGGATACTGGTAGGAAATAGGTGGGCTGGAATCCTTTTCTGTGTTGGAACACACGATATTAACACGAAAAGGATTCCAGTTTCTCACCTTAGTCTTTTGTAACTTATTACGTTGCGGACATTAAGCCATGAGCTTCAAGTACATCCAAGATCGCATTAATTTTAGTACCAAGTGCGTTAAGCGCAGCTTCTACTTCAGTATCCGAGAACGTAGCGTTCAAGGCATGAGCAACAGAGGCATCAGCAATTAGGGCCTGCTGTGTACTAATCATAGGTGTACTATTCCTGTCCGCAAGCAACGAATCCTTCTTTTTAGGATTAGCCATAGTTTAATAGTCCTTTCCTAAGAAGGGTTACGATGGGATGTACCAGTACAGGCGGATACGAATCTTACCCGCCGAGAACGCAGCAGTATCCCAGTTCGCGCAGATCAAGCCAGTGTTAGTGATAGGCTTTCCTATCAGGGCACCAGCTTCGGTAGAACCAGTATCGAAACGAGTTACTGTTCCAGCGGCAGAAGTATGCCAATCGTCTGAAGCAGCAAGAATGCCGTTAAAGTCGATTTCCGTTGTACGATCCTGATCAATAAAACCAAGATCGAGGTTCGAGTTAACCCCAGCGGAGGCAGTAATAACGAAGACTTCCGCCCTCGCCAAGATAGAACCATTAGGTACTGTCACTGTCGAACTAAGAATCAGTGGGGTGGCGACAGCAGTAACTTCCGTAAGGTTGAGAGTAAACTCGGTGAGGTGCTCACCATCAAAGTCTACCTCACCGCCACGACCGGGTGTGGCTTCGTCTGTACCGTACTTAATGTACAAACCGTCCTTATTAGTCCAAGTAGCCATTTTCTTTTATCCTTTCCTATGAACTCTCTTAAACAACCTGATCCGTATCCGTGAGGATCGTGACTAAGTTTTCAGGACGGAAGAGTTTAAAACCGTACCGGCAGGTCGTGACGTACTCTTCACGCTGGAAGTCCTTGTTATAATCCGAGTCAACCTTAGGAGCCTGACGAAGCAGACCAACCACAGGAAGAACGTCCGATGTCGCCGAGAAGAACAGATTACCCACACCAGCAGTAGTTGTTACACCACCAATGGTTTCATTAAGAGTAGGAAGATTCTGAGATGTGTACACGTCAAAACCATAGATGTTCTTAACAAACGACATACCTGTCGAGATGCCAGAAGCAACAATACCTTCCCAACGGGGATTATTCGATACGTTCACAATATTAGTGAGCGTATTGATTGTGTACTCTACAGACGGGTCAACAATAGCTACAAGGTTAGTTGTAGGAACGTTAGCTTTCTGAAGGGCAAACAGAGCCTTCGCAAAGTCCGTCACAGAGATCGTTTCATTAGTACCAGAACCAACAAAGCGATGATTTGCACCATTGATAGCGTTGACATTGCTTGCCGTTTGACCAGCAGGCCCTGCCGCGAGAAGATCAACTTCCATAGATTTCATAATGGCACGATTCTGGCGTGGTACAAAAGAGGCGATAAGGCGGGACATATAAAACGAGTCCTGCTTCTCTTTCTCCGTGATGTACGTAGCCGAAGACTTGTATTTGTTCACTGAGAATGTAAAGTTACCAGTGTCCATAGCGGTGTACTTAACCGCCTGATTTTCGGCATAATCAAGAACCTCGGCCTGACCAATACTCGGAATGTTCAGAGTATCGCCATCAGGAAAGTCCGTAATCATATCGACGTAACGCAGACCGATCAGTTCATCTTCGAGCACTTCTTTCAACTGAGTGGACCAAAGATTTGAGCGAATCAGATGCTCCGTATTTTGTGTGCTAAAACCAGACATAAACTATGTCCTCCTATTTTGTTTAACGAAAATTATCACCAAGTTCGGCAGCTAGGCGATGAATCTCATTCTGAATCTTGGGTGTCCAGTACAAATGCGGGTCTGTTTTACGAATGTTGTCATAGTAACTTTTATTCCGTGTGCTACCGAGGTCCCTAGGAAGAGACCCGGAGTTCAGGCTTGAAGAAACTGTGGATAGAGATGTACGTGGTAACGTACCTTTCTGTGTGGATGAGGTCTCCACTCCGACAAGTTTAAGTAAAACAGCAGGCGTTGTCTTGGCCATCTGTGTCAAGTATTCAGGTGTTAGACCCATATCGTCTGCAACCTGTTTGAGTTTAAGACTGTACTCAGAGCCGAATGCCACCTGTAACTGCTTCTTAACAGTTTCTAAATTAGTGGATTCTATCCGAGTGCGTTCTACTTCTTGAAGACGCCGATTAATAAGTGCTTCGATGTCCTCAGATTTAAGTGACGCCGTATCTTTAAAACCGTGTCCTTCATCGCCAAGCAAAGGTGTTGCTTCAGTTCCGACAGGTGGTGTTGTCTTTTCGGAGTTCATAGTGGTCAATAGTTCCTCAAGAGTCATACGGGTGCGTAAGTCATTACGAAGTCCTTCGGTCTCAGACTTTAATTGTTCGATGAAGCGGTCGGATTCAAGTTTACCGCGAGCTAAATCCTCGACTGTTTTAAACTTCTTACCTTCTCCAACCAATTCTTCCACGTACTGTTTTGTGGGATCAAGATTGGTGCTATCATCATTTAAGTCACTGAATAGGTCATCAGTAGTATTTGCCATCTGGGTCATAGATGTTTTATTCCATCCTTCAGGGTTTAATAAACTCTAACAAACGTTTGAGTTCTGCAAGTTGTTGTAAGGAACCGTTCTTGTGTGCTTGCAGGAACGCCCAAGAAGGATTGTCATAATCTTTAGTCTTAACAATGTTAAGTTCTCGTTCCCTATCAGAAAGTAGGTTGTACACGAGTGAAAGGGCGGCTGTAGAGTTCCTGAGTAACTGTTCTACTCTGGCCCTATCCTGAGGCGTGTGGTGTGTCTTTAACCACTCTGTAGGGATACCACTCATATTATAAGAAACTCTGTGTAGCGTCTTCTGGTGTCAAACCAGAGGGTGTCTGTGAGGCCATCATGGATTGTTCCTGTGCCACATTATTCAATGTCTGTGCTTCTGCGTTCTCAGTCAGTCTGATGTTAGGAGAAACCAAATTAAACAGATCAAGATCAAGAAGGTGCTCAACCATAGAGGCCAATTTAATTGACGAGAAATGCCGTCTAACATCTGCATCCTGACCGACCGAAGAAGAAAAGAAGTTCGAAAGATTTTGAATAATCTCGGAACGTTCAGCGAAATGTCTCGCTGCCATTGGACGTAACCTACCCTGACCTGCGATATCGGCGGTGGTTAAGTCTGCAAATCTGGTTATCTTCGCCTCTGAATCAAAAATACGTACAGGTGTTGCACCGTCCATCTTCCTAGAAGCTAATTCTAACATAGCATTTAGGCAGGGTTCAACAACCTCTTCCTCGAATTGAGCAATCTTATTCTGAAACACACGGGAGGCACTATTCTCTAATCGCTGGACCTCGAAAGCAGTCTTTTCACCGGGAGTACGGAAACCCATCGCCTCCTTAGGGGCACCAGCCATCTCCTCCATCTTCTTTTCAAGATTGTCAATCTCGAAGTTAGCGGTCAGGGCGTTGACATCTGGCACCAACATGGAAACGTCACCGTCGTCACCAACGTAAATACGGGACATAGGTGCCCACTCGAAGTCTTCTACGTAGCCCTTAATCTTAAGCGGGGGGAAGGCAATAAGATCGAATACGTCCGCTTTCATATTTTCAAGATGGTCGATACGATACTGCATACCAAGAAGGTTATCGAGAGGACCCATACCCCACAAGCTATCTTGACGTTTACGCCACGAGGAGGAGAAGATGCGGGCCGAACCAAACACTGCTGGATTAGGTTTAATTGATAAAACCTTATGACGGTCAACTATTGTTACAATATGGTTTTTTAAAAGAATACCCTTTTCGTAGTCAAAGATATCTCCATAAAAGGTCAGCAACTCGGCGTAATCGGAACCTAAGTACGAACGGAAATCTGTAAAACCGTCCATCTGAAAGAAGCCATCTTTAATAGCTAAATCACTATCCAACTGCTGGGCGTTACGACGTACTTCCATCAGGTACGAATATAGGTCCTCCATCTCCAGTTGGTTATCTTCTCGGGTTTCACTATCGAGGATATCCTTGACTTCACCTAGAGTCTTATACGAACGGATGATCTTTGGTGCTTGGGAAATAGATGGTGCCAAAGGATTCATAACAATATCCAATGGATTAATACGCTGAAGTACTGGACCCACGTACCCAAGTTTTTCCCCAGTATCAAGAGTCCTGCGTTCATCCAACCAGTCAACCGTTAGAAATGGATTGCCATAGTCAATGTAATCTAATAGGGCTTTCTGCATAATGTTCTTGAAGTCGGATCGTTCAACAACCCACATCATGTACATCTCAATAGCAGAGGTCTTCTCTTTGTCTGCTCCATCTTCTGTGTCTGACTCCCAGACTAACCACTTACGCTTAGGAAACATAGCTGCTATGTAGTTAGCGTACAGGTTATCTCTAATCTGGCAGAGTTTAGGGATGGTGGTCTTATTCTTCCAAGGCAAAGAAGCATTATTAGTTTCGGATGTATCTGTGGCGTACACGTACCGACGTATCTCTTCCCACTCCCTTTCACGAGAGGCTCTGGCAGTCTTCCACGTAGACCACTGCTCAGCGATCTTTAGGCCCATCTGATCGGGATTTATAAGATCATAGATGTCGAGAGTTTGACCAGCCAAAAGATTAACCTTTAAAGTTTAGTGGTGTGTGGGAGAGAGAGAGAGTACGTGCTATCAGGGGGTGTGGACTATGGTTTTTAACCAATACCACCAAAGCGTGGATGTGTTAAAACATTTAATTTAGCACTCTGTCGAGCTGACGAAGAAGAACCAAACTGTGAAGGAGCTATACAGATTTCGATACAAGAAGCGAGACAGTCTTTAACATCGTCATGTGAGGGATTCTGTAAGACCAGTTCTTCTTCAAGGATTTGACAGTTACCTCCGTGGTAGTGCCAGATTTGTCTATTAGAGTACCGAGGTTGAAGAATTGCCTCCATACGTTCTTCTTTAGTACCGGCATATCGTGTGGGTTTATGTTCTTCAATGGACAGTGCCAGTCCGTGCGGTTTAATGTAGTTCTCTTTAAGGTCTCGAACAATGATACTCTGTGCAGAAGTTATCTCGGCCCGTATCTTTCTGAAGTCCCACTTCTGGTGTAACCTCAAAATCTGATCGAAATACTCGCTAATTCTATCGGTCTTAAATCGGGAAATATCTAATACATAAGTATTACGATTGGCATCAATACCAAGAACCACAATTGCAGTATAGTCTGCTTTCTTAGACAAGGAGAAGGCGAAGTCCACGGCAGCAAACACGTTTAAGCGGCGTCCTTTAATAAACCAAGAACCATCGCTGCGACTAAGGTGGGTGCGATCATAGTACTGAAAGAAATCAGGATTAATGGAAGCACCGGAGATGTCATTAGGATCATTGTAATACTGTGCTCTAAACTGAGTTTTGTCTTTGTACTGTGCGCGTTTCTTCGCTAAGATCGCGGCATTGAAACCGAACCACTTACCGTCTACTCTTTGCTGACGAGGCCATAGAAATTCCCCTGTTCCATCACCGACATCTTCTACTTTGCGTTCAAATACTTCGTACAGCGGCGTGGAACCTGACAACTCACCCTGTTCATCGTACGTATCAACCTCTGTCTCTAAAAGGTCGGCGTACAAGTCTTTAGGGTGATACCTAGTGCCTACAGCCCATTCCTTTGCCTCCGAAGATTCGATGGACGAAAGAAGACTGTACTGTGTTTTAACCTTTTCACGACCGTCTTGAGTGTACGCATTCTCAATAACAACAACATCGTCTAGAACCGCTATATCACAATGAAAGCCTGTGAGAGAGGTTGTTAAACCGCCGGTGAAGATTGTAGCATCACGGACAGATTCTGCTTTACGACGAGGATCGTCTACAGCGATTTCTGTTTCAGTCCACTTCTCCCTGTGGCCGACATCAGGATTAACCATATTAGGCCAGTACCGTGTGTATATCGGACTAGTTAGAATATCTTTGATAAACTTTAACTGCTTAATAGCGAGGCCGGCAGTAGAGGATACGTATAAAACCCTTAGTGTTGGGTCTCTTGTTACTTCCCATGCCACACGATAGCCTACTAAAGCACTCTTCATATGGTCACGAGGCATTAACAGTAGCTGATGCGATAAAGAGTCTTGTCTAGTCCACCATTGAATGATCTCTTTGTGAACAGACCCTAGAATACGATGTGGATGAACTAAGCGGATAAAGACTTCTAAATCTTGTTCTGCGGCTAAACGAGCTAACTGTTTTTTATCTAATTGTGAGGAAGTGACAGACATTAATTTAAAACACTAACTAGTTCTAAGGCCCCATCTGGTTCATCAAGAATGACTTTGCACAGCCAATCGCCGGTCGCAACCTGTGGCGTGGTTGTAACCGTTTCGCCCGTCTCGGGGTCTGTGCTCTCCACCGGTGTACCCGGCACAGTCTCGGCCCAAGGCTCTATGAGGCGAGAGTCACGAAACACGGTCTTGCCTTCAAAGGTCCAGACCAACGGCTGTGTCTTGCCTTGGCTTGCCATGGTTAGAATGGCGATGATGGCGTCCCGGCTCGAAGCCCTTATCAGATACTCGGTCATGTGTTCACCCGTTACACTGTTGCGGCAAGGGCAAGCGCCTGTGCCTGTGGAATGTGGTGTAATGTCGCGCGGCGCTCGAGAATGTCGTTGATGTACGTGCCATCAGAGGCGCTGCCCCATCGGTCACCCGTCATGCCGCCCGGCAGGCTCACAGCCCCGAATGTTGCAACATTCCCCGCCGCGTCTCCGATGTACCCGCCCGCTGGCGACCAGCCGAATGCCAGCGGCTTGCGGCCCGCAGCGATTGCCGTGGTCAGCGCCGTGTCGGTCTGCGTTGTGCCGCCGGTCACGATCTTGAGCGCCGGTTGGTCGC
>Ga0075012_10000520_pt1 | contig 40295 bp, 38 predicted proteins | sample All_14_2_FD_71474 | JGI IMG/M metagenome (GOLD analysis project Ga0075012, IMG submission 71474) | Freshwater microbial communities in response to fracking from Pennsylvania, USA - Allegheny Zone_MetaG_DW_15 | ecosystem: Environmental > Aquatic > Deep subsurface > Groundwater > Drilled...
CACGGAAGCTTCCGCTCCCTCGACATCGATTTTGATGGCGCAGACCGGAGGCCGGCCCGCTCCGTCCCAAAGTTTGTCGATGGTCGTGACCGGCACGCGGATTTCGGTCGTCGGGCCGGCTCTTTTGGTGTCGGCCAACCCGTCGAAGGCCCCCCAGGCCGGTGAGGCGCAATGGAACGTGGCCTCCCCTTCGGAGGCGCCGAGGGCTTTCTTCACCAATTGCCAGCGGTCCGCGAAGGGACTGCCGGCAACGGTCCGTTCCAGGGCCTGTTGGTTGGTGGGCGATGGCTCAACGGAGATGACGCTGAGGCCGGGTTCGGCTGCCAGGAGAGGGATGGACATGAGTCCGATGTTGGCCCCCGCATCGATGACCAGCGAACCCGGGCGGAGCGAGGAAATCAGGCACTCCACATTGGTGGGTTCGTAAAGTCCCTGGTCGCAGGCGATGCGGAAGAGGAAGGACCGCGGGGGGAAATGCACCCGCACCCCGTAGTAGGGGAAAGCGTGCGGTGCGCCCGGGCGCAGGTCGTAGAGCCAGCGTTTGATGAATGAACGGATGCGTCTCATAGGGTTGGATGGGTGAAGGGTTTCCAGTTGTACTGGAAATACCATCGCTTGGTTTCGCCGACGTAATGGTGCATGACCGCCCGGCAGTCTCTGGCTTCAGGCGGCCGAGGCCCGGTGATGTAATCCGCCGCGGGGGCCACGGCGCAGTCCCGTCCGGCGACGAGCATCGCAAGGAGCGCCTGTTCGAGATAGTAGTTCGTGCCTTCCGCGTCCTGCAGTGCCCGGCAAAAAAATTCGATCCGCTCCCAGTCCAGATCGCGGGTGTGGAGTCCGGTGAGGCCGACATTGACGAGTGGGGCGATGGGGGCCCCGACCAGTTTTTCCATCAACGGCCTGCTGTAACCGTAGGATTCCTCGCAGTCGACCGCATGGAGGGGCTTCGAGGGGGAGGCCAGCCAGTCGAGCAGGAAATCCGGCGTGCGGAAAAAAAGCAGGTCGGAATCCATCACCAGTTTCCATGCCGGGGGGAGCAGGTGCGGGGAGATCAATTTCCGGATGTTGGGATAATGGATCCACCGGTCGTGCAGCACCGGGAAGCGTGACGGGGGCAGGGTGCCTTCCAGAAGTTCTTCCAATTCATGGTGAGAGTGTAAAACCACGGAGCCCAGGGCTGCCAAGTGGTCCCTGGTTTCCGGGTTGAGCGTGCCGTCATCGTGGAGATGGAAAGGGCCGGGAGGAGGGGTTTGATGGCAGAAGGAGTGGAGGCAGAAAGCAGTCAGGTCCCAGAACCGGCTTCCCGTGACCAGGTGGATTTCGCCTGCGCCGGGGGCGGTGGCGGCCGGAGCGGGCAGTGCCGGCAGCGAAGCCGCGGCGCGGCGCATGGCCTCGCGACCGAGACGGCTGCGCCGGAATTGCCAGGGGCCCCCATGGGCAACCATGCGGCGGAAATTCGCCACGGGCGAGTGATACGCGTGGAGGAGAAATTTTCCGGCCAGGCTCATGCGATGCGTCCCTGGAAATGTCCACAGGCCCCACGCCAGCGGATGCGGTGCAACGGGGATCTCCAGGACTGGTGGGCGAGCCAGGCTTTGGCACGGCGGAGGGCCGCACCCGTGGTTGAAAGCGGCGGCCATGGATTGATACCGTGCAGGCTGAGTACCCGCATCCAGGATTCCTGGATGGCTTCATTCAGCCTGGAGAGATATTCCGGATCCAATCGGCCCGCCGGGATCAGATGGGTAAGTTGCAGGCGGGGTTCGTAAGCCACCTGCCAGCCGCTCTTCAAGATGTGGAGGACGATGTCGTTGTCCCCTCCCGAGGTCAAATTATTGCCCGTTCGGTCGGTGAGCAGGGGTTCGGGTTCGTTGAGCCAGGATTCCAGGGCGTTATACCTCAGCACCATGCCGGCTCCAATCGGGGCGAAAATCGGATACTCCCTGTTCCATCCGGCAAAGAGGGCGGATTCCCCGAGATCCCGCAGGGCCAGGAGGGAATATTGACCGGTAATCCAGGGTGGCGGTGGAGTTTCGAATTCCGGCACGGATTTCCCCCCTGCGGCACCGAGCCGGGGATAATGGCGCATCACTTCAACAGCCGATTGGAGATAATCGGGAGCCAGAACATTGTCGTCGTCGACAAAGACCAGGATTCCGCCCGACGAGGCATGGAGCCCGGCACGTCTTGCGCGGGAAAGTCCGGGAACGGGTTCGCGGATCAGGCGGCCATTGGGGAACCGCGACAAATCCACCTCCACCGGAGGGGCTGAGGCGTTGTCGACGACAATCAATTCCCAGGAATCGCGGGGAAGGGTTTGGGCGGCCAGGGCATCGAGAACGCGGTCAAGGCGTTTTCGGTCCGGACAGTGGGTGGGCAGAATGACGGATAGGGGGATCAAAGTGGTAGTTGGCTGTAGGGGCGGCTTAATTCAAGCATTTGTTGCCACCATTGGGTTGGGTTGTCTGCAGGTACACGGGAGAATTGGTTGCGCAGGCGCCGCAGGCCCCGCCAGGCCGAATCGTGGAGGCGGTCCTGCCATCCAAAATCCAGGGCCCGGGCGGTTTCCTGTGCCCGCCGGGCGGCGGTGGCATCGTCGCAAATCTGCCACCTGAGCGGACCCTGCCAGGTCCAGTCGATTGTGCTGCTCCCAGGGTGGGTTCGGCAGTGGCGCTCATAGACAGTCAGGGGAATCAAGCTGCTCTGCTCCGCGGTGGATGCGGATTTCCGGCAGAATTCCAATCCCGACGGGCCGGCATCGATGATCCAGTGATGATGTGGGTGACCGGATTGTGAGGATGACCGGTCCCGGGAGCCGAGGGTTTGTTCGGAAAGCCGAGATGGAGAAACGATCCTTCCCGCCCGGGCCACGCGGGCCAATTCGCGGAGCAATGGGACCGGGTCGGCCAGATCCTCAAGGGTGTGGCCGCAGTAGACGGAATCGAAATAGCCGTCTTCGTAGGGAAGGCGAAGGTCTTTGTTCAGGAAATCGGTTTGGACCCAAGTCCCGCGGGAAAATTTTTCGCCGGGACAGGGTTCAAGCGCGAGACAGGCCCGTCTCGTTTCGTAGGGCATCAAATCAACCACATGGGTGGCTTCCCCCAAGGGATTGAACCACCCGCCGACATCGAGGATGCGGGAAGAAGAATGTTCAGCGTCCATCAAGAGAGGGGTCGCGCCGCGAGGGTTTCCATCCGGGACCCGGGTCGCGGGTGAACAGGGCGAGCAGGCGGGCCAGCAGCCTCAGGCAGATTTGGCGAATTGATTGAGCCATGAAAGTTTTTCTTCCCGGGTTTTTTCGAATGGATTGCGGAAGACCTCGTTGTTCAGCACCAGGAGGTCGATGTCGGTGTGGATGAAACATTCCCATCCCTCGGCGGCGGTGCGGACAATGGGTTGGCCGGCGACGTTGAAGCTGGTGTTGATGAGGATGGGCACGCCGGTGAGTTCGTGGAAAGCGGTAAGAAAGGCGTGGAAGTCCGGGTGGACCTCCGGGCGGATGGTTTGCAGGCGGGCGGAGAAATCCACATGGATGACACTGGGTATGGAACAACGCGGGTGGTCGAGTTGTTCTTTCAGCCCTGAAAATGAGGCGGGCAGGGGTGACCGCAGTTCCGGTTTCAGGTAGGCGGTGTAATTCATGTAATCCGACTCCTCGTCGCAGTCGAACCATTCGCCCGTGTGTTGGGCCAGGATGGCCGGGGCGAAGGGACGGAAAGATTCGCGAAACTTCACCGCCAGATTGAGCCTCGATTGCATGCCGGGGACACGGGGGTCGGCGAAAATGGACCGTGCGCCGAGGGCGCGGGCCCCCAGTTCCATGCCGCCGCGGACCACGGCGACAATTTTGCCCGAGGCCAGTTCGCCGGCGATGAAGCGGTGGAGGTTCTCCCCGTGAGGCACGAGGTAGGGGCGGGCGCCTGCGGGAACGGTCCCGGGCAGGCTGCCGAGGTAATATCCCCGGGCCGCCGGGTGCAGGGGTTTTCCCCGCTGCCTCTCCCGCTGGAGGAGCAGGGCGGCGCCGAGGCCGGATCCCATATCGCCACCAACTGGTGAGTTAAAAAGTTTGCGGAAAACTTTCCGTGCGCGGAGCTTTCCCGCGGCCACGCAGTTCTGCGCGCACCCTCCGCAGAACAGCAGGTTTTCCTCCCCGGTTTCCGAGCGGATCGCGTCCGCCATCTTGAAGATTTCCTGCTCGAAGACCGCCTGCAACGAAGCGGCCAGGTCCACGTGGACGGTGGTCAGGGGGTCGGAAGACCGCCGCGAAGCAATGCCGGTGGTTTGGGCCACCCAGGGCAGCGCGTCCAGCAGCGAGGGCTCGTTGAAGTGGATGGCGCGTGCGAGGTGGAAGCCCCCCTCCGCATCCGTGTGGAAAAGGCGTGCGAGTTCGCGGGTGAAGCGCGGCGTCCCGTATGGGGAGAGGCCCATCACCTTGTATTCTGAACCAAAGGAAACAAACCCGAGGTGGTAGGTGATGAGGGTATAGAACATGCCCAGTCCGTTTTCATAGGGCTGTTCTCGGAGGATGCGCACTTCCCCGTCATCAATGATCCCGGCGCTGGCCGAATAGTCCTCGCCTTTCCCGTCCACACAGAGGAAAGCGGCCCGGTTGAACGGGGATGTGTGGAAGGCCCCGGCCACATGGGACAAATGGTGCCAGGCATGGTGGAACGCGGCACCGGGGAAAAGGGCGCGTGCGGGCTGCGTGTAAATGCCGCCCCAGGATTCCGGGATCCACCGGCCGAGGGCGCGCGTCAGGCTGTTCCCCGGCCGGCCGGAGAGGTCGAAGATCTGGCTTTGGACCGATTTTTCGGCGAAGACGACATCCGTGACCCGGTCTGGGGTGAGCCCTGCGATTTCCAGGCAATCGGCAATGGCAAAGCGGGGAAATCCCCCGTCGTGTTTGCGGCGGGTGAAGCGTTCTTCCTGCGATGCGGCGATGAGGCGGTCGCCGACCAGGAGGGCAGCATTGGCGTCATGGCCGAGCAGGCCGCCGATGCCAAGGATGACCGAAGGGGAATGGTCCTTCATGGGTTCAGATGGGCGAAGGGTTCAAGATAAACCGACCACGGGTCGGCGGGATGGCGGCTGAGCACGTTTTCCCGGGCCGCTTTCCCCATGCGGGGCCATTGGTCCCGGGATTCAAGGGCGCGGGTGAGGCTGGCGGCGATGGTGTCCGGTTCGGCGGAGGGACAAAGGAATCCGGTCCGGCCGTCCTCGACCCATTCGGATCCGCCATAGGGCGTGCGGAGCACCGGGCGGCCGCAGGACATGGCCTCGAGCATGGACACGGCCAGGCCTTCATACCGCGAGGTGAGGACAAGCATGTGGTGGTCTTTCCATACGGTGGAGACATCTTTGACAAAAGAATGAAGGGAAACGCGGGACTCCAGGCCGAGCCACCGGATCATCTCCCCGAGATAAGGCCCGTCGGGTCCGTATCCATAGATATCGAAGTGCCAGCGGGGTCCGTTCGCGGGCATGCGTGCCAGGCCCAGCAGGAGAACATCCAGGCCTTTGTGGTGGGCGTCGAGGCGGCTGATCGAGGCCAGCCGCGCAACCCCGTCGCCGTCGTCGGGCCAGGGTTGGGGTTCGGCGACAGACCGGGCCAGCATGTAGGAAAACAGCCGGGCGTTGGGCAGATCCTGCAACAGCTGGGTCTCGGTGATGCGGCGGGTCCATGGCGAATTGAACAGGCACCGTTCCGCGCGGAGAAAAAGGGATTTGGCTTTCTCGCGGGTTGCGGTGTCGAAGGGAGGCATGGGCTGGTTGAGATGGACGAAGATGTCGTAACCGGCTCCCGGGCTTTCGGTCCACGGGAGGAAGAAATCCTCGTCCAGCAGATCGTAAGCGCCTCCTTGGTTGAAGAAAAAATGGGGGGCGGGTAATTGGTGCAGGTGTGTTGCCAGACGGGATTCGGAGCGCGGGCGGATGAGCCGGTGGCGGAGACCGGACCAGTGTCCGCCCGCCGCCTTCCGACGTGGCTGGACAAAAATCACCGCGCCCGCATCCCGGAGCGCACGGATTTCATCACGTTCCAGGCAATCGGGATGAACCACCAAGGTGACCGGAATTTGTTTCTGAAGCAGGACGGCGGCGGCCTTGGGCCAGACACAATCGGGCGCCCCCCACCCCCAACCGCGGACGGTGGAACAAAAAACAGCGCTTTGCGGGTTGGGGGTCATACGGGGGTGTCCCGGCTGAGCCGGGTCCATGACGGCGGAACGATGTCGTTGTTCATGCCTTTGGTGTCGGCGAACCAGGGGTCCGGGGTGATGATGAGTTTGTCGGGGGAGGGATTGAGCCAGGCGGACCACCAGGAGAGCGTGCTGTTGGCGGTGGCCAGGTGGTTGCAAAGCGACATGAGCCGGATGTTGTCCCATGGATGCCAGGGCGCGACACAGCGGACGAATTCATGCGGGCCGTCCGGTTGGAATTCCCGGGCCACGGATTCGATGTCGTCGGAAAAGATATACGCGGTGGCACCCGGGCATCGTTCGCGGAGCAAGCGCAGGGCGCGGCGGTGGTAATCGAGTCCCAGGCTGCCGATCTGTCCGGCAAAGGAGGGATTGCGGACGTAGTCTCCCCGGCGGAAATGTAGGGCGATGGAAGGGCCGGAACGGATGCGGGCGGCCAGGGCTTCCACTTCCGGGGTGGCGGGATAGCGGAGGGAGAAATGCATCCGGAGGAGACCGGAGATTCCGGAGAAGAATTTTTCGGACTGGAACATGCCGCCGAGGTAGGTGTTGTCGGGCAGGCCGGGGAATCCTGGGTCGCCGGCCGGCCGGTCCTCGGTGTGCCAGTGGCCGCCGCCTTTGTAGTTATCGGCAAAATGATAGAGATGGAGTTTCTCCGCCAGCGCCGCAGCCCAGCGTTCGGTGCGCGTGGTTTGGCAGCCGCGGCAGCGGCGGATTTCCTCCGAAGTGGCGAATTGCTCCGTGATGTGGAAACAGGAAAGGGCGTAGCGGTTGTGGTCCTCGTGGGCCGGGTCGTCGCGGAACCACGAGACATCCAGCTTGAGGACGGTGCGGTGGGTTTCCGCGAGGGCGAGCCCCGCGGCGTATTGGAACATCTGGTTGCCCAGGCCCCCGAGTAGTTGGACGATGATCATGTGGGATTCACGCGGGTTTGAGGGGAAGGAAGAGGGTGGTGTCGGGTCCTTCGGTCACGGATTCGTAGCCGTAACCATGAAGCCGTACCAGGAGATCCTGGTATTTGTCCGGGGTGCTGCAGGAGTGCTCGAAGTGGACCACACGGGGCCGTCTGTTCCCCCAATCCCAAAGGTTGAGGAGGGGGACGTCGAAGCCCTCGGTGTCGAGCACGAGGACATCGGGATCCTGCACGCCGTAATCCTGCAGGAGTTTCTCCCATGTAAGACAGGACACTTTTTCCTTGCACACCGCATCGGTGCCCAGTCCGAGATCGCAGCAGGCGGTCTTGATGCGTTCGTGGTCGAGTGTGGCGAGGCCGGATGTCCAGTCGGGGAGTCCGGGAAGGGCGGGGTTGATGTAATAGAGGGTGGCAGGCGAACAATCCGTGGAGATGGCGGCATGGACCGGGCGGATGCGCGGAATTTTGGCGTAGCGATTGTTCAGGGATTGGATGAAGGGCTCCCGGGGTTCGACGAGAATCCCGGACCAGTCGAAATCGCGGATGAGGCCGGCGATGGGATCCTGCCGGGATCCGTCATTGGCCCCCGCCTGGATGAAGCGGAGGCGGTCCAGGGATGTAAAGGCGCGGAGGAGGGCGTAGGAGAGTCCGGAAATGGGGCGGAGTTGGAAGTAGCGGGCCGCCGGGTGGTCCGTCTTGCAAATGACCAAGCCGAGCCGCGTCATCAAGGAGTGGAGGAGTGAGGGGGGGGTCATGAGCGGCGGAAGGGTTCCGTGCAGAGGGATTTCCAGCGCCCGAGGTTGAACCGGGCCCGTTGTACAAAGTTGCCCGCCCGTTGGCGCAGCAACCAGGGCCAGACACGCGGGTGGCGGATGTTGACGTAGAATTGGTCGCCTTCCGAGGCGTGCCGGAGTTCGAAAGCCAACCGGAATCCGCGGGCCCGCATGAAATCCCCGACCTGCCTGCGGAGGGGTTGTTCCTGGTACTGGGGCACATCCGCGACCTCGAGCCAAAGCGCGGTGACATCGCGGAGCTTCGGGCCGGCCCCCTCCAACACCAGGAGTTCGGCCCCCTGGACGTCCATGTGGATGAAGTCAATCCGCCCGATGCCCCGCTCCCTGCAGAATTCCTCCAGGGTCGTGGTGGGAACGGTGATGGTTTCCTTGAATTCGACCCAGCCATACATGGGATCCCCGGTGGCCGGGGCGAGCAGGGAGCTCGACTTGTTCCCGTAGTTCCATTGTTTGTCGGTGGTGGGTTCTGCGGGTTGGCCGGATGAGACGTGGAAGGTCGCTGTCCCGGTCTTCTGCGAGAGGGCCAGCGGCACCAGTTCCACGGAGCCGGTATGGTGTGCCTGCAAATTGGCGCGAATGAGTTGTTGATTCGAAGGCAGGGGCTCGAAGGCGAATATCCGCGCGCGCGGGAAGCGGCGGGCATAACGGATGGAGTCCTCGGCCTCGCAGGCGCCAATGTCGAAAAAAATCAGGGAGTCGCGGCTGCCGAAAAGTCCGATCACGGCCTGTTCCTGATCGGGCACGGTGTCGAGGTATTCCCTGATGTCGGAGGGTTGGACGGGAGGGGCCATGGTTCAGACCGGGGCGATGCGGATGATGTCGTCCCGCAGTTCAAAAACCGCGTGCGGGCGTTTCTGTAGGACGAATTGGCGGATGTCCTCGACGGTGGGATAGCCATCCGTGCCGTTGAAGAGGCGGGCATCGTCGATCAGGACGACGTTCTGTCCCTGCGTCCGGCCCAGGAGGAATTCCAGTTCCTCGCTGATGGGGGTGTCTTTATTTCCCCGTGCGGAAATGCCCGAGCAAAAATGGCCGTCGAGCCAGAACAAGGCGGGCCGGGTGATGCGCGAGGCGACAGCAGGAAGCAGGGTGGCGCTGTCGCCCAAGTGGCAGTGGATGTGCCTGAGATGGGCGAATCGTTCGGCGGCGGAGCGTTGGAGTTCGGGTGCGAGTTCGATGGTGTGGATTTCCCGGAAGACGCGGCGCAGGGAGAAGACGCAATGGCCCAGCCAGGTTCCGGTTTCAATCAGGACCGGGGTCCGGTGGCGTTTGGCACAGGCGCGGATGACCCCGTATTTGATGAGATCCGGAGGCGGGGTCGGGCATCCCGTTTCCTTCCAGGTCCGGACGGCCTTTCTTCCCTCGAGGAAAAAATGCAGGTCCCGCTCGAAATCGCGAAGAGGATGGTGGAGTCCGAGCGCCCGGACGATTTTTTTCAGGATCATGGGAGGGGGCGGATTTCGCTGCGCATGGAGTTGAGGACCAGACCGCAACCGGAGGTGGCTTCGCAGTGGACCAGCGGGTCCTCCGGAAGGATTTCCAGGCTGGAGGCCTCGAATTGCAGGAGCATGCGGCCTTGTGTGCTCAGACCGACAAGGATCTTGTAGGAGTCGGAGGCCAGGTGGACGCGGTCCTGCTCGAAGACGGCCTCGTATTCACCGGGTTCGAGGCGGGTGGGCGGGATCCACGCGGTCTGCAGGCCGGTGCCCCCACTGTTGACCACACCAATCGAGGCGACAAAGCCCGGGAGCGCTTGCCGGACCCGGAGGCGGAAACGGATCCGCCAGGTTTCGCCGACCCGGAATGCCTGCCCGGCTTGTCCGTTCCCGTTTTCCAAACGGCACGGGCCAAGGGAAACCGGCTGGTCGGAGGAGTCCGGGATGGAGGTGGCGGGCTCATCAGCCGCGTTGGTATAGGCAAGAAGGGTGGAGGTCACCGGGCCGAGTGCCTCGATCCGCCCGGCATTCAGCAACAGGCACCGGTTGCAGAGCTGCCTCACGGCCGCCAGGTTGTGGCTGACAAACAGGACCGTGCGCCCCTCGGAGGTGGCAACATCCCGCATTTTCCCGAGGCATTTTTTCTGGAATTCCTGGTCTCCCACCGCGAGGACCTCGTCGATGATCAGGATTTCCGGTTCGAGGTGGGCCGCGACGGCGAAGGCGAGCCGGACATACATGCCGCTGGAGTAACGCTTGACGGGGGTGTCGAGAAATTTTTCCACGCCGGAGAAATCCACGATCTCATCGAACTTCCGGCGGATTTCCGCACGGGTCATGCCGAGGATGGCGCCGTTGAGGAAAATGTTCTCCCGTCCGGTGAGCTCGGGGTGGAATCCGGTGCCCACCTCGAGGAGCGAGGCCACCCGGCCGCGCAGCCGCACCCGGCCCCGGGTGGGCTCGGTGATGCGGGAGAGGATTTTCAGCAGGGTGCTCTTGCCCGCGCCGTTCCGTCCGATGATCCCGAGCACCTCGCCCTGTTGGACTTCGAAGGAAACATCTTTCAAAGCGGAGAAGATTTCCGAGTTGGGATGGGTGTGCCGGGATTTTTTGTGTTTCAACCACTGGCTGAGGGTGTCGCGCAGGGTGCGGTAAGCCGCGCCGTCGCCCAGGTGGGAGATGACGTAGTCTTTTCCGAGATTCTCGACGGTGATGACGGGGGGGGACATGGGATTTACGGCAGGCTGGCGACCGGCTCAGATGACATCGGCAAAGGTTTGTTCGGTGTTCCGGAAGACCCTGATGCCGAGAAAGAGGAAGAATGCGGTCGTCGCCGCAGCAAGGGTGATCTCGAGGGTGGGGAAGGCGCTTTGCCCGAGCAGGCACCAGCGGAATCCCTCGATGACGCCCACCATGGGATTGAGGGCATAGAGAGCGTAGGCCGATTCCCCGATTTTTCCACGGACCACGTCGCTGCTGAACCCGACCGGGGAGACGTAGAGCCCGAACTGGACGATGAAGGGGAGGATGAAACGGAAATCGCGGTAGGTGACGGTGAGCGAGGTGAGGAGGAGTCCGGGCCCCAGCGCGGCGAGCACGGCCAGCAGAAGGAAGAGGGGCAGGAGGAGGACCTGGAGCGGGGGGAGGAATTGATACCAGGCCATGAGCACCGCGAGGATGGCGAGGGAAATGCAGAAATCCACCAGGCTGACGGCGATGGCCGCGCCGGGGATGATCAGGCGGGGGAAATAGATTTTGGAAATCAGGTGCGAACTGCCGATGAGGCTGCCCCCGCTTCCACCCAGGGCGCTGGCAAACAGCTGCCAGGGCAGGATGGCGGCAAAGACCATGATGGCGTAGGGCGTGTTGCCCTGGGTGGGGAGGTTGGCCACCCTGCCGAAAACAATCGTCATGATGAACATGGTGAGCAGCGGGGGGATCAAAGCCCACAGGACCCCGAGCGTGGTTTGCTTGTAGCGGACCGCGATGTCGCGCCAGGCGAGGATGGTGAACAATTCGCGGTAGCGCCAAAGGTCGGCCCAGTAGTGCCGGGAGGCTCGGCCGGGCTCGAGAAGGATTTCGGTTTTGGGGCTTTGCATGAGGGTGGAAAGGCGCACTCCGTGCCGGTCGCTTCGGATGGGAAAATTCCGAAGTTCCAGTGATTCAATAGGTTGCGGCGTTCAGGGTGCGGGCTCGAGCCAATCGGGCTCGATTTCCAGCGCGACGGACCGCTGCAGCATATCGACGGACAAAACCAGTTTGGTGCGGCCGCTTCGGCGCAGGACCACGCCCTCGAGGCCCTTGAGCCGGCCGGTGGTGATGCGGGCCCGGCGGCCGACGCCGAGGTAGGGGCAATCCTCCGTGCCGAGTCCGGCCGCAAGGACCCGCCGGATGGCATCCAGTTCCGAGACCAGGCGGGCCTGATTATGGACCTCGATCACGGCGGCAGCATGACCGGAGCCATAGACCGCGTTGCGTTCGAGCAGGGTGAAAGCACCGAAGGTGTAGCCGGCGAAGAGGGGGTGGTGGAAAGAAACGCGCTTGCCGGGATATTCCCGGACCTTCTCCCGCAGCGGGAGATAGTGGTCGAAGCCCTGTTGGGCCAGCCAGTGGTCCATTTTTTTCTCGCAGCGCGGCTTGGTGTGCAGAGCCCACCATTTCGAATTTTCGATTTTCGATTTTCGATTTTCGATTGGGGAAAGGATGGGTTGCCAATCGGAGGAAACCGCCGGAAATCCCAAATCACAGGCTCCAAATCCCAAGGGGGATGTGGTGTGCGCATCCGAAATTGGCAATCCAAAATCGGAAATCATAACAATTTCTCCGCGAGGGGGAGGACTTTGCGGATGCGGTTCTGGAATTTTTGCAGTTTGGCGAGGCGCTCCCGGATGAAGGCGTCGTCGGGGTCGGATTTGGAATTCGTGGCGGGGAGGAGATGGGACATTTCTTCCAACTGGTGCGCGGTGGAATCCAGGCGGGGTTTGAGGAAGGCGCCGAGCCAGCGGCGGAGGATTTTTCCGAAGTCCGGATTGGCCTGGTAGAAGTCGCGGCGGTCGCCCTTGACCCAGATCTGTTCGACCGCGCCCCAGGCGGCGAGCTGGCGGACGCTCATGCTGGCGCTGCCCTTGCTGATGTGGAGGGAGTCCATGAGGTCCTGGAGGCTGAGGGGGCGGGGGCTGAGGTAGAGCGCGGCATAGATCTGCCCGAGCGAGCGCGGCAGGCCCAGCCGGAGGGCGGAGCGCCCACCGAGGTCGAAAAACTGTTCCCGGAGTTTCAAGTCTTGATCGTTCAAAACAAATTGAACGATACGGGACTCCGGTGGCAAAGGCAAGCGGGGAATGGGGGGGAAGGCAGGGGAATTAACGCAGAGGCGCGGAGTCGCAGAGGACGCGGAGAGAGGGGGGAGGCTTGGGGGATTCCATCACGGGGATTTGTAGGTGAGTCGCTTCTGCCTCCGGTGGATGTCTTGGGACAAATCGGACATTTGAAACAGTTCAAGGATTTGTAATCCGGTCCTCAAAAGCCTTCAATTTTGCGATAAGGGGTTGCTCGGGGACTTTCTTGTCCGAAGCGAGGCCTATGAGGGATTCACCGAGGGATACCATTTCGGCGGGCAGACCGTTCTCCGGGCTCCAGGTTTGGCCGTAGATGTCGCCCATACCTCGAACCCAAACCGAAAATTCGTAACAGACTCCATCCACCCCACCTGAGGCGTGGGAGGGATAGCGTGTTTGCAGGAGCATTTTTCCCCAGGCGCGTTGGATGGCGACGGCTAGTTCCAGGCTGATTTCCCGGTCTACCCGGGCCACTTGGACTTTGCGGACTTTTTTGCCGTCATTGTTTTCAGCCATGGAGTAATACAGACTGTCAGAAGCGCGGGTTACCGTTATGAAATAGTGCTTTTCGTTGTCGGGAACGGAAAACCATCCTCCGTGTTTTTTTGAACTTCCGGAGAGGCCAGTTCATGAACGGAAAGGCAACATTCCTGGCTGAAAGATGGGCACGTCACCATGCGACCCAGGCGCCCGTCGGTCACAAAGAGATGTGAGGCGATTCGTTTGTCGTAATCATCCGGCGGATAATCCATGGGAGTCAGGTGGCCGGGTTGTTTGCCGTAGGGGGCTTCGTAAAATCCGGCCGCATATCCGGTGGAGGTGAGTACTATCAGAAGAAGGATGGGGTATTTCATGGGTTGTGGCTTCTGGTTTGGCGCGGAGTTCCGGGCGTTTTGTGTTTCCGTGGTTTCCGTTTGCGGGTGAAACTAAAATTGGATAGTTTCGACAATTGTCTAAAAAAACAAAAGCAGGAGGCTGACCTTGGTTCCCTTGAACACGGCAACTGTGACTGCCGGGAAAATACATGTCCACCATTTCCTCTGACCGCCTTGCTGGTGTGCTCGCTGGTTTTTTTATCGTGCGCGCTATGGGGGAATTGGCGTCATTTGTTATGGCTGTGACTTTTCCGGTTGGGAATTTTACTGACCAATTGGTTCCTGCGTGCTTGTCGTTGATTGCGGTTTTGGTGTCTGGATTGCTGGGACTTGGGTGCCTCTATCAGGAGCGGAAGAGGTGGCTCCATGTTGCCTTGCTGGCTTTTCTTTTTCTCTCTGCATGCGGTTCGGTTGTTGGTCTTCTTGTGACGTTGGACTTTCAAAATGACAGTTTGGAAAAGCTCAGGCCGTCGATGGTGGGGAGAAGTTTGATGGAGCTTATAATGGTGTTGATGTTTATGGTTGTGGTGGTGGTCCTGATAAGGAAGATAAAAGACGAAAACTCTGCGGCGGAAAAGATAGGCTCGACCCGGTTGGGTGTTTAATTTTCTCGCTCGAAGAATGGTTGGCTTGCGGGTGTGCTTGGTATTAATGTTTGCAAATGGATTTGTCCCGTTTTGACAACCGCGATTTCGACCGCGGGGCGCCCTGCTGGAAGGAAGTGCTCTGGCGGCTCTGCCAGGGATTCTTTTTCCAGCCGCTCTGGCATCTTCCCTCATCCATCCGTGTCGCCCTCCTCCGTGGATTCGGGGCCAAAATGGGTGAACGCGTGGTGATCCGTGCCGGAGTGAACATCTCGTTCCCCTGGCGGCTCGAACTCGGCGACCATGTCTGGCTTGGCGAGGATGTGATGATCCTTTCGCTCGCCCCGGTGAAGATCGGTTCGAATGTCTGCATTTCCCAGCGCGCTTTCCTTTGCACGGGGTCGCATGACCACCGCAAGGACACCTTCGACCTGGTGGTGAAGCCCATCACGATCGGCGACGGTTGCTGGGTGGCGGCGTCGGCATTCATCGGACCGGGGGTGGAACTGCCCGTGGGCACGGTGGTGGGGGTGGGTTCGGTGGTGTTGAAATCCCCGGAAGCCGCCTGCCTGCTGGTGGGCAATCCCCCGCGCGTCCTGCCTTCGGACCGGATTGATTCGTGAAGGTCCTGATCCTCAACCAATACGTCCCGCCGGATCCGTCACCGACGGCGTTCCTGGTGGGAGAGATTTCCGGTTTGTTGCGTGCGCAGGGCCATGAGCCCGTCTGGCTGGGCAAGGGGACCGATTACGGGGTTCGCCGCCGGGGCCTGGCGCGTTGGAGATATGATTTATCGTCGTGGTTGGGGATTCTGGTTTCAGGCCTGGCCGCTCCCCGTGCCGGTGTCGTGGTGGTGATGACCTCGCCCCCTTGCCTGTTGCTGGCGGGTGCGCTCGTGGCCCTCCGGCACCGGGCGCGGCTGGTGCATTGGGCGATGGATCTATATCCCGAGACAGCGGTGGCTCTGGGCGAATGCGGTCCGGGTGTCGGATCGTTGGTCAGCCGGTTGATGGGGTGGGCCTATGCGGCCTGCGATCTCGTGATCGCCCTGGACTGGGACATGGCTTCGCTGTTGGAAAAAAAGTACCGGATTGCGCCCGCAGTGCTCGCGCCCTGGGGGTCGTCGTTGGAAATTCCGACCGGCTCCGCGCGGAACAAGCGCGAGCGGAGGGTGTGGATGTATTCCGGAAACCTCGGCCGGGCGCATGACTGGAAAACACTGCTGGATGCGCAGGAAAAACTGGAACAATCCGGGTGCCCGTGGGATTTGGTGGTCCAGGGCGGGGGTGCGGGTTACGAGGCGGCCCGTGACGAAGCAGTGAGAAGAAATCTCCGCCACTGCCGCTGGCTTCCTTATGCGGAGACGGAGCGTCTGGTGGAAAGCCTGTTGGAGGCGGATGTCTTGGTGGCGACGCGCCGCCCGGAATTGCGCGGCTTATTGTGGCCGAGCAAGCTGGCCTTGCTCCAGGCCCTGCCCCGTCCCCTTGTCTGGGTGGGTGAAACCGGGGGTGCGGTGGCGGAGACGTTGGGTGCCCGGGGTGGGGCGGTGGCGTTTTCCCGGGGCGATGCCTCGGGACTGGCGGCGTGGTTGTCGGATTTTACCCCCCCGGGAACAGCCATCGATGTGGTGCCGCTGGAAGTGGTCCGGCGCCAATCCCATGAGCGCTGGTTTGGCCTCTTTTCAAACGCATTGAAGTGAGACGGAACCTGTCTAGGGTCGGGAATGATCTACTCCGTGATATTTGGGGTGATTGGGCTGATTTTTGCCCTCGTCCTCACTCCGTGGGTCATCAGGCTCGGTGAGTGCGGGGTAGGGCTGGACCGCCCCGACAGCTACCGCAAGGCCCACCGGGAGCCCGTATCCCGGCTGGGAGGTGCCCCGGTATTCGCGGTATTTTTGCTTTCGGCGGTGGCGGTCTTTTTGTTGCGACCGGTGGAATGGCTGCGCTGGATCCCGGTTGTGGTCACGGTGGGCCTCATGTTCGGCCTCGGGTTGTGGGATGATCTGCGTCCGCTGGGGGCGAAGCTGAAGCTATTCTGCCAGATCCTCATTGCGATCCTGGCTTTTTGCATGGGCTTGAAAATTGGCTCGGTCAGCTACGGGGGCGGTTTCAATATCGAGCTGGGCGCGCTGGGCTTTTTTGTCACCATTTTCTGGCTTATCAGTGTGCCGAACATCGTCAACCTGATCGACGGGGTGGACGGGCTGGCGGCGGGGCTGGGATTGATGTTGTTCTGTATCCTGGGCTATGTGGGTTGGAGGATGGGCCAGACCGACGTGGCGTGGGTGTGTTTCGGATTGGCGGGCGTGTTGTTGGGTTTCCTGTGCTTCAATTTTCCCCCCGCGAAGATTTTCCTGGGGGATGGGGGGGCCTACCTGATCGGGAGCGCGGTGGCATGTCTGTCGTTGATCAGTGCGCACAAGGGGACGGTGGCGGCGGTGATGCTGGTAATGGTTGTTGCCCTCGGCCTGCCGATCATGGACACGCTGTTCGCCCTGATCCGCCGGGCCTTCCGGGGGTTCCCGCTTTTCCATGCCGATGCGGAGCACATCCACCACCGACTGCGCCGGCTGGGATTGTCCGAGCGCCGGATTGTGCTGGGGCTTTATCTGGTTTCGGTGGTTTTCAGCCTGGTGGCCCTGAGCCTGATTTGGAGCCAGGGGCGGACGTTGCCGATCGCGCTGGCGATTCTTTTTTTGATCACGGTCCTGATGGTGCGCTATCTGGGCTACATCTGGAGCTGGGCCGGGCTGGCGGGGCAGATCCGGATTTCGATCGAGCGCCGGAGCGAGGTGAAATACGCCCTTCTCCAGGCCAGCCTGATGGAACTGGAGGTGGAACGCTGCAGGGATCTGGCCGAGTTCCGGAATTTGATGGCCATGGCGCTCCAGCGGGTGGGATTCGTGGTGGACGGCCCGGTGGATCCCGAACGGTACCTGAATGTGACGTTGTATTTTGCCGGGGAGGAATCCCTGGTCCTGCAGGCACCCAATAAAATCCGCGACCAGGATCACTGGCGCCGCCTGGCGGAATGTTTCCGCCGGCCCTACCTCAAGGCGCTGAAACATTGGCGTAGTTGATATGGGGTTGAAGTTCCGACTTCTGGTTCTGGCGGGCCTGCCCGTGGTGGCTGTGGCCATGGGTGGGGCGACTTCGCCGCTGGCCGGCGGGCTGGTACTGGTGGCCATGGGGCTGGCGGTTCTCCTGTTCCCGACGCAACAGAAGATGTGCCCGGTATATGTCCGGGGAGCCTTTGTCCTTTGGGCTTGGTGTGCCGTTCCCTTCCTGCCCGCAGGCTGGTTCCCCCCGGAGCTGTGGAGGGCGACGCTCGAAAGCGCCTGGGGACATCCCTTGTCCCCGACATATTCCGCCCAGCCCTGGATGACCCTGGAGGCCTGGTTGTACCTTGGGTCGGTGCTGGTGTGGATTGCGTGGCTGATGGCCCTGGTTCTCGATGAGCGCGAACGCGGCCTGCTTCTCCGGCTTTACCTTCTGGGCATCCTGGCGGTGGCGGTGGCGGGTTTGGCCGCCCAGCTGGCCGGGTGCCGGCTGCCGTTCTGGGAAGGGGTCCTGCCCGGGCCCTTCCCCAACCGCAACCAAAGCGCCAATGTGCTCGCGTTGGCGTCAGTGGGGGGCTTTTCGCTGGGGTTGCGGCAACTTTACCACGGGCGAAAGAACGGATGGATCTGGCTTGGGGTGACGCTCATCCTCCTGGCCTTCCTGACCGTGGTGGGTTCGCGCGCGGGCCTGGTTCTCTTTTTTGCCGGGGCCGGGGCCTGGCTTGCCTGGGACCTGTTGGAAACGAAAAAGAAATCACGGGTGGCCCTGGGGGCGACGGCGGCGATGCTGCTTCTGGCCTTCGCCCTGGTGACAGGCGGTGAGGCAGTGGACCGGGTGCTGCATTCGGCGGATTCCGGGGCGGGATGGACCCGCGACACGCGACTCGTCCTGCAGCGGGACGCCGTGGAAATGGGTGTCGACCAGCCGGTATTCGGGCTCGGGCTGGGGAATTTCGACGGGGTTTTCGGACTTTACCGCGACCACTACCACAACACCAACCGGCCGATCCATCCGGAAAGCGACTGGGTCTGGTGGTGGTGCGAAACGGGGACCCCGGGACTGTTGATCTTGGTGGGACTGATAGGTTGGATCCTGCGCGGGATCTGGCCGGGAGGGGCGGACAAGGACCGGCGCCTGCGCCGGGTGGCCGTGGTCATCATGGTGGTTTTTGCCCTCCACGGGCTGGTGGATGTGCCCGGACACCGGCTGGGATCGGTGTTGGCCTTGTTGTTTTTCGCACCCCTCGCCATGTCGGTGCGGGGTTGGGCGCCGCCGGGCGGGAGTGCGCGTTTGGGCATGGCCCTGGCGGGTTTGGCGGTACTGGCGTTCGGGGTGGTCCAGACATGCGGGGCCCTGGGCCGGCTGGACTGGCCTGGTCGTTCACAGGTGGAGCGGTTGCGGGCCCGGTCGCTGGAACATGATGCGGCCGGCCGCCACGGCGAGGCACTGGACACGGCCCTGGCGGCGCAGAAGCTGGTCCCGTTGGATTGGCGCTTCCATTTCCAGGAGGGGGCATCCCGTCTTGGCCTGAACAGCGGGTGGCCCATGGCCGCGCAGGCGTTCTGGATGGTGCGTTTGCTGGAGCCGGACAGTCCTTACGTTCAGCTGGAGATAGGAACGATGTGGCTCGGCAAGAACAAGACCCAGGTCCTGTCGGCCTGGAGGCAGGCCCTCCTCCGCCGTGATTTCATGCGCCCGGGCTTTTTCCAGGAAATGTTCCGCATGGCGGAGCGGGATCCCGCCACGCAGAACGCGCTGGTGGAACTCACCAAGGGTTATCCCGAGCTGGATCTCTTCGTTCTGCACCAGATACCGGACACATCCTTCGACGCCCACCTGGGGAGCATCCTGAAGCACCAGCCCTCGGACTACGCCCTGAACGAGCGGGACATCACCCCGTTCTTCCAGGCATGGAGGAAGCGGAGGGGGGATGTCCGCTTTGTGGCCGAGATCCAAGAGCATCCGGACTGGTTGCAGGCGGGATGGTGGACCGCCGCCATGGCCCATGCCGCGCTCCATCAGTGGTCCCAGGCGCTGGCCCTGTCCGACCGCTACCTCAAGCCCCCCGCGCTGCCGGTTTTGAATCTGGACGAAGACAAGGCCCGCGAAACAGTGCGCAAGTATCCCGATGACCTTCCCGCCGGGCTGTTCCTTTATGAACAGGCCATGCGCGAGGGAAATTTGCCCGCGGCGCGGAAGCGGATCGACCAACTTTTGTTGCTCCCGGACCACCCGGCGTACCTATTTTACTTCGAATCACGGCTGTGCCTGAAGGAAGGCCGCCAACCCGAGGCGTGGACTGCCGTGGAGCGCTACCACGTTGCAACAACCCGGTAAGCCGGTTGCAACGGAAAAGGTGTTGGACACCCCTATCGCTGCCGGGTTGGGGCGGTCAGGAGGCTGGCTGGAGGATGGCCAGGCACTCGATGTGGGCGGTCCGCGGGAAAAGATCGAAAGGAACCAGCTTTTTGACAATCCAGTGTGAGGATAGTCTTTTCAGGTCGCGGGCAAGGGTGGCCGGATTGCACGACAGGTAGACGATCTGGCGGAAGGGCAGTTCCACCAATTGTGCCGCCATTGCGGCCTCGAGGCCCTCGCGCGGGGGATCGACCAGGCACACTGCGCCCTCTTCCGCGCGGGCTTGCTTCCAGGCCCCCTGGAGCCAGTCCTCGCAGCGGCCGGAGAGGACCGTGGTGTTGGGGAGATTTTTGGCCTGGGCGGTTGCGGCCGCCCGGGCGTCGTTCTCGATCATGACCACCCGCTGGAAGCGGGGGGCCAGCACCTCGGTGAAAAAGCCCACGCCGGCATAACCCTCGATGAGCACGGGGGCGGTTTCAAGGTTGTCGGCCACGGCCTGGCGGAGGGTTTCGAGGAGGAACCGGTTGGCCTGGTAAAAGGCGTGGCCTTCCACGCCGCTGGAGCGAAGGGTCCACCGCTCGCGTGGCGGCGGGTGCTGGCGCAAGTTCCACAGGGCCTGGTTCACCTCGGGTTCGGCGATGAGGCACTCCTTGATGTCGACGACGGCGCGGCCTTTCAGGTCGCGGAAACCGATCTTGTCCTCGGCCAGGTGGAGGGTGATGCGGTTGCGGTAGCCGTAGGGTTCGGGCGAACGCACGATCGGGTCGACCGGGGGAATGGACATTTTTCCTATGCGCTCAAGTGCGTCGCGGAGTTGCTGTTCCTTCCAGCGCAGTTCGAGGTCGTAGGTGAGGTGCTGGTATTGGCACCCGCCGCAGCTGCCGAAATACGGGCAGGGCGGGGTTTCGCGGCCCGGTCCCCGCTCAAGGAATTCCAAGGGTTCGGCCCGGAGGAAGCTTTTGTGGGCCTCTGTAACCTTGGCCCGGACGCGGTCGCCCGGTGCGGTGAAGGGGATGAAAACCACCAGGCCGTCATGGCGGGCAATACCTTCGCCGCCAAAGGCGAGGGCGGTGATTTGGAGTTCAACGACCAGTGACATGGGGGATGATCCTATACGGGGCGCTGGCGGGACCGCGATGCCTTTCCGGCGCCGGGCACAAAAAAACCCGCCCTGAATGGGCGGGTTTTTGGTCGAAGAAATCAATACCAGTTATCGATCAAATCGGCCGGGGGGTAGGGATTCTGTTGGCCGCTGTCGTAGGCGGGAAGCTTGAGGGATTCGTAAGGAGGGAAGGGGCAGGTGATCAACTCATAGATCCCGTGGGCTGTGTCCATGACCGCGCGGCTGGAGCCCTGGACGAATCCTTTGGTGACCGAAACGGTGGGACCCTCATCCAAGAGGAGGGAATAGGGGGAATCAAAGAGATGGGCCGGAGCCAGAATGATATTCGCGAGGCCACGTCCGGCCTTGTCATAGAAATTGGGGCTCTTCGGCATGCTGAGGTCGGCTTTGGCCAGGCTCAGAGTGGCGAGCAGCGCGGCGAGGATAGCGAGCTTCTTCATAAGGATGCAATTTTTACGCTTTTAGCAGTAAATGGGCAAGTACAATTCGAATTTTAGTCAGCCAAGGACGGTCAGGGTTCCGCTGGTCACCCCCAATTGGCTTGCGGCATGGAGATCGGCGAGGAGGTCCCCGGGTTGAAGGGTCCCGTCGAGCAGTTCCCGGTAGCCTTGGAGGATCAGGCCGGTTTTTCCGGCGTCTTCGTCCAGTAATTCGACCCGGAAGTCCCGCAGGCCCTGGGCCAGGAAAGCCCCGGCAAAGAGGGCCCCGCTCTGGGCCTTTCCATGGTAAAGGGTGTTGCGGCAGCCGACATCAGCCTTGAGGGGGTGCAGGAGTCCGACCCGGTCCTTCAGGCGGACGTCGTGTTTTTCGCAGGGTCTCCCGCAGTTGGTGGCGTCGGTGCCCTTGGAAAGGAAGGCGGCAAAGACGCAGTGCTCCATGTGGAACAGGGGCATATGCTGGTGCAGGGTGACCTCGAACCATTCCGGCGGGGCCGCCGCCAACAGGTCGCGCAACTGGTCTGCGTTGAGGTCGTAGGAAAGGGTCAGGCGCTCCGGTTTCTGTTCCATGAGCAGGGCCGCGGTCAGGGGGTTGGCCACGTTGAGGGAGAAGTCGCCCACAAAGGGGATGTCCCGTTCGCGGAACCACTCCAGGCCGCCAATGTTTCGCACCAGAACCCCGTCGGGTTTGGCGTTTTCAATCAGCCGGAAAAACCCCTCCTCGCCGGCCTTCTGGATGCGGGGGGTGGCCAGATAAATCCGGGATGTACCTCCCGATTCGCGCCCACGGGCTACGGCATCGCGGTAGCGGCGGATATCCTCGAAATCCAGATAGACCGTGGGCACCCCGCTCCGCAGGGCCGCATCCATCTGTTCCTGTGTGCGGCAGAGGACATGGATGCGAGGCAAATGCCCTCTATCAAGAGGGGTGGCGCGAAGCGACGGGGTGTGTAAAGCGTCGGAACACACCCCCGCATTCATTTTATTCATGTCGGCCCCTCTTGATAGAGGGGATATGGAGGACAGCTTTTGTTGCAGGACCCTTTGGCCCGGGCGGCGTTTGCGGGCCGGGCCCGGGACGGGGAGCCGGTCCACCAATTCGCGGCGGAGCCGGTTCAATTCGCTGAGCGGCAATATCAGGCCGGGGTCCAGTTGGAGGGTGAGTTTGCCCAAGGAGAACGCCGTGCCTCCTAGGCGGCCCAGTTGGTCGCTCAGGGTTTGTTCGTTCAGGGGGCGCTTCTCGGCTTTTTGTAGCGGGATCTGCGAACCCACTTCCACCCCGGAACAGGCCAGCCGCAGGGGTTCGCCGATTTTTCCCGAAACCACGATGTCGATGGCGGTTCCCGGAAGGGGGATCTCGCGGTCGAAGGTCTGCCGCAGGGCCCGGTCGAGTTTGGGGTCGTCGGTTTTCCAAACGCGCGCCCCGGCGGGGATGTCGGTGAAACGGATCTTGCCGTGTTCAAAATACAGCCTTCCATCTTTGATTTGATAGACCCGCCCGCCCTGCTCGCGGTCGGTGTCCTCGCCCGTGTCGATGACCAGCCCGTCGCCGGGTTGGAGGGGGCAGTCCAAGGTTTTGAGTTTTAGGAATTCCGTGCTGACGTTTTCCACAAACCCGACAAAAGCCCCGCGTTTTTTGCCGAAGCGGGCATGGACCAGTTCCTGGTGGTTCACCCCGTCCATCCATCCGCCGTAGAGTCCCCGGGAGAAGGCCATTTCCAGCTGATAGCGGTCGGCTTCGGTGGGCCCGGAGCTTCCGGCCCCAGCGGGGCCGGCTACAGATGCCGCAAGAGCCACATCGATGGCCTTGCGATAAACCTGGCAGACGGCGGCGACGTATTCCGGCGCCTTCAGGCGCCCCTCGATCTTGAAACTGGCAATGCGGAGGCCGATCAAATCCGGGATGTGTTCCACCGCGGCCAGGTCCTGGGGGGAGAGTAGATAGCGCTTGTCGCCCAGGTCCCTAACCACTCCATCCACGATCATCTGGTAGGGCAGGCGGCAGGCCTGGGCGCATTCGCCGCGGTTGGCGCTGCGCTGGCCGAGGGATTCGCTGGTCAGGCACTGTCCGGAGTAGGCCACGCACAGGGCCCCGTGGACGAAGACCTCCAGCGGGGGGATGGCGGGGTCGCGGAATTTGGCCATCTCGCGCAGCGACAGCTCCCGGGCGAGGACGATCCGCGTGACGCCGAGGGAGGCGGCGAATTTCGCGCCCTCAGGCGACGTGATGGTCATCTGGGTGGAAGCGTGGACATCGACGTCCGGGGCGACATCGCGGGCCAGGCGCGCCACGCCCAGGTCCTGGACGATGATGGCATCGACGCCCGCATCCTGGAGTTTCAGCAGGTAGTCCTCGAGGTCGGGGAGTTCGCGGGTGAAGACAAGGGTGTTGAGGGTGACGAAGGCTTTTTTGCCGTGGGCGTGGAGGAATTCGACCACCGGCCCGAGGTCGTTCTCGGTGAAATTGTCGGCCCTCAGGCGGGCATTGAAGCGGGGGAGGCCGAAATAGACGGCATCGGCCCCGTTGGCCACGGCGGCGCGCACGCATTCCCAGTCGCCGGCGGGGGCGAGGAGTTCGGGGCGGTAGGACATGGGAACATCATAACGCAGAGGCGCGGAGTCGCAGAGGATTTTGTTTGGCAAATGGCCGGGCGCCGTCGTCTGCCCGCCGCATCAGATCCGCCGCCCGTAATGGGACACGAGGAGGGCGCCGAGAAGGAGGACCCAGCAGCAGGCGTAGGCCCAGAACATGGTGACGAGGAACGAACCGAAGGCGACGGGCAGGGGGCTTTGGGCCCAAATGACCGGCATCACCCGTCCGAGAACGACGCCCATGACCATCCAGCAGACGGCAACGGCGAGCGATCCCCAGAGTGCGGCGCGCCAGCGCGGTTTGTGGCATGGCACGAGAATGAAGGTCAGAAAGACCGAAAAGAAGACGAGCATGAATGTGGCCAGGCTGCGGAGGAGGGAGGTGAAGTCCGCGGTCCAGGTTTCCACCAGCGGCCAATGAGAAAAACTTTGCCTGAGCTCGTGACCCAACAAAAAGATGATGCAGATGCCCACCACAGCCCCGCACCAGACCGCCATCAGGCCGATGGATTTCAACCAGCGCAACCATCCCCCGGCCGATGCGTCCATCTGCTCGGAGAAGAGCATGTGGATGGCCCGTGCGAGTTCGTTCATGAAACTGGCCGAGGCCCAGAGCGTGCCGACAAAGCCGAGCGTGAACCAACCCTTGGAGGTTCCCAGGTGGACCGCCGCGCCGACCTTCCCGGGTGCCGCCTTCAGGGTGTCGGGCAGGAGTTGCCGCAACAATTCCTCCATCTGGGGAATGATGTCCACATGCAGGACATTGAACACCAGGGTGGCCGCGAGGATGAAAAGAGGCACAAGCGCGAGGAGGAAGTAAAAGGCCAGGGCCCCGGCAAAGGTGCCGATGAGGCCGAATCGTTCCACCAGGCGGATGTTCATAATCTTGGGCTTATGTAGCCACGAACGTGAGTTCGTGGTTTGCAGGACTGTTCCACGAACTCACGTTCGTGGCTACATAACTTCTGTTTCTTCAATGCCTGAAATGCCTGCGCGCGGTCAGTACCATGGCCATGCCGGCCTTGTTGGCGGCAGCGATGACCTCGTTGTCTTTCACGCTGCCCCCCGGCTGGATCGCGGCCGTGGCCCCGGCGCCCGCGGCCGCCTCGATGCCGTCGGCAAAGGGGAAAAAGGCGTCCGAGGCAATCACGCTGCCCTTGAGCGAAAGGCCGGCCTCGCCCGCCTTCCACACCGCGATGCGCGAGCTGTCGACGCGGCTCATTTGTCCCGCCCCGATGCCCAGGGTCCGGTCGTGCGAGGCGTAGACAATGGCATTCGATTTGACGTGCTTGACCACGCGCCAGCCAAAGCGCAGGGCCTTCATTTCATCGGCCGTGGGCTGGCGGTCGGTGACGACCTTCCAGTCGGCTTCATTGGCGGGGGCGGTGTCCGATTCCTGCACCAGCATGCCGCCGGTGACCGATTTGAAATCGTAGGCGCCCGCCGTCGCGGAATAATGGTTCTCGATCAGGCGGAGATTTTTCTTCTTCGTGAGGACGGCCCGGGCCTCGTCGGAGAATGACGGGGCGATGATGACCTCGGAGAAGATTTCCGCGATGGCTGAGGCGCAGGTGGCGTCGAGGGCCTGGTTGACGACGATGATCCCGCCGAAGGGCGCCTGGCGGTCGGTGGCGAAGGCCTTTTCCCAGGCTTCCTTGAGCGAGGCGCCGGTGGCGGCGCCGCAGGGGTTGGTGTGCTTGAGGATGGCGAGGGCGGGTTCGCCGCCGGCGAAATCACCGATCAACTGCACGGCGGCGGAGATGTCGATGATGTTGTTGTAGGACAGCTCCTTGCCGTGGATCTGCTTGAAGAAATCGTGGAACGGGCCGTAGAGCGCGGCCTTCTGGTGGGGGTTTTCGCCGTAGCGCAGGGGCTGGGCCAGGCGGTGGCCGACGGTGAAGGATTCCTGCAGCGCCCTGGTTTCGGGTTCGGCCTTCGAGGTCAGGTACTGGCCGATGAGGGCGTCGTAGCGCGAGGTGTGGCGGAAAACCTTGGCGGCGAGTTTTTCCCTCGTGACCGCACTGGTGGAACCGGAGGCTTCGATTTCCGCCTGCACGGTGGCGTAGTCGGCGGGGTCGACGACAACGGTGACGCTGCGGTAATTCTTGGCCGCGCTGCGGAGCATGGAGGGCCCGCCGATGTCGATGTTCTCGATCAATTCGTGGTGTTCCACGCCTTTTTTGGCGAGGGTTTGTTCGAAGGGGTAGAGGTTGACCACGACCAGGTCGATGGGCTCGATGCCATGCTCCTTCGCCTGGGCGACGTGTTCCTTGTTGTCGCGGAGGTGGAGGAGGCCGCCGTGGACCTTGGGGTGGAGCGTCTTCACGCGCCCGTCCATCATCTCGGGGAATCCGGTGAATTCCGAAACATCGGTCACGGAGAGGCCGGCCTCGCGGAGCATTTTGGCGGTGCCTCCGGTGGAGAGCAGGCGGACCCCGCGGCCGGAGAGGAATTTGGCGAAGTCGAGGAGGCCGGATTTGTCGGAGACGGAGAGGAGCGCGTTTTTCATAAAATGGGAGTGTTAACAGGAAGGCCGCGAAGATACGCGAAGGTTGGGGAATTCCATGAACCCGGGAATTTTAATGTGTTCCACTTGGCGTTCCTTTGCGTCCTTCCTGTAAAAAATCAAAATTTAAGTTTAACGGTCTGGTTGCCCTTGGTGACCTGGCCGATGATGTAGCCTTTGGTGGCGTTGAGCGTCCGCGGTGCGTCCTTCGGGCTGACGATGACGGTCATGCCGATGCCCATGTTGAAGACCTGGTAGAGTTCGCTCGTGGGAACAAAATCCCCGCTGGCCAGGATCTGGAAGATCGGGGGGACGGGCCAGGTGCCTAGGGAAATCTCCACGCCCGTGCCCTCGGGAAGGATGCGCGGGATGTTGTCGACGAAGCCCCCGCCGGTGATATGGGCCAGCCCTTTGATGGTCACTGTCTGGCCGAGCTTCTTGAGCAACGGCTGGTAGTTGAGATGGGGGGCCAGGAGAAGTTCGCCCAACGTTTTCCCGGTGCCGGAAATGGCGTGGTCGAGGGTGAGGCGCATCTTGTCGAAGAGCACCGACCGGGCCAGGGAATAGCCGTTGGTGTGCAATCCGGAGGAGGGGATGCCGATGACCACGTCGCCGGGCTTGATCTTCGAGCCGTCAATCATCTTCGACCGGTCAACCACGCCCACAATCGTGCCGACGAGGTCGTAGTCCTCGCCGTGGTAAACGCCGGGCATCTGGGCGGTTTCGCCGCCGATCAGCGCGCAATTGGAGGCCTTGCAGGCCTTGGCCAGGCCGGTGAGGATCTGCTTGAAGACCGCGGGGTCGAGGATGCCCGTGCCGATGTAGTCGAGGAAGAAGAGCGGTTCGGCCCCGAGCACGGCGATGTCGTCGATGCAGTGGTTGACCAGGTCGCCGCCGATGGTGTCGTGCTTCTTCATCGCGGTCGCGACCTTGAGCTTGGTGCCGACGCCGTCGACGCTGCTGACGAGGACGGGGTCCTTCATCTTGGGAAAATTGGCCCGGAAGAGCCCGCCGAATCCGCCGATCTGTGAGAGGACCTCGGGGCGGCGGGTGGAGGCGATGAGTTTGGGGATGCCGGATTTGACTTTGTTGCCCAGGTCGATGTCGACCCCGGCTGCGGCGTAGGCTTTGGTGGATTTGGCTCGGCTCATGGAAGGGGTGAATTTACCGCGAAGGACGCGGAGGACGCAAAGGGAAAAGCCAAGGGTATAGGACGGGCTTGTGGATTCCGGGGGTATTTAAAGATACCTCCATGGCCCGAAGAAAGAGCCGGGACAAGGCAGAAAAACCACCCAAGACGGTTCCTCCGACCTTCAAAGGGGAAAAAGTGCGTATTACTGCGGATAAGGCAGTTGATTGCCCAAGGGAAATTACCAGCCTACCGAGCTTCTAAAAATGCCCAGATGACGATATCCTTAATGAGGGATGTCCCATGAATTGATTTTGACACTGAAAAACCAAGAGATTGGTGTATTTACGATTAGTCGCCAGGCCCAGGTGGCTTCACTCGATAAAAAACGCCCTTATCGGCTTTGCCCGCCCCCATGTCGACCGTGCCCGAAAGGATGTCTTTTGTGGGATCATAGCTTAGAATCAGGGGCTTATCACGCATCAGGCGCGGCGCGTCAGTTTGCTTTTCGACCGGCAGAACAAGCACCAGATGCACGCCACCATCCGGGGTTTCGCGCCACAGGTGCGCGACTGACATGATGGAAATCCCCATCATCCCTCCACCATCCGGTTGCAAACTGAAGGCCGATGTCGAGAACCCGTCTTTTTTGTTGGACCAGATCCCCAGCAATTTGGATTTGGGGGCCGGGGGGAACTCCTTGTCGAGATCTGCGATCAACGCCCGGTATTTCCCGCCGGTATCGAGCACCTTGAGGATCCCGATCGAGTAGCTCCATGCCGCCCAGTCTAGGGCGGAACGGCCCTCGCGCAGCGGCACGTCCGGACGTCCCCCTTCCGCCATCCAAAATCGGGCCAATTCCGTGTTGCGTTTGGCGGCGGCGACAAATAGTCCGGTGTGTTTGACCCCTTCGGGCAACTTTCCGATCAACCCCTGGATCTTGAGCGCCTTGAGTTGGTCCAACCGTCCCTTTTCTGTCATCTGGACCACCATCCGACTCTGCCCCTTTTCATCCAGGAACCCCTCCTGCAACAGCCACGGCAACCATTCTTCGGGGAGGCGCGAATTGGAGGCCATTTGCTCACCAAGTCCCTTGTCTGTGGCCGCAGCGGTCTTGAGCAGGTCGCGGAAGCCCTCCGCTTTGAACTCAAAGATGGGAGCGATCATGTCTGAGGGCTTGACTCTGGAGTCTTGGTCGTCCGTTTCGGTCAAAATAGCCTCGGCGCGGGCGCGGGCGCCGGCTTTGACCGCCTCTCGGAAATCCTCCCGCAGATGGTGGTGGGGGCTGAGTTGTTCCAAGGGTTTCAGGGCTGCCGCACGCGCGTCGTAACCTGCGGGGTCTCGTTGTTTGAGATTATAACGGGCAGCCTCGGCGACGAGGCTGTAGCGGTCATTCGCCAACACGGTGAGCATCTCAAAGGAAATAGAGGGGTTACGGGCGAAAGCTGCCCGGGCGGTGATGGAAGGTTCCTTCATCCCGAGGGGCCAAAGATCCGTGGGCAACTTGGGGTGGTTCCAGGCCGTGTCCCGAACCCCCGCTGCCGGGCTGGCCACCAACCAACGAAGCACCATTTCCACCGCTTCGTTCGGCGAGGAGGCATTGCGCATAATCCCCCAGGCACATTGCTTGTCATCGTCGAAAAGCAACACTTTGGGTGTCTGGGCGATCTTCTTGGCGACATCCAAAAGTACAGAGGGTGGGGTGTTGGGATTGTGGGTCAGCAAAGTGGGCCGGGGTAACCCGGATCGGTACACCCGTTCAAGTAAATCCCCGGGAACCTCCTTATTCCGAGTTAATTCCTCCGTGATATCAGGCTCGCTTGTCGAAATGGCAGCCTCCCATGCTTCCCGGGGCGCCAGACCGTCCCTTACGGTCTGGTACCGAACCTCCTTGGTGCCCTGGTTGATCCGCTGGATATATTCCGCCATTCGCGGCCGTGAAGCATTGGGATTGCACGCCACCGCGCGCCAAACCACCGCTTGGACCGAGTCTTTAAACAGCCGCTCCTGCAAATCAGGGGAAGCATTGGGATGGATACCCACCAGGGAGAGAGTGAACCCGACTTGATGATCCTCTCGCCCTACCGCTGCAGCCTGGGCTACCCAGTCGAGCATACCGGAGCTGATTCCCGGATGGGCCAGAGCCCCGGGCACTATCTGGTCGTCGTGCAGGAAAAGCAAGAGGGTTGCTTCAGCGAAGGCAGCCGGGATCGGAGCAGCGAGGGGCTTCAGTTTGCCGTAGGAAGTAAACTTGGATCGATCCATCGGACGGCGCAAGGCATAGCCGGGGTCCCCATTCTTGGCGGCAGGAAGCCACTTCAAGGACGAGAGCCATACAAGAGGCGCCCCTGCAAATACCCCGCCTTGCCCAGCCTGCAGCGAGCCGTCCCCTAGCCGATTAAACGCCAAGACAGCTTCTCCGGGGCCATCACCCGAAGACCGGGCGGGGCGACTTAACAAAATCCTCCCATCTTTCTCTACGTAATCGAATCGCGCTTCTTTGAATACCCACTCCAGCGTGGCACTTCTGCGCCCGTTATATTCGGGTTGGACCTCCAGCACAACAACACCTACCCCCTCAACCAGGGTAGCATAAACAGACCGGTCAGTCGCTTTCATTTGGCCCCACGACGAGGAGCAAAAGGATAACAACACCAAAATAGCAGTAGCCATTCGCATACCGTCAAGATAGGGAGAAGGGCATATCCAGCCAGCAGAAAACAGCCTTTATGTCGGACCAACAGGCAAGGCTGCAGAATAGTGGCCAGCTAGCTCCCGGGGTAGGTTTTTGGCCATACTGCTGAGAATATGATAGGGAACGTCCAGACGCGGCTTGGCCATGGAGGGGCGCTACCTTCCCAGGCCTGGCAGGAGGGAGGCTTACTGCAGGCGTTGGTATTCTTCCCGGCGGAAGGCTTCGGTCTCTTCCATCACCGATCAGAGTTCAAAGAACTCCTCGAAGAGTGTGCGCACTTATACCTCTGAAATGGATCCCCAGCGGTTGCTCAAAGAGTCAGCTTGGAGCAACTCGATTTGGATAGGCATCAAAAGTTGCACAGGTTGTGCAAGTTTTACTCCAATTGTAGCCCGCCTTCGCCGTCCTTGAGCTTGGCGATGGTTTTGTCGAAGCGCTCGAGGTCGCGGCCGGCCTTTCCGTAGTCGTCCTGGGCCTGCTGGAGCCGCTGGCCGACCTTGAGGAAATCCTCCCGGAAATTCTGGAAGTGCCGGTCCATGTCCTGGATGCCCTTGAGCAGGGTCTTGGCGTTTTCCTGCATTTCATAGCCCCGGAAGGCCAGCGCCACGGCGTAGAGGGTGGCGGCGAGGGTGTTGGGCGAAACCGGGGTGACTTTGACCTTCCGGCAGTGCTCGATCAACTCGGGCATCTGCAGGATTTCGTAGAACAAGCTCTCGCTGGGAACGAAGAGGAAGGCCTGGTCGGCGGTGCCGAGGTCGGGGCGGACGTATTTCTTGGAGATGTCGGAGGCCATGGACTTGATGACGGCGGAAAGTTCCTTGCGGGCGAGTTCGCGGGCCGGTTCGTCCTTGGCGGCGTCGAGTACTTCGGCGATGCGGTCCTTGGGGAATTTGGCATCGATGCAGAGGCGGACGTCCTTGATCTTGATCGAGGCGTCGGGCTGGAGTCCCTCGGCGATGCGCGGCTGCCACTCGTAGGCCGAGGGCGGGAGGATATCCTGGAGGAGTTTTTCCAGGGCGGTTTCGCCGAAATTCCCCTGGAGTTTCGGGGAGGCGAGGATGTGGTTGAGTTCGCCCACCTGTTCGCTGACCTTGAGCATCTGGTCGGCGCTGGATTTGAGGAGGACGAGGCTGGCGCTCATTTCCTTGAAGGCGCCGAAGTTCTGTTCGAGGTTGTCCTGGAGGCGCTTTTCCACGTTGGCGCGGATTTCCTGGAGGCGCTCGTTGGTCTGCTGCTGGAGGGCGGCGAAGCGCTGTTCGAGGATGAGTTGCTGGTTGGTGAGCGAGTCCTGGATCATTTTCCGGAGTTGTTCCCCGGAGGAGGCGTTGACGTCGCGGAAGTCCGCTTTCTGGTCGCCGAGGCTTTTTTCCAGGGCGGCGCGCAGATCGGCCACCGGGCCGGCCTGGGACTGGCCGAGGGAAGCGGGCAGTTTGAGGAGGAAAATGGCCAGAGCCGCCAGGAGCACAAGGATGATGGCGCAGAGGATGAGGATGGCGGAAAGCATGGGGGTATCTAATCACGGATCCCCGGGGGGTTACAAGGGTGCGCATGGGGTGCGTTTCCCCCGGGCTTGAATGCGGCGGGGGGTGCGAATAGGGTGGGGCGGTGATGGAATCTCCCGGTGTCAGTGCCTGCGGGCGTTTTTTGTGCCAGGGGGACGGCAGCCCCTTTTTTCTCCTGGGGGACACGGCGTGGACCCTGTTCCAGCGGCTGAAGCGCGGGGAAGTAGAGCACTATTTCAAAGTTAGGAAGAAACAGGGCTTCAACACCGTTTTGGCGGTGGTTCTCTCGGAGATGGATGGATTGCGCGTGCCGAATGCGAACGGGCACCTGCCTTTGCTGGGCGAGGATCCCGCGCGACCGAACGAGTATTACTTCCGTTTCGTGGACGAGGTGGTGCGGATGGCGGCGGAGACGGGTTTGTACATCGGGCTGCTGCCGACCTGGGGGGACAAGGTGGATGGAACCCGTTGGGGAATCGGCCCGCAGATTTTCAATGCCGGCAATGCGCGGGTGTACGGCCAATTCCTCGGGCGGCGTTACCGCGGGGACGGAAATATCATCTGGGTGATGGGAGGGGACCGTCCCGCTGCGGGTTTCGAGGGAATCTGGAACGCGATGGCGGAGGGAATCGCGGAGGGCTTGGGCCGGCGGGGGTTGTTCACCTACCATCCCTGGGGAGGCCACAGCTCATCGGCCTGGCTGCATGAGGCGGACTGGCTGGACATGAATCTGCTGCAATCCGGACACGTGCGTCCCGACGAGCCAGTTTGGGATATGGTGTCGCGGGATTACGACCGGTTGCCGGTGAAGCCCGTTCTGGATGGCGAGCCGAATTACGAGGACCATCCGATCAATCCCTTTGCGCGGAAGTGGCAGCCGGATTTCGGGCGCTTCACGGATTATGATGTCCGCAAGCAGGCCTACCGTTCCGTATTCTCCGGGGCCTGCGGACATGTGTACGGGCACCATTCGGTCTGGCAGTTCTTGGGGCCGGATCGTGAGCCGGTGAATTTTCCCATGCCTGCGTGGGAGGAGGCGGTCCTGCGGCCGGGGGCGTCGCAATTGGTGCATTTGAAGGAGTTGATCCTGTCCCGCCCCTATGCGAGCCGGATTCCCGACCAAGGGATGCTGGTGGACCTGCCGCCCGCACCGGCGGAGGGCGACGGGGCGGCCCTGGCGGTCTGGCGGGCGGGGCATCCCTGTGCGACCCGGTGTGCCCGGGGTGCCTATGGCCTGGTGTATGTGCCTTTGGCGGGGCAGGCCGTGCGGGTGGATCTGGGGCGCCTGTCCGGGCGCGTGCGGGCCTCATGGTTCGATCCCCGGAACGGAAAAACGTTCCCTGCGGGCGAACACGCGAACGGGGTGGTGGAGTTTGTGTCCCCCGTGGCGGGGCCGGACTGGGTGTTGGTTCTGGATGGGGTGTGAGCGCACCGTCCGGCGGGGGCAAAAAGGATTGATGGCGGTTTCTATTTTTGCTATTTTCAGCCCCAGCGAAAGGTCCTATGGAAAATCACTCCCTGTTCTCCCGTCGCAACTTCCTCAAAACCTCCATTGCCGTTTCCGGTGCGTTAGTGGTACCGCCGTCCGCCAAGGCCCAGCCGGCTCCCGCGGCCGCCGATGCGACGCCCCTGCCCATGCGCCAACTCGGCAAAAGCGGGCCCAAGGTCTCGATGGTCAGCCTGGGCGGCATGATGAACGCGCTCAGCCCCGAGTATCTCGACATCGCCTGGTCGATGGGTGTGCGCTATTTCGACACCGCGGATTGCTATCTGGGAGGCAAATCGGAAAAGATCATCGGGGAGTGGCTCAAGCAGTACCCCGAGCGGCGCAAGGAGATCTTCCTCGTTTCGAAGGACCATCCGAAGAACGGGCCGGAACAGCTGTTGGAGCAGGTGGACAAACGCCTGGCCGCCTGCGGCACGGATTACCTCGACCTCTTTTTCATCCATGGCATCGGGCCGAAGTCATTCGGCGAGGAATCGCTGGAGTGGCCCAAGAGCGACCGCTTCAAAAAAGTGGTGGAGCAGCTGAAAAGTTCCGGCAAGTGCAAGATGGTCGGTTTTTCCTGCCACGATGGGCGTTTGGTGGATTACCTGAATGCGGCGGCCGAGGGCGGCTTTGTTGATGCCATCATGCTGGCCTACAATCCGTTCTTCGAGCCCGGCGGTCCCTTCGACAAGGCCGTGGATGCGTGCCAGAAGGCGGGGATCGGCCTGATCGCCATGAAAACCATGCGCGGGCTCAAGGATGTTCCCAAGCGGCTCCCGGAATTCGACAAGCTCGGGCTGACCACCCACCAGGCCCTGCTGCACGCGGTCTGGAGCGACCCGCGCGTTTCCGCCGTCTGCTCGATGATCAACAACGTGGGCGAGATGGAGGTCAACACCGGCGCCGCCCGCAGTTACAAAGAACCGCTCAAGACGGCCCACCGCGAATTGCTGAAGGAAACACTCATCGCCAGCCGCCGGTCCTACTGCCCGGGCTGCCCGTCCTGCGACGCCTTTGCCAGCGGCACCGCCCTGGCTTTCAGCGACATTTCGCGCTACGTCACCTACTATGAGCAGGATGGGGATATCGGCGCGCGCGACCAATACCAGGCGCTTGCGGCCGGTGCGCGCGACTGTTCCGTGGCGGATCTTGAGGCCATGCGTGACGGCTGCGCCTTCGGCACCGACTACCCGGAAATCATGCGTCGCGCCCAACGTTACTTTTCCTGAGAAACGGCCCCGGCCGTCCGCTATCCATGCCCGATCCGGCCCCCCATCCGAAGCCCGTGGCGAAGGGGCGCAGGCATTTTGTCCGCAAGAATGTGTCTTCGCTTGAGCGACGCATCAGCGTCGGGATTGTCGTGTTGCTGGTCGCCATCGGTGTGGCCATCGCGGTCAAGGGGCGGCACTTCGACCCCGGTTTGTACAGCCTGCGCAGCGGCGCCCTGGATTCGACCCGGGAAAACGTGGCCGGAAAAAGCTCCACGGTGCGCACCGCCCGCAATTCCGCCGGGCCCGGTGAGGCGGCCAACACCGTCGAAGCTCCCGCTCCCGCGGCGCCGGAATCCCCTGCGTACGAAAGTTCCGAAGATTCCCACGCCGCCCCCTCGGCCCCCCGGGCGGCCGCATCCAAAGGGGCGGAGATGGAACCGAAAGTGGCGGGTCTCAAGGCCCAGGGCGGGACGGAATTCTACAACCCTGACAATCTGTTCGAGAAAATAGACGGCCGCGCCCCGGCCTATCTCGGGTTCAATTTCCAGCAGCTGCGCACCCGCTCCTTTTCCGTCGCCGGTTCCGCGGACGGTTATGTCGATGTCTACGAATACCGCATGGACACCCCCGTGAATGCGTTCGGGATCTACGCCCTCGAGAGCGATGCGAAAGGAAAACCCCTGGATTTCGTGACCGATGGCTACGGTGGGGAGATGGGATATTTTTTCCGGCAGGGGAATTGTTACGTGCAGATCATCGCCTCCGACCGGAAACCCCGGACCATGGAACTGGCCCTGGCCCTTTCGAAAAGTGTGGCCGCAGCCATCAAGCCGGACAACACCGGTGTGGACGGGGCCCGCCGCCTGCCCGCGGCCGGATTGATTCCCGGAAGCATCGCCTTCGTGCAGGACAATGCCCTGGGTCAGGCCGCTTTCAAAAATGTCTTCGAGGCCCAATACCAGTACAAGGACGCCAAGCTTCCCTTCTTCCTGATGTCCGCAAAACCGGCCGAGGCCGCGGAAGCCTGGAAATCCTACCTCGCCTTCAGTTCCCGCTTCGGCAAGGCCCAGGTGCTCCCCGATGCCAACGGGGCCAAAATTTTCGAGGCCCAGAGTTTCGGCAAATCCCGGGTGGTGTTCCAGCGCGGGGGCGAAGTCGGGGGCGTATACGACGCCATGGATGGTGGCAAAGCCCGCGCATTTGTGCTTGAATATCTGGGGGGAGCGTTGAAGTAGCCCCCTATTTCCCATTCCCAGCAGGCCCGACCATGGAAAACAAACCAGAACCCCCGGAAGACGCATTCATCGGCGACGAGAATGTCATCAACCGCCGCGAGTTCCTCCTCCGCGCGGGCGCGGCCGGGGCGCTCATCGCCGGGGCCACGCTTGGCGGCCTGGCCCTTTGGCAGCGCAAACATTACCTGCCCGGATTCGAGGCCCAAACCGGTCTGGTGCTGCCCAGTTATGCCGTGGATGCGGGCAAAAATCTGCCTTCCCTGGCCATCGCGCACGGCACCGAACACGACAAGGTCATCCGCGCGGCCATCGGTGCGCTCGGCGGCATGGAACGTTTCATCAAAAAAGGCGACGTGGTCATGATCAAGCCCAATGTCGCTTTCGACCGGCCCCCCTCACTTGCCGCGACCAGCCACCCGGAAGCCCTCCGCGCCCTGGCCAAACTGGTCATGGAAGCCGGAGCCGCCAAAGTGTTCATTGCCGACAACCCGATCAACAGCCCGGCGGGATGTTTCCTCAAGAGCGGATTGCGCGCGGTGGCCAACGACCTCAACCTCGACCTGTTCTACCCGGAAACCAATTCCTTCGCTCCGCTCCAGCTCAAGGGGGAGATCCTGAAAAACTGGACCTTCTTCCACGCGCCCTTCAAGAAGGCCACCAAGGTCATCGGCCTGGCCCCCTGCAAGGACCACAACCTCTGCCACGCCTCCATGACGATGAAGAATTGGTACGGGCTGCTCGGCGGACGGCGCAACCAGTTCCACCAGCACATCCACAGCATCGTTTCCGATTTCGCGCTCATGATGAAACCCACCCTGGTCGTCCTCGACGGCATGGAAGTCCTCATGCGGAACGGGCCCACCGGCGGACGCCTGTCCGATGTCAAACCCATGGGCACCGTCGTGGCGGGCACAGATATGGTCGCGGTGGACAGCTACGGCTACACCCACCTCCTCGAGCGCGACATCGCCGAGCTGACCTACATCCACAAGGCCCATGACCGCGGCCTGGGCAACAAAAACTGGAAAGAGACGGTCTACCGGGAAGTCCAGGCCGGTTGACCGGAGGGGAAACCATGAAAATCCGCACCGTCCGCCGCATTTCCCAGGTCTTTTTCTTCAGCCTGTTCTGCTTCTTCGTGCTCGTCACCGACCTGCGCTACCTCAAGGGCTATCCGGCCTCGCTTTTCCTGGAGCTCGACCCGCTGGTCGCCTTCGCCACGGCGCTCTCCACCCACACCATCTACAAGGGGCTGCTCTGGAGCCTGGTGCTCCTCATTCCCACGGTTCTTTTGGGAAGGATTTTCTGCAATTGGATCTGCCCCTACGGCATCCTGCACCACTTCATCGGCTGGCTCTTCGGCAAAAGCGGATCCTCCGACGAGAAGGTGCGCATCGAGGCCAACCGCTACCGCAGCATCTACCAGATCAAATACGTCATCCTGGCCGCCATGCTCGTGGCCGCCGCCTTCGGCAGCCTCCAGATCGGATTGCTCGACCCCATCTGCCTGCTCTACCGCTCCTTCACCACCTCCATCATCCCCGTGATCAACATGATCTGGCCGGGAAGTTTCTACGTGCACCAGTATTACCACGTCGGCGCCTGGGTCATCGGCTTCATGCTTTTCCTGCTCGTCGGCATGAACGTGGTCATCCCGCGCTTTTTTTGCCGCGTCATCTGCCCGCTCGGCGCCTTCCTCGGCACCCTGTCCGCCGCCGCACTCTGGCGCATCGACCGCAATCCGCAGAAGTGCGTCGACTGCGACCTCTGCCTGAAGAATTGCGAGGGGGCCTCCGATCCCCACACCCAGTTGCGCAAGAGCGAGTGCTTCGTCTGTTTCAATTGCATCGAGGACTGCCCCGAGGATGCCCTTTCCTTCAAATTCATGCCCCAGCTCGAACGGGAAATCACCGCCCCGGCCGTGCCGGTGCGACGCGCCCTGCTCGGCAGCCTGCTGGGATTTTCCTTCTTCGGGCTCGGCCGCAGCTCCGGGGCCCAGGACCGCGACTACAACAAGAAGGTCATCCGCCCGCCGGGATCGGTGGAAGAAAAGGATTTCCTCGAGCGCTGCATCAAGTGCGACCAGTGCATCCGCGCCTGTCCCACCAACGTGCTCCAACCGGCGATCTTTGCCGCCGGCCTCGAGGGGATCTGGACGCCCATCCTCAACAACAAACTCGGCTACTGCGAACTCAACTGCACGATTTGCGGCGAGGTCTGCCCGACGGGAGCCATCCAGCGCATCTCCATGGAGGAAAAGAATGGCGTGGGTAAATTTGCCGAGCAGGGGCCCGTGCGCATCGGCACGGCCTTCTTCGACCACGGTCGCTGCCTGCCCTGGAGCATGGAAACCCCCTGCGTCGTCTGCGAGGAAGTTTGCCCCGTCTCGCCCAAGGCGATATTTTCCCACGAGGTCACCATCACCAAGCGCGACGGCAACCCGATCACCCTGCGCCGCCCGTTTGTCGATCCCGCGCTCTGCACCGGCTGCGGCATCTGCGAACACGAATGCCCGGTGACCGACGAGGCCGCGATCCGCGTTACGGCGGTGGGCGAAACCCGCTCGCGCGAACGGCGGCTGCTGATGGATGGCGGGGCCACGGATGCCCTGCGTGAATTGCAGAAGCAGAAACGTTAGGAAAATATTAAATGGCCGCCAAACCCCAGCCCGCCACCCGCATCCGCACCTGTCGCGCGTGTGGAAAGCAATTTGAATATCCCCTCAAGGGATCGATTGCCACGCGGCACCACTGCGAGGAATGTGTGGGAGTGGACCCGGATACCCGGAAAATATTGGAGCGCCTGTGCTCGCGCATCCAGAAGCTGGAATCGCAGTTGAAGGCGGCGGTGCCGCCGCCATCGGGGCCTATTGCCTAAATCCCAGCGTGCTCGGAGAGCCCGCTCCACCTTGAAGGCAGCAAATCGTCAGGTGGAACGCGATCTCCGAGCGCGTTTGCCTTTAGCTTACCTCCCCACAAAATCGTAAACCACAAACCGCGCCACCAGGGGTTTAAGAACATTTTCGACGGCCACTTTATGCGCCGGATGTTTCTCATACGTGCGCAGCGCGGCTTCATCGCGGAAGGTCATGGTAAGGGCCACATCAAAAGAAGCGTCGACTTCCTTCCGGTCCGAGGGCAGTGGGGTTCCGGCGGAAACGTCCAACACGCCCGGAAGGTCCTTGAAGCCGAGTGAAGTTCCGATGAGCTGGGCGCGGGCCATTTCGTTGCCCGGTTCTTTCAGCCAGCAGACGACGACGTGTTGGACGGTTCCGGCTGACACGGGCCGTGCTGGGGGCTTGGAGCAGGCTCCGAGCGCCAGGATCAGAATGAGTGCGGCGGAGGTGGGGAGTTTCATGGTTTGGATTTCTTGGGTTTGGAGCGGCGGACCGGCCGTTTGACCAACTTCCGCAACCGGGCGGTGGTCTGGTCGCGGTCGATCCGGCTGGCTGCGACGTCGAGGGTCAGGGATTCCCATTCAGGGTCGTCCTCCGCAGGATTGAGGCCATTGAGCTGCAGGAAAACCAGGCAGGCACCGAGTGCTGCCCGCTTGTTGCCATTGAGGAAGGGACGATTCCGGCACAAATAGAATAGATAAGCTGCCGCGATTTCGATCACATCGGCATAGGGGGAATTTCCAGCCAATGTGGCTTGGGGCGCAGCCACGGCTGATTCCAACAAGGATTCGTCCCGAAGTCCGGGGGATCCTCCGTGTGCGGCCAACACCTCGGCATGGATCGCCCGGACCGCATCCACAGTGGGGTGGGCGATGGGAGTTTTCACGAAAGCCGGCGGAACAATTCGGAATTCTTCCCGATCAGACGCTTGGCCGTCGCTGCTGCGGCCTGCGGTTCAATGGTGGGACGTATGGGGGTCAGGGTGATGGTGCCGCCTTCGTGCACAACCACATTCACTTCATCGCCCAGCTTCAAATGGGCCATACCCATCAACGTGGCGTCGAAGATGATGCCCTGGGAATTGCCGACTTTGGTGATCGTTTTGACCATGCTGTAATACTATGTTTTACAGCGGTGGAAGTCAAGATGGGGGGGGAGATTGAGGCAGTTGTAGGCCGTTTGGGTCAAACGGCGTGGAACGTTGCCGTTTCACCGAAACGGCCTACACAAAGGCGGAAAACCTAATAACTCCGGTTGCTGGTGGAGTTCTCGTAGTAGTTGATGAAGGCCTGGTTCAGGACCTGGTAGCCGCCCGGTGTGGGGTATTTCCCGGTGAAGTACCAATCGCCGCTGTGGTTGGGCAGCGCAGTGTGCAGGTTCTCGATCGTTTGGAAAAGGATCACCACTTCGCCCTTCCAGGTTTCCGTCTTGGGCGTGACCAACTCGGAGATCCGCTTGGAAATTTCCGTGGTGGTGAAGCGGTCGTAGATCTTCTTCACGTGGTTCTGCATCTCCACCGGCTTCTTGTCGGCCTGGGCGATGCAAAGCTGGTAGACCTCACGCAGCGTTTCTTCCTGCCCGTGTTCCTTCAGCAGGGAGACCGCGGCCTGGAAGGCAATGAACTTGCCGAGCAGGGACATGTCGATGCCGTAGCAGTCGGGGTAGCGGATCTGCGGGGCGGTCGAGGCGATGATGATCTTCTTCGGGTTGAGGCGGGAAAGGATCTTGATGACGGAGGTCTTCAGCGTCGTTCCGCGCACGATGGAATCGTCCACGCACACGAGGGTGTCGCCGGGCAGGAGGGTTCCGTAGGAGACGTCGTAAACGTGCGAGGCCAGCTGGTTGCGGTCGTTTTCCTGGCTGATGAAGGTGCGGAGCTTGATGTCCTTGTGGGCCAGTTTTTCCGCGCGCGGCCAGCCGTGCATG
>Ga0075012_10000524_pt1 | contig 40190 bp, 33 predicted proteins | sample All_14_2_FD_71474 | JGI IMG/M metagenome (GOLD analysis project Ga0075012, IMG submission 71474) | Freshwater microbial communities in response to fracking from Pennsylvania, USA - Allegheny Zone_MetaG_DW_15 | ecosystem: Environmental > Aquatic > Deep subsurface > Groundwater > Drilled...
GGCCTGCTTTAGCTGTTCTGTTTTCATAGTTTTTGTTTTCAGGGTGTACAAAGTTAGGCCGGGAGGATATGGGGGTGTGGTGTGTGCCGGAAAATGTGGATATGTTTTGTTTTTGGGGTAGATTGGGCTGTGGCGTCCTGATAGTGGATGGGGCCTGTGAGAGACATGCCTGAGAGGGGAGTTTATCGTATCTGCTGTTTACGTTTGGCGGGGACGGATATGTGGTGTAGATTTATATCTGTAGAAATATAACCCTTATGAAATGCTTTCATTTGCTTGCACTTATACTCTGTTCATTCTTTGTTTCTGCGCAGACAGACTTTGTACCCGCTGGTGCTATGTGGCATCACGACCATATGGATGGTTACTACCGCACGACTTACACACATGATACGGTCATTGCAGGTGTCACTGCAAAGGCATTGACCGTAGAGCGGCATCTGAATCCGGAGTCGTGGGCCAGCTACTTCCCGGAGCTGTATGTTTATAATACATCGGAGGATACTGTGTTTGTTTATAATTACCTTTTGCACAGGTTTACGCCACTCTATGTTTTTAATGTGACAGATGGCGATACTATCACCTTACCGGGCTTTTATGCCGCTGGTCCACAGCCAGATACGCTTGTTCGTTTTCTGGTAGATTCGGTAAGGGATGTGCTATATGATACAACGCTGCTTAAAACGGTTTATACTACCAGTATTCTTAACCCATACGGGCTGCCAATGGATGTATATCCTTATGTAAATTATGGGTACTATCATATGGCCAGTGGCGCGTATGCATGGCGGATAGGTACGCTTAGCGGTGGCTTTTATCCTAACTGCAAGGGGTGTGCGGTGACACTGGGACCGCCCGACTGCAGCTGTATGGGAACTATACGCTGCTATAGTAATGCGGTAAATACCATAAAACTGGTACCGGATATGTGTGAAAAACCGGTTTCTGTGCCCCTTTATGGTATGGAAGCAGCAGATGTACGGGTTTTTCCTGACCCTGTGGCAGATGTACTGTACATATCAGGTGCTGCTGCGGGCAGCATCTGCAGGCTGCTATCGGCAGATGGCCGGGTACAGGTGAATACTATGGCAGGGGGGAGTACTGCAGGGATTTCTGTAAGTCATTTACCGGCGGGTATTTACTTTATGCACATAACCGGGATATCGGGCAGGAGGGATGTACACAGGGTGGTTATTGCGCATTAGCTGAGTAATAATGCAGGTGAAAACAGCGGTCAGCAGACCGTGTGCCATTGTGGCGCAGACAGCGTCTACGGCAGGCTGAGATTGCGATGTCAGTTGGAAACTGACAGAATTATGTGAGGCACGAGTCGGCTATGTACAGGGCAACGCCTCAGACTCGCGCCAGTGGGGAGACCTGCCTGAGAGGGGAGTCTTTTATTGTGGACACAAGTGGAAAAAAGCGGTCAGGAGGCCGCGCTTTACTGTGATGTAGACGGAATTTACGTCAGGCGGGAAAACACTTGCATACAAACGGCTTCTGGTCTGAAGTTTACCTCAGGTCGATCTGTAAGGTCACAAAGAAAAGACCATCACTTGTGTTCACATTTAAAATATATTTATTTTCATAAATGAGATCCAGGCGGCGTTGAACGTTGGCCAGGCCGATACCGTGAGAGTCGTCAAAGGAATGCTGAACAGACGAATATCTGTTCTTGACAGTGAAAAGTAATTTGCTATCTGATATACCGAGGCTTACATGAATGAAGGGCTGCTCTACGGTGCCGGTTCCATGTTTGAAGGCATTTTCCACAAATGGAATGAGAAGCATAGGCTCTATCATCACATTCTCATTATTATTTACATAGAATTCTGTCTTTATGTCTACTTCGGTACCTACACGTATGCTTTGAAGGTCAATGTAGCTTTGCAAATACTCCAGTTCTTTGGCTATGGATACCTTTTTCTCATCATTGTCGTAAACCATATATCGCATGAGTGTAGACAGCCGTATCAGCATAGGTTCCAGCTTGTCTGACTTGACCCTTGAAAGCGCCACCATATTGTTCAATACATTGAACATAAAGTGCGGGCTTATTTGCCAGCGCAGGAATGTCAGTTCAGACCTCAGGCTCTCATTCTCTTTTTCCTTTTGCTGTCTTTCGTTTTCCACGTTGTGCCTTATAAGGCAATAACAAACTGCGAATAGAACGATCAAAGCGTAAATGAAGAATGTAATACCCATTCTCATGGGCGGCATTTCGGGCGTAAAGTGGCGGTGAAGGAAACCGATAAGGAAATTGATGATCAATAGGTTAAGTATTTGAATACCAATGAACTGCCAGTATTTTCTTTTCATTAGTAACCTGGGCACGAGGTATAGTGTATTCAAATAGAACAAAGGAATCATCATGAGGTTGAGCACAAGCGGCTCATACTGCAGATGGTTTATGTTGTCTGCGGTCAGATGAACCGGAGGCGGCATATGCCTTGGGAGGCGCGGCTTCCCTCCGTTATTGTTGCGCAGCAGAAATGGCAGCGTAAGGAACATCGCCCAACTAGCCACGTGCAACATTAGGCTCAACCAGTTTTTTTCTTTTACAGTTGACACCTCCTTATTCATAAACTTCAATTGTTATCAATGTAGACACTCGGGTTACTGAAGAAACGCCTGCAATATGAATTTGAAAGGTCGGCATATCTACTGAGATGACCGCTGTTTTGCGACAAAATCAAGAAAAGATACGACCCAAACCAATACTCTTTGCTGCGCAGGTTTGTATGATTGCAGTCTGATGTTAATTGAAACATCAGGCCATATCGCAGGATTTCAGCTTTCTATCGCTGCATTTGCCGATTACATCTATTTGCTGAAAATGGTAGAGTGGAATAATTGATGTTTGTATGTTTCATTCTATACCAATGCGTAAATATCTTGTAATTGTCACATTATTTTTAGCTAACCCTTGTCATGGCCAGCTCATTAAGAAGAAGGCAGCTATGCCTCCTTCGCCTTTGGATAAGATAGTTGTCAACGACCAGTTTGCCACTGCCACCTTACATGAGGTTTACCAGACTCTTATGACCAACTACAAGGTGAATATCATCTATGATTCTAATTATTGCAAAAAGCGCTATTTCTCTTATTGGTTCTCTAAAACGCCATTTACACGGGCCATAGAGATCACTACGCGGGACCCCGGAGTGTCAATAAAGCCATTGGACAAAATGACATACTACATCGATTCAGCGTTGAATATCACTATCAAGTACGACAGAACATCAACCCTATATACTGAGGATGGGAAATTAGCCGAGGTAATGCCTGTACAGAAAAAATTTGAAGGCCCGGCAGAGAAAAAGAACTTCAACATATCGGGCAAGGTTGTGGATGTGGCATCGGGTGAACCGTTACCGTTCGTTACGGTTACGGTATCTGGTACTGGTATAGGCACGGTCAGTAATGCAGATGGCCTCTTCTCTTTACTGAATGTGCCCTCAGATACAGCAACAATATCTGCCAGTTATTTGGGATATCTGACCCGGACCATATACCTCAACCCGCAGATGCAAACTGGTAATTTCATTATAGAGCTTTTCCCAGGTGGGGCAGTAAGTCTGAAAGATGTGGTCGTTACCGGGAACAGGAACGATATGATGAAAATGTCATCCGGGGACCTGAGTATGATAAAACTATCTCCGGCTAAGCTTGCTGAGTTGCCCAATGTGGGAGAGAAGGATGTGATGCGCGCATTTCAGTTGATGCCCGGGGTAAGCGCTTCAAATGAATCGTCATCTGGCCTGTATGTGCGGGGAGGTACACCCGACCAGAACCTTGTAGTTTATGACGGCTTTACGATTTACCATGTGGATCATTTGTATGGATTTTTCAGCGCGTTCAATGCAAATGCGGTAAAGGATGTGCAGTTGTATAAAGGAGGGTTCGATTCGAAATTTGGCGGCAGACTGTCGAGCGTAATGGAGCTTACCGGTAAAGAGGGCAATAAAAAGAACTTTAATCTAGGCGGAGATATAAGCCTGCTTAGCTGCAACTTGTTTACAGAGATACCGTTGACCGAGAACATTTCCATTATGGCTGCATGGCGCAGATCATGGAAGGGGCCGATATACAATTGGATATTTGATTCTTTTAATCAAAACGACAATGAGACCGAACAGCAGCCAGTAATGACAGGAGGTCCAGGGGGAGGCCCGTCTGATGAAACCAAAACCACATCTTATTTTTCCGATCTGAATGTCAAAGTAACTTATAAGCCTACCGAAAAAGACAATATTGCCTACAGCTATTTCTACAGCATAGATAAACTGGACAACAGTACCAACTTCACTGCTCCCGGTGGTTTTGGAGGTGGTAATTCTTCCGGGTTCAGTAACGGTACTACTGACCTTACACGTTATGGCAATGTAGGTATGAGCCTTAAATGGTCGCGCAAATGGGCAGACAGGTTGTATGGTAATACGCTGGTGAGTTATTCCAATTATTACAGCGAACGTGACCGCTCAAATGAACGTACAACAACCAATAGCAGCACCAGCGAAACAACTACTATTAAAAATGGTATCCTGGAAAATAATGACCTGACAGACCTCAGCTTTAAATCTGATTACGAATGGAACCTGTTCAAATGGAGTGACCTGGGTTTCGGCATTTTTGGTACAGATTATGACATCAACTATAACTACAGCCAGGACGATACCTCGGAAGTGCTGGCAAGGAGCGGACATGGTATTTTGACTGGCGGTTATATACAGGACAAAATGACGTTCTTTAAAAAACGATTGGAGATAAAGCCAGGCATAAGGCTCAGTTATTTCGATATTACGGGAAAACTTTATCAGGAGCCACGTTTGGCTACCGGCCTGAATATTACAGATAGACTTTCATTAAAAGGTTCATATGGACAGTTCTACCAGTTCGCTAACCGTATAACGAGAGAAGATATCCTATCCGGCAGCAGGGATTTCTGGATTCTTTCTGATGAGACAAAAGTTCCCGTAAGCAAGTCAACACACTATATAGCAGGTGTCAGTTACGAGACAAATAACTACCTGTTCAGTGTAGAGGCTTACAAGAAAGACCTTGAGAATATCAGTGAGTATTCCATGCGCTTTTCCACTACCCGGTTCTCTACTACAGTAAATGAGAGCTTTTATACCGGTTATGGTTTTGCAAAGGGCATTGAACTGCTTGTACAGAAAAAGGCAAGAAAATTCACCGGATGGGTAAGTTATTCATTGGGTCAGGCAAGGAATCACTTTGATGTTTATGGTGAAGGTTACTTCGCTGCCAATCAGGACGTGACACATGAATTCAAAGCTGTTAGCGTCTATAAATATAAAAGATGGGATTTCTCTGCCACATTGGTATATGCAACCGGCAGGCCTTATACAGCGCCAGCGGGGTCATACTCCATCACTTTGCTCGACGGTACAAGTGAAGACTATTTCACTGTTACCACAAAGAACTCATTGCGCTTACCGGACTATCACCGGTTAGACCTTTCAGCAAGCTACCATATTTTCAACAGCAATAAGAAGGACATAGGTTATATGAGTTTATCATTGTTTAATGCGTATAACCAGACTAATGTTTGGTATAAGCAGTATTACATTTCTGAAGGAAGCGTGATTGAGTCGAATGTCAACTATCTGGGTATCACGCCCAATCTCACACTTTCACTTAAAATCCGATAAATATGCGTTTTAGATATAATGTTATCATGTTGCTTTCAGCCACATTTTTCCTTGCGGCGTGTAAAAAGGAAACGAAGGTGCCCGCATATAATGAGGAGCCTGTTATTTCTGCTTATCTGTTTGCAGGCAATTGTGTTTCCATTAAAATAACGGCCCAAATTGCTGTTTCTACTGAAACAAGCAGCGCAGGTGAGGGCATTGACACTCTGCATGTATATGTGGATGATGATAGTGGCTCACATTTGCTGATGAATATGGGAGATGGTGTTTACGCAGATACAACACTTATGATAGGTGAGGGTAAACAATACAGCCTGCATTTTGTGTACAAAGAAAAGATGATAAGCGGCACGACTTTAGTGCCGTCAGCGCCACAGAATTTCACACAGTCGGTAGATGAACTTAGTGTAAGCAAAATTGAAGAAGGTACAATGCCTACTCCGGGGAGTTTCCAGATGAATGATCCTATATCGCTCAATTGGAGTAACGATGACCAATCGTATTACATGATTATTGTAGAGAATATGGAGAGTTCTCCTGAACTCATAAGGGATACTACCAGTACGCGTTTCCGCATCACCAGTTTCAGGAACGAACCGGCTGTGACCGACCAGTACCAGCTAAGAGATCAGCAGTTCCAGTATTTCGGTACACACAGGCTGGTGCTATATCACCTGAACCCAGATTACGCAGCGCTATACAGTGGCAACAGCAACAGCTCCCAGAGTTTATCAAACCCTACCACAAACATTACCAATGGTGTAGGCATATTCACTGGCATCAGTACCGATACGCTGTTTCTTAAAGTGAATAAGCAGCAGTAGACAAACACTTTCCTGATATTCGTATTTTTGATGAAACCCGAGCCGGAATGATAAACTGCATGATTGTAGACGATGAGCCGCTTGCCTTAGACCTGCTGGAGGATAATATTCGCCGCATTTCCTTCCTGAAACTGGTGGTTCGTTGCAAGAATGCGATGGAGGCGATGGCGGAGTTACCGCATACGCAGATAGACCTTGTAATTACTGATGTTCACATGCCATCGATAAATGGCCTGCAATTTGTATCTGCGTTGCAGCATAAGCCTATGTTCATCTTTCATACCGCTTATGAGAAGTATGCATTACCTAGTTATGAGCTTGATGTGGTGGATTATTTATTGAAGCCAGTTTCTTTCGAGCGTTTCCTGCAGGCTGCAAATAAAGCACTGGAGCAGCACAACCTGAAAAAACTTCGTAACGCAAAACTTGCCGAACCTGAAAATGGGCAGCAGCCAGAATGTCTTTTCCTGAATGTTGATTACAGCCTGATGAAGATTGTACTGAATGACATCAAGTATATTGAGGCAAAGAAAGATTACATGAAGATATATTTCATTAACGCTGAAAAGAAAGACCTTCTGGTAAGGCTGAGTATGAAGGGTATTGAAGACCTGTTGCCTTCAAACAAATTCATCCGCATACATAAGTCATATATAATCAATGCTTCTCTGATCACTGCCATACGTAAATCGGCGGTATTTATTGATAATATTGAATTTGCTGTTAGTGAACCGTATAAAGATGCAATCAGTAAGATAACAAATGGGAAATTGATTCTGTAAATGTCGATGATTGCGGGAAGGTTGCTGTATTTAGGACGAAGCGGGACGCTTTGACCAGATGGCGGGTGGGATTTTACTGTAGGAAAGGGCACAAGGGTGTGGTGTGACAACCACCCCAGGCGGCAAAAAGGACACGCCTTTTTGCGCCATCCCTGCCTGCGGCAGGCAGGCCCTCCTTCCGCCGCGGCGAGACAAGTGCCAGGAGGGAGTTTTCCGTGATTTGTGAATGGCAATGTGGAATTCTGATTTTTCTTGTGTCAGTTGTAAGCTGACGGGATTATATGAGGCACGAGTTAACATGCGCGTGGCTACGCGCCAAACCCGTGCCAGTTGGTTCGTGCTTGTTTATTGCTATTCTTTTAGTTAAAAGATAAAAATATGTGTATTGGCGTAGGGGTATAATGCTGATAAGGTGTCATCTATTCAAACAGCAAATTTTATGACATCGAAATCAATCATAGCAGCGGTATTACTAGCGGCAGTAACCGGTACAACCAATGCGCAGACAGAACAGGTAGAACGGACAGAGCAGGCAGAAAGTGCAGCGCATGTTTGCCCTCCACTGAGGAGTAATGCACACATAGGATTTACCTATCCGCTCAGTACCAATGGTATGGCAGCGCCGGAGTACAGCAATATGTTTTCAATACATGCTCTGGCGGGTGTGTCGCGTGCGGAGGAGGCATTCTGTGCTGCCGGTATAGCCAATGTGGTAAAGGATAGCGTGCGTGGCTTTATAGGCAGTGGCGTGGTGAATGTGATAGGTAATCATGCGCGGGGTATGCAGGCGGCAGGTGTGGCTAACTATACCGGCAATAGTGTAAAGGGTTTTCAGGCGGCAGGCGCAGTGAATGTGGCCGGTAGTGTAGATGGTGCCCAGGCGGGAGGATTTGCGAATATGGCTGTGCATGAGGTGAAGGGACTGCAGGCGGCAGGCTTTATAAATGTAGCTGATACTGCTACCGCACAGATAGCCGGGTATATAAATGTGGCGGAGCATACCAAAACACAGGTGGCAGGCTTTATAAACGTAGCCAATGAGGTAGAGGGTGCGCAGATAGCAGGTTTCATAAATGTAGCCCATAAGGTGAAGGGCGCACAGATAGCAGGGTTCATAAACATAGCGGATAGCAGTGACTGCCCTATAGGTCTTATAAACATCATAAGGAACGGAGAGCTGGCTATAGGGACGATGATGAATGAAACAGGTACTACGCTGTTTACATTCCGCTCGGGCGGTAAAAAACTATATGGCATCATAGGTGCCGGTGGTAACATTACCGATGGGTATCGTGCCTATGCACTGCAGGCGGGCCTGGGTATGCACATCCCCGTAACAAGGGCGTTCCGCTTTAATGGTGAAGTAACGGTAACATCATTATCGGACAGGTGGTGGAATACAGATATCCGCTCTGGTATAAAAATAATGCCATCCATAAGGCTGGGAAGTATAGAGCTGTTTGCAGGACCTTCATTTAACTATACAGCTACCAACGACATACAAGGGGTAGGCAGGGTAGGCTACAGTGTGTGGGATTACCGCTCGCCATGGGGATATTCACATGACCTTTCTATAGGTGCAGAGGGTGGTATACAGTTTCACCTGGACAGTCATAAAATAATGAAGAAAATAACAGCAAAAAATAATCAGGCAGCGGAATAGGGGTATAAGCCAGTTTAGTTGTCTTCTTAAAAACACCACTCAAAAAAACACAAAACAATTAATTAAAAAGAAAAATGAAAAAGAACATTTTAGTAGCAGTAGCAGCAGTATCCGTATTAGGTTTTCAGTCTTGCCGTAAAACCTTTGGTGAAGGACCATCGGTAAACAGAGTATATAACCTGTCAGGTTTTACATCAGTAGATGCGGGTATAGATGGTGAGGTATATTATACTCAGGACAGTGTATACAAAGTAGAAATATATGCACAGAGCAATGTACATGACCTGATAGAAACCCCGATAGTAAACGGTGAGCTACGCCTACAGTTTAAAAAGTTCAGCAAGCTGGGCCGTCATGACCGGGTGATAGCCTATATCTCTGCGCCCTCACTGAGCGGGCTGGGTGTAAACGGCTCTGGTACAGTAACTGCCAGCCAGCCGATAGGTGCAGGCTCTATGACGCTGAAGGTAAATGGATCGGGTAATGTAAATATTACTTCATTTACCGGGCAGAACCTGAATGCCAATATAAGTGGCAGCGGTCATATAAATGTGAATGGTGGTTCTGTAACATCGAGCGACCTGCGTATAAGTGGCAGCGGTGATATAGATATGCTGAACATGGATGCAGAGAATGTGAAGGTAAACACCAGCGGCTCTGGTAATACGACTGTAAGGGTGAGCCGTTTTCTGGATGTGCGCATCAGCGGCAGTGGCGATGTTTACTACTTTGGTAATCCTGCTGTAAATGCAAGTATATCCGGCTCAGGTAAAGTGAACCGCATCTGATAATAGTCCGCACAGGGTCTATCAACAACCATCCTCTCTTTTTCTTTCCCAATTTTTATTGTCATCATTTCTCCAGCGCTGCCGCAAACAACTGCGGCAGCGTACAGGGGAGCCCTTTCTCAAAAAATCATACATATCATGCAAGCTATATTCAGAATTTCAGCGCTTACGATAATACTACTGTTAGAGGTTGTAGCAGGAGCATTTGCCCAGGCCACACAGTATGTAACCGGAAAAGTATTTGACGAGGCATCGGGCAGGCCGCTTACCGGAGCAGTAGTAGTATTAAAAGACAATCCTGCCATAGGTACGGTATCTGATGCGGATGGATATTTCAGGCTACCGGGTGTGCCGCTGGGCCGCCAGACGATAAAGGTTTCCTATACCGGATATGAGGACCGTGTACTGAATGATGTACTGCTTACGGCTGGCAAGGAAGTGAACCTGAACGTAAATATGCAGGAGGCACTGCACAACCTGGAAACGGTGAATGTGACCTACAGCAAGGCGAAGGACAAAACCCGCACCAATAATGACATGGCACAGGTGAGCGCCCGCTCATTTAATGTGGATGAAACAAAAAGGTATGCAGGGGCACTGGGTGACCCATCGCGTATGGCTGCAAACTTTGCCGGTGTAGTATCGGGCAATGATTCCCGGAATGATATAGTAGTACGTGGCAACTCGCCTACGGGTATGCTGTGGCAGCTGGAAGGGCTGAATATCCCCAACCCGAATCACTATGGCTCTATCACTACTACCGGAGGACCGGTGAGTATGCTGAATAATAACAACATAGACAAGTCGGACTTTATGACGAGTGCTTTTCCGGCACAGTATGGTAATGCGCTGGCAGGGGTGTTTGATATGCGACTGCGTGAGGGCAACCGTAATAAGAATGAGTTTATAGGACAGATAGGATTTAATGGTTTTGAGCTGGGAGCAGAAGGGCCGCTGGGTAAAAATAAAAGAACATCTTACCTGATCAACTACAGATATTCCACACTGGGCGTATTTCAGAAAATGGGTATCAACTTTGGTGCAGGGGCTGCAGTGCCTATATACCAGGACCTGAACTTTAAGCTGGTATCGGATTTGTCGCGGAAGTCGAAGCTGACATTCTTTGGTGTGAGCGGTAACAGTAAGATAGACTTTCTGGGTAAGGATGTGGATACTACGAGTGCTGAGCTGTATGGCGGAGACCCATACTCCAATGAACGAAACAAGTTTGGCATGTCGGTAACCGGACTATCTTATGAGCGTCAGATAACGGACAAGACATCCAGCAAGCTGACACTGGGCTATGGCTATACGATGCAACAGTATGATGCGGACTCGCTGAGCCATATAGATTATACTGCTTTCCCTGACGGGCACGGCAGGTTTACTACCACCAAACTATCGGCAGTATGGTCACTCACGCATAAGATAAGTGCAAAGGACAATGTACAGACGGGCCTTATCTACGACCATCTGGGTTTTAATCTTGTGAACAAGGATATATATGCTGATGGTACGGAGCAGATTTATATAGACAGAGACGGGAACTATGGTCTGGCGCAGGGCTATGCACAATGGAAGCACAGGTTCAATAACAAACTCTCCTCTGTAGCGGGACTGCACAGCCAGTATGTGACTGTAAATAGTGCTATAGTAGCCGAGCCACGGGCCAGTGTGCGGTACACGATAGGACAGGGTAAGGCGCTGAGTGTGGGTTATGGTCTGCACCATCAGGCACAAAACGTATACACTTATTATACTGAGACCAGAACAGCATCGGGTGACGTGCTGCTGACGAATAAAGACCTGGGATTTACAAGAAGCCACCATTCTGTAGTGACTTATGACTGGAACATCAATGAACATCTGAGACTGAAAGCGGAAGCATACTACCAGCTACTGAGCAATGTGCCTGTGGAGCAACGCTCATCTTCTTTCTCAATATTGAATACAGGCGCTGATTTTGGTGTGGAGGATTATGACAGTCTGGTGAATAAGGGTAAAGGACGTAACTATGGTGCAGAGCTGACACTGGAGCGCTTCTTTGATAAAGGGTTTTATTTCCTGATTACCGGATCGGTGTTTAACTCCCGCTATGAGGGTAGTGATGGTATAGAGCGTAATACGGCATTCAATACCGGACATGTGCTGAATGTGCTGGCAGGTAAAGAGTTCAGAGTAGGGAAGCATGGTAATGTGCTGGCTGTGAACCTTAAAGTAACCAATCTGGGAGGACGTTACTTTACCCCTATCAACTTTGAGCAGTCGCGCATAGCTGGTAAGGGCATATATATGGATGATATAGCATATTCAGAAAAGCAGCAGGGATATTTCAGGACGGATATGCGTGTGTCTTACCGGAAAGAATATAAGAGGAGCACACTGGAGATGTCTGTAGACTTCCAGAACCTGACAAACCATCAGAACATATTTGCCAGATACTATGATGCCAACGCAGGGAAAATGGTTACTGTGTATCAGCAAGGCTTCTTTCCTGTACCTACAGTACGCTTTACCTTTTAGTGTGAGCGGATTATACGAAGTGTGAGTGGTGGCCCTTTTGCCGGTTTCCCGGCATTGGGTCACGCTCTTTTTAATACAATGCCATGTCTATGATGCTATACCGATGCTGTAAAAAACTGTGCAAAGCGCTACTGACGTTGCTGGTATATGTTATGTGTGTATAGTTTTCTTTTTAGTAAGCTGGTTTGGGTTTGTTTTTTGCTTCTGTGCGTTCTTCTTTGTTTTTTGTAAGGAACAACCAGCCGGCGGTAAGGCCGAAGTTGTTGCTACGAACGGAATAGTTGCCGGGATAGCCGCCGGGTTGTAAATCGGTAAAGCCCTGCTGGTAGTTTACTCTTACCCAAAGACCTTTTTTGAGATGATAGCCTGCGCATAGCAGCAGGCTTATATTATACTTGTATGCAAATGCGGGATTGGCAGGGCCAAATGTGATACCCGTTCTGATAACCTCCTGTGGCATATGTATGGAGGGTGGTGTAAGAGAGTCGGCATAGCCACCCACGTGTATGCCCATTACCGCACCCGCGCCAGCAAAATAATGGCTCTGGTGTTTCATGCCGAAACGGTAAGTGAGCAGCATGGGGAATTCCACTGCATGTATGTTAAAAGAGTATCTGTAGGATGTTCCTGCAAAGTAGCGGTAGGAGCCATTTGATGTATAATATATGCCAGGCTGCAGGTGTAGCCGCTTACCCAGGGGGACATCAACACAACCACCTAAGCGATAGTCGACTGCACGTTGTGCGCCACTTACTGCCTGTTTTTTACCACCAGAGATTAAGCTGTATTCTGTAAGGTGAAAGCCAGCGGCTGGGCCAAGTGATATCTGTGCATGACAGAGAGAGGATATGCACAACAGGATGGCCGGTAGTATGGATGTTTGTATTTTCATAGGCGATACAATATACAACTTCATTTATTCTGTAAAGTGTAGATGGATATCCTTTCTGTAATTATAATCTTTCTGCAGAATAGTTGTGGTATATCTTGTCTTGTACTAATTTCATAGCCATGGTATCAGGTACGCTATCTCAGTTGCATCCGCTGCCCTGTAAACGTGATACAGTGGTAACGGGTGCGGTGCTGGGGGCTGCAGTAAGTCTTTTTCTTATCATATTTGAGCCGTTTGGCATCAATAATGTGCCAGATACTGCTGCACGGAATATGGTGCTGGCAGGGTATGGTGTAGTTACTTTTCTGATAGTGACATTTACCGGGGTGTTACTACCTATGTTTTTTCCCCGCTTTTACCACCCTGCCCGCTGGACCCTTTTAAAAGATCTGTTTTTTTATGGGCTGCTGAACTTTCTGCTGGTGAGTATTGCCAATGTGTTTTACTCGGCATGGGCATTTGATTATGCGCTGAGCTGGGGGCGGTTTGTGTTTGCAGTTTTTTCTACATTCTCGGTAGGTTTTCTGCCATTTATGGTTCTGCTACTAGTGCGGCATAACCGTTTGCTGGCGTATAATCTGAAAATGGCGGGTGATCTTAATAATCAACTGCATCCTGCGGGGGGGCGTACAGATGTTGCAACTGTGCCGCCAGTGCGTAATGATACAGTAACCGTACGGTCGGATAATGGTTATGATAATATCAGTTTTTGTCCGGCAGACCTGCTTTATGCGGAGAGTGCGGATAATTATGTGCGTTTTGTACTGTTGGAGCAGGGGACTGTCAGAATGGCAATGGTGCGGCAAACGATGAAGGTAGCAGAGGAACACCTGAGTGAATGCCCACAGATAGTACGCTGCCACCGCTCGTATATGGTAAATCTGGAACGGGTGACCTCATTTACCGGAAATGCCCAGGGGCTGAAGCTAAGTTTTGCCGAGACCGATGTACAGGTGCCTGTGTCGCGCAGTGCGGTAAACGGTATAAAAGCCTTGCTTTCTGCCACATGATAGTTTACATTTCGTCCCATTAGTGCCATTTATCCCTGTGTTTTGCCACCAGGCCCATTTTTTTGGAGCTGTTTCTGCTGTTTTATCCCTTTGCAGAAAAAAAGCTATGCATTCTGTATTCCTTGGTCTTCACATTATTTCCGGTTCGTCGGCACTGCTTACCGGTATGATTGCTATTCTGGCCCGTAAGAAGAAGGGCGTTCATACCGGTGGTGGTATTGCCTATTACTTCAGTATGCTGGGAACAGCGGTGAGCGCTGTCATACTGGCAGTATTAAAGTGGAATCCATTTCTGCTTTCTATTGGGATTTTTGCATTTTATCTTACCTATACCGGTCGCAGGGCAATATGGTTTTTGCGGCTGAAGGAAGCATATGTGCCCGGATTAAAAGATAAACTGCTCCCATATGCGGGTATTGTAACCGGTATATGTATGCTCTGCTACCCATTATGGGTACATTATACCGGGGGAGGGGGACCGATATCTGTACTACAGGTGTTTGGTGGTATACTCATCTCCTTCAGTATAAGAGACAGTATAACATTTGCAGACAAAAGTAACTTCACCCCTCATAATAAAAAGTGGCTGATACGGCACATTACGAGCATGGGTGGAGCGTATATATCTACACTTACGGCTTTTCTGGTGGTGAACATCAACTTTTCTCCTGCCTGGGTGGTGTGGCTGGCACCCACTGCGGTGGGTAGTGTACTGATAACGATGGCTGTGAGGAGGAGGAGTAAGTGAGTATTTTATCAGTACTTAACACCGGGTATTGCCTTTTTGACCTGAAGAGACAACTGCCTCCGGGTATTTACTTTGTTCTTAAACTGCAGGTACATCTACGTTTACCGGGGAACTGGTTGTATCGTATTGTTCCATTTATAGCTATAGGTATAATATTTTAAGGTATTGATAGCAATGTTGTTACTTTGTTGAGGTATGATCTGCTTCATTACAGATTGTGACAGAAAATGTGCTGTGAGTAGCCTCTAATCTGGTGTATTTGCGACATTTTACCGATAAAAGACAATCATTCACCGAAAATCATAGTCTGCCGCCGGGTGGTGACGTAAATTTGCAGCTGCTTATTCAATATATCAGAATTATAATAGATGGCGCGTCCCAGATCAACGAACAAAGAAGAGTCACCCAAAGTAAAGATTACCAAAGAGTCTCTGAGGGAGACGTTGCTTATATTCCGCTATCTGAAGCCGTATAAGACTACGTTTATTACAGGTCTGATATTTATAGGCCTTTCCAGCGGCACTATGATGGCATTCCCCTACCTGCTGAAACGGCTTATAGACAGTGCGCATGGCGACCTTACGGACAAGTTTGCTTATTCGCCGGGTACTACCGCCCTGCTAATGATAGTGGTGCTGGCGGTGCAGATGTTGTTCTCTTTTATGCGGATATACCTGTTTACGTATGTGGGGGAGAATACGGTATCGGACATGCGGCAGGATATATACAAGCGGCTTATAATGATGCCCATGAACTTTTATGGTCAGCACAGGGTGGGGGAACTCTCCAGCCGCATAACTGCGGATGTGGCACAGATACAGGAGGCTGTAACGGGGCTACTGGCAGAACTGCTGCGCGGCATTCTTACACTTATAATAGGTATAGGGCTTATTCTGTTTATCAGTCCGAGAATGACGGGATTGATGCTTTCGGTGGTGCCGGTAATAGTGGTCATAGCGCTGGTGTTTGGTAAATACATCAGAAAAATGTCGCGGAAGGCACAGGACCAGCTGGCAGAATCCAATACGGTGGTGCAGGAAACACTTCAGGGAATAACAAATGTAAAGGCGTTTTCCAACGAATGGTTTGAAGTAGCACGCTATAAAAAGAATATATCTGAGGTGGTGGAACTGGCTATTAAAAACAGCCGTTACCGCGGTCTGTTTGTGTCTTTTATGCTTTTCAGTGTATTTGGCGCTATAACGCTGGTGGTATGGTATGGCGCGGGACTGATGCAGGCCGGTAAGCTGTCTTTTGGCGACCTGACCGCATTTGTGGTATATACGGCATTTGTGGGTGGTACTATGGCGGGGTTTGCAGAGCTTTTCAGCCAGCTGCAGAAAACACTGGGCGCTACGCAGCGGGTGCGTGAGCTGCTGAAAGAAGAGGTGGAAGATGTGACAGTGGCTAATGTAAATATAGAGCCGCAGCACAGACTGAGAGGTAATGTGACACTGGAGCATGTGAAGTTTTCCTACCCATCGCGCAGGGAGGTGAATGTAATAAAGGACCTGACGCTGGATGCACGTAGCGGACAGCAGATAGCAATAGTGGGGCCAAGCGGTGCGGGAAAGAGTACTATAGTATCACTGCTGCTGCGCTTCTATGCGCCAGACAATGGCCGCATACTGTTTGATGGCAGGGATGCAGCCAGTATACCACTGTCTCAGCTGCGCAAGCAGATGGCGCTGGTGCCGCAGGATATACTCCTGTTTGGCGGTACTATATTAGAAAACATTGCTTACGGTAATCCGGATGCTACGCAGGCCGAGGTGGAGAATGCTGCGCGCAAGGCCAATGCACATGATTTTATATCCCGTTTCCCGGAGGGATACCAGACGGTAGTAGGTGAGCGTGGTATAAAACTATCGGGTGGGCAACGCCAGCGTATAGCTATAGCTAGGGCCATACTGAAAGACCCTGTAATACTGCTGCTGGATGAGGCTACGAGTTCGCTGGATTCTGAATCGGAAGCACAGGTGCAGGATGCGCTGCAGAACCTGATGGAAAACAGGACTTCCTTTGTGATAGCGCACCGACTGTCTACCATACGCAGCGCTGACCAGATACTGGTGCTGGAAGATGGTGTGATAAAAGAGGCGGGCACCCATGCCGAACTGATAGGCATAGAGGATGGCCTGTACCGTAGTCTGAACAAGCTGCAACTGTTTGAAGAATAGGGGCTGAGGCTTTACAATGCCGGGGAATGCCTTACTTTCGATACTCTAAAAGGATTCTTTTATGGTATCTACAAGGTTTATCAATACTCTTATAGCTGCAGGAATATTACTGGCGGGATGTGAGCAGCGTCCTGCGGCAGATACCATTATATATAATGCTGTAGTGTATACCGTGGACAGCGCTATGACGGTGTGTGAGGCTATAGCCATTAAAGATGGCAAGATACTGGCCACCGGCAGCAATGAACAGATAGGTAAGTATGAGGCTGCAGAAAGGGTAGATGCACATGGCAGCGCCCTATATCCCGGATTTATAGATGCACACGCACACTTTGTGGGCTATGGCAGATCCCTGTTTGAAGTGAATCTGTATGACTGCAAGACGTGGGATGAGGCAGTGGAGCGGGTAAGCTCTTTTGCCGCACAGCACCCATCAGAGGTATGGATACGTGGCAGGGGGTGGGACCAGCATCTTTTTCCCGGTGGTGCATGGCCCGATAACAAAAAACTTAATGAGCTGTTTCCAGATAAGCCGGTATTGCTGCAACGCATAGACGGACATGCTGCTATAGCAAATACAAAGGCACTGGAAATGGCTGGCGTAAAGGCAGGGACTGCGCTGAACGGTGGAAAGATAGAACTGGAAAACGGAAAGCCAACCGGACTGCTGATAGATAATGCTGTAGACCTTGTGACCCGGATAATACCTGTGGCCGGGAAAGCAGCGTATGCGAAATGGCTACAGGCTGCCGACAGTAACTGCCTGGCTGCAGGGCTTACTACGGTGGCCGACTGCGGGCTGCCCTACCATGATATAACCATGATAGATACGCTGCAGCAGGAGGGTAGGGTGCATATGCGTGTGTATGCGCTGCTGAGTGATGACGGAAAAACGTATGATGAATATATGGCTGCCCGTACTGCAGCACTTGCGGGTAGCAACGAGGCCGTGAAAGCGTGCTATGCGGAGCATGGACCGTATAAAACAGAGCGGCTGTATGTAAAGGGGGTAAAAGCCTATGCCGATGGTGCACTGGGTAGCCGGGGGGCGTGCCTGCTGCATCACTATACCGATAAGCCGGGCTGGGGTGGTTTTCTGCTGGGGACACAGGCACATTATGACTCGCTGGCGGCTATGCTGCTGCCTACAGATATGCAGCTGTGTACACATGCCATAGGCGACAGTGGCAACCGTATGGTGCTGGAGGTGTATGGCAGGTACCTGCCACAGGGCAATGACCGGCGCTGGCGCATAGAGCATGCACAGGTGGTGGCTCATGAGGACTTTGACCGGTTTGGGGCGCACTCAATAGTGCCATCTGTACAGCCAACCCATGCTACCAGTGATATGTACTGGGCCGGGGAGCGGTTGGGGCCAGAGCGGCTGGGCGATGCCTATGCCTACCGCAGGCTGCTGGAGCAGAATGGCTGGCTACCGCTGGGTACCGACTTCCCGGTGGAGGATATATCGCCGTTTAAGACATTTTATGCAGCTACGGCACGTATGGATGCGAAGGGGTATCCGGAGGGGGGCTTTCAGCCGCAGGATGCGCTGACAAGGGAACAGGCACTGCGTGGTATGACTATATGGGCGGCAAAGGGGTGTTTTATGGAAAATGAGGTGGGTAGCCTGGAGCCGGGAAAGAAGGCGGACTTTATACTGCTGGATCATGATATCATGAAAGTGCCTGCGGCACAACTGCTGGCTACAAAAGCTACGGCAGTATGGTTAGGCGGTGTAAGGGTACATTGATGTGGGCAGGATTTGCTGTGATGCTGTGCTATATGCCAGTTATAAACTGGCTGAATAAAGTGAGGCACGAGTTGGCTATGCTCATGGCTATGCGCCAAACTCGCCAGTGGGAGCTCATGGCTAGGCGCCAAATCCGTTAGCGGGTACATTTTAAATATCACAGAATGGAAAACTAAAAATAAAATAGCAATGAGAATACTTGTTACACAGCTTTACATATGTGCTTTAGTGACATCTTCATTATTCGGCTGTATTGGGATAGAAGCGGGAACTCATGGAAGCATTAAAGGGTATCGCTATCCAGTCTCTAAATATTTATTAGAAAAAGAGGTACATCGCGTGATTGCTACGAGTGATAGAATTTTTCTAGATAGTGTCAAAGATGAATATAATGATGGGGAATATTATATAACAATGCATATTGTAGAAGATGCGCATGTTTACACATATTCTTTCCATTTCTATGGGGGTAAGGATTATTGGGAAACATCAAAAACCTCTTGTATATCCATAGCATATGCATACAACGAAAAGCGGGAAGGAGGAAGTGTTGGTAACAATGGTGTAAGAGGGTATGACTTTAAGTTGAAAAAAGAAATAACAACACCGTTCGAACGAGCATTTATATCAAAAATAGATAGTGCTCTTGGTATGAAGCATAAAGAAGAATGATAACCAATAGGGACTGCTATCTCATTTAAACATACGTTTTATGAGCTTTGGCATCCCTTAGAAGGGCATCTACGATGGTCATTATGTGATCGCGTTAAGCTTCGGGTAGAGCCTGTATCTCGAATATCTTATCCACTGCAGCAGCAAACTTTCCACCGTTGCTGGCCATTCGTATTCCAAACCTGTTAATGAGGACAGCAGAAAGCGCCCGCATGTCCTTTCCGGTTTTGTGGTATAGATATGTCTTTTCAAAACACAACAGGTAAATTTGGATTAATTTCACTTGAGTGCTGGAGTTGAGATTGTAGTACGGGAATATGATATTGCATGTTGTAGCCGGTGGGGGATGTAGCCAGTTATAAACTGGCTGAATTAAGTGAGGCAGGAGTTGGCTATGCTCATGGCTATGCGCCAAACTCGCACCAGTGGGTGCTGTGCTATATGCCAGTTATAAACTGGCTAAATTAAGTGAGGCACGAGTTGGCTATGCTCATGGCTACGCGCCAAACTCGCGCCAGTGGGAACTCGCCAGTGGGGTATGAGGCGATATATGCAAGTCGAAAAGACTTGCAGGCAGGTGGCACAAGTGGAAAACACTTGCGCCCTGGGGGCACTCAAAAATCTGAAAATGAAAAGAGGCTGCCTCAAACCTTTTGAGACAGCCTCTTTTTCGTTTATCCAGACAATAGTGATATTCTGTTGAATTACATTTTTACTATTTTAGAATAGAATGCATTATTGCGGGCATCAATAAACGCTATAGTATAGGTGCCTGCTGATAAACTTTGTATATCCAGTTGCAAGGTGTTACGGTTTGTTTCGGTTTGCATCAGAATACGACCGCTGATGTCAATAATAACGACTTTGTGATAGGACGCATTATTGAGGTTAATATTCAAAACAGAGGAGGCTGGGTTGGGGTATATAGCATAACCTGCGTAATCTGTTGTATATGGAATACCCACAGAAGGTGGAGGCGTAACCGTAACAGGGTTAATCTGACGGGTAACGAATATATCCTGAAAGTCAAAAATAGTAGAGGGAGACGATACTGTAATGCCATCGAAGGTTACCTTGTTGTAGAAATTACCTGCTATTGCAATACTACCCGTAGTCTGGTCAATAGCAATACCTGCTGTACGATCTTCAGCAAATGCAGAAGTATAACCACCACCTGTTTTAATCCATAATGCATTGCCTGTAGCTGGGTCGAACTTACCGACAAATACAGTGCCGTAACCAACAGAAGGCGTAAGCAAAGAGATGCCACCGAAGGTAGTGGGCGTTTTATAATTGCCGGCTGCATACAGGCCGCCCGCAGCATCAAAAGCGATACCGTTTACTACACACCTTTTATTATCGCCAAAGCGCTGCATCCATTGTAATACTCCAGCATTGTTGTATTTAGCTATGAAGCCGTGCTGTTTAATATCCAATCCTGGACTTGGGGTCGTAATAATGATAGCTGTATCGAGAAGGCTACCTGCCAGGTATACATTGCCTGAATGATCGACCAAAATGCCGTTGCCGCTATGGAACATTTTGGCATTAGTACTTGCCGATTCATTATTGGTAAGTGAATCCATCCAAACAAAGTTGCCTGATGGGTTAAATTTGCCAAAAAATATAGCATCCCCCATAGAGTTCGATGCAATTTCTGTAGTACCTACATATAGTTTACCGCCCATTTTACCTGTAGGGTATATATTGCCCGTATCATCGCAAGCAATAGCGGATATGACACAATGGGAATTAGACCGTATTGCCTTAGCCCATGTACAAGTACCGGAAGGGCTATATTTTGCCAGAAAAAGGTTTTGAGCGCCACCGCCCAGATGCATGCCGGATACCACCATTGTATCCTGATAATAGCCACCAATAACGGCATTGCCCCATGGGTCTACTGTAACTGCGTTAGAGCTGACTGCTTTTGTCCCTGAAAGAGGGTTTCCTCCGTTTCTGGCCCAAAGGAAGTTGCCATCTTTGTCGTATTTAGCTATAAAGAAATTGTGATTACCACCAGCTGCATTTATTGCCATAGAATCTGTAGCAGAGAAGTGAACATACCCACTGCCGTATTCACCAACGACGTATATGTTATCGGCAGTATCGATAGCGGACTGGTATGCCTTGTCTCTGCCCGTACCCCATATTGTTCTTACCCATAAAACATTACCCAAAGAGTCGTATTTAGCAACAAAGCCGTCAATGTCGCCGGAAAATGGTGTAAGTATGCTCCCGAAATGGGCCGTATCATTGAGGAAGCCTGTGACAATTTCATTGTGATGATGGTCAATAGCTATAGCTTCAGCAGTTGTGTACCTATCATTGCCGCCTGCAGTTTTTACCCAGGAAAAGGATTGAGCATTTGTAGATACCGTACCCAATAAAAGGGCCCCCAGCAGCAGGTAATTTAATGTTGTAAATTTTTGAAACATAACTTTTCTTTTTTGAAATTATTATTGGTTTTACAATAGTGAAGACATGCATAATTCGACATTGGTTTGAAGTATGAAATGCGCATGTGGTGAGTGACATAGGTATAATTATCTAATAGCTGCAATGGAACATTGCTTTAATAATTAATGGTTGTAAAAAAAGTATATTATTTTTTGCAAGTAACAAAATGATAAGCGCCCACTTGTTCCCGAATATTTCCAGTGTGCCAAGATGATGTGTTTTTATTGTATAAATAAAAAGTCTCTGTCGTAGTTAATCTTCTTGGCCAGCGAACCAGTTCGTGGGCGCAGCATTATGTCTGTACCCCATCGGACCTGGAGTATAATGCAATTTTTCAAAATACAGGAACAGGGTAGGATAGGTAAATATGGATTATTTCCATGGGAGATTGTGTGCTTCATTGTGATGCAGATGGGAGGTGTATAGCCAGGTAAACTGGCTGAATTTAATGTGGTATGAGTTGGTGGTATACGGGGCTACGCGATAACTCGCGTCAGTGAGTGGGTGTGCAAGGAGAAAAGACTTGCAGGCAGGTGGCACAAGTGAAACACACTTGCGCCGATGATGGGATATTGTGGTGACATTATTATCATTAACTTTACTTATCCCATTATATGTTAAATGCAATTATGAAAAATATCTCTTTTGTTTTATATAGTGCTTTACTATTTGTCTTTTTTGCTGCAGAGGCCACTGCTCAGAATATAACTACAATAGCCGGCAGTAATGCCACCGGCGATACGGCCAGCGCACTTGTAGGTTTCGTAAGGCCATACGATGTTGCCATTGATGCCAGTGGCAACATGTACATTACAGACATTTATAACTCTGTGGTAAAAAAGGTTGATGCCGTTACTAATGTTATGACAAGATTTGCGGGTAACGGCACCTTTGGTTTTAGCGGCGATGGCGGCCCCGCTACTGCTGCGCAGTTGGATGTGCCCATAGCAGTTACAACAGACGCAGCCGGAAATGTATATATATCAGATCGCGATAACTACCGCATCCGTAAGGTAAGCCCAGCGGGTATCATTACTACATTTGCCGGCACCGGCGTAGCAGGTCTTACAGGTGATGGTGGTGCCGCCACTGCAGCACAAATGGCGCCAACAGACATAGCCACAGATGCCGCAGGTAATGTGTACTTCACAGATAATACTTATTCCCGTATACGTAAAATATCAGGAGGTATAATATCTACTGTAGCCGGCACAACATTTGGGTATAGTGGCGATGGCGGCCCTGCCACTGCCGCAAAAATTGCCCGCCCTACAGCAATGACCATAGACAATGCGGGTAATATTCTCTTTTTTGATGAATGGAATTACAGGATGCAGAAGGTTAACACTGCCGGTATAATTGCTACAATAGCAGGGAATGGTACTTTGGGAACAGGGCATGCCGGTGATGGCGGTCCGGCCACGAATGCAGTTGTAAGCGTTAATGGTACTGGCATAAGTACTGATGCTGCAGGGAATATTTATTTCAGTACTAACACCTGTATACGTAAAATAAATGCAAGCGGCATAATAAGCATTTTTGCAGGCCACTATTTCGCCAGTGGCCCTACTGGTGATGGCGGCCTGGCAATTGATGCTTACTTCAATAGTGTAGGTGGGTTAGGCTACGATGCTGCAGGCAACCTATACATAGCAGAAGGCACTAATAATACAATACGCCAAATAAATACTACCGGCATTATCAATACCATTGCCGGTAATAGTCTGCCTCGCTATACCGGCGATGAAGGCCCTGCGCTGAAAGCCATAATGGAACCCTATTCTGTAACCACAGATACAGCATCGAATGTGTATATTTTCGACTATTGGAATGGAGAAGTGCGAAAGATACCAGCGGGAAGCACTACCGTTCATCGCATAGGTGGCAATGGCCTCATTGCATATGATGGCGACGAAGGTTATGCCACCGATGCAAGTTTCAACAGGTATTGCACCATAAGTGCCGATAGGCCGGGTAATATTTATGTTGTTGACCAGTTTGCACATGCCGTTCGAAAAATAGGAGCGGCGGATGGTGTTATTCATCGCATTGCAGGTAATCCGTCTGCTGGAGGCTTTACTGGCGATGGTGGTCCTGCAACAGCTGCAAAGCTATATGAGCCAGTTGCAGCAGCCGTAGATACTTCGGGCAATGTGTTCATAACAGACATGGGCAACCGCCGTGTGCGTATGATAAATACGAGTGGTGTTATTTCCACTTTTGCCGGTACAGGAGTTGCCGGATTCAGTGGTGATGGCGGCATGGCAACAGCAGCAAAACTTCTGGAGCCTCGTGCCATTGCTGCCGACAGATTGGGTAACCTATACATAGGAGACAGTTGCAGGATAAGGAAGATAAACAGTGCAGGTATCATTACCACAATAGCAGGCACCGGGGTATACGGCCACAGTGGTGATGGTGGCCCTGCTATATCGGCCCAGCTGCGCCTTAGCTACGATATAAAGATTGATGATACGGGCGGCATCTTCATTGCCGATTATTTCACCATTCGCCATATAGATACCTCTGGCATCATACATACCATTGCCGGTACAGGAATAGCAGGCTACACCGGAGATGGCGGCCCCGCTGTGCTGGCGCAGCTCAACAGGCCAACGGGTGTGGCTATAGACAGGTATCACAACAAGTATATTGCAGACTGGTATAACCATCGCCTCAGGTTCATATGTAATACCGATACCGTTACATCGGGTGTTACTATCAGTTCAAGCGTAACTACTGCTTTTTGTCCAGGCACTTCCGTCATGTTCAACTCAGCTATCTCGAATGCAGGCCCATCACCCACCTACCAATGGAAAAAGAACGGCATTGATATAGCAGGTGCTACCGGAAGTAGCTACACCTCTGCAACACTGGCCAATGGCGATGTGATATCCTGTGTTCTTACCCCTAATAACATTGCCCCATGTACAGAAAATAATACTGTAGAAAGTGCAGGTATTACCGTAACGGTGACGCCTGTCGCACCGACACCTGTAATCGTAAATATTGTGCAAAGCCCATCTTCTATTTCTTTTGCCGGAGAAACGATTACTTACACAGTATCGTATACCGATGCTGGTGCCGCTCCAGCATTCCAGTGGTACAAGAACGGCATATTAATTGCCGCCGCTACCACCAACCCTTATGTTACCAATTCAGTAATGCCCGGAGACATTGTGACTGTGACCGTAAAAACAACAGACCCATGTGCCAACCCGGACTCTACACAATCTGCAATTACAGCCACGAACCTGGCTGATATAGGCAAGCACAGCAATATAGTGCTATACCCTAATCCCAGCAATGGTATATTTTCTATAAGCGGTAATTTTTCTCATGGGGCAGATAATGCAATAGAAATAACCAACTCACTCGGTATAGTTACTTTCCGTCGGCTACTTACCCAAAATGAAACGACTTACGATCTGAAAGAAGTCCTGCCTCCGGGCATATATTTTGTACGGATAACTGCCGGATCATCAGTAAGTACCCTTAAACTCATGATACAATAATACGCGCACATAAAAACATTCTTCCAGCTAATAATAGATATGCCTACATGCTTTGAAAAACATTTATGTAACAAATGCTTATCGCTATTGGGCTTGTAGTACGGCAATATAATACTGCATGTTGTAGCTGGTGGGGGATGTAACTAGTTATAAACTGGCTGAATTAAGTGAGGCGATATATACAAGGTGAAAAGACTTGCAGGCAGGTGGGCACAAGTGAAAAATACCTGCGCCAATGAGGGCTTACTTCTTTACTCCAGCACCATCTTACCCATTATGGTAAGTCCATTTGCTGCTTGCAGTTGATAATAATAAAAGCCCTTTGCAAGGTCTTCCCTGTATATTGTAACCTGCTGTGAATTTATATTTCTTACCTCTCGCACCGGCGAGCCCTGGGCATTATATATGTTCAGTATACCATCCTTCACCGTTGCCCCTTTCACATCCAGTATTGCCTTGTCTTTTACCGGGTTGGGGGACAAATGAGCAATGCCAGTGTGCCCATTCTCACTCACTACCGACAACCCTTTTATTTCTTCTACTGCTACCGAGTCTATGTAATAATATGCCGCCATCGTCCCGGCACCTACCACTGTCTTATTCAATTCTGCGTTTGTCTTAAAATTTCCAATTACCAGGTGACTATATGCTGAGTCTGCTGTAAACGTATCAGTTAATGTGACCCAGTTCACCATGTCACTTATTACGCCCATAGCATCATAGTTTATCTGCGGCACAGAGCCTGTTGGTCCGTTTACAGTTGTCCATAGCGGATCAATATTGCTACAGAAAAATACACCTAAACCATCAGTTGCATAATACGAGTTTTCAGAGAGTGATGTAGTCACAGTCACCCGGTAGGTTTTGCCAACTGTCAATGCCGGAATATCTGTAGCCACATATTCACGTACATCTGTACTATAAACGTATGTGTAAAAGCCCAGATATGCATTAGATGTTGATTGTTGATATCCCCCTGCATTGTATGGCACTCCCATAGTGTGGCTGGAACCTGCTAAACTGTCATGGCAAATATTAAAATAATCAGAAGAGCCGTTTGTTGGCTGATACCAATATCTGCATTTGTATGTTTGGCTGTAATCATCAGGGCATGCTATCTTTTCGGCAAAATTCGGATTAGGTACTATATTCTGCCCATTGGCAATTTTAATAACACACACGCAAAGTGCAAAGGAAAGTATATACTTCATATAGGTTGGTTTATGAGTATGGGTTATCTTTAAAGTGTTTAAATACCAACCCGCAATCTGTTGTTTTTCAAAATTACACATTTACTATGTGTTAATAATATTGTTCTGGATATTTTTAGAGAAGCATGGAATACTGATTTCAGCAAAGATTTTGATGTGTTTCAAAATATTGTTGCCCGGGATGTAGCTGATTAAAATGAAAGTAGTAAATGTCATATTGGGCTAAGTAAGTCGAAATGGCTTGCACATTGATGGTATATTGCCAGTTATAAACTGGCTGAATTAAGTGAGGTACGAGTCGGCTATGCGTAAAGTTACGTGCCAAAGCTGTGCCATTACGACAAAATTTGTTGATACAAAATAAGGCAAGTTGACGATGAATAATGCTTATTGTAATATTTCAAAATCCCGATTGCTCTTGCTCAGCCGCCTGATGCGCCATACGCTTTATTTAATGCTTGTAAGCTTGTTTGCAGCTTCCTGCCTACAGAAAGACAAAAATGTAACTCCTGAATGTGAAGGTTACTTCATTTCTATATTCAATTACAATAGCGGTAGACCATATGATGCCCAGGAAGGTCTCTTTTTTACTAATGCTGAGCACAATGATGGTTTCAATAATTCACAAGGAATAGTATCCTCTGGTATTCCCATTAAAGGCTCAGTATATAACTGGAGAAATCATCACTACTATTTTACGAAACCAGTGGGAAAAGGAACTCCTTCCTGGGAATTTAATTCTTTCAGTCTTGATCTTTTACAGGTTAATGAAATAGGGCAGGCGGTCTTTGAAGATACATCTAATCGAGGTTTAATGTATACATCCATGACGTGCAATACTCTTTTAGATATTGTGTATTGCTTCAAACAACAAGATGATACCTGCAAACTTTATGAAGTGAGCCGCAATGGTGTATTGGGAATACATCAAATATGTGTTTTAGATACCGGGTATAGAACCTGGACTGCAGCTGTAGACGAAATTTCGGGTAATATTTTTTTACTACATGGCAGGACATTAAAAAAAATAGACCCTAATACCGGCAATATATCGTATGTGACCACTTATCTCGATACCGACCCCGACATACTGTATTTCAATAACAACGATAAGATGTTCTATGCGATAGATTGTCCGGGACAGCATCGGCTTCTACGCATAAATCCTGGCAATGGAGAACTCTCCATCCAAGGGACAATAAATGGGTTGGATACAAATGATTACTACCAGGTTACGTATGACAGGTGTAACAACCAACTTATCATTTTACAGTCGGAAAATCCCCCGAGTACCTTTTATCTTAACGTATATTGGGTAAACCTTAAGGATGCCAGTTTAGATAGGTCAGTTGCTCATCTTTGGGCGGCAGATGTTGTGGCATATATTAATGATAGGTTCCCCGAAAAAAACTGATTTTAAGTTCTATTATTCATAAAATGCAGTAATATGCTATTGCATGTTGTAGCTGGGGGACATGCCAGTTATAAACTGGCTAAATTAAGTGAGGCACGAGTCAGCTATGCGCGGGGCTACGCCTCAGACTCTCGCCAGTGAATCGAGACAGCAGGATGCTACGTCCCGTACACAAGCACATGGGAGATATTCATATTATCGGAGTGGTAATGCGTGCCTTTGTGCGAAATCGATGGCGGGCTGGAAGCCGGCGCGGGCTGCGATGCTGAAGTAAGTGATGGCAGATGCATTGTCGCCCAGTTTCCAGTATGCATATGCGAGGTTGTAGAGGCAGGTATAGTTTTGTGGGTACATACGGTAACCTGTGGTGAGTACTTCAATAGCCTCGCGGGTTTTGTCTGTTTTCAGTAATGCGTCTCCCAGATTTACATATACTCCCTCGGCGGTACTGTCCAGCTCCAGGCAGCGCCTGTAGTACTGTATAGCCAGGTCGTATTTTTTGTCGGCAGCGAGGGCGGCAGCGTAGCGGGCTTTAATGGCTACATTGTCTTTGTAGAGAGAGTCGCCACGTTTGAAAACTGCAGTTGCGGTGATGTGGTCGCCGATTTCGTCATAAGCATCGCCGAGTTCAGTAAAAGCAAAGTCGCGGTAGTAACCCTTATTAATGATGTCGTTATAGAATACGATGCTGTCTTTCCACACGGTAGTGCGGGCATATGCAGTGACAGAGAGCGCCAGCAGTATGGCTGCGGTGGTAGCCAGTTCGCGTTTTATATCGGCTCTTATGCGCCGGGCATAGCTTATAGCATACCATGCTATGATACCCAGGATGCCACATACAGGGATATATGAATATCTGTCGGCAGTGATGGTAGCTGTATTAGGTACCAGCTGCAATACAGGGGCAATAGTGACCAGGTAAAAGAGAAAGCAACCTCTTACAATATGATTAGTGTACCGGCTGAACAGGAATAACCATAGTGCGAGCATTGTGATGCCAGCCCCCAGCAGGTACTGAACGGGGAGCAGGGCTCCTGTCTTAGCCGGGTAGGTGTACATGGCCGACAGGCCGGTAGGGAGCAGGGTTTTCTGTATATAAAATGATACGCCGTAGAGCGCCAGTATAATCCTGTCGAAAATGTTATAACCGGTAAGGAATGAGCGGTCGTAAGAAACATCCATGAGCTTTATGGCTATCAAAGCGAATGCCATAGATACCAGGAAGAAGGGGATTTTTTCCATGAGCATAGCAGAGATGTCGCGCCGCTTTTCGTAGAAGTAATCGTAGAGGAGCAATACGGCTGGCAGTGTTATGGCCATAGATTTGGACAGGCACGAAAGAATAAACAATATGAGGCTTAGCCAATACTTATTTTTCCGGCCGGCGGTACGGTACTGATGATAGGCGATGAGCGCACCCAGAAAGAAAGCAGCATACAGGACATCTTTCCGCTCTGAGACCCATGCCACAGACTCTACGTGGAAGGGATGCAGTGCAAATGCCCCTGCAATAAATGTAGTTATTGTAAGATTGGCCGTAAGGAGCCATACAAGCCAGAAAAGTAAGAGCGCATTTGTGACATGGAGCAGGACATTGTCTCTGTGATATGTAGCAGGATTGTTGCCGGATGAGGCATACTCCATAGCATAGGTAATATATACCAGCGGTGTATACATATCGGTAGCGCCAGCAGAAGCTGTAAAGTATTTTTTAATGTTTTCTGCATTCAGCTCCCTGATAGATTCGTTTTTGTGTACATATAGCTGGTCGTCCAGACGTACAAATCCTGCATCGTAAGTGGGGGAGTATATGATAAATGTAAGTAATGCAATGACTATTGCCGCTATGTATCGCCAGCTGGCCATTGGGTTTCCGGATGGGGCAGGTGATTGTTTTTTTTGCTGATTCTTTTCCTTTTTCATTCCGGTAACAGACATAATAAGAGTAAATATAAAGGTAACATGTGAATAGGGGAAAGCATAATGAGCGTTTTATTACGTTGTACTGACGAATGTCATGTGTCGAAATGACGCATTCGTGACACAGAAATTTCAGTGTGGACGACTGCAAAAGTACCTTTGCGACATAGAACCTAATCCGTTTCACACACGTGCAGCACAGACAAATTACAGAGGCTTTCATGGTAGTTGGTATCAACTACAAAAAAACTGATGCAGGCATCAGGGGGCAGTTTGCTGTGAACAGTGAACAATATAACACCCTCCTGACCACGGCCCGCAATTTTGGAATATCAGACTTATTTATACTATCTACCTGTAACCGTACAGAGGTGTATGGCTTTGCAGACTCGCCCCGCTCATTCAGTGAGCTGGTGTGCAGTGTATGTGCAGGTGATGCAGCAACATTTGCCGAGATGGCATATGCCAAAACCGGAAGTGAGGCTATCCTGCACCTGTATCAGGTAGCAGCCGGGCTAGACTCCCAGATACTGGGCGACTATGAAATACTGGGGCAGATAAGGACTGCTGCCAAACAGGCTAAGCAGGCAGGCTTTATAGGCGCTTACATGGAGCGGCTGCTGAATTCTGTATTTCAATCGTCAAAGTCTGTAAAGACCAATACAGAGCTGAGCGGCGGAACGGTATCAGTATCATTTGCAGCTATACAGTATGTAAAGGAATATGCGGAAACGATAGGTGCAGACCCTACACAGTTCAGGATAGCACTGGTAGGTACCGGTAAAATAGGCAGAGTGACCTGCCGGAACATACTGGACTACCTGAAGGCGAAAGACATAACCCTGATAAACCGTACTGAGGCTACGGCACAGGAACTGGCGGAGGAGCTGAAGATAAAATCGGCACCGCTGTCGCAGCTGGGTAGGGAGATACAGGAGGCCGATGTGGTGATCGTATCTACCAATGCCGCTACGCCGGTGGTAACAAAAGAGCATCTGCAGAACTGTAGTGGTAAACTGATAATAGATATATCAGTGCCCTGTAATGTGGACCAGCAGGCCAGGAGCACTGAAGGGCTTACATTCGTAGATGTGGACCAGCTATCCCGTATAAAAGATGAGACGCTGGCACGCCGTGCGGCAGAAGTGCCCAAGGCACAGGGTATCATCAGGCAGCACTTTGCTGAGTTCAGAGAGTGGTGCGATATGCGCAGGCATGTACCAGTGATACGGGAGATGAAGCATAAGCTACTGGCTATACCATTCTCGCCGGTAATGCTATGTGAGCATACAGCAGTGAGAGCAGAGGCGGCAGGTAATGAAGAAAAGGTGCAGAAGGTGCTTAATAATCTTGCCATCAACATCCGCAATGGTAATACACCCGGATGTCATTACATTCAAGCAATCAACGACTTCATTGCCTGATGCAGCAACGTAAAATTCGTATAGGAACACGCGATAGCCAGCTCGCGGTATGGCAGGCTGTAAAAGTGCAGCAGCTACTGGAACAGCATGGTTATGCCAGTGAACTGATATATATAAAAGCAGAGGGAGATATAGACCTGAAAACACCGCTATATGAAATAGGGGTGCAGGGGATATTTACCCGTGCGCTGGACATAGCGCTGCTGAATAATGATATAGACATAGCGGTACACTCTATGAAGGATGTGCCTACTATGATGGCCAAAGGCATTGTGCAGGCGGCGGTGCCGGAGCGTGCATCATATGGCGACATACTGGTGCCGGGCCCTGCATTTGCAGCTAACCGTTCCAGCATTGCGTGTACCATAGCCACCAGCAGCATAAGGCGTAAAGCCCAGTGGCTGAACCGGTATCCTGATGACCGTATTGATAACCTGAGAGGTAACGTAAATACCCGACTCAGAAAGGTGGAGGATAGCACATGGCATGGGGCCATATTTGCAGCGGCAGGACTGGAACGGCTGGGACTGCGGCCTGAAAATGCTGTGTCTCTGGACTGGATGTTACCAGCACCGGCACAGGGTGCCATAATAGTGGTGTGCCGTGATGAGGACGAATATTGCCGGGAGGCATGCAATAAGTTTAATGATGCAGGGATTGCACTTTGTGCTGCAATAGAGCGGGATTTTCTGCGTGCCCTGATGGGTGGCTGTGCAACACCTATAAGTGCGCTGGCTACGCTGGTGGATGGTAAGGTACTGTTCAGAGGGAATGTGCTTAGCACAGATGGTAAGCAGCTGCTGGAAACAGAGCTGACAGTGCCGGAAGAAGATGCCCGCGATATGGGGGCGAAAGCTGCGCAGGAGCTGCTGCGTAAAGGAGCGCGGGCACTACTGCAGAAACCAATGGCAGATTAATGACAGGCATGTATCATATCCTTGCAACGGCTGACCCCGGAACCGGAGCCGCAGCTACAGCGCAGGCTGCCGGAGCACAGCTGGATATAGTGCCCTTTATAGCAACAACACTTACAGATGATGAGCATATATGGGCACAGGTAAATATGCTGGCGGTGCAAAGCAGGCATGTGATATTTACCAGTGCCAATGCTGTGCTTGCGGTATCCCGCGTATTGAACGGACGAACTGTATCGGGCTGGGATATATGGTGCCTGAAGGGAAAGACTGAGGAACTGGTGCGTGAGGTGTTTGCCGGATGCCGGATACAGGCTCTGGGTATGGAGTCGCGTGTGCTGGGCAATGCAATCTGTACACTGGATATAAAGAACGTTGTATTCTTTTGCGGGAATATAAGAATGAATACCCTGCCGGATATACTCAATAAAGCCGGTGTGACAATAACAGAGGTAGTAGTGTATGAGACTACCCATACACCGGTAAAGCTGGCACGGGACTATGATGCTGTGCTGTTTTACAGCCCATCGGCAGTGGATAGCTTTTTCAGTGCCAATGCACCTGCTACAGACTGCTGTATGGCAGCAATAGGGAATACTACTGCCGGGGCATTAAGAAGGTACAGGCCGGGAGGCAATATTGTGGTATCAGAGACACAGACAAAAGATGCTGTGCTGGAGACTGCCATAGCTTGTGTCAATAAACGAATATAAAAGAAACGATAGTAATATGAGCGAACTTAAAAACGACCTGCTTCTGCGGGCATTGCGGGGAGAAGAAGTTAACAGGCCACCTGTATGGATGATGCGCCAGGCGGGCCGTTACCTGCCTGATTATATAAAGTTGAGGGAGAAATATGACTTCTTTACCCGTGTGGAAACACCGGAGCTAGCCTGTGAGATAACCCTGCAACCTGTGGACCAGGTAGGGGTAGATGCTGCTATTCTCTTTTCTGACATTCTTGTTATTCCGCAGGCGCTGGGGCTACAGGTACTGCTGGAAGAGGGCAAAGGCCCGATACTGCCACGTACGGTACAGACGGCAGCTGATGTAGATGCGCTGACTGTAGAAGGTGCGGCTGAAAGGCTGCACTATGTAACTGATGCCCTGAAGCTGACTAAAAAGGAACTGAACGGACGTGTGCCGCTTATTGGCTTTGCGGGTGCGCCGTGGACTCTGCTGTGCTATATGGTAGAAGGCAAGGGCAGTAAAACATTTGATAAAGCAAAGCAGTTCTGCTTTACACAGCCGGAACTGGCTCATAAAATGCTGCAGAAGATAACAGATGCTACCATCAGCTATCTGAAAGCACAGGTGGCAGCCGGTGCCGATCTGGTGCAGGTATTTGACAGCTGGAGCGGTATGCTGAGTCCTGCTGACTTTAAGATATTTGCACAGCCGTATCTGTTACAGATAGCAGATGCGCTGAGTGGTGATGCGCCTGTGATACTATTCCCCAAAGGAAGCTGGTATGCGCTGCCTGAGCTTAGCAAATCATCGGCTGCGGGGCTGGGTATAGACTGGAGCCTGACGCCAGAGCTGGCCCGCCAGATGTCGGGCGGAAAGATAACGCTGCAGGGCAACTTTGACCCATCCAAGTTGCTGGCTCCTATACCGCAGATACAGCGCGAGGTGCGGGAAATGATAGACGCATTTGGCACCCAATATTATATAGCCAATCTGGGTCATGGCATACTACCCAATATACCGGTAGATCATGCCAAAGCATTTGTAGAGGCCGTAAAGAGCTATAACAGCTAATAGTGGCTGAAGAGTACTTATATCTGAAAACCAGAAGTATGACAATCAGAGACAGATTTACAGACTATATTCACGGACTGCAGGATAACATTTGTGCTGCACTGGAACGTGAAGATGGCAGCGCCGTTTTTAGAGAGGATAAGTGGGACCGTGCAGACGGTGGTGGCGGCAGAACCCGTGTGATAGCCGGTGGCAGTGTGTTTGAGAAGGGTGGGGTAAATACATCTGTAGTACATGGCGCACTGCCTAAAACTATGCAGGATGCGTTTGGTGTGCCTGACAGTGACTTTTTTGCCTGTGGTCTTTCTCTGGTTATTCATCCGCTCAACCCCTATGTTCCTACGGTACATGCCAACTGGCGGTATTTTGAGCTATACAACAAAGCAGGGGAGCGCATAGATGGATGGTTTGGTGGTGGCTCTGACCTTACTCCTTACTACTTATATGAGGAGGATGCCAGACATTTTCATACTACGCTGAAGAATGCAATGGAGCCATTTGGTGCAGAACTGTACCCGCGGTTTAAAAAGCAGTGCGATGATTACTTTACCAACAAACACCGTGGTAATGAAATGCGCGGCATAGGTGGTGTGTTTTATGACTATCAGCGCCCGGCAGATGAGGTTGATGCGGAAAGGCTTTTGCGCTTTCAACAGGCAAACGGCGACTCATTTACTGAAGCATATTTACCCATAGTGGCGCGGAGGAAAGCAACTGCCTATACAGAAAGAGAAACAGAGTGGCAGGAAATAAGAAGAGGGCGGTATGTGGAGTTTAACCTTATACACGACCGGGGTACTCTCTTTGGCCTGAAGACAAATGGCCGTACCGAGAGTATACTAATGAGCCTGCCACCACGTGCCCGCTGGTATTATGATCACCAACCTGCGGAAGGCAGTGCAGAGGCTGAGATGATGCAGTACTATCACCCTAAAGACTGGGTATAACTGTAATGGTGGGGATGTTATGCCAGACTATAACTCTAATGCAGATAACCACGGTTAGCGTGAAAGGATAGGTCGGTTTACACTCCTGAACCGGGTAGCAGCGGTTTTGACATAATGGTAGAATGTATAGTCGTTCATCTGGCGCAACTGCTCATATGTGGGGCGGAAGCGATGCATGAACATTGTGAGACTATCGTTGGTAAGGCCGGTAATTCTGGTGACTAAGTCACGATTGAATGTATAGCTGATGTACTTTTCTTTTTCTTTTTCTTCGTACATATCCTGAAACTGCCAGATTTCCCGGTTACGGGCACTGAGTGCAGAGAACGGAGATTTAATCTTTTCTATAGCTGACATACGTGGGAAGTCAAGCACATGTCCATACATTTCCCGGAATCTGATGCTGTCCCGCTGATATTCTGTTTTGCCGGCATACATTTCATCGGATAGCGGTACCGGACTTTTTTCCAGTATGATGCAGAACCATTTAGGTATGTAGCCATGAGGTATGCGTACGCGCGCTATCTTGTAACCAGGCAGACGGAACTCTACCAGCTCGCCTGATGTGGCAGTAATTGTAAACTTACCATTGCTGTCAGCTAGGGTGCCTATGTTGTTGTAGATGTTTTTTATTTCTGTACCCGCAAGTATTTTACGGGTGTCTATTTCCAGCACTTCGCCATGAATAAGCTGCCCGTAAACAGCCTGAGTAACACACAGCAGCAATAAACAGCAAAAGTGGAGGACAAAGCGCATGTACCCTTATTCTTAAATTATAATAGCCAAGGTAGGTAATAAAGCTGTTACTACCACCTGCATCCTGCCGTTTTTAACACTTCCCTTATAGCTTCGTAGGTACGCGGGGCATATTGTCCCATCTCCTTTTCTGTAACCCAGCGGGCTTCCATGATATGTTCTTCTTTCTGTGGTACGAGCTTTTCGTCGCCGGGGGCATCCATGATGTACCAAACCGTTTGCTTCAGTATCTGTACGTCGTCCTGAGTGTATATATGGTAACTGTCGCAGAGGTGTTCCCTAAGTGTGATATTAGTAAGACCGGTTTCTTCTGTTACCTCTCTGAGTGCGCATGTGGCTATGTCTTCTCCATCGTCCAGCTTGCCTTTGGGCAGGTCCCATTTTCCCCGTCTGAAAATCATGAGCAGCCCGCCCTCTGCATTAAACACGAGGCCTCCTCCTGCCTGTATGGGCTGGTACATGATGCGCAGCTGCTCCTGCAATGCTTCTTCTGAAATATCTTCTATCACCACACCGGGGCTGCCGGGGCGGTCCAGTATCTGCAATGCCTGTGCAAAGCTGCGTGCTGTGGCACCACTCAGAAACTGGTACATCTCGGCTACAGGATGGGCATCGAGGTAACCCTCATGGTCTGTAGTGAGTATCAGTGGCTTGTCGTTATAATATATCTTGCGCGAAAAAATCATAGTGCCGTTTTTTGAAGGCTTGATGAATTGGCGTAGGTTTGGGCATCTATGAGCACACCAAAACAGTTCGCTGAAAAATTATTGCAAATTAAGGCTTTGCAGGTCAACCTGCAAAAACCATATACATGGGCAAGCGGTTGGCGCTCGCCTGTGTACTGCGACAATCGTAAAGTTCTGTCTTTCCCATATGTGAGAGATTTTGTAAAAAGTGAGCTTGCCAATATGATACTGGAGAAGTTTCCTGACGCTGATGTAATAGCAGGTGTGGCAACTGCAGGTATAGCACATGGCGTAATGGCTGCAGACCTTCTGAAGTTACCTTTCATATATGTGCGGGCAAAACCCAAAGAGCATGGTATGGGCAACCAGATAGAGGGTGTAATGGAGCCGGGGAGTAAAGTGGTGGTAGTGGAAGACCTGGTATCAACCGGTAAAAGCAGCCTGCAGGTGGTGGAAGTATTACGTGCACAGGGGGCAGAGGTGCTGGGTATGTGTGGTTTATTTACCTATGGTTTCCCAATAGCAGATAAAGCATTTGCAGACGCAGGACTGCCATTGTATACCATCAGCAATTATACTGCACTGATGGAAGTGGCTGAGGAGCTAAGCCTTGTGCGGCCTGAAGACAAAGAGCATCTGGCTACATGGCGTACAGATCCTGCTAACTGGCAGCCTGCATCCTAAGTAGTATGCAGATGGCTATCTTTTCTGAATATTATACATTATATTTACCATCAAAATACCAGGTATGAAAAACTTTCTAACCGTCACTTTTGTACTGGCATGCAGCATGTTAGCTCTGGTAGCCTGTAATAAAGGAGATGATAACCCTTACAAGAACTGGCGCTGTTACTGTTTTGTAAACAGAGCTATGTTTGAAGATACTACAATATATCTAGTGAAAGACACGACAGTACTGTATGTAGAGAATATGGACTATCAGTCGGCCAAGCAGTTCTGCGCATCGGCACAGGCAGGGTATGTAGATACTTTTGGGTCTTATGCTACATGTGATCTGAAGTAATTCGTCAGCGTGTTTTAATGAAATTGAAAGGCGGGGTCATCTGTGATCCCGCCTTTGTTATTGCGGTATGTTTTATACTGCTATCTGTATGAGCCATAGTTTTATTATGAATGCATAGGTGTCAAATAATTCTCTATTGATTCTGAATTAAAACTGTTTGTAAATCATTTAGAGATAATTTGTTAACAGTTATTGATTATATGTTAATAAACTATTTATTTCATTTAAACAATTTTCTTATTTTTGAGTAAGGTTATTCTGATGCTATAAAACTAGTTGATTATGAGCTACTTACAGAACTTTGTTATCATAGATGATGATAAGCTGAATAATAAATTATGCCGGAGTATTATTGAGAAAATATATCCGGAATCGTTTGTTACTGAGTTTACAGATCCTGTAAAAGGATTTGAATATATAGCTGATAAATATAGTCAGGCAGACACAGACGAGCGGGCTATATTACTGCTGGACATAATGATGCCAGTGATGGATGCCTGGGCTTTTCTTGAAGCGTTTGAAAAGCTGGACAATACGGTAAAACAGCGTGTGCGTATTTATATACTCTCATCTTCTATAGACAAGAATGACATGAGCAGAGCACAGTCCAACCCGTATGTGGAATATTACCTTATAAAGCCATTAACACGCGAGTCAATAAAACTTATAGTGCATGTGCTGAACAAAAGACTGGGGATAGCATAGCGCATATCGCCATATTATTAGCCTTTGCGTAATCATACAAAGAGGCTAACCAGCCAGTAACAGCCTGCAGCGAGCACAGCACTTACAGGGATGGTAAGTATCCATGCCCATAAGAGATTGATAGTAACTCCCCAGCGTACAGCCGACATACGTTTTGTAGCGCCTACACCGATAATGGAGCCGGTAATAGTGTGTGTGGTACTTACCGGTATTTTCAGGTTTTCTGTAAGGAACAGCGTAATGGCACCTGCAGTTTCTGCGGCAACGCCTTCAAAAGGTGTCACTTTAGTAATACGGGTACCCATTGTTTTGATGATTTTCCAGCCACCGCTCATAGTACCCAGCGCAATGGCGCTATAACAGGCAAGTGGAACCCAGTAAGGCATATGATCGTAAGAGGTGGCACTACCGTCACAAACAAGTGCTGCTGTAATAATACCCATTACTTTCTGGGCATCATTACCACCATGGCCTACGCTGAATATGGCTGATGATACCAGCTGAAACCGCTTGAGATAATGCGTAGCTCTGGCTGTATTCAAGGAGCCCAAAATCATGGTGAAAATACTCATGGTAACTATAATTGTTCCCATCAGCAACCATTTAAGATTCTTGCTTTCCAGAATTACATTAGACAGATAGCTGTCGTAATGGTTTTTAAGGTTTTCGGGGTTGGTTTCAATGTATTGTGCCAGAATATAGCAGACAATAGTCATTACCAGAAGGGATACCACTTTGGGCTTCCAACCTTTTCGGAAAGAGTATATAAACCACAAAGAGATGATAAAGGCCATGATAAGCCCTAGCATAGGTGCCAGTACAATAAATATTACGGTCTTAATAATGGGCTCAGAGCTGATAGCTACCAGGCCACCATGGGCTATAGCTGCACCCGCAAAGCCACCAATAAGGGTGTGTGATGAGCTGGATGGGATACCAAACCACCATGTGAGAAGATTCCAGCTGATGGCTGCCAGCAGCCCTGATAAAATGACAGGGAGTGTAATGAACTCTTCATGAACAGTTTTCGCTACCGTTTTCGCAACACCGTGATCTTTAAAAATGAAGAAGGCAACGAAGTTGAACAGGGCAGCCCACATTACCGCCTGAAATGGAGTGAGTACCTTTGTAGATACTACTGTGGCAATGGAGTTGGCTGCATCATGAAAACCATTAATATAATCAAAAACCAGCGCAAGCGCAATAATTACTATTAGCAAACCAGACATACCGTAAGCTGTGGTTAAGCGTATTTAATGATAATTGACTCCACAACATTTGCTGCGTCTTCACATTTGTCAGTAACTACTTCCAGCATCTGGAAGATATCTTTCTGCTTTATCAATTCTACAGGATCGATGCCGGATACGAAGAGTTTCATCATTGTATTGTCGAGCAAGTCATCTGCGTCATTCTCAAGGCTATTAACGGTAACACATGATGCTGTGATATCGCGAAGATTTTTCATGCTTCGCAGACCGTATATACTTGTATTGATAGCGGTGATAGATTTAGATATAATTTCAGCGAATGCCTGCAGTGTGTTAAACCTGTCATCAATCTGATAGTTTACCACTCGTTTGGCAGCTCCCCATATATAATCGGCAATATCATCGAGCGAAGTAGCGAGGTAGTGAATATCTTCACGGTCGAACGGAGTAATGAAATTGCTACCCAGTTCTATAAAAATGCGATGTGTTATTTCATCATTTTTATGTTCCAGCTCCTCCAGTTTTTTCAAAAGAGCATCCCTTTTGGATAAATCTTTTTCATTTATAGCATTTTTGAAATTATCACCCATTAGTACCAGGGTGGTAGCTACTTCTTCAAAAAGGCTGTAAAAAACTTTGTCTTTTGGTAAAAAAATCTTCAGGAAAGAATCAAGTGCAGACATTTGTGCGAGAGTTTTACTAACTGCGCTATTGCGCTGCAAAATTACCTTC